>JAABUR0100000118.1_pt1 | contig 182897 bp, 150 predicted proteins | sample 5560091 | NCBI WGS metagenome assembly JAABUR01 (sample SAMN10711879, study PRJNA513375) | rock metagenome | isolation source: Antarctica rocks | place: Antarctica: Victoria Land, University Valley sud | reverse complement strand
CGCTTTACCTTATCTTTCTATTTAATAATAAATAGATTATTACTTTATAATAAGAGGATAAGTTCTTTTAAGGATTCTAATCTAGCTTTATAAGCTATTTTAAGTCTAGTAACTACTCTTACTAGTACTTATAAGATATATTATTTATAACTAATAACCCTAGTAATAGGATTAAGTAGTAGCGCTACTACATCGCTTTAATACTAGGAAGGTAGCTTTATACCCCTTCTATCTAAGTTTTTAGGCTTAGTTAAGGGTTTCCTAAGCCCTCTTAAGCTAGATAAGTTTATATACTTAGTTATTTCTTCTAGCTACTTTTAGCTAGAAATAATACTTCCTAAATTTACTAGCTTATTTTATAAGGTAGGTAGGAGCTAGTTAAATAACGTCGTAATATTATTATAATTAGGTCTATATAATAGAGTATTTATAGGATTCTTCTTACTAGGTTAATATTTAATAATAAAGTTATATATAGCTAAATAAATAGCCTACTAAGCTTAATAACTATTTAACTACTTTACTTATATAAATCCCTTAAGATTATTATAATTTATAAGTACTTTAATAGTATAATGACTACCTTCTATATAATATTACTATTATTTAAAGGCTTTAATAATTATTAATAGCTCTTAATTATATATCTTATACCTAGTCTTAATAGATATTAATTTATAAGACTAGAAAGCTACTAGATACTAGGCCCTATTATCATCCTATTAAGATAAGATAGCGGTTATAATAAAATTAAATATATCTATTTTAATCTAAATTTTCTTATTAGGATTAAAATATACTAAGATAGGTATAATTATAAAGGTATAATATAGGTTATAAAACGCCTTCTCTTCGCCGGCGCCTTATATAAATAGTCTTAACTTCTTCCTATCCTTACTACCTTTTAAAAGGCTAGTTAAGGGGGATACTATTTATAAATAGTAGTATATAAAACGCCGGTAGAAGTTTATAAATCCTAAGAATACTTAGACTTCCTAATACGTAGTTAGTACTAGCTAATCTTAGATAGTAAACACCTTATAGCTATCTATTAATATACTATTAGTACTTATAATAAACCTAAAGAATTCTATTAAGTTAGTATAAAATTTATATTTCTTTTAGTTTATATAAAGCTAAAACTTTTATAACTACTTAAGTACCTAGCGGATATATTACTTATAACTTAAGATATCTTCTAAATAAATTAAAATATTATTAAGGTATATTATATAAGTAATATCTACTAGGCCCGCTAAAGCTCTATTTATATAGGCTTAGAATATAGCTAGGGTATCTATTAATCTAAATAGTATAATTATATATTTAAAGTAGCCGTACTACGTATAAAACGCTGTCTTCTACTTATTACCCTTATAAATATAAATCCTATAATAAGTATCCTTAAGGTCTAACTTAATAAATATCTTTATACCTTATAAATAATTAAGTATTTTACTAATTAGAGGGAGAGGAGAATAGTTCTTTACTATTACCTTATTTAACCTATAATAGTTAATATATAACTATAAGCTACTATCCTTCTTTAGTATAAATAAAATAGGAGCTCTTATAAGACTAATAGACTCTTATATCTAACCCTTTAACTTAGCGTTATCTAAGTAGATATATAAAGTTTCTAACTCCCTTTATAATAAATTATAGATAGGCTTATAAGGGGGCTTATAATTAATAGCGTAGTCCCTAGGCTTAAATAGGGGTAGTTATCCTACCTCTATATTTAAAAAGATATCTAAAAAGTTATAAAGACTTTTAGGTAGCTCTAGTACTTTACTATTAAAGCTCTAGGTTTCTAACTAGGATAACCTAGTATAGATAATAGTATAAATTACTAATTCGCCTTTAAGGGTATCTATAAACACTTACAGCTCTAGGATAGATACGCTAGTAGAGTCTAGTAGAAATCACTACTTTTAACTCCCTAAATCTACCTATACCCTAGCTTCTAATAAGGTAGGTATACTAAGAATAATTAGTAACCCCTTCTTCTTAATTATATAGAATATACTAGTATATTAACCTAGCTATCCCTAGCTATTAATAAGATAATACTCTACCTAGTATACGCCGTAGTAATAGACTAACTAACTATTTATCTATTTAGGAATTAATAGCTAGTAGCCCTCTAGGGGTTTTAAGTTATATTACTTAATAAAGCTTTAGGAGATAATATTAATCTCCGCTCTTATATCTATTAGGAAGTCTATATAGTCTTATATACCTTATATATTAATAGAACTATTAATATTAATATTATAAATTAATAATAAACCCCTCTTAATAAGTAAGCGCCCTAGTATTCAGGTCCTAACGGAGGCGCTTCCTTTTTTTAGTTTAGTAGTCCCTTTTTTAATAGTATTAACGGGTATTGTATTTAGGTTCCTAGGTATCCTAGGCCTATAATAGTCCTTATTATAATACCCCTTCTTCCTATAATTAAAATATATTAACCCTTCCTTAATATCTAGTAACTTACTATAACTACTAGCGGGTTAAATACTTCCTACTTTTATAGAAGGATTAATACCTTTATCTTAACTTCCTTCCCTCTTCTAACCTTTATTCTACTTATTAGAATAATCCCCTTTTTTAGTAATATAACTATTACCCGCCGTTATTCTAGTATAATACCGCTAGTTATTCTCTAACTAAGTAGTAAGGGTAACTATACTTTCTTTAATTATGAGGAGGTCTTTATAGTTTATAAGGGCCTTTTAAAGGTCTAGGCGTAACTTTATAAAGAAGTTAATCCGCTAATATTCCTCTAAAAAAGGAGGGATTTATAATTTAATCCTACTTAGATATATATTAAAGCTTTATACTAACTAGTTAGGGTTCTATTATATATTTAAGTATAATTATATATTATAAAGCTAGTAGTTTACTAGGTCTTTAATAAGGTTTAATAAGTATTAAGTAAAGTACTCCTAGGTAACTACTCTCCCTAATAATAACTTTTTATAATAATCTTATAACTTAGTAGGTCACCTTCTAAAAACTATATAGCCTAGGTGACCTTTATAAACTTAGTTAGGAATTTATTAGGTATTAGTTAGAATATAATATCTATAATATAATACTATTTCTTATACTTATATATATTCTCCCCCTTATAAAAGGGTAAGTCCTTAAGCTTTAAGCGGCTCTTAAGGTATTAACTACTAGGTTCTTTTAACTAGCCTCTAATAGACTAACTTAGTATAAAACTACTAAAGATAGACCCTACCCTAGGGTCTAACGTACCTTATACGTTAGTACCCTAATTTAGAGGGTAGTCCTCTATTTAACCTAATCTTAACCCTTATTATATCCCTTCTATTAATCCGCTAGCGATTTAATATTAATCCGGTATAACTATATCTACTTCTACTTATAATTAGGCTATTCTTTCTTAGATACCTTAAAGCTTTCTTTCCTTTATTAACCGCTCTTCTTTAATTTTAGTAGTAGTAATAAGTTTATTAAGTATAATTATACTAGTAAGGGTTTTATTAGAAATTTTATTACTAGGTATATTATTTATTACTTTAATATCTCTTATATTAGACTCTAGTATTATATTAATTTTATTATATTAGACTTCTAATATCTCTTTATCTTATTTAGTATTAGATATCTTCGCGTTATTATACTATTATAATCTAGACTATCCCCCTTTAGAGGTAGAGAGATTAGAACTATTAGGAACTAGACTAGAAGGCTAGTTCCTAAGGGCTAGAATAGATAGTATAAACTACTAGTAAGTAGGTAGCGTTATAAAGGTAGACTTAATACTCTAGTAACTTTATAGTTATAAAAGAACTAATCTCTACCTTCTAAGGAGGTAGAGGGAGGACTATCTAAATACCCCTTAAGGAAGTCACCTAGCCTCTTAGATATCCGGATAAAAGGATATCCGTCGGGATGATAAGAAGCTGAACTAATACCGCTAGGACATCGCTAGCAAGCCGTATCGTACTAGCTAGATACGTTAAGATATCCTAACACCCCTTTTATATATTTTCTAATATTTATTTCTTTTATTCTACGTAAAGACCTTAGGAAAATCCGCGTATAGATAGTTAAGTAGATCCCTTATAATAGTAGGACGTTTCCTATTCTATTTTATAAAGGGTAATAGCTAACTATTATTACAGGCTTCCTTAGCGAGACGGTTCATATTAAAAAACTCTATTAATATAGTCTTATAAAGCTTATTACTATCTACTAGCTTTGATTTAGCAGCCTTATTAATAGCCTAGTTATTAGCCGGCTTAAAAAGGGTATATTATTAGTTTAGGAGGTAGATCTATAAACGCTTTATATAAGGCTTTATAATACTTATATTAAATAAGAGTATCTTCTAGATAGCCTTAATAGACCTAATCTAGTAAGCGGACTAAAACTTAGTAATCTTATCTACTAACTCCCCTTACTATCGCGGCTAGCCGTTAAGAGCAGGATTATTATTATTATAAGTATAATTCCTAGTAAGGGAGATATTAGCCTAATTAGGTCCCTTATAAATATATTTATATAGATAGAAAATAGACTTAATAGAGCTATAGATCTTAATATTAATATAGGCACCGTATTTCTTTAGTAGGTATAAGTTATAAGGGATAACCTACCTATTATTAATAGAGGAATTAGGTTTAAGGGGGCTAACTAGATATTTATAGAAAGGATAACTCCTATTAGGTATAAAAGACGTCTCTTAGCGAAAATCCTTTAAAAAAGCCTTATTATAATAATTCTTCTCCTAACTAAAATATCTATTACTAAGGACCCTAGTATAGTAATTATAAACTATATATTATAAGACTAACTTATATAATATATTATTATCCTATTAAGGAGGGATAAATACTTAAATAACGCTATTAATATTACTAACTATCTAGATCTAATCCTCTTCCCGTATAATAAGGAGAATATAAGTATATAAGAGACCTCGCTTCTAAAACTTAATAATATAATAGTAGCTTATATAAATATTAAGGACGTATTCCTTAAGGAGGTCCTTTATTAGCTCCTAGAGCTTCTAATTAAAGATACAGGTAATTAGGTTATAATAGTACTCTAATATTTAACTAGATACTAGTAAGCTCTAAATATTAGGCTACTTAAGATTATATATAAAGGTAATAAAAAATTTAGGTTTACCCCTTTTTAAAACTATTATTATAGCGTCTTATATTCTCGCTTTTATAGTACGTAGGCTTCCTAGTATTATTAATAGGAGGATAGTTACCTTACTACTAATATCTTTAAGCGAGATATCTAGATTAATACTAAGCCTATCTATTAGGCCGGAGTAGTAGTCCGCCTAAATAGTCTATTAATTCTAATAATATTAATTTAGGTTATTAAGCTCTATTAATATCTAGATATTAATAGCCTAGTAGCTAAATAGATATCTACTATTAATAGTATAATTAAAGAAATCGGGCTAGATCTAGATATTAATTAGCTAATTATTTAAATTGTATTAACTATCCCCTAACTATTATCTAAATAATTTAGAACTATTTATAACTAAGTAGATTTAGGTCTAGAAAATAACTAGGAAAATATATTAAATAGTCTTACTTATATCTATTTTATATAAAATTAATATCTTGTTACTCGCTAAGACCTATTATAACCCTAAGGTATATACTCGCCGGTAATATAGTAGTCTAGTTCCTACTTAGGGTCGCTACCCTCTTCCTACTCTAGCTTATTATTACTACTAATTAAGGTATACTAGGCGAGCGTACTAATAATATAATTCCGTCGCGATATATATAATAGATAGTCGCCTAAAAGCTAATAGCCGGCTAATAGGAGGCGGTTATATTACAACTATTTATTAAATAGAAATAGGAGCGGATATTAGAGGGCTATATAAGAAGGATACTAATTAGAGATTAATATAAGGCCCCCCTTAATAGTTTTAATATAAATATCCCGCTTAATCCGGCCTCTTATAGCGTTATTAGGAGTTATTATAATATAAGTAACTTCTATAAAGGTAGGGTAATTATAAGTACCCTTATCCTATTATTTAGGATTTAGCTATTAAATATAGACGCTTATAATATTAATAGGATATTATAATTAATCCTCCTTAAGGTAGTTATAATAGGATTTAAACCCCTAGATATATAGGTTAATAGACTAGAGGGTATACTAAGTAGAAGTAAGGGTATCTTAATTTAAATTATTAAAATATTAATAGTAAATATCTAGTTACTCCTACGTACTATCTAGTATATAGATCTAGGTAAATTTTAGCCTAAAGCCGTTATTAGTAATAAGAGGACCTATTAGATAATATATAAACCCTTAGATCTAGAAGGTAGTTTAATTAACGTAGGTATTAATATTAGTTATACCCTCGCTAGTAAAGGAGAGATAATTATTATAACTAATAATATTATTTAAAAATTCTTTACTACGTATAGTCCTCCTTTATATAGACTATCTATTAATAATAATATTATCTACGTCGCTAAGTAATATATTAATAAATTATACCTTAAGCTCCGCCTCCTTTTAAGGCCCCTTAGGTAATAAGTCTATATTAGTTAGCTTATATAACTAGTTAGGGGACAGCTAATTATTCTTCCTACTATTATAATATAGCTATTAACTATCCCCTAAGTTACTATATTAATTTTTTTATAATAGTATATTATAATATAGATATCTATTTATAAGGATATTAAATAATTTATTAACTAGGTAGAGTACTATAACTCCCGCTATCTAGGGATCCCTATATACTTAATATCCCTAACCTAGCGTCCGCCCCTAATATATATTATTCTAACGCCGGTATAAGCCTTATTAAACGGGGGGCTAATACTTAGTATTATTATCTTAATTAGCCTATTATAAGGCGTACTAGCGACGCGTATCTAGATAATATTTAGGAGGTAGTAGAGGAGTAATTTCTCGATGGGTCTCTTTAAAGATAGGGGGAGTAGGTTATTAAGGGTTCCTAGGCGGAATAACTACTTAAATAGTTATATTAATAAGGGCTATAAGCTACTAGGGAGTAATACTATTATTAAGGTAGCTATAAGGGCGAGTACCTAATAGTATTTCTCTAGGGTAAGGTTCTATTAACGTAATATCTCTAGGGCTTACTAGTAGGTTAATAGACCTAACCTAGGTGCCTAAATTAGTCTTCCTTAGGCGTCTAGTACGCCTTATACCTTTAGTCTTATAAGATCTAACCCTCTTATTAATAGTATTAGGGTATAGGTTAGAAAGAGCTAGGCGCTTAGAAGGTATTAATAGGGGGCTAGAAGAGCTAAATTTAGTATAAGAAGGCTAATATTATATTATTTAAAGGCGGATAGTATAATTTATATATTATAGATTATAAGGAGAGGTATTAATATCTATATAATAGTATTAAAAATATAAAAGAGGTAGGAAGAAAAAATTATTAACGCGGTAGGGAGGCGCTAAGATATAAGATAGTTAGACTAGATTAGTAGATAAATCTATTAATTTAAATATATCTTTTTAATTAATAGACGGATTTAAATAATTTTTAAAGTATTAAGTACCTTAGAGTAAGCTAAGTAATATTATCTATATAGAAAATATTATAGAGTATTAATATAGAGATAGGTAGAATAGGAAGAAATATTAGAGTTTTAATATTCGCGCTAGTCCTAGAGGGGTAATTAGGGTACTTATTAAATAACCGATAAGCTGCGATAAGCTTAGGGTCCTAAATCACAGATATTCTATTATAGTAAGAAGATTACTAACTAGGTAGGCTAGAGGTATTAGATAGACGTAAATATATAATCCTCTTCATATTTAGATAATATAATAATAGAATACTTTACTTCTAGATAGTATAATAATAGAATAGTTTAATTCATACCTTATATTAAGCCTATTTATTTTACTTCTAGAGGGTATATAATATTAAGACTTTCTAGAGTATATTATTTATTTAAATTACTTACTACCCTAAACCCTTTTAACTTTTATAACCTTTTCTTAACTTTATTATAATACTATAACTTTTTTCTTAGATATTAAGTAAAACCCTAGTTAGATCTTAATATCCCCTTTAGATACTAAGTTTTTATTTAGATCTTATAATACTATTAATAGACCCAGTTCTTAAAGCCTTTAATAGGATAGTAGTAAATATAAGAGTCTATCTATATTAATTTATAAGTATAAGATATATAATTAATATAGATAGGTAGAATACTACTAAGACTATTAATATAAAAGACTTAAAGAAAATACCTACCTAGGAAACTATCTTTAATAATCCTATTAATACTACTACTACGTCCTTATTAAAAGGTCCTTAAGGATAGTAATTAGTTAGCGGGAAGAATATCCCTAAATTAATAGTAGATATAATAAAGGGGGTAAAGAAGCTACTTATAAGTTATAAGTAAAAGGTACTAATTAGTATACTATAAAAGCGCGCGAAGGTAAAGGTAACTAAGAAATTCAAAGAGCTAGTTATAGACTTAAAAGTAAGTAGAAATAAGGACCTAGGAGATATAAGTTAAATTAAGGCCCCTAAGTCTAAATCTAAACTAGATAAGAAGGGTAAGGGTAAGGAACTAGATAAGAAGGATAAGGGTAAGGTATATAAAGTAGATAATAGGGTAAAGGAGCTATCTACTTAACCTAAGTAATTAAAGATCCCTAAGAACGGCCCTTATAATCCTACTAGGATAACTACTAGTCTTTATTATATTAATTATTATATCCTTTATAACCCTATTAATAATAATTACGGTCTAAGTAGCCCCTTTAAATTCTATGAATTTTCTAACTATAACTAGCTTACACTATATTCTAATAGTAATATTATAGACCTTAAGGATATCTTATATAATATAATAGTATATCTAGATAATAAAACCGTCACCTTTATTACTACGTATACTAGGATTAAGGAGAGAAAGGAGTATTAGCCTACTAAATTTAATTAGAATAATATAGTTTATGTAATATAGATACCTCTAGGGAACGCTATAAAGGAATAGAAGGATATAGGCGCTATTAATATAAACGGGGAAACGGTATAGGCGGGGGATTAAGGGTAGTACTATATCTAGTACTAGGGCTTATACTAGCTCTATAAAAAGGAAGGTCTTAACGCTAGGATCTACCTAATTCGCCAAAGCTATAAGAAGGCCTATAAAATAGGCTTTAAGGTTAGATTAAAGGTAGTTATCTAGGCTCCCCCTAGCTAAGATAGCTAATATAATACTAATATAAAAGTTTAAGAGGACTAGGCTCTTAGGAGCTTTAAGGGACGGGGGGGAAGTATTAGGTACTAGGGTTAGATACTACCTAGCTAATCTTCTTATAAGGTAATAATTAGGATATAGCGTAAAGTTAACCTTTTCCTATCTTATAAGAAGTAACTAGATATATAGAAATTACTATTAATAATTCCGCGCCGCGCGGAATTACCTACTATATAAATAATCTTCTCTTTACTATTTATCTTATTTAATAAATAAGACTTATCTTCTAGGGCCCTCACCTAACCTCCCTTCTATTTAACTATACTAAACTATATCTATAGGAATATACTATATCTTATAAGGAGTTTACTTAGCTACTAATCTACTAGTTATAATCGCGTACGCTTAATCTTATATTATAGTTTAAAATTAGTATCCCTCCTATACGCTATAAATATTTAAACCCCTAACCTACCCTAATACCTTTTATATTTTATATTACCCTAGGTATATACGCTCCCTTCTTATATTATTATTTTTACTTTCTTATTTAGATTATTTTATATCGCCCCGTTTATTAATACTTAATTACTAGATAGTATAAGTAAGAAGTTTATAACTAAGATACCTAAGATATTTACTAAGATTATAAGTTAATTATTTATTATAATAAGAATTAGCTTAATTATATTAGGATATAATAAGCTCCGCTCCCTAAAGCGCTAGCGTTAATAATAGATTAAACTAACTTAGCTTAATTAATATTATACTATCTCCTACTCTAACTCCTACTCCGTCTTCTAATAGCTCTAGTAGGTAGTCTTATAACCCTACTAAACTATTAAGTTCTATAATAGGGACTATTAAGTCTAAGAATCCTAATAATTATAATAGATATAAAGGAAAAGAAAAATTACCTTCCCTATTTAAAATTTAAGCTAAGTATAAGTCTATTAATAGTAAACCTATATTTAAATCTAGTAGAACTATTAATATCTACCCGCCTTATAAACTCCGCGACTATCTAGTTAAGAATTCTATTATACCTCTAAAAGTAGAGGCCTAATCTAAAAAGAAACTAATTTCTAAGTCTAAAGGAGGTTACTATAAGGGTAAAGGGAAGGCTAGCGGGAATATTATAGCATCTCTTAAAGATAAAATAGGCTAGGAGATAGTATCTAATATTAAGGTTAACCTTAGACTAAAAAAGATTATAAAGTAATATATATTTAAAAAGCTATTATTAATAAAGCCTACTACTCCTAAGAAGTCTAATATAGTAGATACTAGGATAGGTAGTAAGGGGAAGGGGCCCTATCTAGTAAATAAGGCTAAGACACTTATTAATCCTAAAGGTAAAGGTTCCTTTAAGGTAAGTTAAGATTATATCCTTATAATTAATTATATATTAATATTTACCTTATCTTTAGCCCGCGGTCCTAGGGAAAGATTATAAGTATAAGTAGGAGAGAGATAACTCCCCTAGCTTAGGCGCTAGGTCTATAAAGGTAAGGTAGAAATAATTTAAGGTCCTAACCTATAATACTTATAGCCTAAAGGGTATATCTTTTACTTAATATAATATAGTATATTATAAACTTTATAATCTAACTAGTCCTCCTTTTATTATATTAGGGCTAAAGATATTTACTAAATTTAATAATTATAACTATCTTCTACTTTACTTAAATACTAGCCTTAAGGATATTAATAAACTCCTTATAAATAGAATAGTCCGCCTAGACGACCTTATATATAAGATAGTAATAGAAGCGTTTAGTGTAAAGTACTATAATAAGTATTAGATAATAGAATTTAATAAGGCTAGTATAACTCGCGCGTTAAGGATACTACTTAGCTTTATTATAAAGGTTTAAAAGGATATCAGCGCTGTTAATTATAAGGGATATACGCTTAAAGATAGAGAATAAGGCTACTATTATCTTTAATATTAAGGCCTTTATCTACTTTATAATAAGGAAGGTCTTAATATAGATATATTTATAATCTATTTAAGCTATAAGACGCCTTATACTAATATCTTTACCTAGAAGAAGTCCTATAAGGCCGTTATCTAGTAGTAGGCTAGCTGGAGATAACTTTAAGGGATCTTCTTATACGCCTAATTACTAGGGTTAAATTAATAGTTAGATACTATTTATTAGTAAGATCCTTAAGTAATCTACTTAATAATAAGGGATACTAGGGGTAGATAAGGACTAGCGTAGCTAATAATATAAATATTATATTTTAATTACTATTTAGGCTCGCTAGACGGCGGGAAATATAGAGTATAAATAGCTACTTACTTTATCTCTAGATACGAGATAATATTACTATTAGACTAAGTTATTAATATTTCACGAACTTAATATTAAAATACTAAGTAAGGGAAGGTAGTAGTATTTAATCTATAAAGGGTAAGGTTACTTATAAATTACTAATTAATATTAGCCGTAAGCTCTAGAATACTAAAGAAAAAAAGTTTACGCTTAGACGTATTACCGCCTAGCTGCGTAGTTAGTATCGCTAACCCGAAGGGGCTTAGCGCCTAGCTTAGAATACGTCTAAGGGACTGAGGTAACTATTAGAAATCAGGCCGGGTTAACCTTAGTAGTTACTAACTAGGACTAGTTAGGGGGCCTTAGTAGACTAGTAGAGATTTCTCGTAATAGTTATTCTATTTTATATAGCTATATCTATCTATTAGTTATTATAATACTATTATACTATACCTAAATTATATATAGATAACTTATTAATATTATACTATTTAATAGGTTATAAGCCTAGGTTCTACGTAACCTAGGAACTATATAAATTATATAGTAAGCTTTTTACTAAGACTTAATATTACTCTAGAAGAAATATTCCTAGAACTATTTATAATAGGTACTATTATATCTAACTATTATAAAATTTAGAAGCTAAAAGGTACTAAGAATTATAAATTATAAGAAATTACTATACGCGTATTACTTATAGTTAACGGCGTATTTAGGGTTATTAGATTAAAATATAAACCGCTAATTAACCTTAACTTACCTACTACTAGAGGAGTAAAACTACCTATTAAGAAGGTAGATAAGGATAAATAGGAAAAGTATATTAATTTAGAGGAGCGAGTACTTACTACTATTTATCTTACTATATCGCCGTTAGCTTATAGTATAATTAAAACTCTAATAATAGTAAAAGAAGTATAGGCTAAATTAAAGTTATTATATAGGACGGATTCCTACGCTACTAAGAAAGTAATATACTTCGCCTTATATAAGCTTCACTTAGATTAATTTAAAGACCTTTACGCCTACTTTATTAAATTTAAGGAGTATATAAATAAGCTTTTATAAATAAATAGTCCGTTAGAAATAGATTTCTAGATAGCGGTCTTTAAGAGGTGCCTACTAGAAGAGATAAAGGAAGTAGTCTATACCCTTACTAAGATTACTTAATCTAGGGGTAAGCTATAAGATTTTAAGTATATTACTATATTATTAGTTAATAGGTTTATACTATTAAAGATTAAAGATCTAAGGTATATACTAGTAATTTTAGTAAATAGCTAAAATAAGGCTAATATTAAAATAAGCCTAGTAATAAGAGCTAGAGTAATAATAATAATAAATATATACTCTATAACTACTAATATAATATAAAAGACTACTAGTATATTAATCTAAAGCTAGGACTAGAAGGATTTATTCTTAAAATAAAGAAAGATCTAGAAGTACGGAATAAATAATACTATTAAAAAAGGGGTCCTAGTCGCTAATAAAGTAGATAAAACCTAGATAAATAAAAATAGGATAAATCCTATATTACTCGCTTTAGGTATAGCCTGTAATAAAATAATAAGTCCTATAAGATTATTATTAACTTAGGGGACTAAGAGTATATCTTCTAGGATTAATCTAAGTTTACTAACTATTTACTAGTCTAGAATTATACTATATTAGGACTAACTAGGGGTAAACTAGTAACTATTAAAGGGATTAGAATAGTACTAATCCTAGTAATTATTAATAATAAGGTTAGCGAATTTTTACTAACTAATATTTACCACGTACTGTATATTAAATATAACCTCCTATCTATTATATAACTAGACCTATAAGGCTACACGTATACTAGTAGTAGAGGGAAGAATATATTCTATAATAAATAAGGCGAGGAGGTACTATAAGCCTTCCTATATAACTATATATACTAGCTAGATACTATATAGATTAACTAGATAAGGGTATTCTACCTTAAATTAATAGTCCTAGCTAAGAATAATATGTCTTAGACTTAATAGTATAAGAGATATAGACACGTTAGTATCAAGGCTATAAAGGCTATAATACGTACTACTAACATTAACTATAAGGCCGCTAATCGCCTATAATAGTACGAGAAATAGGAACTATATAAGAGTTATGTATTAGGGAAAATTACCCGAATACCCTTATAGTTATTAATACCTAGAGTTACTATCCCTAGCTAATACTAGTATATTAACCTAGCGTTAGTAAGCTATATAACTACCCTTAGGGGGTATACTAACGTAATAGTATCTATATATAAGTAATAGGGCTTACCTAAATAGATTATATAACTAGTTAGGCGGAGTTATTATAAAAACTCGAGTTCCGAATAAAATATTAGAATAACTAGGGGTATAAAATAGCCTTTATTTAAAGTAATAATAAACTAGTCTAGGGCTATAAATATTAATAACTCTTCTAGGAATATAGGATATTTATTACCCTATTAGCTCCTTATAACCCTTATTAAAATAGGATCGCTAAATAGAAGAACTAGATACTATTTAATAAAGTTAGAATAGTTCTTATTAATACTAGACTATTATAAGAGTTCTAGGGTAAGGCTATCTACTATATTAATTATATTAAGAACCTTATACCTAGTAAGGATAGGAAGTCCCCCTTTAAGAAATAGTATAGCTTTAAACCTTAATTAATATACCTAAAGCTATTTAGATATTAGTACTACTTATTTAATATATTATTAAATAAGAAGAAACTAGATAATAAGGCTATTAAATACTACTTCCTTAGTTATAATAGTAAGAGTATCTACTACGTATAGGATATTAAGGGATAACGTGTTACTTAATTAGTATATATAATATTTAATAAGAGGGCCGCTATACTATTAATAGATAATAATAAGCTCCTAATAGAGGGAGACTCTAGCGATAATAATAATATAATAGACCTCCTAGGCTAGCTCTAGACTAACTAATTAGATAGCGGTAATTAGGTCTTAGAGAGAGTAACTACCCTTAATTAATAGGGTATTAAGGGAGTATTAGATAATACTAAAAATACTAATAATACTAGTAATATTAATAATAGATTAATAATAACTTTTCTATCTAGCTAATTAATATTAGACCTAATTAATAATATAAGTAGGCCTACTAGTTTAAATAGATATAATTAGAATAATCTACCTAAATTAAATTAAAATAAGTTAAATAATTAGACTATTAAAAATAGCTAAGCGGAGTTAGAATTACTAACTAATTAATATTAGAATAGTCAGGATAGTTTAATACGCTAAATTACTACTATAATACTATTAGCTATTATTAATAAATAATTAACTTAAAATAATAAATCTTAGAGAATTATTCTTAATATATTACGTTATTCTATTTATAATAAACCCTAGATTAGTTATAGCTAGATAAATAAGATGGGTATAAAATCTTCTAATAACCCTAATAGGTTTAGAGCTATACTTACCCACGTCGTTACTAGTACTAAGGAGCGTCCCTACCTAACGTTAATAGACGAGGCCCTTAATAGGCCTAATAGTAATAAATAGCTCGCTACCGCCGAAGAAGAACTAGCTAATTATAATAAGTAGATAATATAGTAAGAACTATATTAACTACCTCGTAAAGTATATATCTTACTAGGGAGGTAGGTCTTATCTTATAAATATAGCCTAATAGGCGAAATAACCTAATATAAAGTATAATAGGTAGTTAAAGGCTTCTACTAAATTAAGGGGATTAATTTTAATAAGATATTCTTATTAACCCTAATGGTATTATTATAGTAACTCCTCCTAGCCCTAATAGCTAAATATAGGCTAGTCGTCGAGTATTTAGATATTATCGCGGCCTTCTTAGAATTACTTATTTAGGAAGAAATCTAGGTAGAGTAACCTTACTACTTTATTAACGGTAAATAAGGATACGCTTATAGACTAAATAAAGCTTTATATAGCCTTAAATAAGCTTCCTATAAATAGTATAAAACCCTTTATAAGGTACTTAAGTCTCTAGGTTTTAAGCGCCTTAAGTATAATTATTATATATTTATTAATACTATTATAAAAGTTATTATTATAGTATACGTTAATAACTTACTATTTATAGTACGTAATTAGGACCTAATTACCTAGATAAAGAAGGAACTTAATAAGAGGTTTAACTTTAAATATATAGGAGACCTAAAAGACTAATTAAGAATAAATATTATTAGAAATCTAGATAACTATTCTATTTAGATTAACTAAATAAAATATATTAATTAATTATTAAAATAACTACATCGGCAAACTAGGGGAACCTGTATATTATAAAAATATGCGTATTATACTAGCATTATACGTATATAACTGATGCGCTTATATGTTAGCCCTGGAGCTCGATATAATACCGTGAGTTATAAAATACGTATTTAACTGGATTTAGCAACTTTTAGAAATACTAGGTAATAGGACTAATAGGGGATAAGTCCTACTAATTAGCTATAATATAACTATATTAGGCTAGTACTAACTAGGTAATTATAATAAGGTACTAGGTCTTATTAGTAATTAATAGTACTAATACTTAGTAGAAGATATAATCGTAGGCGTAATATAGGTATAAGAAACGGGGCTAGGCTAGGGGGGGTATTCTACGCGCATATAAATTACGTGAATCGACTGTATTTAAAACCTATATTACGCTAGCGTTGACGTCGTAGCCGCTATAACTCTAGCGAGCTTCCCGTTTCTTCCCGGCGCTAGAGGAAAATCACGGATTTAAGGCCTTAAATCCGGATTTTCTATATCTAGGACTTTTAGGCTAGAATAAAACAAACCTGAAATTTTCCTATTTTTTACTAGTATTTTACCTGAAAAAAGCGCTTTCAGTGGATTTAGCAGTTCAGATTTTCTATGCAGGTTCCCAGTTTGCCGATGTAGGTATAGAAAAATGTTTACTAGCTAAGTCGCTTATAGAATAGGCTAATATCGCTATTACTCCTAATAGCTATATAGCCTCCTTATCTAAAAGGGAGGCTTATTAGTCCCTTATAAGAGTACTTAATTAGCTAAGTATTATAACTAGGCTAGATATTATATACGCTATTAATAACCTAAGTCGTTTACTTAATAACCCTACTCCGTAATATATAAATATAGTAAAAAGGGTACTACGTTATCTATGAGGCGGCTAATCCCCGGACAAATCCCGGTAGAATATCGGCCAACATGCTGATATTCTATGTACCGCAAGCAATGCTGACATGTACTGAAGGATCTCTGGGAGAAAGCTGCAACTTTGCCCAACAGTCAGATACCCAATCTTTGCATAATTGCGCTACTCTATTCAGTGCTTGCAACTGGAACTCTATCACTTCTGAGTGGGGCTGACGCCCATGCCTCGGGAAACCCAGCACCTCTGATGCTCCAATTAAATTGCTTCGTTCCCATCTTGGCGGGCTCCGTTCCAGAGTCGATCATCGCATTTCCAGCCGGTAGGAACATGTGCTGCTTGACTCGGAATTCGGGCAGGTGATCGTATGGCTCGGAGACACGCTGTGCGTGCGCAGTGCAGCGAATCAACTTGGCAAAATGGCCATCGTCCTCATGCAAACATGCGCGCTCCAATATCTCTGCCCAGCCTTGATTCGGCAGCTTGGGCGGATGAGAAACAAGCCAGTCCAACCTGATCTCCGGACATCCCGTCCCCGCATAGGTCAACATGAACACCCTGCCAGTGTGTTCCAAGAATCTTGCCTTCTGCGCTGGACTGATGGACTTCTCTTGGATAAACACACTGTGTCCGATGCTGGCTGTGACACTGTGAAGAAGATAGAAATCGAACCTGCACTCCTTCGGAGGGCGCTGGGCTGTCGTGAGAGTTAGCATTTATGTCTGTCTATCAAGGGAGAGGGGCAGATTTCTCCTGTATTTGGTTGCCTTGAGTAGCAGTGCATTTGAAATCGAAGGGTATGTACGACTTTGCACCTTAACATCTCTGGCTACTACTCAAAACTACCCCTCGCGAAAGAATAACGTTATGGAGAAAGAACGTACCCCCAGCGGTACCGTACACTATCAGATGACTTGAGTCAGCAATGTTCCAAAGGAAGTCCCTTGATCACATTCTCGAACAGAGCGGACCCACCTGCAGTATTAATCAATTCTACGGTGGCTCGATCAAGGTCATTCGGATCAACTCGGTATCTTGCTGCAATGTGGCAAATCTCGGATTTCGCTTTGACCAGAATTCCATCTCTTGCTTGTTCTACGTCTGCGGCCCACTTGCCCGAGGTTTGTCTTTGGGAGTGGTAGTAGTAGCTAGAACTCGTGCTGATTACTGGATCGGCCCTTTCCAAATCAAAGCATGCGCATAGTGGCAAAGGCGACTCGGTAGAAGTAGCCGCCATTGCCTCTGCCGCCGTGAGGTACTCCGTATACCAGGGATCATTATGAACACAAGCTTGAGCAAATGCCTCAGCTAGAAGAAGGGGCTGTTAGAACTCGATTGCAAAATTCAGGTGGATCAGGCCATGGACATATCCTATGTTATGCAGAAAATTTAGCTTTGTTATATCGACACTGATATCCATCGAGGATAGTTGGACACTTACCCATATACATTCGGAAAAGGATGTCGTCTGCAACCTCTCTTCGGTCGAAAAGATACTTCTGCAACACTTCCTCGTACCCAATCTCGTTGATCAGGCGCACGAAGAATCTTTCAAAGTTTCTGAAATTCTCCTCTTTTCCCAGACATCTCTGGAAAACTTTTGAGTCTTCCATGTCAAGAACAAGCGCTTCCTGAATAGCAAAGGCGCCTCGTTGAACCAAGGTGTTGCAATGGTGGAGATAGCGAATAGTTTCTGGCTTCGCACCAAAAGCCCAGAGAGTGATATCATGATGAGCAATGTGGTTATGCAAGTATATCTAAAATGAGAATTCATCAGTGGACATTCTTTGCGGAGGGTCATGTTAAAAACGTACGCCCATCTCATCTTCGGTAGTCTGAAATATGTGGTATTCGGCATTATTGTCTTGCAAAACTTCTGCAACAGCCTCAGCACTTTCCTTTGTCAAATTATCGGCATGTATGATCCCCGGAGTCTTGACCGAATCAAACTGGAAGGTTATCATCTTCTCCATATTGGCGAAAAGCTGTCAAAATAGTATCAAAGAAGCGATCCGCAAGGAAGACAACCGGGTGGGTACTTTAAAATCGCTATTGCAGCGATCGTCCGCATCAAACCACAGATAATGTTAGCCTTTTAATTTCAGAGCAGTTTGTCGCTCATGGCCCTTCATGTGCCCATGCCAATTTTCGGGGATCATGAAATTCACCTGGCATGCCGCCTACGCTTCAGGAATAAAGAGTCTCCACTCCACCACCAGATGTGCCGCACTCCTACATTCCTCCTCTCCCCTTTTGGAATTACCCCTTGGAATTACCCCTTCTGGATTTATTCCTTTGGGGGATTCTCCGTTGGCCTTTTCAGTTTATTTTATAATATTTTTCAAGGGGGGGTAATGCCGCAATCGTACATGACATGGATGTACGTCGCGCATACCATGGCATGTGGTTATGGGTAAGTCGTCACAATTATTGCATTTCTCTAGCCTACGATTTTACCAGCGCCCGAAAATCGAAAGCAAAGGTCCATCATGGAGAGTTTGATCACGAAGATACAGCAAGAGGCTGCTTCAGCTAACTATGTCGGGCGCAAAAAACTTCTGGACACCTTGCGGGACTTGCAATACAGCATTGAGGCTCCCGAGGATACCATGCAAAGAGTGATGCACTTGGTATGCTTCCCAGACTGACGAATCTTTCCTCAACTCCTGTCCCCGCAAAGTATCTCATCCCGTCTTGTTGATTATTGTACTCTAAGCTAAGTTTATCTGCTTAGAATCTTCAATTCGCTGTAATCCATATTGCGCTCGAATTAAATCTTCTCGGTATTATCCGTGAAAGCAAGGCGCCCTCCAATCTCCATGACTTAGCAGCAACACTCTCACTAGATCCTCTGCTCCTGGGCAAGTATTGGAACTTACGACAGCCACTATATTATGCCGCAGGTATTCTGATATTTGTATAGATCGTCTTCTGCGATATCTGGCTGCACTGGGAGTGATCAACGAAGTTGGCAAAGACTCTTATGCTCCAAATAAATACACATTCAATCTCGCAAAACCCGAGATACAGGCCGGAGTCAAGTTCTACTTTGACACTTGCAACCCAGCATTTCAAGAAATGCCTCGCTATCTGGCGCAGACCGGCTACAAGAACCCTACCAATTTCACAGACGGCATTTTCCAAAGGGGCAACAAAACCGACATGATCACATTTGACTTCATTCATGGCGATCCATCGAGAAGTGCTGGCTTCAATCTCTTTATGAAAGCACAACGGGGGTCCCAGACCAAATGCTTTGGTATTTATCCTTTCGAAGAGGAATCCAAAGGCTGGTCGGCGGAAAGGCCCCTCTTTGTGGATGTTGGTGGCGGTTCGGGACATCAAACTGCTGCCTTCAAAGAGCGATTTCCGAATTTGCCAGGCCGTGTGATTCTGCAGGACCTGCCGGAGCCGGTCGAGGACGCAAAAGCGGTAGTTCCGGGAGATGTCGAGCGGATGGCGCACGATTTCTTCAAACCGCAGCCAATCAAAGGCAATGAAACCCCAACCTTTATGCCTTAACAGTTGCGGTTGAAATTGAATGCATAATAGGTGCCAAGTATTATTACCTGCGGATGATATTACATGATCATATAGATGAAAACAGCATAAAGATCTTGCAACATTTGGCACTTGTTATGGGGAAAGAGTCGATGATTTTGCTAGATGAAATGGTTTTGCCGCCTGAGCACGTGGATGAGGTGTCGATGCAAGCGGACCTGGACATGATGGCATTTCATAGCGCGATGGAGCGGTCGGAGGAGCAGTGGGCGAAGCTTGTAGGAGCTGCAGGATTGAATATCGACAAGGTGGTAATATATGCGGAAGGTTTCAATCTAGGGATTGTTGCTTGCGTTCTTAAGTAGTTGTGGCTTCCTTGTCGACAGAATTGGAAGAGCAAATACGATTCTATCCAGCCACTACCGTAAAAATTGGGGTCTAAAATGTTATTTTATTTGTGGATTTTTCCTCATTTTTCGTCGGGGGACCATGTGTAATTTAAAGATTACGGCAAATTACAAAAATACCACACTTTTCAGGAATATTTTTAAAAAATGCCACCCCCATATTTCAAAAATACCACACCTCCACCCCGGAAGCAGCGCATTAGTCCCTGGGCCGCCTTTCAGGCCTGAGACTCCGGGCGGAAGACCCCGTAGCAGCCACCGTAGCAGCCACCGTAGTCAGGCTACCTCGGTAGGGCTCCCGACCTGAGAAAAGAGCGCTGAGCACCCTAAGCTCTAGGGATAAGTCCCTTAAGAAGTTATATTTTACTACTAAAAATATTATTCCTTATAATAATAGCGACGGTTAGGAGGTTTATATAGGAGGTCTCTAGGCCTGCCTATACCCTAGGGGGACGGAGGTGCCGGAAGCTGACTTACGGGGGCTGTTATAGGGGCTACTACGCGGAGTCTCAGGCTTTAAGGGCGGCTGTAGGGCTGATGCGCCCTGCTTCTAGGGTAGAGGTATGGTATTCTTAAAATATAGGGGTGGCATTTTTAAAAATATTCCTGAAAAGTGTGGTATTTTTATAATTTGCCGTAAAGATTAATACGTTATACTCGATTAGGTCGTTTGATTCCCGCGATGCACTTTACCGCCGGACGAGTGCTTTCTTGCTGTCTATATGTTATATTTGAATATCTTATTTCTAGTTTTAATTCAGTAGACCTTCGGGGGGACCATGTTTTATTTGGACTAGGTTGTTATTCCAGAATAATATGTTAGACGCCAATTATTTCGGTATTAAATGATGAGCCCAGAAAACTTCGTTTTTCTCAGGCTGCCAGAGAGGAGTAAACTATTGAGGACCGAGGTAGATTCGAATCCAAGAAGATGCTAGCTCAATCCGCTTCTTATCACTAATCGTTTCCTGTGCTTCGTTTCATGAATCATACTCATTCGGCTTGTAGCATATATGAGCCGCAGACTTCTCTCCTATCCAGCATCCGCAGACCGATCAACATGCCCGCATTGCGCTAAAGCATGCCATAACCATGGCAATCATCATCCACGATATCTGCTCCCTTTCCGATGTTCTTTTCGGCTTGCGTGAGATTCTGCATCCACTGTGGAATGCTATAATGACCGTGTTTGCTTTTGCAATAGCAAAACCGTTCTGTTGGAGATCACTTGGTGCAAGGCAGTCCATCCATAAAGCCTTAGCTGTATTTGAAGTCTTTGCAACCACGGAAACCTTTGCAGCTCAGGCTAAGGAGATCACGCAGCTACTTGTCCTTAAGCTGGATCACGCCTTGGCTAACCTGGGGCTTATTGAATAGTAGATGTACAATGAGTCATCTGCACGTGATTTAGGTATAGTATAATAGTATTATGATAACTAATAGATAGATATAGCTATATAGAATAGAATAACTATTACGAGAAATCTCTACTAGTCCGCTAAGACCCCCTAACTAGTCCTAATTAGTAATACCGAGGTTAACCTAGCCTAAATTCTAATACTCCCTCTTAGATTAGTAGTAATAAGGTAGGCTACCTATTACTAACTACTATATCTAAATACCTTTATACTTTACTTAGAGCTAGTCCTAATTATTATCTAGCTAGGCTAAAGTTAATAGGGCTGATAGGTTTTATTAATAGGTTAATATCATTAGTAAGATCTTAACTCGCCCCTATACCCTTAGTAAAGGCCTTATGCCCGCAGGCCTAGGGCCGGCCCTAGGGGCTCTAGGCTAGCCCCGGGCCCTCTAATCTTAAATTAAGGCGCCTAGGGCTAGCCCCTAGTACTATAAGAGCTCTAGATTAGGTACTAGGAAGTCTTTATCTTAGTTAAGAGCTTTTTAATATTTAAAGAGATATAGTATATATTATATACCTTAATTCTTATTTATAAGATATTATCTATCTAACTTATATCTTATATCTTATATATCTTATAATAACTAGTATATATAGATACTAAGTTATATCTTATATCTTATAAGTTATAAATACTACTATTATATTAAGTATATATAGTATACTAGATAATAGTAATTATTAGAAGTATTTTTATTAAACTTATATCTTATATCTTATATACCTTATAATAACTAGTATATATAAATACTAAGTTATATCTTATATCTTATAAGTTATAAATACTACTATTATATTAAGTATATATAGTATACTAGATAATAGTAATTATTAGAGGTATTCTTATAACCTTTATAACCCGTAGACCTTTTTATTAACTCTAACCCTTAATTATTATATATATTATATATATATCTCTATCTCTTACCCTATTTATTAGGTAGGAATAACTACTGAAAGTATAAGTACCCTATTTAATTTATATTATAGGTACTAGCTATCTTTATTTATTAACTTAAGTAATAAGTCGCTATTAACTTTAGTATTTAAATATAAAGGTAATATTTAAGATCTAACTTACTAATATAATATTACTAAAACGTGTTTATAATATCTTACAGGTTAGATACCTTTATATTATTATAAACTACTTAAATATTCTTCCCTTTTATATTAGTAGTATCCCCCTTAAGCTACTACATCTAAATTAGTAAGGTCTTTAAGTAACTATAAGATTTAATAAGTAAGGACTACATCGGTAAACTGGGAAGTGGAACAGAAAATTAGAAACTGGAGAATCTACTAAAAGCGCATTTTCCAGGTAAAATACTAGAAATAAATAGGAAAATTTTAGGTTTTTTTTATTCTAGCCTAAAAGTCCTAAATATAGAAAATTCGGATTTAAGGCCTTAAATCCGTGATTTTCCTCTAGCGCCGGGAAGAAACGGGAAGCTCGCTAGAGTTATAGCGGCTACGTCGTCAACGCTAGCGTAATATAGGTTCTAAATATAGTCGATTCACGTAATTTATATACGCGTCGAATACCCCCCCTTAGCCTAGCCCCGTTTCCTATACCTATATTACGCCTGCGATTAATTCTCTTACTAAGTACTAGTACTATTAGTTATTAATAAGACTTAGTACCTTATAATAATTACCTAGTTAGTACTAGCCTAATATAGTTATATTATAACTAATTAGTAGGACTTATCCCCTATTAGTCCTATTACCTAGGATTTTTTAAAAGTTGCTAAATGCGCTAAATGCGCATTTTCCAACTCACGGTGTCAAACCCAGCCCCAGGGCTAGCATATGAGCGCGCCTGTCATTCGTGCTAAATATGCGTATTTTACGCATATTTTTGCGATATATAGGCTCCCCAGTTTACTGATGTAGGATAAAGGGGGCCTATTAGGAATAGAGATATACCTTTATTAGGAGTATATAGACTATTATATTTATTCTAATAATTATAAGCTTCTCTAGTATTATATTAGGCTACTTATTAGAGCTCTTCTTATACCTTATAATACTAAGCTCTTTAATAATATTAATAACAAACTTAAACTTTAAAGTAGACTTAGCTAGTTTAATAAGTCTTTTAAAGTATAGATTATTATATTTATTATTTAATATTCTATATTCCTTTTATTATATCTATATTACCTTTAACTCCTTATCTTCTTCTAGTATAAGTAATAGCCCTAGGATAGATATAATAGCTCTTAGCTATTATACCTTTTAGAAGTATACTATATTTTTCTACTACTCTATTTTCCTAATACTACTAGTATCTACCTCCTATTAAATAGTTCGCTCTCGCTTTTTAAGGGCTAAGATAAGTATTATTAGGAAATCGGCTATAATATCTATAACCTAGAGCCGCTATTTAAGTAACTATATAAGCGGTATATTAAATTATATTAAATTAGAATAGTAGTTTAATAATATAGCTTTAGTAATAATATATAGGTAACTAATATACTCTTCTAGCTTTGGGGTAGTACTAACTATACCCTCGCGGTCTATTAAACTATTAAAAGCTAAACTAATTACCTTAAAATTTTCTAGTAAAGTCTATTAGAGGCTAGGCTTAGTAAGCTATTAGCTCTCTTATCCTTCTTATAATTAATAGAATACTAGTTAGATTAGTTAGAACTTTATTATATAAAGTACCTAAGATAGCGCTAAGTATAATAAACCCCCCTTAATTATTAATCTCTTTTCAACTAGTTATAAGCTTAGTAGAGTCTCCCTTACTTAAGTACTATTTATTATATATAACGTCTATCTTAAATAAGGTAAAATTAGTATTAGTAGGGTAGTAAGGCTTAAAACTTTAATTTATATAGTATATAATAAACTAGATATTAAGGGTTCGCTAATACTTATTATTAAATTAATCGGCCTATTTATTTACCTAATTACTGAATACCTTTATTAGTATAATAGTAATATTTAGTCCTTATTATAAAAGGAAGCTACTTATTAGTCTATTATAGATATACGCGTAGAGGAATAGCTACTAATTCTAAGATAGGTAGGTATTATTAGGATACTAACTATTAAGAAGGTATTAATTAATTTAAGTAATTCCTTAATTATATTTAATCTTACTTTATATAATATTAATATAGCATTAATATATAAAGTATATAATTACCTTTAAGGTCTGAACTATTACTTAAAGTAAGTTAGCTTTCCCCCCTTTATTAAATATACTTAAGGGCTTATATTAATTACTAACCTTTCTAAGTCCTATCTCCTTAGTTATAACTATCCTATTAACCGTAGAGTTCTTAAATTAAAGTATAATAAAGGTAGTAAACTTACTTAATACCCTTTATTTTATTATTTTATTTTTTAAACTTCCCCTCCTAGTACTTTTAATTAACCCTTTATTTATATTTTATATCCTCCTCTATAACTTTATAAAAGCGCGCGAACTATCATAAGAGGTCTAGATTAAAATACTCTATTACCTTAATATCTCTAGCGGCTTATACCTATTTATTAATAAGTCTTAGCTCTATTCTTATAAATTAATTAAAGGGAGAGGACTTACTTTATAAATCTATCTACTATACCTTTATTACTATCTACTATTATTATATTACTATTATATAGCTTATACGTAGGATCCTTACTACTATTAATATTAATATACTCTTATTTTATAATATTAAGCTCTTTATTAAGTAGGTTTATATTCTACTAGGTTTTATTTACTATCTCTACGCCCTCTTTATTTAACTTATCTAACTTACTTAGTAGTAGATAGGTATCTAGTTCTTTAGTAATAGGAGGCTTAATAAACTTATTACCTAGAAAATACCTTTAAATAGCTTATAAAGGGAATAAAAATATATGATTAGATAAGGAATATCTAGACTTAGAGAAGACCTTTAGTATTATATATAAATTAGCTATCTATTAGGGATCTATAAAGGTAAGGAAGAGGTACTACCTTTTTTAATAATATTAATACGCTACTTAAAGATATTATTAAGCGTTAAAGACTAAAGTAGAGTTATATATAAGATTAGTTCTTTAACCTTTATAATTAAATTCTTAACTATAATAGTTAATATTAGCTAGGCCCTTAAGTAGAGTATAATAAGTTACTTACTACGCGATCTAAGGACCTTAGAAGTAAATATTAATAGTAGGGTATAATATAACCTATAACTTAATTAATATCTTAAAATTATTAGTATAATTATTAATCTTTATCCCTTTATTCTTAAGGCGCGTCTAGTCTATAAGCGTTTATATCTTATAATTAATTAATAGTACTTAAATAGAGAGTATCTTATAATAGGCCTCTAAATTAATATAATTTAAAGTATCTAAGTCTTTAGTCTTAATATTCTTACTAAGAATATCCTTAATTAGATAGATAACTTAATTTTCTCCTTTAATATTATTAAGATATTAGTATTAAATAACTCTTTATATAAAGGGAACCTTCTCTCTCTTAACTATTTTTATATAGCTAGTTATATATTTATTATCCCTTATACTTAACTTATCCTCTAACTTACCCTTAGTCTTAATTACTCTCTATTTAATAGTACTAGCCTTAATATCCTTAGGGGTAGTAACTCTATATTTTAAGTTATTAATAAGTTTATAATAGTTATATTTAAATATCTTATTAATCTAGTTAGCTAGGATAGTATTAAGCGGCGGTCTAAGTATAGATTAGAGATAATCTTTTAATTATTAGTATAGTAGCTTAATAGCCTCTTAATTATAAGATAAGGCTATATTATCTATATATTATAAACTAGCTACTATAATATTATATTATATCTAGATATAATAATTATAAGGCTCTTTAGTTAGGAGCTTTAGACTACCTTATATTCTCCTCTTAGTACCCTCTCCTTCCTTTTATAAAAGGTATAATTAAAAGGCTAAGCTATACTAGGTAATTAAGTATAATAGTAAGGCTTAAAGGTTAGTCTCTATTAGTAGAGTAGAAGTAGGACCTAAGGAGTAAGTAAGTAGATAAGGGAGAAGGTAGATTAAGGGAGAAAGTAAGTAGGACTAGAGAATAGCTCTTAGAAAGAGGGAGATATAGTACTAACTAATATAGTAAGGAAGCTTAAGCTACTTATAAATAGATAGAAAGGTATAAGGTAGATTAGGCTATAAATAAGAGGAAAGTCTAAGTTAAAGGGGTATACTTTCCTATTATTCTAGCCTATCTAGGGGGTATATTAATTAAATAGCTTATAGTAGGTATAATTAATTATATTACTCTTAGGTATCTATTACTATAATAAATATTTATACTAAGGCTTATAAAAGGTTAGGGTATTAATAGAATATTTATATTTAATAACTAGGACGCGTTAGTCAAGCGAATTTATTAGTATAAGAAGGAGTACTAAGGCTACTTACGCGATTAATATTATCTAATATATATCTTATAATATTATACTTTCTATACTACTACTATCCCTAATAGTATTATTTATATAATAAGATAAGGTATTTATAAAAGGTTAAAGCCGTAGGAAGTAGTTAATATATAGGATATTAAGTATACTTAGTATATCTTATAATATTATATATCTTATATAACTACTATCTAAGAGTTAATTCTACTATATTATACGTCTAGTATATATTATAATCTTATATATCCTATATACTAGCTATTACCTAATTTAGAAAGTATATCTTAAGCCTAGCTTATATCCGTTAATTCCGCTATACTATATATCTAGTATATCTTATAATCTTATATATCCTATATATTAGCCGTTACCTAATTTAGAAAGAGCCTAGCTTATATCTATTAATTCTATTCTATTATATATTTAATATATCTTATAATCTTATATATCCTATATACTAGCTATAGCCTAAATTAGAAAGTATACCTCGCCTAGCGCTTATCTATTAATTCCCTTATATAATATATTTAATATATCTTATAATCTCGTATAATCTTATATATCCTATATATTAGCTTATCCGCCTATTATCTAGTATATCTAGTAAATCTTATAATCTCTTATAATCTTATATATCCTATATACTAACTAGCCGTAGCCTAATTTAGAAAGTATACCTTAAGCCTAATACTCTATTAATTCTACTATCTAGTACGTCTAGTATATCTTATAATCTTATATATCCTATATACTAGCCGTAGCCTAATTTATAAAGTATACCTCTTAAGTAGTAAATTTAAGTACTATCCTCTCTATTTATTATCTAGTATACCCTACTATATTCTATATATAATATATAGTTTCTAGCTCCTAATTTTAAGTATATCTAGTATATCTAATATATTTAATAATATTAAGTATCTCCTAGTACTTAATACCTTAGCTCTAGCATCTTATATTATTAGGCTAGATTTATTATAGATATTATAAGTATTTCCCTTATTATATATACTATTTATTAGATTAAAGATAGCCTATATTATTATATAATAACCTCTAAAGCTTCTTATACTTTCCTTACCTCCTCCCTAGCCTTATTTCTAATCTTTATAGACTAAGCTATTAGCTAGCTTTACTTTCCTTATATATTATATATCCTCCTATCTATTTTAACCTTTAAGTACCGTAGAACCTATATATAAGTCTTATTCTATTACCTAATTCTATAAATACGGAAGATTACCTATTATATAAGTACCTTTAAGTACTTTATGTTAAGTATAATAATCTTCCTTACCCTTATTAAGTTAATACTAGTCCTAATTAGACTTATTATAAAAATAAGAATATTATACTCTAAGTCTAGGTTACTATTAGGTCTTTATTAAAAAGTATTAATAATCTCCTATTAATTAGATAGCTATATATTACTATAAACTACTTTAACCTTCCTCCCTTTTATAATAGTAAGATCCGCTTCTAACTACTATATTAGAGTTAGTATAACCTTTAATAACCTAAGGTATTTATAGTAGAAAGGACTAGGATAAAAGAGGGCTATTAGGTATATAAATATACCTTTACTAGGAGTATATAGACTACTATATTTATTCTAATAATTATAAGCCTCTCTAGTATTATATTAAGCTACCTATTAGAGCCCTTTTTATACCTTATAATATTAAGGTCTTTAATAATATTAATAATAAACTTAAACTTTAGAGTAGACTTAGCTAATTTATTAAATCTTTTAAAGTATAAATTCTTATATTTATTATCTAATATTTTTTAATCCCTCTACTATATCTATATTACCTTTAACTCCTTATCTTCTTCTAGTATAAGTAATAGCCCTAGGATAGGTATAATAGCTCTTAGCTATTATACCTTTTAGAAGTATATTATATTTTTCTACTACTCCATTTTCCTAATACTACTAGTATCTACCTCTTATTAAATAATTCGCTCTTACTTTTTAAGGGCTAGGATAAGGCCTACTAGGAACCTAGTTATAGTATCTATAACCCGGAGCCGCTATTTAGGTAATTATATAAGCGGTATATTAAACTATATTAAACCGGAATAGTAGCTAAGCGTTATAGCCTTAGTAAGCGTATATAAGTAAGTAATATAATCTACTAGCTTATTTATTATCTAGAACGCGCCCGTAGCTTTTATTAATATATTAAAAGATATATAGATTTCTTTATAGTTTTTTTTAGCTTAGCTTATTAGAGATTATTATTAAATTACTACTAATCCTTATATCCTATCCTTATTACTAATAATATACCGGTAAGGTCTAAAGGTACCTTTATCTAGGGGGTTCCTAATATAGTAATAATTATATAGAACCTTAATTAAGCTTTAATTACTCTTAAGATAATTATAAGCCTTATTAAGTCTCCCTTAGACTTATACTATTTATTAACTACTATATAATTAACCTTAAGTTTTAGTTATAAGACTTTTATAGATATAATATATCTTCCCTACTTAATATTTTTATACTTAATATTAATAAATCGGCTTTAAACTTACTTAGTAAATGCCCCTAGTATTATAATAAATATCCCTTATTAGTTAGTAAAGGTAGGTGGGAAGCCTTTATCTATCTTAAATAGGTTCAACTTAATATTAGTAGGATAGAAGGGCCTAAGATTTTAATCTATATAATATATAAAGAATTATATATTAAGTATTTCCTAATAATTATTATTATACTAATTAGCCTATTTATTCGCCTAATTATTAAGTAACTTCGCTAGTATAAGGATAAGGTTTAGTCCGCGTTATAAAAGGAAGCTACTTATTAGTCTATTATAAATATATATATAAAGGAATAGTTATTAATTTTATAATAGGTAGGTTTTATTAGATTATTAGTTCTTAGGAAGATATTAATTAGTTTAAGTAGTTTCTTAATTATATCTAATCTTACTTTATATAATATTAATCTAGCGCTAATATATAAAGTATAGAATTACCTTTAAGGTCTAAATTATTATATATAATAAGTTAGCTTTCCCCCCTTTATTAAATATACTTAAGGGCTTATATTAATTACTAACCTTTTTAAGTCCTATCTCCTTAGCTAGGATTATCCTATTAATTATAGAGTTCCTAAACTTAAGTATAATAAAGATAGTAAAGTATTAATAGAAGTAGGCTACTTACTTAATACCCTTTATCTTAAGACTTAATACCTTAAACTTCCCCTCCTAGGGCTTTTAATTAACCCTTAGTTTATATTTTATATCCTACTTTATAACTTTATAAAAGCGCTTAAACTATCTTAAGAGGTCTAAATTAAAATACTCTATTACCTTAGTATCTCTAACGGCCTACGTTTATCTATTAATAAGTCTTAGCTTTATTCTTATAAATTAGTTAAAGGGAGAGGACTTACTTTATAAATCTATCTACTATCCCCTTATTACTATCTACTATTATTATATCCTTACTACCTAGCCTAAATATAAAATCCTTATTACTATTAATACTAATATAATCTTATTCTATAATATTAAGCTCTTTATTAAGTAGGTCTATATTTTATTAAGTCTTATCTACTATCTTTACGCCCTCTTTATTTAACTTACCTAACTTACTTAATAGTAGACGGGTTCCTAGTAGTTTAGTAGGAGGAGGCTTAATAAACTTATTACTTAGAAGATCCCTTTAAATAGCCCGTAGAGGGAATAAAAATGCGCGATTAAGTAGGGAATATCTAGGCGAGTATCCTTATTATTTTCGCGTGGAGCTTTTTCTGATGGGTTTGGTACTTTTTCTAGGTTACCAAAACGCCATAATTGTTTAAGTACTTTTATCAACTTAAAGAAGACCTTTAACGCTATATATAAGTTAGCTATTTATAAGAAATCTATAAATATAAAGAAGAAGTATTACCTTTTCTAATAATATTAATACGCCGCTTAAAGATATTATTAAGTATTAAAGACTAGAGTAGAGTTATATATAAGATTAGTTCTTCTTTAACCTTTATAACTAAATTCTTAACTATAATAGTTAATATTAGTTAGGCACCTAAGCGTATTATAATAAGTTACTTACTATATAATCTTAGGACCTAGAAGTAAATATTATCTATAAGGTATAATATAATTTATAACTTAATTAATATCTTAAAATTAATAGTATAATTATCAATCTTTACCTATTTTCTATTAAGGGGTATTAACCCTATAAGTATTTATATCTTATAATTAATTAATAGTACTTAGGCGGAGAGTATCTTATAATAGGCCTTTAAATTAATATAATTTAAAGTATCTAAGTCTTTAATCTTAGTATTCTTACTAAGAATATCTTTAATTAAATAGATAACCTAATTTTCTCCTTTAATATTATTAGTATATTAGTATTAGACGACCCTTTATATAAAGGGAACCTTCTCTCTCTTAATAGTTTTTATATAATTAGTTATATATTTATTATCCCCTATATTTAACTTACCTTCTAACTTACCCTTAGTCTTAATTACTCTCTATTTAGTAGTACTAGTCTTAACCTCCTTAGGTACTCTAATTATACACTTTAAGTTATTAATAAAAAGGTAATAGTTATATTTTAGTATCTTATTAATCTAGTTAGCTAGGATAGTATTAAGTTATAATCTAAGTATAGATTAGAGATAATCCTTTAATTATTAGTAGACCGGCTTAATAGTCTCTTAATTATAAGGTAAGGCTATATTATTTATATATTATAAACTAGCTATTATAAGTTTATCTAAAATCTAGCTAGTAAAAGCGCGATATTCTTCTATAGATATACTTAAGCTAAGTTAGGTTTAGTTATTTTTAGCTTCTTTATTCTTTTAAATAGTGTAATTAAAGGGTTAAGCTATATAAGTAAAGATAAAGACTAAGTAAGACTTATAATAGCTTAAAAAAGTTCTTAGGGATAAGAAGATAAGATAGTAAAGAGAATAAAGTCTAATATAAGAGTAATAAAAGAGTTAAGATATATTATATTATAAAAGTAATAGAAATCTAAGTAAAGTAGTATAAGAAGAGAGGAGAAGTTAAAGTTAAGTTCTCTATCTAGGGAAAGTTTAAGATATTACAATCTAATAAGATAAAGTAAATATAGGCTTTATTAGGAATTTTAGCTTTAAATATTAAGATATAAGGTAAATAGTAAAGAGTATAATATATAATATATATTATAATTAATACCCTTAAGAGAGATCTTATATATTAGTAGGTTCTACTATTTATAACTAGGAGAGAAGGGGTTCTTATAATAAATATTCTTGTTAAAAATATATCTTTCACGTATTAAGAATTTATACTATCTAGTCTATTTATTTTATTATTTATTTAGTAAATATAGTATATCTTATAATATCGTACTTTCTATATAACTATTATCCTTAATAGTATTATCTATATAATAAAATAGGGTGCTTATAAAAGGTTAAAGCCGTAGGGAGTAGTTAATATATAGGATATTAAGTATACTTAGTATATCTTATAGTATTATATATCTTATATAACTACTATCTAAGAGTTAATTCTATTATACTATATATCTAGTATATCTAATAATCTTATATATCTTATATACTAGCCGTTATCTAATTTAGAAAGTATATCCCTAGCCTAGTATTAATTCTATTATATTATATATCTAGTATATCTTATAATCTAATATATCCTATATACTAGCTATTATCTAATTTAGAAAGTATATCTCTAGCCTAGTATTAATTCTACTATACTATATATCTAGTATATCTTATAATCTTATATATCTTATATACTAGCTATTACTTAACCTAAAAAGTATATCTTAAGCCTAGTAATATCTATTAACTCTATTATATTATATATCTAGTATATCTTATAATCTTATATATCTTATATATTAGCTAGTATCTTAAGCCTAATATACTATTAATTTTATTATATTATATATCTAGTATATCTTATAATCTTATATATCTTATATACTAGCTATTACTTAACCTAGAAAGTATATCTTAAGCCTAGTAATATCTATTAATTCTATTATACTATATATCTAGTATATCTCACGATCTTATATATCCTATATACTAGCTAGTATCTTAAGCCTAGTATACTATTAATTCTATTATACTATATATCTAGTATATCCCGTAATCTTATATATCCTATATATTAAAGCGCGCCTCCTAAGTAGCGTACTAGTTCTATCCTAATATATTTAAGCTCCCTTTAATTAATAAATTTAATTAAAGAAAGTAAAGGCTCTATCGCGTTATATTATATATACTTATATTTTATATTTATATTAAACTTATCTAGTTATTTTACTATTATCCCTTCCTCTTAAATAGCTAGTTAGGTATATAATAGTTATAACTTTATCGCGAAGACTAATTAAGCCTTCTTAAAATATATTAATAAATATTATAAATAATATAAAACGGCTTTAAGTATTCTCCTGTAAATAAGCCTTTAAGTTATACTACCTCCTAACTACAGTATTACCCTTATATAAGCCGCGATTATTAAGTTATTTACTTTAAATTTAATAGCTAAAGAGGATTAAGATAAAGATATCTTAGAAGATATACTAGCTAGTAATTAGGTTATAAATAAGTATATCCCTTTAAGTAAATAGAGTATATTAAGTAGAAAGAGGTTAAGGAAGTTCTCTACTTATATAGCTTTTAAGATAAAAACCTTTTAGGATATTATTAGTAGAAGAGCTAGAGAACTACTTTTAATAGAGCTTCTTATAATATATTAATATATATTAGACCCTTTATTCTTTCCCTTTAATAATAAGATAGATTATACTCTTACTTAATAATTTTTATAAATAGAGTATACTTAAGGAGATATAAATAGCTTCTTTAATAATTTATAGCTCCGCCTATTATAGGAATATATTAATTTTAAGAGTGGTATAAAATAGCTAGATACATTAGGTATAATAAAGAATAGTATCTTTAATAATAAGTAGGTAGAATTAAAGATTAAGATTTAAGTAGATATAAATAATATTAAGGCTAAGTAATATACTATCTATTATTAAGATATTATAAAGGTTATTAAATTCCTAATTAATTATTAACTATTTACTAGTAACTTAGTATACGCCCTTATATATAAGTATATAATAGATAATCCTAATAATCCTTCCATTATAAAGGCGGATTTATAAATCTAGAGTAAGATATATATTATAGATTAATAATAGGAATAATAGATTTAACTATTAGATAATACTACTATAATACTAATTCTATTAATAATAGATAAGATATAATTAATAACCTTTATAAGTAACTTATTAATATAGCCTATCTATATAATAATTAGTAATTTAGATAGAGAGACTTATAGATAATATAGTAGGCTAAGTATAGTACTTCTAGGTTTAATACCTATCCTATAAGAGCTAGGTAGGGAAATTAAGTTAGAAGTCTATTATATAATAATAGAGCTTATACTAAAGTATAAGTATATATCTTATATAGCTATAGTTCTTAATTACTAATACCTATAATTTAACTAGCGTTAGAGTAGTATATAATAGATAGTTTTCTAATAATTTATATAGATAAGAAAACCTAAAGGGGGTATCCTATTATTACTAGAATCTTAGCCGATTATAAAGAGTAAGTTCTAATTATAAGTATTAAAAGTTTATAATATTACCCTATTTATTAGGTACCCTAAGAGAAATAGGAAGATCTACGCTAGTATAGCTTCTAGCTTATATAAACCTATAAATAGATAAAATTATAAATTACCTTATAACTAACTTTATAGTAGAATAAATATTATTCTTAATTAGACTATTAATATATCTACCCTATTAATAATTTTACCTAGAAATATTATCTCGTGAATATTTATAAGTATATATTATCTAATATCTTATACTAATTATTTAAAGGGGTAGCTAGAGACTACCTACTTATATAAGTTAATAAGATAATTAGAGCGTTTATATAAAAGATAAAGGGGAAAAAGTATACCTAAATAGAAACTAGAAATAGAGTACTTCTAGAATTATTTATAATAGTTTAATTAGATTAAGCCTACTATTAAGTCCTACTATTCCCTAGTCTTAAATACTTTAATTATTTTAGCGAGGTTAAGTAGTAGTTAGGAGTAGAATATAAGGGGATTATTTAGTAGTTACTTCCTATAATAATTCTATTACTAGATAAGAAGTAGCTAGGTATTATACTTACTATCAAAGTATTAGTAGATTTTATAATAGTAGTTTAATATATCTCTTATATATAAGATATAATAGCCTACTTAGACTATTATTTAAAGGTATTTAATTAAGTAAAGGATTATCTATAACCCTATTATAATAGTTACTATTTTAACTTTCTAAAAATATATATATTAAGCTATTATACCTATTATATACGCGAATATAGTAGCCTACCTAATATAATAACTAAAATAGGCGAGGTAGCTTATATTAAGATAGTTAAATACCTATTTTAATAAATTAATAAATAGAAGTATTTTAAGAGGTAACTACTTTAATATAATACTTAAGAGCTTAATATTTTTATAATAGCTAATATAAAGAAATATAGCCTTAGTCGCCTACTAGGTTAAGTTAATTATAATAATAAGGTATATACTAATTAACTCAGCGCCGCTACGCTACTAAGTAAGCTAGGATAGAAGATAGATAAGTAAGAGTAGGGGTAGCTATATTATTTATATTATAATCTAAACTTATAGTATATAACGTCTACCGCTACTACTAAAAGTAAAGTCTTAAGTCTTCTATATATATTAGTTATATTTATCTAGTAGGAGCGTATAAAGGTAGTAGACCCTAGGTTTATATAAGATATAGGTAATATACGGGAAGATAACCCTTCTTAGATTTCTTACTACCTAGTATAGATCTATAGGTTACTAAGGACCTAGAAAAGATCTAGTAAAAATATAGCTAATCTAGATTAATTATTAGAGGAATTCTATTATTACTTTATTAATTAGTAGAATAAAGGCTATTAGTAGTAAGACTATATATAGGTTTAAGAGTATTATCTAGATATTACTAATTAGTCTAGTATTTAGTACTCTTAGGGAGGGAAACTAGTAGGTTAGTTATAGCTCCTAGTTATTATTTAGGATATAAAGAACTATAATAGAAAGGGTAAACCCCTAAGATATAACGGAGTAATAGTTAAATTACTTAAGATATAGAATAGGGGTACTATTAACCCTTTTTATAATATAGTTAAAGTAGAGAAATAGTAAATAGCTATAATTATAACTCTTTAAAGTCTAATTAATAAGCGCCTATTTACTTTAGATAGTATTATTTATAGTATATACGTAATACTAGGATATATTAATACCTTATATATTAGCTATATTAATAATTTTATTAATTAGAACTAATATAACTACTTATATAATAAGGATTTTATTAAGAAGGAGACTTAAATTATAGATTATATCCGGAAAAAGGTATAAAAGGATTAACTTCTAAGGGCTAGTAATAAAGGGTATTAATTCCTTAGATAATATACGGGGTATAAGATATTTAAGTTATATTAGAGGCTTTATTAATAAGTATTTAATTATATATAGAAGTAGTAGATATAAGAGATATAAGTGAGATATATAATTAAAAAGATATTATATATAAAACTAGCGAGATATATATAATATATATAATATATATAAGATCTATAATATATATAAGATCTATAAAATAAATAAGGCGTATAAGATATATAAGATCTTATATAAGATATATGAGATATATGAGATATATAAGATATATAAGATATATAAGATATACGAGATATATAAGATATATAAAATATATAAGGCGTATGAGATATATAAGATATATAAGATATATAAGACGTATAAGATATACGAGATATATAATATATATAAAATATATAAAATATATAAGGCGTATAAGATATTAGAGATCTTATATAAGATATATAAGATATATAAGATATATAAGATATATAAAATATATAAGGCGTATAAGATATATAAGACGTACGAGTACTTAATATATAAGACGTACGAGATATATAAGATCTTATATAAGATATATAAGATATATAAGACGTATAAGACGTGCGAGATATATAAGATATATAATAGCCTTAGTACTTATATCTCTTTTACTAGGAGTATAAATAGGCTAAATCTTAATATATATCTTTATCTATATACTATTATCTATTATAACTATTTAAGTACTCTATTATAAGCTCTCTAGACCTTTTAGATATATTAAGTAAGCCTATTAAGTTTATCTTCTATTTAGTTTACTAGTTAATATATAGTATATTAAATTAGACTCGCGTCTCTATAACCCTAATTCCGCCCTACCTCCCTATAAAAATCCTTTAGGTGAAACCTCCTAAAATAATATAGTATCTATTTTTAAATAGTTAAATAGTATATTAGGAACTTTAAACGAGGTCCTAGTAGGTAGTTCTATTAGAATAGTATTAGTTAAAAGGGTAACCCTAGATTATAACTTAATAGGTAATATATATATTAATAGGCCTTTTTATCTATCTAAACTATAGATATATATACTATTCTTAATCTAATACTAGATAGTTTATAAGTAAGGGAACCTATAATTACTAATACTACTCCTTAAATTATAAACTCTACTAGAGAGGATAATAACTCCTAAGTAATAGTCTTTATAATGGATAATAATAAGACTATCTCTTAGCTATTAACTACTAGTTAGGATAATAAGGCTTTTACTACCCTAATAAAGTACTATTAATATTTATTAGATACTACTATACTAACTAATATTAAACCTATAACTAAAATAGATAACCCTATTATTATATCGCCTAATAAAGGCTTCTTATATAACTAATAAGTAAGTAAATCTCCTACTCGTATTCCTATATTCTTATTGCTAGTAAGAAGACGCCGTATAAATAGTTAACTAGGTATCTTATAACTAGAAAATAAAGTAGATATAAATTAATTTAATATTTTTATTACTATCCTTAATTACCCTAAGCTAACTCTTAAAATTATAAAAAACCTTAATATTAAGGACTTAATCTCCCTCTATACTATCTTAAAGGGGTTTTATATACTTATTAATACCCGTTTTACCGCTATAATAAAGGCTTAATAATATAGAAAAGTATATAAATCTAGTAATATATTTATCTTCTATTACTATAAAAGTCTCTATATACGCGATCTAGCTCGCTAAATTAATAAGACTTATTTAAATAAAGTACGTTTCGCCCTTAGCTTTTAATAGCTTTATATAATTCTCTTTTAGGAAGTAGTTATTAATAATATTATACGCTTAATAGTATAAGAAGGCTATTATATACTAAGGCGTATAATAGTACTTATTAAAAAGATCTAGTTTATAATAGACTTTAATAATAACTTATATTATATTAGACTCTTATATAATATTAGATTTTAGTCTAGTAAAGATCTTTACTTTACTATTATATTATTTCTTAAGCTTAATATACGCCTTACTAACCTTATAACTAGTAATAGTAAGCTTAGTCTACGGAAAATACTACTTAGTTAGCGTAGCTTATTAACCTTATTAAAGGTCCTTAATAAAGAGGAGATAAAGACGTAGCTAGATATATTATAAATAATTAAGCGCTTTAATTATAAGCCTAAGAATTATAAGGAAATAAGTATTTTAGGAGTACCTCTAAAGGAAATTAGGAAGCTATAATATAAAGGCTAGGGGTTAAAAAATATAAAGTTTATTATATTAGGCTACTATTAGGGTCTTATTAGACCTCCTTTATAAGTAGCCTTTCTTATAATAGTAATAGTAAGGTATCTTTAAATTATAGATATTAATATCTTAGAAACTATTAGTAATAATATTAAAGATACCTACTATAAAGTTATAAAAGAAATAGTAGATAGGTTCTCTAGGAATTATAAAAGTTATATACCTTATTAATAGGCTAGCTAAAGGATAGGGAAATACTCTAAAATTTATATAAATATCCCTAACTTAGGGCGTAATAATTAAAATCTAAACTACTATAATAGTAAGGGAGTTATAATTAGTTTAAACTAAAGCTACGCCCTTTATCTTTAATATTAATACTACCTCTAAGCTATTTATAATAATTATACGCTATATTATTACTATTATATAATAATAAGTAAGAGTTTATAAAATAGAGAATAATAACCTTCTCTATTAAGGGCTAATATAAAATCTTCTAGGCTTAAAGTATTAAGGTATACTTAAATTATAAGTTTAAATTAATATTAGTCTATACTAACTATAGTATATATAGTCTTAAGGTTTAACTAGGAGGATTAGAAGGTATTTCTTAAGTAATAAGTATCTTTAGTCTTATAAATAGTAGAGGTTTCTCGTTATAATACCTTACTATTAATAGTTAGTTCTTAGTAACTAAGTTTATTAAGTAGGCGATAAATTTCTACTACTAAAAAGAGGTAGCTAGTAAGAGGAATAAGGTAGGTCTCTCTTTAATATTTAGTTATAAGGTTAGTCTAGTAAATAGTAGGTATAACCTCCCTATTAAGCTCTATTCTATTAAAGCTATACGTCTATTAGGCCCTTATAATATAAATATTAGATATCGCCGGCTTAAACCCCCTACTTATAAAGGTTAGTCTAGATTAGGAAGTTTAGAATAGTAAAATATACTACTAAGCTATCTACCCCTATAATTATTAATTATATTACTATTTTAAGATATATACTTTAAATTCTACTATATATACCTTTTTATAAATATACTAAGACTAATATATAAGATATATAAGACGTACGAGATATTAATATATATAAGATATATAAGATATATAAGATATATAAGATATATACGCCGTATAAGATATATAAAATATATATAATATGCGAGATATATATAATATATGAGATATATACGACGTGTAAGATATATATAATATACGAGATATATACGACGTATAAGATATATATAATATACGAGATAAATATAATATACGAGATAAATAAGAGTTATAAGATATATAAGATATATAATATTTATAAGATCTTATATAAGATATATAAGATATATGAGATATATAAGATATACGAGATATACTAGTATTATAGTCGCGTATAAAATATAATTTTTCTAGCGCTACCCTACCCTTACTTTCCCTCTAGGATTAAATGCCTATATATTATAATTAAAATAGATTATTATAATAGTAATTAACTATATAAAGTCTATATTAGAGACTTTATAGTAGGAATTATATATATAAATAGATATATTATAGAGTAGGAGGTTAGCTTATAATACTCTCTAGTCTATATTATAATTACTCTAGCTACCTTATAGGAATAGATCTAGAAGGAGTTAAAGGTTAACTATTAGGTAAATAATTAGATTTACGCCGGTCTTACTATTAATAATAAGATATATAAGGTAATATATATAATACTAGAGGTAGAGATTAATATATATAAGAATCTAGAGGATAAAATTAATAATATTACTATAAAGAAGGAGTTATAACCCGCCTTTATAAGAGTTATATAGTAGTTCTATAAGGTTTTTAGTGATATTAATCCGGCTTAGAAAGAGGAGTATTTAATATACTAGGCCTAGAAATATAAAAGAAGTTATTATAGGAGTAAGGTTAATATTACATTAATAGTTATAAGAGGAATAATACTAATGCTTTAGCTATATAATATTACCTTTAGTAATATAAATATTAGCTATTATAAGAAGAATAGGGGGAAAATTAGGATATATAAGCCTTAAGACCTTGTTATATCTAATAAGGCTACTAATAAGATTACCTTAAATAACCTATACTTTAATTTATTTATATAAATCTTACGGGAAGATATTAGATTTAATATTAACTAGGATTCTATATTTTATAGGCCTAAATAAATTAGGGGAATAGAATATATAAATACTTAATCCTAGAGATATATATTATTTAAAATATATTTACTAGGGCTTAGCTAATTACTTTTTATAGTTAATAACTTATTAAATAGTAAGCTTTACTTAAAGATAATTAATAGTAACTAACAAATATTTAGACTCTAATAGATATAAGTTAAATTAATATAAAAGCTCTATTATATAATATAGTATTAAGCCGCTATTAATAATATAAACCCCTATATCCGCTACTTTATAACCCGCTAATTATAGGAGATATATAGAAAATAATAATAGCTAGAATTAGCCTAAGAGATATAATATAATAATAAATACTATCTTATATATAACCTTTATACCCCTAGCGTATATATAAAGGTCTAAAAGAGCGAAGATACCTATAATTATAAGCTTAAGGAAGCGGAGGAAGATATCTTATAAATAATAGAAGGTTAATAAGACTAAGGCTATAATAGCTCTACATCTATTAGGTTTATAAGACTATAATTAGAATAGTGAAAGGATAATAGTAATAGATAACTAGGTTAGAGTTTATATAGAGTTAACTATTTAATAACTTAGGTTTTAAGAGATATTAGTATAATTAGATAGAGGAACTTATTATTACTCCTCCTATTATATAGCTCTAGTAACTATCCTAGGTATTTTAATAGATTAATTAGGTATTATTAATAATATTACTATAAATAAAGGGAGGGCTATTTATACTAGGAGTAGAATCCTAAGTTATAGCTTTAAAATAGGTATAATTAAGATTTTAATATACTTTATAAGTTCTCTCTCGCTAATAATACTTATCTACTTATAAAGAGACTAGTTCCTCCTTAAGTAGTTTAATCCGCGCTAAGGTAGATTAGAATTATTTACTATAAGTAGTATAAATGTTAGTAAATACGCTAGTACCTTCTACCCCCTAGGAAATTACTTAGTATAGTACTACCTCTATTATATTATTAACTACTACGTTAGTATTAATCTTAAGGTATTAAGCTATATATAGTTTATAGTAATCTATAAGCTAATAGACTTATATCTTAAAATAAATAGTTATAGGGTTATTATATATATAGTAACTAAGGAGAAAGAGAGACTAGCTAAGATACTATTAATAGCGTAATATCTACCTCTAATTCAGGTATTTATCTTATTATAAAGGGGAGAATATTAGATAGGGGGTATAGTTTAAGATAAAGTAAAAAGTATTATTCTATACTATCTATTATATATAATAATTAAAGCTAAGTATTTTAATTTAAAGAGATAGTATACTAGAAAAGAGTAAAGCTTTAGAATAATAAAAGATAGTAATAAGAGAGTAGGTAATCTAAAGTAATTATATTTTTTATAGGTTCTAAATAAATATCTAATAATTTCTAGGGGGTTTAGATAATTAAAACGCGAGAATTACGCGCTAGATCTTATTAGATATACTAGATATAATAGACTAGTATATTTATATACTAAATAGGGTTTTTACTAAATCTAATATATTTTAACCTAAAAGTAATAATAATAACACGTAAAAAGTATATAATATATAGTTAGATCTCTACCCCTTATTTTTCTTTTAATTATAAGCTACCTCCTTATTTCTTAAATATTCTTTTATAAACTTATTTACCTATTATATTATTATTCTCTAATACCCCTATTTTTATAAGAAATACTTATCCTATTAAATTAAAGACTATTCGCCCTAATTAAAGTATAATATCTTAGAGGCTTACTACGGTAAGGGTAGGTAGAAGTAGGAGAGGTTTAAGCCGCTCCTAGTCTTATATATAATATTTATACCTATAATATTATACCTATTTATAGTAGGAGCTAATTATTTAAGTAGGCCGGCGGAGCTTATAGTTTATCTAATATACTTAATAGTATTAACTGTAATAGCGAGGTTAGTAATAGTAAATCCCGCGTTTAAGAGAATTAAATAGTTATAAAGTAAAGGCTATTACTAAATATAATAGATTTAAACTTAAAATAAGGGAGATAAGATAACTATATTATTAATAAGGAAGAGTTAGATAAAGAACCTATTAAGATATAGCTAGTAAAGAGGGTATATTATATTATAAGTTCCTATATTAATCTACTATATTAATAGAAGCGGCTTATATTATTATTAATATAAAGGGTAGTATATCGGCTTTATAGCTAGTCTAGTAACTAAGACCTAATATAATATTATCTACTTTAAAGCGTATATCTTATACTAGATCCCCTTATAATACTACGTCCCTATCTTTAAATAAGAACCTCTTAAGAGCTTAAAGACCGCGATTACCTTATAATTATAATAAGCTAATAGTAGGGGTACTTAAGGATAAAGAAGAGTAAGGGTATAATTTCCTATAAGGTTAGCTAAGGCGCCGCGAAGGAATATAGAATATCTCTATAATAGGTTATAAAGCTATCTTATCTAAGGCTATATTATACTTATAAGTACTAGTGTTTACTAGTAGCGGCGGTAAATAGTATATACCTTAGCCTAAATATAATCTAGCTAATTTTAATAATATAATAATTAAAGTATAGAAGTACTATACTAAAAAGGTAGGATAGTAATATAATTATAGACTAGATATTAATAATATCCTAAAGGTATATAAGGCGTAAAAGGTTAGTAGGGAGAAATATATTTCTAATTATTAATATATTAATAAGATATTAATATAATAGTAGCTTTATAATAGTATAAGTTTATTTTAGTCTTATACTATACCTAGGATTAAAACTCTAATTAGGTTATATTATTATTTCTTAAGTATTAAGTAGTCTTATAAACTTATTATAAAACTTTTAAATAAACACGTCTTTATATATTATAATATAGATAATCTAAAGGTTTAATATTAGGGAAGGTAGATAAATAGAACTAAAGCTAATCTAGTTTACTAGATAGTTATAAGGTTCTAGGCTAATATTATTATTAGTATAATTATTAAAGTATTTTATAGAAGGATATCTATTAGTTTAGGCTTCCTAGTAATTATAAGGTACCTTTTTTAGCTATTCCGCTCTAGGATAATCTACTTTCTACTTTTAATAATCTACTATATAATTAAGGAATATGCGTCTTTAAATAAGAAGATAGCTTACTTATATTAGGGCCCTATTATTAAAGGTATTCTATAATTAATACTAATTTACTAAATACTAATATTTCTTATAGAGAACTTTAATCTTTATATACTAATATAGTTTAACTAAGGTAAAGATAGATAAGAGAAGGTTATAAAGTATTTATAAGATAGGGTTAGTAAAAGTATAACCCTCGCGGATAATAATAGAGATAATATAATCTATCTACTATATAATATATATAAGGATACTAGCTAGGGCTTACTCCTAGCTAGTTATAACGGCGGGTAAAACCTATATAATATACTTAATAAGGATAATAATTCTTATAAGGGAGATATTATATTATCTAATTCTAGTTATCTATATATAATTTAGGTATAGTATAATAGTATTATAATAACTAATAGATAGATATAGCTATATAGAATGGAATAACTATTACGAGAAATCTCTACTAGTCCGCCAAGACCCCCTGACTAGTCCTAATTAGTAATACCGAGGTTGACCCGGCCTGAATTCCAACAGGGCTAAGGCCAAACCAATCGCAGGATAGCGGAATTGCACCAAGTACAATGTCACAATCTTCTTCGGATTCGTTCAGCTCCGCCCTCAACTCAGCGGATGGGGTGTTACAATCTCTTAGAGAAGGTGACACAAGGCAGATGGGTGGAGAGGCTGTTTTCATGGATGAAAGCTTTGCTTCCTGGTGGGGGGACCTTGACATCTATAATTGCACACCAATAGATCATCAAGATCCTATTATTACGAGGCTAGGAAACGAATCTGAGGAATTTAGACAAGAATAGATTCAAATTATCAGTTGACAGTCACAGACTTCATTCCTTTCCAATATTCCTATAATCCGCTTCTTCGAATGTGATCACGTGGGAATAGGTCCGATATATGGAAAGAGGGGGCCGAAATTTGGGGCAATTAAATAGATTTTTGATCATCTATAATCTTCCAACGATTATTTAAATAATATAGCATTTTAGACAGTTCTTGGAAATTGTAACCCCCCACCTCGTCTCTCAGACTGTTCGTTCCCAGAAAATTGTACATTATCCATCGCACGAGATGTACACACACAGGCGGATAAAGTTCAAGGTCTAGGATAGGCAAGTTCTGGTTGAAAGCAGATGCAATGTCAATGACCATCCTCGTCATTGAATCAAGGGCTGCTAGAGAGCTCTTCTTGAAAACTCCGACATCGCCGTCCGAGATAGCCTGATCCAAGAGGCATTGGTGTAGGATAAATAGAGCCCTGATATTACTTAGTAGAGAATAAAAATGGACGATGTGTGTTTTTCTTATTACTTGAGAGTTATAGCAACGGCACCGCAATATGGACCACATATACCTCCAGCTTGCTCCAAGACAATGCTGAGAAACTGCTGTAGTTGGGTATCAATATCCGATGACACTGCATGCCTCGCTTTCAGGTCGTCAATCTTCATACTTGCGATTGTGCGCGAGAGTAGGAATGTGGCCTGAGCTGATCGACCAAAATTCCCAACGGTCTTGTTGCTCCAATTGGCAAGTGACTTATATTCCCAGTGAATGGTGTCAGGATTTTGATCTAGGACTTCGTACTCGGAGGGCAAGTCATCTTTCATGCTTGGAAACTCGGTCGAAAAGGATTGACTGAAGGCTGAACAGCTACACACAATGATTATACTAAGATATGTCAGCATGATAAGAGTCAGTGAAACAGGTTCCCGTCTGCACGACCCTTACCTTTCATATATCACCAACCCCCACCACAAGTTTCTTTCTTCCCTATTTTCAGATCTGGCCTCACCACTGGTGTAAGCATTGGGCCTCATTATGTAAGCCATCTTTGCGCATGAAGTTATGGATACCAAGGCAGCATTTTTAAGGTCATGGGCATATTCAAAGACGGAAATCAGTAGGCCTGCTTGAATCAGCCTCGTGCTAGGAGGGAGAACTGCTTGTACTTGTGCAAACAGCATTTTTATGACCACGTGTAGTGCTCCCCGGTCGTCATCGATTCCGGACTCGGGTGAAGGCTGCCAAACGACCAGGAACATGGCCAAGAGCAGGATAGAAAAGTCGGCTGGCCATGGGATTTGATGATTGATGAACTCGGCGTGGAATCTGTTTCTGGAGATGACGGGTAGCCACTTATGCATCCCTTGGAAATATCTTGAGGTGATATCATCGAGGTAGCAGCCTCTGGCGCGGGTGAGGCGATCAACCTGTGAGCGCAGGACATGATCGAGGCCGAAGGGTTCACCTGACCTTTGGAGACCGGAGAGACGCAGTGGAATTGCCTCCAAGATGGAGTCTACAAATATCAATGATGATTGCGCGCTGCCGTGGATGCTCGTGATCTGGGATGCCTGGCTGGCGGCAGGTCCAACATGATCCAGGGGCAAGGTGTCGTCCGAGCGCAATGAGGACGGGAGAGAGGAGTCCTCCTTGCGATCAGGTACTAATGCGAGATATCGACATGAAAGCGAACGCCTGGTGCAGCATTTCAGCCTTCGCAGCTTTTTCAACCAGCACGGCGGGCATAACGCTGATGTTTCTCTTACCGTGAACAATATCCGCACGTCGGCAATAGCTTGTCGCATCCTTTCTTCCGCGATCGACAGGTGTTGCAAGCATGCGATGCTAGCACTGGAGGCGGCGGTGATGATGGTGCCGGTGATGTTGCTGCCAGATCTGGTGCCGTTGACGTCGCGGGTGGCGTTGCTAGCTGTGTTGGTATTGCTGCCATCGCGAGAGCAATAATGTGCTGATAATCAGGCTTGGTAATGTCTACGCGTGTACAGTCGAAGGGTCCCACTGTTTGTTTGTCAAACTCTTAGGAGTGTTCCCGGGTTGATTTAGCGTATTCATATTGCCTCAGTCCCTTCGACATACCAGCTGTTCCTTCACACCACCCCCGCTAAGCCCCTTCGGGTTAGCTTCCTCCGTGCTGACTGATTCCAATGAGGTGGTAACGTATTCCTTGCCTCAGTACCTCAGACGTAGCCCGCTAAGCCTACTGACTACGCAGTTAGAGGTCTATACGTCTAAGCGCCAAACTTTTTTTTTAGTAAAGAATTAGCTATTTTATAAGCTCCCTACGGATTTTCTATTATATACGCGTATATCTACTAGTATTCTAATAGATTAAGAATACTTTAGAGTAATAGATTACTAATACCTCGCGATTAATATTTAACGGCCTTTAAAATAGATATTCCACCGAATATTATATGTAGAGAGAGAGTATACGCGACGTTTAATAGAATATCTAACTTAAAGGTTATTAAATATTAATTATAAGATAGTAAGAATTTATTACAGTCTAACTTAAGGTTATATAACTAGTTATATAATTAAGGCTTAGTATATATATATCCTATCTATATCCTTCCTAGATAGTTTATTATTTATATTTATTATTATTACATCTATATATCTACGTCTTTATTTCTAATAAATAGTAGTAATACCTATATATAGTATTAGTTAGCCTTAGTTACTTCTACTTACTATTATATTAATACCTCTATATACGAGACTATTCCTACGAGAATAGTAGGAACCCTATAAGAGTAAATCCCCTAGCTATTAGTCTTATTAGTTAGTTATAGCTAGTACTTTTTACTAGGATAATCCTTTTATTAGGCCTATTATTAATACTTAGCTCGCTATTATAGTACTAGTACCTAGTACTATTAATAACTATACTTAGCTTGTAGTATTAACTACTTAGTCCCCGTACTAACTATAAATACACTTAGCTCGCTATTATAGCGCTAGTCCTACGTGTTAATAATAAATATACTTAGTACTATATACCCCTTACTACTATATAGTAGATCCTCCCTCTATAACTCCGTAGTATATTATAGACTAAAATTAAGAAATATAGGTATAGAAATTTATACGAGAAGAGATTTAGAAAAGGGCTTAAGAATATACTAAATAATAGGTAGAATAAGCTAGAAAAGAGGTAGAATATTAAGTTAAGTAATAAGCCTTCCCTTATTAATATTACCTAGAAGTATTTCCCTTAAATACTTAACTCTATAAATACCTCCGTACTTACTATTCTATAAAGCTAAAGAACGAGGCTGTATTAACTAGTTAGAAGCTATTATTCTTACCTATTATATCTATTAACTTACCTCCCGTTAGATTAAATATTAATAAGCGTACTATTCTATAGTAGTATAACTCCTATAGTATATCAAGTGTATTTCATTTCTTCTATTTAATTCTTTAGATAAACGGATCTTATACTAGCCGTAAGAGGTATAATACTATAAATCTACATGTTCTTTACTAATTAACTAGATATCACCTATTAGAAATCTATAATAATTATTTCAGATCCGCTAAGGCCTCCGTATAGAAATATTAGAAAAATTGCCTACGTATATATATAATTATACTAAGGAGGACTACAAGTATATAGGTAATAACTCTAATTAGTTAGGAGAGTTATACTATTATTATATCGCTATTATTTTTTCTTTTAATAGGTAATTATTACAGTCTAACCTAAGGTTATATAACTAGTTATATAACTAAGGCTTAATATATATATATCCTATCTATATCCTTCCTAGATAGTATACTATCTATATTTATTATTATTATATCTACGTATCTACGTCTTTATTCCTAATAGAATTCTAGTTTTTTAAAATTCGCCCCTAATAAAAAGTAAAAAGCTAGGAAAATTATACTAGTTTATACTTAGACGTATAGACCCCTAACTACGTAGTTAGTAGGCTTAGCGGGCTATATCTAAAGTACTTAGGTAAAGCCTAGGTTTAATATATCTCCTATAGTATTAAAGTTCGGCCTAGCTCGTACCTTCCTATAGTAAGAATAAAGGGTATAGACTAAATATCTAGCCCGCTTAAGCTTTACTCTATTAAGCTAGCTAATATAACTAATATTACATCTAGAGCGTTATTAATACTACTCTTTAAAGGTAGAGGTGAAATAGGATTTATTAATATCTACTAGGAATTCAGGCTCGCCTTAAAGACTTAATATACCTGTAATAAAGACGTAGTAGGCACTTTTATATACCTAGTAAAGGGAGAGTAGAATCTTATATAGAAGTCTTAAATAAGTTGGAATAACATTATTATTATATAATTTTCACGTGGTAGTCTTAGTATTCCTAGAGAAAATCGTATAATTAGCCTAGTCCCTATACTAAGATATCCTATAAATCCCTACCCTTATATTCTAATTATATTAGTCTTAATTAAGTAATTCTAAAGCTTAAATACGTTTATTCTTTAGTATTTTAGACTTCCTAATAATATCTAGCTATTATATAATAGTTATATATAAAAAGGCGCTTAAGCGGCCTACCTCTAATAGTATATTTATAATAGTAGAGCTTCTTAACTAATAACCTTATATACCTAGTTAATATACTATTAAGGTAGTAGAGGCTAAACTTCCTCTTTAAATAGCTACTCTTACCTTATTACTACTAAGGGCTATTAGCCTAGATATCTAGGAGCTACTATAGTACTAGTAGTAGTAAGAGTATAACTCTCTTATACCTTTATTAATATAGCTATCTTTACTAATAACTCCCCTATTTATATTATAAGGTACCTAAGTATAGACTCTATTTATATCTAATAAGGAAGAGGTAGTAGAACTAATAATAAAATGTATATAATTTAGGAGGGTATTCTTTAAGAGGGAGGAATATAACTTATATATATATATTTATATTATTAGTAGATCTAAGATAGCTAGAAATATTAGTATATATAGTCTTAAATTTAATATTAAAAGGAAGGTAATAGTAAACGCCTCTTATAAAGAATTATTCTACTTCCTTATTAATACTAAGGTAACCCTTATATAAAAAGGTTAAAAGAAGGATAAGAAATATATTATTAATATTAATATTAGCTAGTATAATACTAAATAAGTAATATTATATAAATAAGTTATAAGGTTTAAAGATATTAAGTTATATATAAATTTCTAGTATATATATATTATAAAAGGGTTTATCTTATAAATAGTATTTACCTAAGTACTCTTAAATAGTACTCCTCCTCTTACTTAAGCTAGTTAGAAAGCTATTATTATAATAGCGAGACTTATTTATAAGGCTACTAAGTAATAAGTTTTATAAATATTTACTAAGTAGTAAATAACCCTACTTATAGTAAACTATGAATATAAAGAGGTTAACTCTTATCTTAACTACTTATATTATTATTAGGTTTATACTAAAATAGGTAAGTATTACCTTATAAAATATAAGAATTTTATATAATAGTAAGTAGTTATAGATCTTAAGAATAGTTTAGTTAGTCTATTAAGGCTAGTAAAGTATATAATCTAGGACTTAAATAAGAACTATATTTAGAAGAAGGGGAGGAATTATATAATAATCCTACTAGCTACCTCCTTAATAAGCTTATTAGCTAGTTCTTCTTTACTTTAAATACCTACTTTATAACTGTTAAGGTAGCTAATAGACCCGTTCTAATTTTATATATATGTAATTAATTAATAGAGAAGGGAAGCTTCTCGTAGGTATAAAACCTGCCTGCGGAAGGCTTCTAGTCTTCGAGCTATTAGGGCTATTAGAGCTATCTAGCTACGTGATATAATAATACTACTATAAAAGAAGATAAGCGACAACCCCGTTACTATATTATAACCTGTTATAACTATCTACTACTACTATATTATAACCCCTTATAGCCCTTAATAAGGACCTTATTTACAACGTAGTTACCTATAAGAATAACTATTATATTCCCTAATAAGGTCCTCTATACTATAAAATTTATTAGTATTATACTAAGTATTATACTTATAATTATAACCCCTCTACTTTACTAGATACTAAGTCTTCCTACTAAAGGTTTTTATACTAATAATTAATTCTATCTTATAATTATCTAACTTATTAGCGGGGCTATCTATTTTAAATACTAGGGGAGGCTAATAATTCTTAACCCTTATATAAGGGTTAGAAGTCTTTAGTAATAGCTTAAGTTAAGCTACTAATATAACTAGATAAATATATATAAGTAGGCTAAGTTAGAGTTAATAGGCTAATTTACCTACCTTCTTAATAATTCTAAACGGGCTAACTCGTTATTAACAGATTTTTAAGTTAGTAATACTAGGAATTTCGTACCTATTACCTAGCCTAAGATAGGTTTTATTACTAGGAGATATTATTATAGCTTTATACTTACTATTATAGTAGATTTTAGCGAAGATATTAGTAAATATAATAGACTCCTTAGCTTAATCCTATTTAAGTTACGTAGGCGGGTAAAGTCTTTAGTAGGAACCTCCTACTATAATAGTATTATAAGGGTATTATAGATATTAAAGCTATATAAGATTTTATTAGGGGATACGCTAGTAGATTAGCTTTTAGAATTATTAAGATACCCTTAAAGGTATAGGAGAACTAGCGTCTAGTTAATAGTATTAATATTTTATATAATATAATAATATATAGCTATTTTAACTATCTAATTTATCCTTACTAAAAGACTATCCGTCTAAGTATAATAGGCCGTTAATATTAGTAGTTTATAGCTAAGCTTCTTAAAGATTAATCTCTAGAAAGAAGATATAAACTTAGTATCTCTATTACTAATAATTTTATAAGGGATTCCCTATTTATAGGTAGTTAGTATAGCTAATACTATATTAGCCTATTAAGCCGCTAACTAGATAGTTTATCTAGGAAGGAGAAGTACTCGCTTAGAAAACTTATCCGTAATTATTAAGAGACTATTAAAGCCTTCTATAAGCTACGTTAGTAGTAGGGCTATAATAAAGTCTATAACTATTATATAAAAGGGAATAGTAGGCCGGTTAATTAATACTATACTTCTATAAGGTCTATACTAATTTATTTAATTTAACTAATATTCTAGATAATACTCTATATAAGTACGGAGGTATTATAGTAAGTAACGGATATAGAGTAAGGCTATAATTCTCTTATAAGTCTAGTAATATCCCCTATAATACTATAGATTATAGGCTAGGTAAAATACCTCTTTCTCTAAGAAGTTAGGGATATATAACTATTCTTAGCCGTTATTAAAGTTTATATAGTATATTAGGTTATTATAGAGCTTAAAGTATAGATTAAGGTAACGGCTACTATTATTTATAATAAGGTCCTTATTTACTATTATAAGTCTTTATAATAGCTAGGACTATTAGCTATTATTATAATAGGCTTAAGAAATATATTACTTAAAATCCTAGGATATCTCTATAAGGGTAATATAATATACGGGAGTAGAGTTATTATTACCCTATAATAGGTAGGCCTTATAGAAGGCTTCGGCGTATAAGGTATTAAGGGTACTAATAGTATTAATTAATAATAAATCTATTAATTATAGTTAAGATAGGGCGTTAAAAATAATATTAAACTTCCTAGACTTATACTTAATAATAATATTAAACTATAATAGATAGGAAGAGGTATAGATAAGTTATAGGTTTAATTTATCTATTAATAAGGAAGTTAAATTAGTTTAATAAGAAATAGGAACTATAATAGAGTAGTTAGTATATATAATTATTATAGGCTTTTTATATAACTTAATAAGATACCTTATCCTTTTAACTACCTAGATAATTCTAGTAACCTCTAATTTAGTAGGCTAATAGTTTTATTTAGCCTAGTTTAATATTTTACTTAGAAATATAATAGGTTAGATAGATATCCTAGTAAAGCCTTTAATAATATTACCTTCTATATAATATATTATTACTATAAAGCCCTACCTTTTAAAGGTATTAAGATTAATAAAGAGGATTCTATTATAATTAAAATAAATTAGGAAGGTAGGACTATAAAAGGTAGCCTTTAAATTATTAAAAGCCTACTATTCTTTTATAGTAGGCTTATATATTATCTATATTAATTAAGTCTTCTAGGTACTACCTTTAAAACCCTTTAGTAGTATTTCTATAAGGTTAGTCTTATACCTTTAAAGCGGATTTATATATTATATATACCTTAGTATTAATAAATATAACTAGCTAGTAAGACTAAGAAAGATTTCTAGGTCTTATAAAGAGATTAAGAAGATTAGTAAGCTAATAGTTATAAGCTTTTTATCTAAGGTTAATAGCCCTAGGGAGTTAACTCTCTAACCTAGGAGGGTAATAGGGTAGCCTAAGAAGGTCTTTATTAGGTTAAGACTTATATAATATTTCTAGTAGAGACTAAATAGCTAGCGTAAGTAGGATAGGTACTTTAATAAGGTTTTTAAAAAGGTAATTATATTATCTATATATACTTTTATAAAGTACTTAAATAGTTAAAGAAGCTTATTAGTCTACTATTAGATATAAGGTAGTAATCCTTTATACCTTATAAGGGTAATATTATATTATTTCTAACTATAATATAAGATAACTATTAGCTTATAATAGTCCCTTTCCTAGATATTAAATTAGTAAAACTACCTTATACTATTTATAATAGATATATATAGATACCCTATAATAGCTAAGGTAAGTTTAGATTATAAGGGTAAAGGATAACTATCTAACTAGGTAATTTTATTTAGCTCTCTAATATTAATATCTACCTAGCCTTTACAGCTATCTATACTATTATATTAAATAATAAAAATAGGGTAGCTAAATAGAGTAGGCTAGTTTAATTATATTATTTTCCCTTAGTTATATAATTTATTAAATATTTAATTAATTAGGTCCCTATCTTTTTAACTAACTAGATATACCTAAGATAGCCTAATTATAGTATTAGGTTTTAGTAGGATTAGTATCTATTCCTCTTCTAGGATGTCTACTATAAGTCTATAATCTATCTAAATATTAGGAAATTTAGCTACTATTATAGCGAATTAGGATACTACGTCTAGAGTACTATATACTATAATTCTATTAGGTATAATATACTCTAAAGTAGAGTTAATAGTAGCTAATAAGGGCCTTATTATAATAGGCTTAGGGACTACTACTACTACTACTACTACTACTACTACTATTACTACTACTACTACTAGCTCTGCGGAAGGCTTCGTAATAGTAGAGTATACTACTACTACGGCTATAAAGCCTTTTATAAGATTAATCTTCTAGGACCTTATATTACTAATAGTTAATAGTAAGTATACTAGAGTAATAAGGTATACTCTATCCTAATTATATTTAATAATTAAATTAAGACGCGCCTTATATAGTAGATATACTACTAATAATATAGTATTATATACTTAGATAAATATTATTAATAAGTTAATAATATACGTGAATACGCCCTCTTTAAGGCTAAAGTCTTAAGTATAATTTAGCTTAAATAGATAGTCCCTATTAGGTAGGACCTCCCTATTATATACTACTAGTACTTATATAATAGTATATAGGGGTATAATAAAGGCTAATCTAGTTTTAATAGTTTATTTAGTATTAGGAGATATATAAGAATAAATATTAATTTTAGTTATAAGGTTTTAATAGGAACTAAGAGTTACCTTTTCCTCTCTAAAGTTAAGAACTATCCTTTAAGGCTTAAGGTTATTATTACCTACTAATAGGTTAGCTTTTAGGTTATTAATAAGGTAGACTTCTATAGTAATAGCTACTATTATAGGCTTCTCTATAATAGAGCCTCTAATATATATTTTTATTATAACGTACTTATTAGTCTTTACTACTTTATTACCTACTCCTTATATTAGTATTAGTAAGGATATTTTCCTAATTTCTATATTAGGAAGTACTTATTTTAAATAGATATAATCTATTAGTAAGACTAAGTAGCTAGTATCTAGATATATATCTAACTTATTATTACTATCTAAATAGCCCTAAGATATATAAATAGTAGTATATTTCTATTTATAGAACCTACTAGAAAATGCCTGTAAAAATTCAAGATTTTTACGTCGGAAAATCACCCCTACTACCTGGCGTTTAGTAGGTGACGTGAATAGCAGGGAGCATATCAGACACATTAGTAGGTGGGGTGAATAGTAGGGAGCATATCAGATATAGTAGGCTATCAATGACACGGATATTTCCCCCTATTCAGACCGATATCAGACACGTTGGTAGGTGATGTGAATAGTAGGGAGCATATCAGACACGTTGGTAGGTAGGCGGCCTGTGAATGCGACAGCATTAGCTGAATCATATGTATGCACCCATTCTGACAGCGTTCCATACCTGGTAATGGGACGGATATTTCCCCCTATTCAGACCGATATCAAACACGTTGGTAGGTGAGGTGAATAGTAGGGAGCATATCAGACACGTTGGTAGGTAGCCTGTGCATGCGACAGAATTAGCCATATCATATGCACCCATTCTGACAGCGTTCCATACCTGGTAATGAGACGGATATTTCCCCCTATTCAGGCCCTATGCAGGCCGATATCAGACGCGTTGGTAGGTGACGTGAATAGTAGGGAGCATATCAGACCCGTTGGTAGGTAGGCGGCCTATAAATGCGACAGCATTAGCTATATCATATACATGCACCCATTCTGACAGCGTTCCATACCTGGCAATGAGACGGATATTTCCCCCTATTCAGGCCGATATCAGACACGTTGGTAGGTGGATATAAGACACGTTGGTAGGTGGATATAAGACACGTTAGTAGGTGAGGTGAATAGTAGGGTTTTTAGCCTGTGAATGCGACAGCATTAGCCCATGGACCCAGGCAGCGATATGGATCATTCTGACAGCGTTCCATACCTGGCAATGAGACGGATATTTCCCCCTATTTAGGCCGATATTAGATACGTTGGTAGGTGAGGTGGTAGAATAGGTAATTTATAAATAATAACAGGATTTTTATTGTTGATCCAATTATTCTAGCCGTTGGCGTATAGAATTTAGTAGGTAAATCCACTCATTCCGATATATCTTTTAGACCACTAGATCGATTTTCGTTATTTTTGAAGCGTTAGATAGCTGAAAGTAAGCCATATAACTTAATTTAAATAAAAAATATCATAAAGGGTAGGTATAGACGTGGGTAGAATGCGAAGAAATATTAGACTTTTAAACTTCGCGCTAGTCTAGGAAAGGAATCTAGGGGACTTATTAACCAACCGATAAGCCGCGATAAGCTTAGGGTCCTAATTCCCGCATTTTCTATTATAGTAAAGAGATAACCTAGCGGCTTAGTAGGATTAGGAGTAATAGTAGATTTAATTATTTATAGGATATCTACCATTATTATATATATTATAGGAGGATCTATAAGGGCCTTTATAAAAGGCTTCTATAAGGGCTATATAAGCTTCTTTAGTTTCTAGTATTACTATTATAAATAAAGAAATAGCTTATTTCTAGAGGAAAGGCCTTCCTTATAAACGGAATAAGAGTAATTAGTAGAATTAGTCTAGCTAATAAAATTAATATTAAGTATTATAGGGTCCTACTTATTAAGAACCTTATTACCTAATAAGAGATCCTTATTTATATAGAAAGACTAACTAAGACCCTCTAGAGGATCCTTAGAGTTATAAGGCAGGGACTTAAATTAATAATATTACTATTATAATAGGTTATTATTAGGTATAAAGTCTTCTATAATATCTTCTATAAATACTTAATATACTTATTATAAGAATTATAGCTACTAATTATCCTATAAGTAAGTACTAGGTTAATAATTACCTTAAAGAGGGTAAGTTTATTATTATTATAAGTTAGGCTACTATTTAGAATCTAACCTATTTAGAAGACCTACTATAATCTAAAGTCTTTAGCTAAGTAGTAAGACTTAAGGGGCGTTTAGTTAAAACTACTACTATTATAACTAGTAAGCCTAATTATTATTCTAATAATTTAAAAAAGGAGGGTAAGTATTACTATAGGAGTTACTATAAGTATTTCTATATAGCTAGTTACTAGGCTAATATAGCTAATAGCCTGCCCTATTAGGAAAACCGTACTAATTATACTATCCCTACCTATTTTCATAGGTAGGATATTAAGATTACCTGATATTCTAAGTATTAGTAGTCTAATACCTACTAGTATAAGCCTACTATTTATACTTAGTATTATTAAGATTATTTATAAAGTTATTAATTATTATCTTATTATTTAGTTAGTAAATATTACGGCGTAGCTTCTAATTAATAGTATTATAGATAATATCTAATTAGACCCTTACTTCTTTTAGGCCTATATTCTTAGTATAGTGTAATATTTTTATACTAAATTCTATAGGCTTATAATAGTTAGTAGTATCCTTTATAATATACTTCTTATATATTAGAGTATTAATTATAATATTAATTAGCTAGCTAAACTTTCTTATTAGTAATCTAGCCTATTTATTAATTCTATTACTAAATACTATAAGGTGTTAGTTATTATTAGATAATTATCTAGTCTACTACTCTAAGGCCTAGTTATAGAGACTTAGCTAGAGATTATTATATATAATTACTAGATCCTTTAATAGGTATATTTACTTAGTATAGTTTAAGAGGAGATAAATATCGCGGAAATAGATTTCCTTTCTAGCGTATTTAATAGTAGAACTAGTAGTAAGAGACTTACTATTATATATAGGGTTAAAATAGCTAAGGTCTTCTAGATTTTATTAAGGTCCTCGATTTTCTCTACCTTTAGTATTAGTACTAGGTTATCCTAGCTAACCTAGCTAGCTAGCCTAACCTATTTAGTCTACCTAGCTATATAGGCCTAGCGGTCCGGGTAGTCTAGAAGGTCCTTATTAAGGTAGGTTTTTATATATATACTATACTATCCTAGCGTTAATAGCTACTTATATACCTATATTAATAGCTACTTATATAGTAGCGTTAATAGTAATATTTATTATACTATTAGAAGGGTTAGGTTCTAGGCTAATAAGTCTTTTATAGAAAGCTTCTTTAGTAGTAGTAGTACTATTATAAGACGACGTAATATTACTTTATTACGTAGATAATATACCTAGTAACGGTAGATTATTAAGTAGCTTATAAGAGGCTTCTATTCCCTTATTAAACCTAGATATAGCCTTTTATAGTACGGGCTTATTAATTACCTAGTCCTAAGGCTAAGATAGTATAGAGTTTCTAAGAAGACTAACTTCTAATAATATAGATCTAGAATAAGTACCTCCTTACCTAGTAGAGGCTTCTTAAGTTAGTTTAGTAGGCCTTAGGGTATCCTTAATAATTAAGGAAATAATATAGTAAGCTATATTATTATTAATTAAGGTAAAAACGTGCCCTATCTATATAAATTTATCTAATTAAAAGATAAGAATAGTAATCTTATAATTAATTTAGGGAGCTATAACAATAGAATATTAAGAAGGTAGAGAAAGAGCGGTAAATTAGGTAAGCCTTAGTAAGAATCCTTAATAATTTCTCTAATTAAGAACTTAGCGGACTTAGTAGTCCTAGTTATTAAAGCCTTTAGCGGATACTATTATCGTATTATAATAGCTTAGTAGGCTATAAGGGCCTTATTAGATAATAGATTAGGGTACTATTATAGTTATAGACCTAATAAGTATAGTAGAAGTCTTCGGCGGGTCTTGAAGGAGATTAGATCTAGTATTATAAAGATAGCATTAGTCTATATTAGATAATTATATAGTATCTAAAGAGAAGTTAGTTACCTACGTGTAAAATAAAGGTATTACTATTATTATTAAGGTAGCTAATAGACTTATTTTAATTTTATATATATATAATTAATTAATAGAGAAGGGAAGCTTCTCGTAGGTATAAAACCTACCTGCGGAAGGCTTCCGGTCTCTAAGCTATTAGGGCTATTAGAGCTATCTAGCTACGTGATATATAATAATAACTACCTTTAGTTACACTTATATTTATACTAACTAGTATATTAGTTACTAATATCTTTTTATTATAAACTATGTAATAGGAGTATAGCTAAATAGATAAAGAGGATATTATTAAGGTTATAAGAGTAGGGGTATTAAAGCTAATCCTTTTATTATTAAGATATAAAAATATTAATATTATCCCTTCTATTACCCTATATCCTTAGGGTAAAGTAGTAGAAGGTAATAATTTAAGAGGATATATTGAGTAGTATCTAATAAGCTATCTAGATACTAATAGGTTATAATAGGAGTATATATTAGACTTAATATAAAAGAAGTAATATAACCTTAGAAGCCTTTAATTAAAGAAGATAGATCTAGAGTGTTTATATTATAAGTATAATATTACTATTAATATTAATAGGGCCTTAATAAGGGATATAAGTAAGTATATTAAGTAGAAGTATAATAAAGGTAGTCTTTATAATTATAAGATTTATAAGGCTGTAGGTATAAATAAGGATAATATTATTAATAGGGTAGATAAGTACAGGCCGGAAAGATATAGGATATCCTACGGGATATCTCACGTGGGATAGTATGGGACTATAGGATAGAATAGGTAAATTAGGTCCTAATCCTATATCTTTATAATGATATAGGACGGGGATAGGATGGGATTTTTTAGTAGGATAAGTTATTCGTAGGACTACTTTATAGGATAGGATATTTATAGGATATCCTATAATTAGTAAGTATATGACGTAGTATTTTCTAAAAAAAATATTCTAGAAATCTTTCTTATATAGAAAGATAGTGACTAGAAAGCTAATTAGAAAGGTAAATATTAGCTTTCTAGTCAGCTTTCTAGTTATAGCTTTCTATATAGTAAAGATTTCTAGATATTTTTTAAAATAGTAGGATATCCTAAAAATATTCTAGAAATCTTACTTATATAGAAAGCTATAACTAGAAAGCTGACTAGAAAGTTAATATTTACCTTTCTAGTTAGCTTTCTAGTCATTACCTTTCTATATAAGAAAGATTTCTAGAATATTTTTTTAGAAAATACTACATTATATACTTACTAATTATAAGATATCCTAAAAGTATCCTATCCTATAAAGTGGTCCTATGAAAATCCCATCCCGTAGGATTATCCCACGAAAACCCATACTATCCTAGGACGGGATAGGACTAAAATAGCTAATCCTATACTATAGTACAGTATAGTAGGCGAGACTAATATCCTATACTATCCTATATCTTTCCGGCTAGTATAGATAAGGATAAGAATAATAAAAATAATATTAATACTTAGGATTTAGATATATAAGTTACGTAAAAGAATAGCTCTATTTTAAGCTAGAAATACTTATTTTTTAATAGGTTTAATACTAGCTTTATAAGTATTTCTAGCTTAAGTTTAAGCGGATAATTTACTATTAATTTAGTAGTAGCCTTTTAGGATTAAAAGTATAACTTTAATAGAGAAGACCTTCTAAAAAGTATTATTTTACTAGTTATTTTCCTATTTCTTAGATATATTCTCTAGATACTTTAGATATAAATAAGTAATTTAATATTATATACCTGATATTTTAAATAGACCTCTTACCCCCCCTTTTCCTACCCTTATAACTCCTAAATAATATATAGTATTTTATAAGAATTATATAAAGCCCTTAAAGTTATTTATTTTTATATATACCTTTATCTTATCCTATATCCTAGTAGCTTGGGTACTCGTCTCAGCTATACCTCAGTAAAACCCCTTGAAACGAGTACCCTACCTGGATATAGGATAATTATTCTACTTAATCTATCTCTTTAACTTTATAAACGACGTCTTAATAGGATTTAGGTCTAGTAAATAGGGAGGGAGCTTAGCTAGGATAATACCCGTAATATAATATATAACCTCTAACTTATTAGAGTTATATATTAATATATTATGTATAATTAGAATAAAATATAGACTAGGAAATTAAGTTATTTATAAGAAGATTCTTATTTAAATAAAGTTATTAAAGATATCTAATATTATAGTATTATAGTAAATATCCTAGGTAATATATCTATTAATAGTAATTACTAATAAAATACTCTATCTCTTATTATAAATAAGAAATTCTTTTTATATTACCTTTACCCTATTTAATATATATCTATATTTCCTAAAGCTAAACTACTTATTTATAGTACTCTTATCTAAGAAAATAAGCTATTCTACTTACTGATCTATAAGATAAAGGATTTAGTTAGTTCTAAGGAATTAACTATATTAGTATATAATCTTTTTACCTACTTTCTACTCTAGTTAAGTCGCTTAATTATTATACTAATAGCTTATTATATTATAATAATATTAAACTCGCCCTAGAGAAAATCCTATAACTTATCTTAATAAGCTATTAGTTAATATATTAAGAAGTTAAGAAGCTTCTTTATATAATATATTAATAATATAAGATAGTAACTACCTTACCTAAGTATATCTCTTAGTTATTAAACTAATTTATACTTTACCTAATTACTCCTCTATTACTTAAGTATCTATCTCTTTAGGGTAGCTAATATTATATCCTTATTACTATATCTAAGAAGTAGATAGCTAGTAACCTCCTCTTATAAATAAGAGCTATTAACCCGGGGTATATTATAAGTAGAAGGAGATAGTAGAAGTAATAATAGTAATAGAGGTATTAAGTAACTAATATAATTATATAATAATATATAGCTTTATTTATAATATATATAAATAGCTTAGATATCTACTAAGTATTTATTATAGGGTCTAGAGATATATTAATAGTTATAGTACTAATTATATAAAGATTTTCTAATTTTCTCTAGGAATGCCAAGACCGCCACATAAAAATTGTCCGATGGTACCACAAGACGCAAGTGTTTTCCGAATCCCACTCCTTCTCCAACGCTGGTTGCGTGACAAGCATCATTTGGTGTGCATACTGTTGCTTTGATAACGGTAAAGTGATGGAGTGTTGTAATTCAAGCTAGGAAGCCTCGTGCACTGCGCTGATCATTTAGGCATTCTGATTTCCCTCCATTTGCGCCAAAACCTCGGACGGTTTTCATATTAGAATCTATCTCCACCACAGCCTGTGGATATGTGATGAGCGGCCCTCACATGACTGTTGGAATACTCAATGAGACGATGCTAGCCTAACGAGTTGTCCTGGAATGATATTAAAGGAAGCAAAGAAATCCTGAAGTCCTCTACGATGACATGGATAGAAACACCACTCCTTTGGACTGGGGTGGTCTGCAACACAAGAACGAGCCATAACATCGTCCAACAACTCAAAATTGGAAGGCTAGGCTTGGTTTTCGTGACATCGCATCCAGTTTTCATCCAAATTAGACTCTTTCGACTTGCTCTGCCACCGTGGGAAGGGTATCATTGCAAAATCACCACGTGATGGAAAATATGCTCCGCTCCAAATTCTGGATAGTAACATCAGGATGACGAGCCAAGTTTCGTGGGTGACGATATCGCCACCCATCGGCAGATACAATCGCGTTGACTCGATATCCTCCGAAGCGACATGCGCTCCTGAACACGGCTCATGGACACCGACTGGGCTTCATTGCTTGAGCGCTGTGTAAATTCTTCGCCTACGAGAGGTTGCACCTTGTAAAGCTGTCATGGGGCATCTCCCCTGTATACCACTTGTGGTCTTAATACTCTATCTGACCTCGGCTTCTGTTATCTCGCTTCCGGCAAATGTGTTTGGAAACAGGACAGCGCTCAGCATCTCCGTCAAGTATGTCCATTAACGCAAAATTCCAATTAAATGATAGAAGCTGTATAATCCTGACAGTCCCCTAGCCTAACCACTCCCATCTCCCCCCTCCCCCCCGGTCCTCCAGGATTCTCCGTCGATTATCTATGGAATAAACGCAAAGCCCTCAATCCCCTCGGCGTATACGTCACAGCGATAAAATTCATGTACGGCTTGGGCAAACAACCCTGGTACAGCCCCGTCGACTTGATAGACAGCGGACTGTACATCGTGACCGAAACCCCAGACTTCAACGTCGTCATCCTTACGAGCGACATTCCACCCAGCACAGCACTGACGACGGGCATGGTCGTCAAAGTACTCTATGAATCCATCACCGACATGGCGACTCAATCACCCGGGTTTTATGAAGTTGCCGATTTCATCTCCCTCCATGATAAAAAGATTGGGAAAATGTTCATCGATGCCGAACGCCTATCGCTGAATAACGACGAGGGTGTCGCAAACCCAGCCTCGCCCGCAAACCCCTCGCACAGCAGCATCCCCATCACATCACCCAACACAGCACCCAACCCCCAACCCACGACCCCCAACCAGATCATCGACCCCCACGACCCCCGCCTCACAATAACCTACGACTGGACCGGCACCAACATCCCCGCCCAAGACATCTTCAGCGCCGCCTTCAACGGCCTCGCGGCCATCGCGCTCCACAACCACGACAGCCCCTGCGAATACATCACCGCGCTCAGCGCATCGGGCAATGCGGTCTTCCACATCGGTCGTTCTTCGCGCGCAGAGTTGTTGGCGGCGATTGTCGCGCGGGGGTTTTATCTGTTGATCAATCGGTTGTTTTTGGTGCAGCGCAGGTTCGAAGAGGTGTTTGTGTGTATGAGGATTAATGGGGTGGGAGTTGCGGATGGGTATGTGTATAAGGTGAGGAAGGGGGCGGAAGGGGTGGCGAGCGCGTGACTTGACGTTGAGCTGGAACATGATTCCTTACCCACAGCGAACATCAAGCCAAGTATCGGAACATGTCCGTCCGAGTATGACACTAGGATCGTACCGTGGTAGAATGGATACAACATATTTCTTTAAAAAATTACCAATGAGTCTTAAGTATTTACTCATCAATTCATACATTCCATCAGTATCAAAAAATGGCCATGGGTTACGGGGTTTAGGGTTTCATAGCAGTTTATAGCAGTTTATAGCAATTTATAGCAGTTGATAGCAGTCTATAGTAGTTGATAGCAGTTTATAGTAGTTGATATGATATGATATGATATGGGGATAGGATTGGATGTTTGCGTGAGGGAGATATGAGAAGGTGTATGTGAGAGGTGTATGTGAATGTGTATGTGCTGGGAAGGGATGCTGGGAAGGGATGCTGGGAAGGATGCTTGGGATGGATGCTTGCGGATCGTTTGTTAGATCTCAGGCTATAATATACTAAGTACCTTAAATACGTGAGGGATTTATGAGTTTGGTTTTTTTGGGGATCGTGATCGTAGTGTTTGGGTTTAGTGTAGGTGTAGGTGTAGGTATTTTCGATGAGGGTTAATTTGGGATGGTGAGGGGTAGGCAAGAGGTTGGTGGAGGTTGGCGAGTTGGTGTTTTTCAAGATGTGTAATGACTCCATAGGCCAAGTTAGATGGAAACGTGGAATATTTGTTAAGCGTGCATTGTGCTGTTTCGTTCATGGCTCGTTAGTGGAATGATAATAGATGCCCTATTGCATGAAAGATATATCAGCCTGCGACTTCCTTCTCCACGCCCTTGCGGACCTTCCCCTGCCGCTCCACACCGCCATCACTGCTGCCCTCCTCGACATCATGCTCTGCCATCTCCCGCCTGCGCACAACAGCAGCCATAGCCTCGGTGCCCGCCGCATCGACCATGTCGCGATCGTGCGCGACGCCGAATTTGTGGCCTAGTTTCTCCGGGCCGAGGAAAGCGAGAAGGATGACGTATGCGAAGACACAGCCCATGAAGATGCAAATGACTTTGCCGTAGTTGTATCGCTTTGTCTTCGCCTTGGGGGGCAGTGGGAAGCGCTGACCGATTGTGGATTCGATGGTTGACGAGGCGGACGAGATGAGATTGCCGAGTTGGTAGGATGTACCGACGACGAAGGTGCGGAAGGAGCCGGGGGAGAGTTCCATGAGGTGGATGGGGATGACGCCCCATGCGCCCTGCACGCAGAATTGTTCGAAGAATGCGGCTGCCATGATTTTCTTACTGCCTACGAAGGTGTAAGGGTAGAGTAGGGCTCCGCCGATGATGGAGATGAAGATGATGCTGAAACGGCGGCCGAAGATTTGGGAGGAGTAGCCGATCACGGTTCCGCCCGTCATGGCACCTAAGTTGGCGACGACCTGCGTTACCGTGACGGCGTCGGCGGAGAAGCCGTATTGATTTTTGATCATGAGCGGATACAGGTCTTGCGAGCCGTGGGACATGAAGTTGAATCCCGCCATGAGGAGGACAAGGTAGATGAGGAGCAGCCAGTGTTTCTTCAGCGCCACGCGACCCTCGGAAATGAAGGTGCCGGCGATACTGCCGTTCGCTTGACGGACGGCTTGCCTTTCTCTGAAGGTAGCCGTCTCTGGTAGGCAAAGACGGAATATGATGATCAGGACGGGTGGACAAGCGCCAAACCAGTAAAAAGGACGCCAGCCGTAGGGCGTCGTGCCGACGAGAGCTCTCGCAAAAGCTGCGGCAAGCAGGTAGCCGAACGCGTATCCTTGTTGTAGCATGCCGGATATGAGACCTCGTGCTGCTTCAGGACAATCTTCCAACGCTGTGGCTGCTGCATTCCCGTACAGGCCGCCCATGGCTATACCGAAGAGGGCGCGACATGCGAGGAACTGTTTGTAGTTCTGGCAGAAGCCGGTCCCCAGTTCGAGGACTATGAAGAGGATGTTGTTGATGACGAAAGGCCACTTACGGCCGTATCTGTCAGCGGCGATACCTTTTCATGGGATTAGCCTGTCTCAGTGGTCATCGAGTTTGGGGTGGGCTCACCGAATATGACACTTCCCACGGAACGGAACATGAGCACCAAGGTGATTCCCCATGTTATCTGCGTATTCTCCTTGCCGAACTGCTTGCCCAGCTCGGTCACGGTGAGGGAGACGGTGAAGAAGTCGAAGGCGTCCCAGGACCAAGCCAAGAAGCCAACGAGGAAGAACATCCATTGCTGCACGTTGAGCAAGGCCAGAAGCTTGAAAGGGTTCGGGGCCTTGTTCATCGGAGGCTTCAATGTTGGGGCTCGGGTTGCAAGGTACCTCCCCACCCCCATCTTCTCCGTGTCTGTCGTCTCGTACATGGGCGAGTCATCGCGCAAGTCGCGCACCTTGTCGCCGAAGTGGTCGTGCTTGTAGGACATGTTTGGCGACCCCTCAAACAGTGAAGAAGTGTCTGCAAAGGTGCATCTTGTATCTTGTCAGAAGGTGGGAGGGAGCAAAGTGATAAGGCCGTATAAGCGCAGCAGTCGATTGCGGGGAAATGTGACGAGCTAATGATGTCCGAGATTCTTCACCAAGCATCCCGTCTGTAGAATAGGTACTTATGCAAGGGAATACCTCCGAGGTTTCCCATGCTTCTTTCTTCCTGCCATGGATATCCCTGGTTGTTGTTGAAAATCGTCATCTGAAGCAGCAGAAGTTTAATGGTAGCAAGCCTCTGATGAGCTTCGCCGTCTACACGTCCCCTTGTCTTGTAGAGTCGTTTGTTGTGAAGTATCGGTATCGGCGACAGGGAGACACAAACAAGTGCCAAGCCATTGCCGGAGTCTCGGCATTGAGATCGACGATTCGGTACTTTACTAGTCTACTTATGGTCGCCGCTGGACCGTCGGCCGCTAATGGTAGATCATCGTGATTAAGCTAGCCCCTTCCAGGTAGCATGCAACGATCTCTTCAAATCCGAATTCTTTACTCCGTGATGTGCAGCATATGAGATCTACTCACCGAAGGAGACGATGATTATGCCTCGAATTCACCTATTTCACTTATCTCTATCGACGCTTGCTAGGACCAAAATGGTGAACTTGATGAGGTTCAGTTAATGCATGCTTCTACATACCAATACGATGACATGTTGTAGGAAGAAACAGATACGCGGTCTGAACTCATGACGCCTTACGAATTGATATTGGCTATACCCACATAGTACGGGCGTCAGTCAATGCGTCCAACCTGCCTCACGTCGGAGGAAGTGATATCGTGAGCTGGCGCAGACTCAGGAACGACGAGGACGGTCATGGGGAAAGGAGTAATGAAAGGCCGAAGAGATGTGAACGGGAAAGCGGTCGTGCATTGCTGCGACTGTAGGAACCTGGGTTTGTCGGTAGTCGACAGGTATTGGTGTCCTAGCCTTCTGTGACATAGGATACCATTGCTGGTCTGTGCCGATTTCAACGGAAAAAGTCGAGACTATGGCAACTGGCTGTGGCCCCAACCCATAGAATACTGTCGTCCTCTGGTTCCTGTTAGCAATATGACTGAGATCGGTGGCTAGAAGAGACTCTGAATAGCTTGCCATTTGCTATTTTGAATGCAAGATTATGGGTGCGGCTTAAGCACGCACCACTGGCTTGACAAGAGCTTTTGTTATTGGGCAGGCGAGTGGGTGATGTGAGCAGGTGTTTGGGCCATGCTTGGCTTTCTGGCATAGCGATTGACTGATGCTGCACTGTTTGGCAGATAATGCATATCCTCATCGAAGACAGCTTCAATGCTTCACCCTTTCGCCTCGACTGACGTTGATGTCCACCTCCTGACAGACCATTCTGCTTTACTGAAGAGACATGGCGAGTATCAATTTAAAGTTTCCCTACTGATATTGACAAGCTTTAGCGATTTCCTGGCCAATAGTATTGTAGGAATAATCATAGGCATTACCACATGATGGAAAGTGTGGGCAAAGCCGAGAAGTCTCCTTTTGAAGAACTTTGATCGAAATGGTCTGGGTAGCAAGCAGCGTGAGATGAATCAGAAAGCCCGAAGTATGATATCGGACTGGCAAGGAACATCTGTTATAAATATTTGCAGTGATCTAGAATGGCTTTGAGCAAAAATCAAGCGGACATAGATCCAAAAGTTGTACAAGAACCAGGTATGATTGACTAAGATCCACAACAAGGTAGATCCTCGAGAATATCGGTCTAATCATTGCTATCCAGCTGCGTCCCACGAAAAGTAGAAGACATGCCACGATACAACGGAAAGGACTCGGATTGTTGAGCTCCACATTGGAGCTATACGTGCAGTTAATCAAGTTTGCAGCTTCAAAGGTTGGTGATAAGGAAGGCAATCAGCGCGCAAGTGTCGTGTGCTGTCTTAGCGTGCTCACATCTCATCACGCCCCGAAACTCGATGGCCAGGGGGAGCAAACCGCGTGAAACTTCTCCTCTCGAGCCCTCCAACTCTAAGTACCTTTGCTCCTACTGGCCACTCAACAATTCCCTACTCAACCACTCTGATCCCACTACTGCACTCTCTTCCGTGAAGGTACAACACTCTAGCTAAGCTGCCCGCCTACCAGACAGTTTGAGCTGACACTCCGGTGGTGTACAAGTGCCAAGCATCATTAATTTAATTCGCCAATCCGCTCGTCACGGCACCTAAAATTATACCACAACTCTACTGCAATCATGCCTTCACCATTCACGTCCAGCTTTGCCTCTGCAGCCGCTGGAAATACGTCCAATGATGGTAGCAATGGTCGAAACACTGGGAGCGGGGATTGGTATGTGACTCCGCTGAAGGGAGGCGAATCGTCTAGAGAGATCCTTGCACAAGACTTGTAATCGATGGAGCTGACTGGCTATATTGTCAGGTCACGCGCTCGCGTCAACGGTGCAACACAAACATTTCGTCGCTCTTCCACCGCCACAACCCTCTCCCAGCAGCGCGACAGTAGCCAAGCTGCGAGCAACCCACCACTCGCAGGTGGAAATGTCTACGTTCCACCCCATCTCAACTCCAATCACCAGGCATACAGTCGAAATGGAGCTTCTGGCGACAGCCGTTACTCGAAAGACCAGCTTCTGGACATGTTTAGAGCACAGAAATCTGGATCCCTCAACACTAGCATCGATGATCTCTACGTGGATGGTTGGACACCAGGGGTGAATGGTGCCGGTAATGGGGGCTGGGGAAAGAGTGGTGATCACCGAGAAACTAATGGACCCGACATATGCTGGGATCATAACGGGAGTGTTCAACCAATGGCCTGGGTCGACATGAGCGAGGAAGAGAAGGAGGTAGAAACTGCTCAGTAAGGACTATCAGAAGGTGCATTGGCTAATCTTTGTGCAGGCCTTCGCTACATCGGTCAACTCGCCGCTCAAACCGCCATCACAAAGCACGAACAAAGATGGTACACCGAACAATACTTTGTTGAATAGAAGAAGCTCGATCATACAGAACGCTGTGGCCAACTCCCCATCTGTACGCCCTGGAAATCGACGACGAGAATCTGGTGGGGATCATCTACAGTATAGCAATCCGCTCAGCTCTCCAACGGCCAACAATAGGATTTCTCGGGAAGAGTCAGGCATATCCTCGCCTCCACCGTCACTACTCAGACGAAAAACAGATCTAAAAGACAGCACTGGTCCTGGTTTCGATGGCATCGACAAAGATTTTACGGCTCCACCGTTCGGGCCTCCGAAAAGAACGAGTACAAACCCAGCCAGTGCTGGCCTGAATGGTCCATCTTCTCCATGGTCCGGCGCTCCGCTATCCGCTGGCTTTTCTCCAATGGGAGCATTCGGAAATTTTGCTCTCGGTGGCCAGACTCCAACATCTGCCGAGAGGAAACCAGGTTTTAGCAGTATGCGTGGCGAGAGTCGGTTCAAAGGAATGATGAACGCTGCAGATTCTGAGGATATGGGGTCAAAGGTGAAAGACAAAGCGTCTGCTAATAACCTGGCCGAAACCAATGAACAGTCACGAGCCAAATGGGGTGGCGATGTTACATCTCATGCCCACAGCCTCCAGCAGATTCGTTACGCAGATGAGGAAGACTTTCATGGTGGTAGCGCAGCTTTAAGAGGCGGCGATGATGCCAGCCCTCCTCGCCCTCAAAGTTCGAGGTACAGGAACCCAGATAGGCAATCTTCATTCGACGAGATTGGTTTCTCCTCATTGGGGCTTCCATCCGACCTGCCCCCTTTCCGCGAATTGATGCAGCGGCGTGAATACGCTCAGCAGCAGACGCCTCAAAGAAGTCAAGGCATGGGACAAATCAATGAACCAATGAGCCCTACCAACACGAATCCTTACCAAAGTCCCGAAGGAGAGAAGGCAACCCTGGAGGACGTCGATACCGATGACTCAGATCTTCAACACCACTTATATGGCGCGCAATATGGGTCAAGTGCTCGTGGGTTCCAAAATTTAGATGCACGTAGCGGCGACCGAAGTCAAACATCAAGCACGGGTGCCAGTCGTGGGTTCCCAAGCTTGAGCGGTCTAGGTAAGTTGGGTGGACTGGGTGGTGTAGGGCCGTGGGTTGCAGCCTCAGGTGCTATTGGCACCCCAAGTAGGGCACAGGCTGGATATCCTGCGGGCTATGGTGATGCCAGCTTCGGCGGAATTGGTGAACTCACATCGCCCCAGACCGGATTTGGCGGATCGAATTTCTTTGGAGCTGGGGGACCTGCAATGGGAAGTGCTGGGGCCCTTGGTCGAGGCAGTAAGCTTAGCTCACTTCTTCCCACTACCATGGAAGAGCAGATGAGAGCAGACGTGTCAAGACAAGACCAAGGGCTTGAGGATGACGGTGACTATCATGCCCCCGGCTTTAGCTCGCGCGACACTGAAAACTCCTCGCGTTCTGCGCGGGTCGGAATCGACGAGTTGTTCGGAAATAGCCGTGGCATACAGGGAATCAGTTCTCCTTTTGTCGGCAACGAATCTAGTCAACTTACATCAAGCCAAGCACCAGTGTCGGCGGCACAAACCCCATTTTCCGTAACACCATCCGCTAGCAGCTACTTCGGCCGCAGCCAGGAACAGGACACCTCGTCCAGCCAGATGCCCGCTACGCAGCAACGCCAGATGGTGATGCCGGATCGCATGAGATGGATCTATCGTGACCCTTCGGGCAACATGCAGGGCCCATGGTCTGGGCTTGAAATGCATGACTGGTACAAGGCTGGTTTCTTTTCCCCTGAGCTCCAAGTTAAGAAGCTCGAGGATACAGATTACGAGCCGCTTGCTCAACTGATCAGGCGCATTGGCAACTCACGGGAGCCGTTTTTGGTACCTCAGATAGGCATACCGCACGGACCGCCTACTACTCTGCCTACGAGCAGTACCGCTACAGCAGCCGCTATACCAGCGACTACCCCATCGTCGGCACAACCACCTTTCGCCAGTAGCTTCCCAAGCTTTGGTACCACGCTCTCAGCGAAGCAACAGAATGCTTTGGAGAGGCGCAAGCAGGAGGAGCAATATCTGATGGCAAGGCAGAAGGAACATCTGGCGCAACAGCAGGTCATACTAAAGCAGATGCAGCACATGCAAGGTGGACAGCTGCGCCATCACTCAAGCGCTCACAGCTTGCAAAGCCAGCCCAGTTACGGCAGCATAACATCTCCAATGGCCTACCAACCTTCTCCAGCACAAGGGCCGATTCAACCTCCCGCGACTGGACCGGGTTTCTTCGAAGGTCAATCAAGGGGTGCTGGCCCTTTAGGGGTTGGCGGTGATCCATTAAATTCCGTCCGAGAGGAAGATCTTCCCGGATTCATGGAACGACTTGCTATGGGACGTAGTGGACAACAGTCATTCAATGGGGAGACCCAAGGTCATCAGCAGCGCATAGCAGCCATTATGCACGAGAGAGCTCGACTAGAGCAAGAGCAACAGCAATTCATACTTCAACGAGGAGATGAGGATCAACGAATCTCGGCAGAACGACTTGAGCAGTATCAGCACCTCAGGGCTCAGGAGGATCAGAGACACTATCAACAGCAAGCTCCAATTGGTGGGAATATACAACATCAACCTCCAGAACTCGACCCCGCAGCACAGCAGCATCGGAGAGATGTAGGATCCGAGATCCATGATCAACCGCTGATGGTACAGAACGCACGGAGGCCAGGAGAGCCGCTTTCCTTATCCGAGCAAGTCCAAAAAGCAGCAGCCAAGCAACCCACCGCTCAACCACAATCTCCATGGGCAAAGGTGGACTCCGGTCTCCCTCAGCCGTTTCCACCACCTCAGTCACAATCACCAATGCCAGCACCGACGCCGCAGAGGAATAGGCAAAGTGTGGCCGACGCTTTGAATGCAGAGTCGCAGTCTCCATCGAACGCGGATTCTGTAGAGACACCTGGCGCGGCGCTGGCCCCATGGGCAAAAGACAAAGATGAACCGCCCAAAGGTCCTTCACTGAAGGAGATTCAGGCCATGGAAGCTAAACAGGCGGCGGAACAGGAACAGCTTGCCGCTGCTGCACGTCGAGCTGTTGCTGAGCAAGAGCTTCTAACCCTACAAACCCAACCTGTCGCACCAGCACCGGGTTTGCCTTCCTCAGCCAATTGGGCCAACGGTATCTCACCCACAGTCCCTACCAGCACTGCATCACCCTGGGCCAAGCCAGCTGCTGGTAAGCCTGCCGTCGCGGTTCCTTCCACAGGTGCCAAGAAGACTTTAGCGCAGATTCAAAAGGAAGAGGAGCATAAGAAGAACAGACAAGCCGCTGCTCAGGCTGCCACCGCCGCGAACCTTCCGTCTACAGCCACGCCTCTTGCAGGCGGCAAACGCTATGCAGATCTCGCCAGCAAGCCTACTGCGTTAGCTCAACAGTTTGGTAGCACTGCTTGGACTACCGTCGGCGCTAGTGGAAAGGTGAAAACTCCGAGTACCCCTACTCCAGGCCTCAATACAAGGACTGTGACTGGCGGGATCGTCCAACCCTCTGCCACTGCTGTCAAACCCAAGCCAACCCTTAGCACTGCTGCAAAGACTCCTGGTAGCCAACAGCATGCGAACGATGAATTCCAGAAGTGGGTTAAGAGCGCTCTGGGCAAAGGCCTCAATCCGAATATACCAGGTGAATTTGGGTCTACCGAGCCATCAATACGAAGTACTGATGAATGATATAGTTGACAATTTTGTCAACGAGCTCCTAGTGCTGCCCGCCGAACCTGATATCATATCTGACTCCATCTATGCCAATAGCCAAACTCTCGATGGTCGCCGTTTCGCGGAAGAATATGTTCGACGGCGAAGGATGGCCGACCGCGGCCAGGTGCCAGACTCTGCTTCTACCCCTGGCTTCTCGAGCCCCAGTCATATGAATGAGAGCAAGGGCGGAGGCGGATGGAGCGAGGTCGCGAAGAAGGGACCGGCGCCTGCGAAGGAAGAGAGCAATGCCGCGTTCAAGATTGTGGGAGGTAAGAAGAAAGGCGGTAAGCGCTGAGTGTCAGTGAGGGAGTATGATGTCGAACCCTCTTTGGGACATTGAGCTTTTGAGTTGGAAGATGGGTGTAGGATTGGCATCACCTGTATCATCACCTCCGTCTGATGGTCGATTCGCTGGATAACAAGACCATCAAAACTGTATCAATAACCCCTTAGGTCCACAACTCACTATCTCACTTTATCCTTCCCCCATCGTTTCCCCTCATCTGATAATCCTTGATTCTTCCTAATTTATACTCGATCTGCAACTCGGGTACTGTAGTCCAATCCAGCGAAACGCTCTTGCTGTATCGAGATATATGGCTTCTATATCATTTCATTTTCTCTGTTCATGAAAAATTCAATTTTGCGAAGGAGTCGCTTTTCATATATATACATACATATATACACCCCCGATAGAAAAGAGCAGAGCGGTACCTTTTTGATTTAAAGTGTAATCAATCCCATCAGAGTAAGGGAGCTCCCGGATTGTCGTGCGTTATCGCAGCTGAAACTACTCATCAATCCTCGCTCTCAATCCCATCCCATTCCTCGCAAACATATGTTGTACATTCCTCCTCACCACCTCATTACCAACCCCACCCATCCCCTTCCCGACGATAGGTATATAGACGCTAATATGGAAAGTAATAAAATGCTATAAAAATGATTTTCTTTTACTGTCGACTGTATGGTTTGCCACGTGTTCTTATCGACATTGGTTTTGGAATTGGAATTACACATCTACATATCTACATATCTCCTTGTCGACTACCTTGTTTTCTTCGCGTAAGCGTAATGGCAATGTTTTGGGTGTTGAGTACATACTGGTGCTTGTAGGCTGTGTGGAGGAATCTTGATGCTAATTACTGTGAGAGGCGAGGGGTTGTATGTTGTTTATGATGGAGGATGGTGGATAGAGGATGCAGGATGATGGGTTCTAGGGGGGAGATGGAAAAATGGGGGGGAGGGGGGGTGTAGGATCTGACGAAGAGTCCATGGCATAATCTCATACGATTCCTTCGTTCTGCGCCTGACGTATGTTGTATATTGCCTACTCCCCTATATTTTCCTATAGGCGAATTCACATTTTCGATACCATGGGCATTCGGTTCTAGTATGTGACTCGTTTTTCTTTGGTAGGGACAAGAGTGGGAAATGGTAAGCGATTTGAGAGTCAGATGTTGTGGCATCATCCTGTGATAGTTGCCCTACGCCCTGGGCGTATTCTTGGTTCTCTACAGTGTTGGGATGGAAGCCTGACGTTTGTTTTTGCTTTCGTTGTGGTTTGCCACCTCTTATTAGGGGGCGAGTGTTTCTGCTTTTGGGCTTGGATGGTTGGTTGTTGTTGGTAGGGCAATGTGGATCATTGTTCCACTCTTAGGCGCTGGATTTATTGAAGTTGGTTTGTTGGGCGCTTTGGATTGTAGTCTCGGTGTAGGGGTTGTTGGGGTTTAGAGGCGTGGGAAGGGCGACCAATTGGCATAGCTGCTTTCGTGGTTTGGGCGCCGGCGTGCATTGCCTTGTGTGTGCAACAAGGAGTATGCGTATTGATTTTTCGTTGGGTTTCGGTTGGTTTTGCGAGCGAGGGCTGTTCGTTATAGATGATTGTTTGTTTGTTTTGGCGCTGAAGTCAATAGCCGTTTCTTACCGGTTGTTATGCTCGACTTGCATTATGGTTCTTTAGCGCCGCTCTTTGATAGATTGCCTTGGCACGGATGGATCTCTGTCTTTGATATCGATGTGGGAAGCGTTGTTTTTGGCGCTGGGTATAGGATGTTGGTGTTTTGGAGAATAGGGCAAGGATTGCCTCTTTGGGGGAATTCTTCGCCTTGGGAGGGCTTTTGGGTATTTAAGTGGGGATTTCTTTGGCGATTTTATTTGCAGGAATTGTAATGTTAGAGGCTTGATTGTTGATACTTTCGCTTGTGAGCAAGAAGCAAGAAGCTTAATAGCAACGATATCAAGGTCACGGCTTTAAGATTTCTTATTTTCATTCAATCGGCTTGAGTTTTCGGTTCGCAATGCCGTTGATTGGTACTGCCCGTCTTGAGGTCGGTCGTGAACGTTCTGGTACTACAAATTTGAATTTAGGTCGTGAGTCCCGGGAGATCGCACAGAGTAACGGTACTCGAGGGGACAATCGACCAGAGAACAGTCATGGTCGGATCCTACCTGGTGTCTCTTCACTCAACAACAACGATCATGATAATCGTCTACCTCACTCATCGCGAAATACTGTACGGGACAATAGCAGTCGGGCGAACAGACGCCGTCAAATACCACCATTGTCATTGTCACCGTCCGATAATGACAACGGCAACAGAGCTTCATCATCCTCTCGATTCAACTTTGATGCTGCCGAAAACGATGGGACGAGCCGAGTTGGCAGCCCTGGTCCTCCACCAAGTTGCGCAACAGCGCCTCCCCCATATAAGACTGTGGAGTCTTTGGCTTTATATCCAAATCAACAGAGCACCCAATCAGTTGTACAGCCTCAAGAGGATCGAAATATCGATCGCAGCCAAGGTTCCAGAACGAGGATCAGCAGCAGGGCCGTAGTTATGAAGTTCATGAAGAATCTTCAATCTCGTGTCCTTCCGAGAGATCGACAGGTTGCGGCGAGTCAAGGTCCGCCGAATCGATCCGATGTGTCTGATATGGGCTCTGGCAGACATGGAAATAGGATTGAAATCACAGACTTCGCGCAAGATTGGTTTCGTGCTCTGTCAAGCAATCGGCAGGCTTCAACGGAGCCAGGTCCACCGAATCGAACCAATGTGACTAATTTCGGCTCTGGCAGACGCGGAGATTGGGTTGAAATTACCGATTACGTGCAGGATTGGTTTCATGCTCTGTCAAGCAATCGGCACGATTCAGCGGACCAAGGTCAACATGGTCGAATCAATAGGTCTGAGCGATACACCGGTCGCCGAGAAGATCCCTGGACTCCTCTCACAGATTTCATGAAAGATCTATCACTCAATCTCTTGAGCAGTCGATCAGATACGGTAAGTGACGCTAGCTCATGAGATGCCATGTGAAATTTTTAACATAGTCACAGGATTCGAGTGATAGCGATTCCAGTGAAAGCGACTCAGATGATTCTTCTAGTGACGACGGCCTTGTACAAGTCGTCAAAACCTATCGTCCTGTTGGCCGTGGATCTTTCACACGAGATGGCGGCGGTACAATGAGCGTGTTGAGGACGGTGGCCGATAAGGCCCGCGAGGTTTTGGAAGTAGTGCAGAAAGAAGCGGTTGCGATGATTGAGGAGGAGCGGAAGAGTGGAGGGCGGAATGAACGAAAGGCTGCTGGTCAGAGGTCCTTTATGCTAGACATGGCGCTGCGAGCTGGAAAGAAAATGGTTGAGGATAAGCCGGAGGTCATCTATGCCGGGCCTCGATAACATTATGAGTTTGGACCTAGGTTCATCAGGGGGTAGTGATGAGAGCGAAGTTGCCAGAAATGACAGAGATTGGTGATTCGTGATGATGAATGAAGCTTTGGGATAGACTTGATAGAGCACTCCGGATTACAATGAAATCCATGAAATGACATGAAAGGAAGTCCTTCTCAGTATCAAACTGCAAACGCCTGCAAGCATCTAAGCCACGAAAACATCACCGTGCCCTAATACTCGCCTGAATTGCAGTCCCTACGCTGTCAGTCGTACTTGAATTTGATGCCTCTCAAGCTTTTGGAAGAGTACGTCCTTTACTTTGCGTCGACGTATCACACTGCGAAAAGTCTAATTTCCTGGCTCGTGAATTGATTTTCGGGGACAATGAGAGGTCTTTGAGTCCAGACAAATGGCTTTTCCGAGTGATTCAACGTCAGGAACAGGTGGCAGAATGCGACATTTCTAGCGTAAATGACTCACCATTGAGGAGAGAAGTGAACGACTCCAGCTCGGAATTTGCTACAAGCAGTGGATCTTAACTGGGCTTCAAACTAATAACCTCCCAATCATATATGTTTTGGAAAGTTTCGGAGAGGTTGCAGAGTCCATATGATAAAATTTCATTCACTCTTATCGATACGAAATCTGATTGGTGGAGGATATTACATAATTAGCACCTTGGCATGCAATCTTTTTGACTTCAACTTTTCCGCATCACTCTCCATTATTGCTTCTTTTGAGTCATTACCAGTATTCTTACAACGTTGAACAGTAGCCTCATTCTCACATGGCTTGCTTATTGAGTCACTGCCACCACCGTCTTATGGGTTTATTCAAGGAGATGAACGTAATTTGTATCTCTAAAATTATTTGAACGGGGCAATAGTCTGTGAAAGCTTTTACTTCGCAAGCGACCACTGAAAATCAACGCATTGAAATTTAAGAGCAGACAATTCCAGTGATATATCCCTGTGATATGCCCAAATTTGCTCAAAGATTGTTTCTTCTCTCAGTCAGTGCTGAATTCTTTCCTGAGTCCTGAACGAAAAGGTAGGCCAATGATAGTCACATATATATACATACATTATGAGTCAATAGCTAAACAGCCATATTACTTTGACGTTCGGTCAAGCCACCTGAGGGGAGGACTTGGCATGTCCCCAACCTTATGGAACTTTTCTTTGCTATAGCTTGTTATATATACACCGCTCAATTGCTTGCACATCTGTCAAGTCTCTATTCAATTGTTTTCAAACTAACTGACGACTCTGACTGAGACTTTTCGGTCGAGAGCCAATCATCTACAATGTCTGAGAGTTTCACTCGTACACTTGCGTAATCTCAGCTGACTGATTCTGCAATGACCACCATGCCAGACGAGGCAGGAAAGCCAGAACAGCTCAACGAAAGCAGCGTTCAGCTTCTGAAGAGGGTATTATCAATCACATCCGTGATTTCATCGACACCAGAACTAGCTTCGAGGATACAACAAGCTTCGTCATATTCAATACCAAAGCAGGGTGATCTCAGAGTCATTGGGAAAGGCAGTTGCGGTACTGTCTTCGAGATCCCCGGAACAGAGCTCGCATACAAGAAGGGCACGATAGAGGATAGCATTTGGCGGGATTATTGTTACACTAACAGAGTAGATAGTCCAAAAGTGAGGACGCTGAGATTTCGCAGTGCCGAGACCAAGGACTTCTTGATGCTTGCTCCATATCTTCAAGATGTCCAGACAGTGATGCGTAAAGCATTCCCAGATAACAAAATTCCGCAGACCCCGCTCTGTTATGAATTTTCAGAAGCCGAGAACGACGACTTCTGGTCCGAAAATCTTCGAAGACTTCCAAAAGAACATCGAACGAAGCAACCAATATTCCTCGTTGATCGCATACCCCCACTACCTCAAGCAGCAAGAGAGGCATTAATAGACCTATACTTCGACTGCAACGACACTATCCAAAAGGAAGCAAAGACCTCCCAAGACAACAAAGATTGTCTCATACGAGTCTATCTCGGAGAACGAGAGTCCCTCCGGGTAAGTTGATGATGCCAATGATGGATCCCTACGATACCACGATAGGCATTGCCTCCATAGAAGGTAGGACGAAAGCTCCTGGTATCATTACAGCCAAGGATCTCGTTTCGCTCATGCCATATGAATGGGTTGCTGACTCTGCAGTTGACGGTTATATGGCTGTACTCTGCTATAGCCGCAATGGTCACTTTTATAAGCAAATGGAACTTCAGGCCTCGCCCGAATAGCGGCAGACGTCAAGCAGCTGTCATACAAAGATCAGAACGGGGATGCCTGGGTTGGCCATACTGCATGGGCGATTAAAATATATAAAGCAGATCCGGTGGCTGCTGTGGGCGAGCCATAGCCCCCTGCATTGTATCCTAATATAAAGTTGGAAGATATTCGCTGCCACTTCTTTCCAGTCTGTGATTAAAGTCTCTGGTTCATGATCATTACTTGTAAGGTGGATGAAAGCTGGGCTGTTGAGTTCTTCTCAAGCCTACCAGGCTATGAGAAGACTATCCAGTCGGCCTAGGATCTCTTGACAGGGTACTTGCATTTGGCATCGAATTAAGCAACAATCTGGTACTTACGACTCGCTCCGAAACTTCGAACTAAGACTCAATATGATGCAAGATCTCAATCTCGACATCGCCACTCTCGCCAAAGAAATGGCAATCGGTCTGGCAATAATCCATTGGCAGGCCATGTCGGACGGCACGGACGTAGAATTCGTCCTAGGCAACTGCGCAGCTTGGGATATCGAACGTCCACCACGGGGATATACCAATGTAGATGCCGGACCGCACGATAATAAAACCATCCCGCCCAAACGCCGAGCAATACACCTATGGATGCTAGACTTCGACAAAGCGACACCCATCCAACTCACCGCGCACGACGTTGATAGGAAACTAATACCCGCCTTCTTCTCCAGCGACCCATACTATCCTAGGCCGGAAGTCGACTTGGACCTTTGGTTGGAGTTCTGTGTTACATATACATTTGGAAGCTAGCGAGGTGATTTCACGGGAACTACGCATTTCATGCTCTCCTCGACGCATACCTAACGGCTATAACGTCGAACTATCAAGAAATGACCTTCTCATCGGTCCTCATTTTCCTATCGGCTTACATTGAAAGTCCGGAAGTCAGAGGGTTGCCGAAGCGGTATCTTGATGAGATTGTGAGGGTGTCGAAGATACGGGAGGAGTGGGATTTGGAAAGGGATGTTGTATTTGGATGATTATTTGGTGGATGCGTATATGTAGATATGGGAAGAGGAAGGCCAGCAGTCCGGGTTCTGAAAACCCGGTATCGAAATCGTTCGTGAAAATGAGGAATTCCGCAATCACGAACAGACTCCTCACACGAACACCGAACCTGAATCCAGTGGAGATTGCTAACTCAATTTCAAGGCATCCGTCGATCGGAGAGGATTGGATGCCCAGAGCGTGCATCGACAGACAGATTAAGAACTCTACTACCAATTCCAAATCACCCCTCCAACACCCCCTTCCCCCCTCCTTCCCCCACCCAAAAAACCCCTTTTGTCACATCTCACAAACCCACCCACAAAAAACCTCATTCCCCCCCCCATCCCCCAAAACAAAAACTCCACCAACAGACAGCAGAAACATCACTTTCCCCCAACAAACACAGGATCCCCAGTGGCGAAATACAGCGTGTCAACCAAAATCGCATCGGAAGACCGTCGAGATCAGCTGCCGTTACTGGTAAGCGGTCATACATGCTCGAACACGGTCTCTGAGATCGAGGGTGGATCAGCTGATATTGATTATTCAGCAGTCTCGTTCGTGTTTTCCATGTATTTACTACACTCTTAATATTATATTCCATCGTCATCCCCCTCCCCATCCGCCCAAACTTCCTTCCACACCAGAATCTCCCATCGTTCTCTTGCCCTAACCCTTGCATCAGTCAATACCTCTCAAAATCAAGACAATTATACCTCGACTCGCACTTCCCATATTAGCTTTCGCTACCTTTCTAGAAGAGAGGGGATTTATAGTCACATCCTGATCGATGGGCGGGGTTTGTTGTTTACTATCTATTTTTGAGGATGAGATGAGTTGGCCTTTGGGTGCACGGGAGGGTTTGGATCCGGGGAAGATGAGATGGAGATGGACAGGTGACGGTAGAAAAGTGAATAAGGGAAAGAGACTTAACAAGAGTCGGGGATAGCACTTAGGGGTGCGTGGAGAGAAGAGCATGTTGTGACTGTTTCGGAGACCGCTGTGCAGGCGAGGGTGGCTTGGTGTACTGTGAGATTTCCTGTGTAATCAAACGATTTCCTCTGGAATCATTCTCTCTCAGTATCGGCGATCATTACTGCGAGGCAACCGTATCAGTGTCTGGCATTTTGATCGTTGATGCATGCATGCTATCTATCTTTTCTTTGGGTTTGTGTGATGGTTTTGATGAAGTGGAGGAGGAGGGGGGGAATTGGCATTGGATGATGGTTTTTCTGAGGGGATGTGGTGTGTGGGGTTTGCCTTTCGGCTTTCGCCTTGTTTCGGGGGTGTAGATGGTGTGATTATGGTGGTGATGGATGGAGGGGAAAAGGGCGACCAGTGGTATTGGAGTTGATGAGGCGAGGCGATGGGGATGGGGATGGGGCGTCGGGGATTGGGCAACGATGTTCGAGTATTATTTTGTGGTTTTTGGTCTTTGGCTTTTGGGTTTTCTTTCATACTCATTTATGGGGAGTGCTTGGACTGTTGAGATTCATGACATTATCAGATATCGTACTGTCTGTGATGGTGTCAGTCCAGACGTAGACATCTGTGCAATCGACAGAATCTACATCTTGCTGCTCATAGATTGACCACCTTTTCGTCCAATACTCGAGTAACGTCAGTATCACAACACCTTTCACTAGAGCACTACTCGCACCATGCAGTCCTTTGTTCCTGCACGCTCCGTCAAGTAGGTACCTGCAACCGCGTGCAAAGACACAACCACCTCCCCACCAAATGTGGTCCCCACGCCGCCGCGCCCCAGACCCCCTCCTAATCCGCCAACGCCACAACCAACGAGCCACCGATCGCAATCTCCAAGTCGAACGCGACGACTTCGCCAACCGATCTTGGGGCCAACCAGGCAACGAAACGTTCCGAAACCAAGAGGACCGATGGGCACGAGATCAAAACAGTAGAAGGCGCGATCCGTTCGTTCCGCCTCGGACACCGCGCATACTACCACAGCGTCCGGCATGGGAGAGGGCGGAGGAGGGTTATGATGAAGAAGAGGGTGTGGGTAGGAGATCGTCATCTCCGCCTCCGTATCGGAGTGTGGATACTCTGCCGCGGTATTCTCGAGATGAGAGGCGTGATGAGGGGGAGTATTCGGGTCGTCATCAGGCGGGTAGGGAGCCGGTGCATGATAGTCGTCAGCGAGCGGATAGAGAACCACCTGCGCGAGGGAGGCGTGCGAGGGATGAGTATTGGGTTAATTGGCTTCAGGGTGAGGAGGCGGCTGGAGCGGGGAGGGAGCCGAGGACACGACGTCGGTTTCCGTTTGGGAGATCGGAGGGGAGGGCGAGAGGTTTGGGATTTGAGAGTCCGTATCGATGAAGGATTTGGGATGAGTGCTGATGGGGTTTAGGGTTTTGTTGGATGTGTATGGAGAGGCATGCGTAAATATCTTTGGTCGCGTTGGCATGCGGCGGGTTTTGAGATGGGAGGAGGGCGGACGATTGAGCCATTGTTGAAATGTTGTGATTGGACCGACTTGACAGCTTGCGTCTTTGTTGAGCTGTTTGGGAGTTTAATAGGTGCAGTAACGACACAAAATGTTGGACATACAGCTGTATTTGCATGCAAGAGCTGACTGCATGAGGAGAACGCTCACCTCTCGGACCGTTAAGTTTCTTCCCATCTTCCCAATGCGTCGCCAAAGCACCTTTGATGTATCACAAGCTCTCAACCTGGAGCTGAGATCCTGGCAGCTTGCAGCTTCGTTACCAGCACGCCATCACATGAGATTCACGCCGTCGTCTGGGAAAGTGCAAGTATTAGCACAGCCCCCAAGAAGACGTACATGCATTGTGACTCGAGGATGTTCTTATAGAGCCATGCTGGGCTCAATGCTATTTCCGTCTTGATCCATATCAAACACAGGCATGATCGGCAACGAATACGCCTATTTTCGCATAATCACTAAAAGCACTTGAACTCAGAAGTGTATTACAGAGCCATCGCGCATACACAATCCAGCTGGTCGATCAAGCAACAATTATACAGACAACCTCCTATTGCCCATGTAAATGCTAAAATAGGTATATATCCGCCCCAAGGTATTTCCCAACTGAATCCTAAAATTACCCATGCCAAGTCTCACAGCCACTCAGGCTAAAGCCACAACGAGATCTTGCGCTGCCGAAACACCCTTCGCTGATGCAACAAGCTAAACATTAAATCAGCACAGTGGGTATTTTGCGATAGGAGAGAAGCATAATAATCGTCACGCAATAGTTTATTTAGTCACCTTGAAGGATTCATGTCGATTAAAAGCGGTGTGGGTCGAATGTAGTTAGCGCGAAATGAAGAGTGTGGCGCATGATCGCCTCATCTGATGCGGCTGTACACCATCAGGATTGGCCACCATCGGCAATTGTGCTGCAAGCCTAATACGTGTGGAGCGGCGGGCGTCATCTGATCCCTTACTGAATGGCCGCTTGCGATGTTGATGTATCTGTAGTGGCTGGTGGGTATTGCGAAGCATTTGAGTTTTCCCTGCTGGGCAGCTTGTACTGCGTCCCTTGTGCATCGCCGTGGCTGAAAGACCCGAATTCGCTGCGGAGGAATGCAGAAATGTCCAAGGAGTCACGACCCGAGTGAGCGCCGCTCGGCAGTTGTGAGAGCGAATAGTCTGATGATGGGTCCTGTACTGCCTGGTACAGGGCTGGGAACGAGGTGTTGGCACGAGGTCTGGCAGAGTATGGTGTAGTGCCATACGCTTCGGCTGTCACCTCACTAGATCTGCGTCTGCCAGAGGCCGGCCTGGTGTATGCAGAATATGCAGGTGACAGGTCCGATGTGGCAGTCTGCCCAGAGAACTTGGTGTCAAGCGAAGACCTTCCATCGGGCGAGTAATGATTTGCCAGAGCCGGAACGGTATAGGATTGTGATAAGTCAGAGACGGACATAGATAGTGGCGACGCTTCCAAGTACTGCGCGGGTAGGCCATGTGAAGGTGTCGGTGGTGAGAGGGTTGATGAACTCAAGGTCGAGACGTATGTGCTAGAGCCCGTGGAAGATCGTGATGGGAGATGGGTATATCGGTCCAACGTCGTGTCGGAGCGCCCTCCGCTGTACGAGGGACGAGAAGTGGAAAGTGGCCCGACAGTGGATGCTGGACTTGCCGACTACCGCAATTTAGCTACCAGGAGAGCTCACTTGCGTAGTAACTCACGTATTTGCTAATGACCTTTCTCAGGGCTTGTCCCAATGTTGGCCACGGGAACACTTTCACGTCTTTCTCGATATTGCGAGGCTTCGGATTCGGTAATCCCATGATGACCTTGAAGAAGCTTTCGGTGTCTGGCTTTGCTTTGGATATAGTCAATGGATGGTGAGTCTCGAGATTGCGACGGATCCGATTCTTCTCCTCCACGGTGAAACGAGCACCCACCAATGTTTCCAACAGGGCTATGGTATCGACACTGGTGACAAAATACTCGTCACGTTCCTCCCAGTATATGCAGCTAACGCGACGCTCCCGCGTCTCATGCAGAGAAGGCTGATCCTCTGGCTTGACTGCCTTGAAGTAGGTATTGATGGTACTCCCGTCTTGCTCCCCTTGGAAGCGGACCAGTCGTCGTTTTGCTGTCCGTTCATCGGCAGTCCAATTGTCTTGCATTGAGTTGAGGTCCCCACCGCGTATCTTGATGATGGCCCTATCGGGATACATTGCGTATGAATTAAAGGTAACATCATTGGAAGAGGTGGCAGGCGTTGAAATGGTGCTTGGCTGTTGCTGTAGAGTGGATGCGCGTACCAGAGGGGGATTTGCAGGGTTTAGGGCCACCGAAGACGACATCTGAAAGCCTGGTATTGGATCCGGCCTCGGGCTCCTGTTGGATTGGTAAGAATTAAAGTACGAAGGACCATAAATCGGTCTCTGTATCGTTGGAGGTTTCATGAGGGGCTGTGAGACTCTAAAACTACCAGACAGATTCTGAACGCCCAAACTTGTTGCATCATCTTGCACATTCCTTAGATTCTGTGATCTTCCGTAAGGTGTGAGCTTTCGTTGCATAGAACTCAGATCGATGGAGTGCAACGCCTGTGGATACGCCATGGTGGAGTCTGGGGCGTACGAGTATGAAACGTTGTTCGATGCATTGATATGGGTTTCTGTGGGTGAGATCCTCTTCGCTGAGGTTGATGCTCCTTGTGGGTCCAGTATGTTCTTCCTCTTGCGTGTGATTCCTGGCGAAGATTGTAGGTCCAGTTGTTCTTCAACCTCATATCGCCAGAGTCCAATATCGATCAAACCCGCATCAAGGCCGGTGGACTCTTGAAATTGGAGCCGTAAAGAGACGAGGGGACTTGATGACTCGGTTTCCGAGAACATGGGAGCAGTGCTGCTGACCACGTACTTGAAGCAGTCATCGTGCGCTTGAGTCTTCAGAGCCGTGAATGAAGCCGATATTCGGCGTTTTGCAAATACAAGGCTCACAATCAAGGGTGAAGGTTCGAACAGGTTGCTGCTTGAATCGATATACACGTAGATTTGAGATCCATATGTACCTGTCTGCGGCTCATAGGTGGTGGAGATCTCGGGGATCTTACGAGGCTCAACATGATTGTACAACGATTCGGTCGAGTGGTATACTGCACGCGGCTGAAGGTCGGAGCTTGAGCCGTATGCCGTCACTTGACCTGTTTGTGAAGCATATGCTTGTGCATCATATGCCATAGGAGCGGGCTGTAATTGGGAGCCTGATTGCCCAGGTAGAGCATATTGCAGGTACATCGGCTCTTGTAGAGTACGGCTTGCATTGTAGTCGATGAGGCTACAGAAGCTTTGTGACTGTTTTCTGGCGTCGAAATCTGTAAGGCTGGGGTCAGCCTGAATGCGCTCCCTCATGGTCACAGGACAACAGCCCATAACGTTCGACAAGATTGGAGCTACTACCATTCAAATCGGCAATAGGAGACTTCTCGTAGCCTGACATAAGCAGCTGAATGACACCGTATGCTGGCTTGGCCAGTAGGCCACCGCGAGACTCGCCACCGTAGGACGTTGCTACAGCCTCTGCGAGCTCGTAGCGATCTCCGACAATGACTGGGTAATTGCGAGTCTGCGATGGATGTAAACATTAGCTTTGATCAGACCATCAGCATAGGATGTATGAGCTGCTGTGCAGTCACTATGCGCAGTCATTGCGATGAAGGATGGGTGAAGAGAGTAGCGGCTGCAAGGCGCAAGAGGTGCCTTTACGATGTTCTCCGAAGATGACGCGGGTAATGTTGTCATGTGGAATACTCCGCGTAGTGCATTCCTCGGAAGATACTACAATAACGACCCTTAGGCGGGCTAAATATATCTGTACTTACTGCCAGCTCCGAGATAAATAGTGAATCCAGCTTGAACAAGCCGTGAATTGTCGTGGGTTGGGGGCTGAGGGTCAGGAAGTTGTGCTAGGATGCTCCAAGAAGGAGGCTTCTTGATGTAAGGAGCAGGAGATTAGGCGCTTTGCTTGAAATACTTTAGACATTAGATCTGGGTCCCAGGTCGATACCACAGATAAGCTTGTTGAGCATAGGCGCTATGATCCGCAGTTGCAATGGTTCGTCGTGGATGGAGCTTCGTTCGTGCAACTTGCTCTAGTGCTGAATACGGAAAAGGGTCTCGGGGAACTTGGATCCAGAAATCTGGGGCACTCCGAATGTGAACAACGAATCTAAGACGACGACTGTCCGATCATCGATTGGCAGCGTGCTATATGTGGAATTGCTTTCGCATGGCTGCATGACTTCGTGAACTGCTTACCTTGGAACAAAGAACGTGGTTGTGACCGATGGATGATCTGAATCTTCAAGAGGTGAACGAGCGGCAATAGGACGGAGGTAAGGACCTGTCTTTGCGAAGTGATTCAGTATAAGCCGTATAAAAGTTGTCGCTTTGGAGGGGCAATGCAACCATGCAAGGGCCAAGTACCTCTCCTGACTCCCCTCACCAAAAGAGATATCCCAAATCAATGGCGAAACATACAAAGCCTCAAGATCAAACTCCGATACAAGGTCCGCCAGTTGCACGGCTCGAAGAATCTGGCTGAGCCGGCGACGGGAGGGATCGGAGTGCGCTAAGTGACGAGGGTGGGAACACTATTGCAGCGGGTATATTCTTCCCACTCTGTACTTTTACAAACCGCAGTTTCTCTATACCATACGCTGAGGTAGAGAGTGGGATACAAGCACCAACTATAAAGTGGCTAGTGCCAAAAGATATTGATCCAAGTTCCGACGCTTAGTGTCCACACAGTATCGTGGGGCTTCAGACCGCTTCAAACACCCAGAGATGGAGATAGCCGGAAATGGAGAGAAGATGAATGACGAGAATGCTTGTCAATAAGGCGAAGCTTTGAGGAAGCGAGATGTTGCGCTGTTGAAAGATACATTGGGCTATGAACTGATACTTCTTTCAATAGCCACGCCGTTGGTAATTCGTTCCACGCCAACTGTCGTGTTAATTGGCCCAGTAGCGATGCTCCAATGGATTTCTCAAGATTCAACATCATGACTAGGTAGATCTGAATCTGGAATGTGATGTCCAAGGACGGGACTGTAGCCGCTCGTTGGCCACTCAATGGTCCCATAGTAGGGTCAGTAGGTCGCAACTGGCCCGTACCTGATTGACAGCACATCCTAGTCTGGTACAGCATGATCGTCACCTAGCGTCAGCAGGAGGTTGCTGCAAAGCTCGGGAATGACTATCCTTGTTGTTGGGCTGAATAGAATCATAGCCAGCAACTGCAAGAGTGTGAGCGATCATGTTGGACGATCTTTTGAGAAAAACGGAAAGCAAGGAGAAGACACTAGTGCGATATCCAAAAATATATTAAGATTTGGCACTAGCGGGAAGATCGTCGTTTCAACCTTAAAAATGCAACCCGAAAAAGTAACATGTCAGTATGGAAGATACCTCTGCTGTGCTGTCTCCTTTACACATTCAGCTTCCTTACACTCGCTCCAATAATCATTCATTATCTCCTCAATCTCGTCTCCGAAAGGCTGACTACTACATAGAAGGGTCCCAGACGATGAGTTCACAGTTCACACTTTCGCCCCACGGCCACGCGGCAGGGACGACAATAACAACCCTGGAGTCTTGCAGACATAGGATGCATGCGAATAGCTGCACAGTTGGGAGTGAACCTACTCGTGATCTCTCTACGACATCTTCTGATCTAGTTCCTGGCACATTACCATGGGCCACTGATCTCACTCTTGGGCTCTCACACCGACTCCGAATACTCTTGCAACAAGGCTCATCAACACTATCTCCATCATGAGCTTCGACCATGAGATAAAGTGATGCATAGCCTGGAATCCACAATTATGGGAAACCATCCAGTAATGTCACACGTTTCAGAATTTCCCGGGTCCGCACGATTGGTCACCTTGGTCCCGAGAAGGATGTTTTACAATGACATGGATGTTTTCTCCGCCTCTTTCCTCTGTCACATGACTGAACCTTATGCAACATTCAATTCTTATGCCAAGAGTCCCATGAGTCACGCTGGGAGGTGCGCAAGTCCCGGCCATAGTGCAGTGCATTGTGACGCTGGAATGCTAGGTTATATGAGAATTCAGACCGCTCTGCGCCCTGCATGTGCGATGCAGAACACATCAGAGTTTGGGTTGCGAGTTTGTAAGAGAAGCGGGGTCTACGGCAATTTATCCGTACAACTCTATGATAACCCAAAACACCAAATTGCCAAACCTCAAAACCCCAATTGCCCAGGCAAGTCAGGGGGTAGTACAGCTACAGCGCTTCCCTACTACTAGCCTAGGCTACAGGCTAGCGGCCCTTAGCTGCGGGCGTCCGAAGGCCCCAGCCAATATCCTAGATCCCAATGCTTACGAATGAAGCCCCCGAATTATCCTATATCCTAGGCACTCGTTTCAGGGGATTTTACCGAGGTAGAATATAGCCGTGACGAGTGCCCAAGTTTCATAGAGTTGTACGGATAAATTGCCGTAGGGGTCAACCATTGGTACTGCCTTCTGATTGCTCAAGTTTCACACCAGATTTGCAACGTCTGTCACTAGCACTTCAAACTCTCTGCAATTGATCACGGTTCAAGACTGGTAGATGGCTAAAGGTCACGTCATCGATCATGGAAGTGTGCGGACGTGGTTTGAAGTGGAGGCCGCATGACAGTCTCATGTGGATGTGTTCACGACTGACCAGTGATCGAACATTGGACATAAGGCGAGATGGCCCCATGAAGTGACCATTGGTTTGTCGCGACGGCGTTGCTTGGCTTGGCCTCTCTGAGGGTCAGCTTATCAATTCACATCAAAGTGACACAGGACCATGGTGAAGAGCGTTCGCAGAACGCGATACAAGATGTATGTTGTGAGCTTCTCCCCTTTAACAATTTGATTGAGTATGAGAATAAGAAATATCATGAAATCAGGTGCTCGTACAAGCCCTACTACGAGCGTTAATGAATATCCTCAAGAGCTTACCGAGCCTCCAGGGATCTTGCCACTGTCTCCATCTCAATATCTATACTCGAGGATTGCATCATCATCTCCATTCCATGAACGTGTCCGTCTTTGATGCAAATGTTGAATAACTATTTACTTTTCCTTTCCGACACAGGATTCGCAGTCCAACAGGCCAACCTCACTGCATTATCCGGATGAATAATTTCATTGTCACTCCGCTAATTCGTAGTAGGTCTGATTGGCGCTGGGCACTTCATTCAAGATTACCAAGAATTACACCTTCCTTTGCCTTTACCAACCTTCAAGTTTCTAAGCGAGACGTAGAAGAGTTCACCCCCTTCTGGTCTAAACTTACTTCTAGTCCAGCCCTAAGTGGCTAGCGGCCCAGAACTTTCGAGCTCCGGAGCCCCGGGTCTAGCTCCAGCGTGCTAGGTTACCCTTAGGCCTACTAACGTTCGCTGTTATAGATGCTTAATCAGGCTTATTTTATAAAACATTTCACTGTAAGATCTATTTGGTCTAAGGTTTTCTACAGTATTCATAGCGAAAATAAGCTAAAACAGTCGGCCGTTATAGCATAAGAGGGCGTGGACCAGAAGTAAGTTTAGACCAGAAGGGGGTGAACTCTTCTACTATCTTCGGCCAGATTCACCCAAATTTTCACAAACTTTTGACCAACGGTGCTTTGTTACTCGAACTTGTGCGCCATCGAGCCTACGTGTGCTTTGAAGTACAAATCCCTAGGCTGTCGCGGATATTTACAAATGCCTTTTATTTTAGTGTTGGTCTTGAGATTACTGGAACCAGTCGACTACAGCCCCAAGTATCCCATGTCCTGGCAAGGCACTCGTCTCAGGGGTCATTTTGTGGCAACTATGGTACTCTTCTCGGCTGTACCGCGGTAGCAAGAGTGCCTTGTGATACCAGAGCAAATAGTGATAAAACATCGCTTACAATACAACGCTTGGCGACCGACTTACATCTCTTTCGTGGATATGCGAAATAACCACAACCATGGCCATCCTCTCGTGTCAAGAACATCAAGAGAATTCAGCAGATTGAATATGATGGCTTTTGAGAGTCAGAATTTACTGTCGATGGTTGTTGCCAACCGGCGCAGTAACATCAAGCGTTCATCTTCCAGATGTCAATTCACTCCTTCGCGAACTTTCTCTTCTCGATCTTCTCTATAAAGCGTCGAAATCCATGCCATGTTGCTTGACATCGCACCCTTTCTCTTGTGTTCTCTATGTTGTACATCGCTGTCTCTGCACTTTGGTGATCATCTGTAATCCAATATATATATACCTTGTGGTTCGCCTTTGTGCTGTTCTTTCGTACTAATGTTTGATGAAGTTTTGACGAAGGACATGGTTTAGCTCCAGAGCACCGGGCCTTCATATTAATTCTGTCATAGCTATGCATCGTAATCATGAAGATGATGCGTACATTGGAATGGCTATCGTTTCATGATCTCCACCAACATCGACCTGCCAAGGACAAAAACGCCAAGGGTCATCAAACCAGGATCGTCGACTCAGCACCGCTCATTTTCTCTTTCTATCCGCATATGTTGTACTGAGACGGAAGATAGCCAGATTCAGGTTGTGCTTGATCAACGGCAACAAGAGAAAATTGTATGACGACGTTCACACGCTGTGGAGGGATCGAGTATCCTCGTTGACAACAAGGAGAATCCTTACCGGGCAAAGGCCGACGTCAACCATTACTTGGCAGCTTCGCCTATAATCTGATAAGATGATTCCAAAGCGTCGATGTTGGTTGTTGATGAAATACAGTGAAGCTTGACTTGTATCTGGAAGCGTGTTTTCGGTCTTACTACAATTGGCAACCCTTTCTCGATAGCTGAAACCTCTTTGGCTTTCGTGTGAAAATGGTTCACAGTTCACAGTCCATTCGTCATTGCAGTGAAATGAGAAGTGGAATCGAATGAATTCGAGGATGGGCGATTAAGCCTTGTTGCTGATTATAGAAGTTCGGGATTATCTCCAAATCGGAGTCCCTGACTTCATAGAAGTCTTTGGAAAATCAAAGTACATTGGCACCGACTTTTCTCTCATGCTCGTATGCCGTGAGAGCGTACGCCAGGAGGAATTTCATCGCTTCTGGATACGATTATGATGTGGAGATTGCTGGAAGATCGGATGATTTGGGAACAGACACGACGACCAAAATTAGCGATATGAGGAATAGTTTACGATTATGGATACCTCGCAGTTGGCATAGCGGATGATCAAATTGCTATGACTTACTCAGGGCTCAGGACCAGCCAAGAGAAGTGGCCTTGTGCTGATACGGTTCTTGAATGCCCTGCCAATGCTTGGATTCCTTCGAACCGGAGCGAGGGCAGAACTTCAGAAAGTCCATTCGGCAAAGGGAATAATTCAGATCACTACAGAAGAATAGAAAGGAGACCATCAATACGACAACGCCTAATTTCGTGTGTTGTCTCGAAGATCAGTGAATCTGGTGAGACAGAGTATCTGAGTCTCATTCTGGGTATCCCATGGTTGTACTCAGTGAACGTAATGATATCAATTCGTGAGTCGAAAATCATGGTGGGAGACTCGTCGGTTGGAGAGCCTGTCCGAGAAGTCATCGGTCCCGAACTTGAGTTCTGTAAAGATCATAACTTGCTAATGTACCCGAAGTCGGTTATGAACTCCGCGAGCAAGCCTGTAGAAAACGATGACGATGATTCGGACACATCCGATAGTTCCGAATCAGGCGATGAAATATCAGATGTTGAAGAAGATTTGCTTGCATAATGTTCGGAGAAATTAAGACGGTACCTACCGAGGAATGCGCAAGTTGCTAGAATGAATCGAGATAGCATAATCTATCCATCAATGTTTCAATAGAAACTGATGGTACCACATGCCGGCCAAGGCTACCAGAAGTGGGCCCCAGTTCGCAGGCAGATACTATGAGTCGAAGTCCCAATCAACACATTCGAACAATTCTTCTTTGACAAAACTTCGCGTTATGAACCACTACTTCCATCGTCAGGCAAGCTAACGTGTTAATCGTACTCACACAAAACGCGGCTGAATCCTCGATACCTCTATCTTTACAATGGGTTCATTCTGGCCGGAGGAATACAAGCCGCGGTATCAGCCCACCGGCCCATTGGCCCTTCTTCCTCCACATACCTTTGTATATCCACTCTGACATTCGAACTTGTCAGCACTGAGAAACATCTCAAAATCAGTACGGAACTGATCATTAGCTTCTTGGATAAAGCCTGTCGACATTTCACTTCGCTTTCCTCGATGATGCCAGCGCTTGATGAGAAGGATCGGCGGAGAGCGACAGTTGCCTGAGTCTGCAATTTTCACTTGAGCTTCCGACTTTGAAATACGCTTGATTCATTCGCAGGTCATTCTTCCTGTCTCAACATTCTCATCTCTTCTTACCTGAAGTTCAATTGGAAAACCTTTCATATATATATCTCTTTCTCTATAAGATTCCCGAAGACTACCGTATTGACCTATTTCATAAGCTTATCTATCAGGGTCAGCTCACAGTTCACTATCATCACTGGCGATCAAGTCAGAGGACACCGTCGGCTCTCACACGGCACACTGAATCCACACCTGGACTTGCTGGCTTTGAGAACGATGTGAACAAATAGTATGATCGATCTAAAGACTCGGAAGCCACCATACTCCACAAGTCTCAAGACCTGCAGCGTGGCTCAAAGCACATAATATGGCGATGAATCGCTCTTTCGACTTCTCCAAGCTCTCCCGGCTGGCTGGCGGGAGGAAACTCCTGATATTCTGCAATTGGCCGCTAACGCTCCTGAACCTTATGGCCTATCTCCCCGATCTTAGATTTCGCTGTTTGTGTGTCCAGTCCGCTGATCGAGCGCAGGGGCGCTCCGCTGCTCGTATTGCCTTCAATGACCTTACCGATTTGCTTTATATATATATCACGAGTGTTGCTATGAGTGTGGATTCGGTCATCCTCCACCACGCCTGCGCGGACTACCTGTTCGTTGACGTGCCTGCTAACGCTAATAGTATCCTGCAAAGCCTCCGTTGTGCATTCCGCCTAGCACAATGCCATGGCTATAACATCATCATTATGACCTTACCATTAGGCTTTATAAGCTCGCGCAGCGAATAAAATGCTCGGACAAATCGCTAGCCAGGGCAAAATCGAGGTAACAGAGGAAATCCGAGCTCGTCATAGCAGACGACAAGGCCAGAAAGAGCCTTTAACAACAGGAAAGAGAAAATCAAGTCATCTGTAAGCCGCGTGTTGAGCTATATCGCAAAACTTGCGGTCAACGGTCCTCACACCACGAGTGGATGGATACGTACGACATAACGGCCAAGGATAAAGGTCTGCCGGCGAAGGTTGGATGTTTTAAGGATGGTAAGATCCATACAGGTAAAGTAGATGGCTTCATCCCGCTTCGAAGGGTAAATGGCGAGGTCATAGCGGACTATGCATTTTACTTTGATACAGGGTGTTACGCATTGTCGAGTTTGAGTACGGGCACATTTACGTCTACAAAACACAATAGCGAGAACATTCCTTGCACAACTCGTACATCTAGCCCCAAATCCTCGCGCTCAATTAGCATAAGCACTGCTGCAGCTAAATCCCACGCCTCTTTACCGCCGAATGCTTGGTGGCAGCCTCTTTATTACGAAAGCCGAAATCCTAGGCCACCACCGAAATGAAGAAGGTATTCGTTCGTCCGAGGATAATTTCCGTCAATTTAGAGATTGGCCAATACCAATGGATAAAGATTTGTTGATGCGATTCTTCAACACTCTAGTATGCTTTCAGAAATTAATCCCTGGGCGAGCTGATTCTTCGAGAATCCTCAAAACGGCAATAGTGGAGGAGACTATTGTTATGCGGAGGAATGGAAAACAAATCGGACCCAAGAAGAGAGAGAACTTTGTGTAGTCATCGGAATATCAGAAAGAGTTCGAAGAAACCAAGACCGCGGGTATTAGAAAATGCATGTGTTGGTCGATTTGAAGTTGCTGTCGATGGATTTCCAGAGACCTTGGACGCAGTTCTCTTGAAATGGATCGAAATTGGACTTGACAAACATTACTGTCCTGATCCGATGCCTCGGCGTCATGACTGCGGGTCTGAGCAAGACGGCACCAACCACTAAAGCCAACGAGACACACAAGGAGATTCAGGAGGCCAAAGCCAATTCTGGCCCTGATTAGCGTCCGCGAAGAATAACACATCCAGCGGAAGTGAGGACTCGGCACCGATCTAACACCAAATATTTGGCAGGAGGAGAACAACACACCACACCTCCCCGCTATATTCTTCAAACTCTTGTTCGGAGAGAAGACTCATGCCTGCCGATGTATCCAACGTGATCCCAAAGTGGAGGAACACATGAAGCAAGAAGCCCTGAAGAAGCTCAAAAATTGATCGAGACAGGCATTATTACATATATCAATCTTCCAAGGTGCGCACACTGAACCCACGTGTCCATTCATCATCAAAAAGAATTAATATCAGGCATGGTCCACGAATACAACGCGATCAACGACGCGACAGTTAAATCGAAAAGTATCCGTTGAGAAGAATTGGGCCGAGAAATTAGAGCTCCCACAAGAATTGGAACAACATGGGATCTGGAGAGGGAAATGAAGAGATATTCTGTTCTCTTCTGCTGTACACTGGTGATTCCAGTTTTCAGTGGATGTCCGAAATGGTAGCCTAGCCATACACCTCGATATCATTGCCGACCTTTCATCTGAAACCCCAGCTAAGCTTCTTTCGACTCCCGAATCTTTACGTGTCACATAACAATAGCTCATCCCCTTCAACTTCTACGGCTGCACCACAACCGAGCGCCTGCTCGCCTAGAGGGAATATCAACGATAGTATTTCCTTTCGTTGCCGGACACGTCCGCGATCACAGGCCGACTGATCGCTTCTGATCTTAGAAGCAGTGAATGTTTTTCTCGCGTGAGTATGGTTTATATATATATATAAGGGTTCTGAGGTGATCATACGACTAGATGGGCGGTAGAAAACAAGAAATTTCCAATGGGTGCTGTGCTGACGTGCTGAACGGCTCTGCCATGCTTTCCATGCTAGAAAAGCCATGAATAATCTTGTCTCAAGGGCGGATGAGGGCTGTCAAATCTTCTATATTGACGATCGAAAAATCATGGGAAGCCCGGTCAAGGGTGATTGGTTCAGTGACTGCTCACATTATGTTGAATCACCGATGACACTTCAGCTACGATAACCCGATCGGCTGAACGACGAAGGCATACAGTCAGTATCGGAAAAAGTTCTCCTAGAGATAGCCAGGGCGTACAGCAGAATCAAATTACCAGATCGTTTCCTTACCTCGCTGGACATCATCGATGATTGGGAAGCAAGAACTAAACAGCACCAGGAGACGGTTAATCCGATAAATACAGTCAAGAAGGAGGAAAAGCTGGTGGCGCATCCTTTTCAGGTTAAGGAGAATGACACCAAGCGAAAGAAGCCTGATTACGAGGAGACTTCTTGCAAGAAGCGACAGATGGCTAGGGGTCGTTTCATGTGGTGGTATTTGTAACCCACTCCTCGCCTCGAGGCACATCACCTTTTTGCGTTGCATCTGCCTTGCATTACATTTCGCTCTCACTCGTTCACATCTAGGATCCAATAAATCCTCGCCACGATATCACAAAAGTGGAGGAAAGCTACATATCTCGCCAGAATCCCAAGACGTCAGAAAGTACTGGCATAGCATTGGATCTCGGAAGATGATAAGAATACAGAGATTGAAAGTGCTTGCTTGGAAGATATAGTCTATTAATCGTGTTAATAACGGCGATGGTAGAAGAGATACATGCGGAGGGTGTTGAGTTGCTGGCTGCCAACATATACTCCATGGAATCATCATAGAACAGAATATCGATCATTCAAGCCAATGGTGCTTATATATACGAAAGCCAATAGATACTCTAATAACTGGGACATCGTTGTGTACAAGACACTTGCAACAGTTTTTATCGCATCTAGGATCTGAGGATGGAAGTTGAGCTTTTGCTTCTGGGCTGCTTTGTTAGAGACCTCTTACACTAGGCTCACTTGATTGCGATATCAAGACGATCCCACAAGAGTTGAGGCCGATCTTGATTCTTTGGGTAAAGAAGTTCTGCTCAAAAACTACATACGAAGACTGAGACGTTATTGTCTCCAATTGAGCGATCTGTCGAGGTCTACAAGATCAATTCAGTAATGCAACAAAGCCTCCTATTGATCTCAAAAAAAGAACGACAAATGAGACACAGTATACAGCCAGACATGCATGGAAGTATCTAAATCGGAAGTCCATGGACAATAAGGTCCGTTGTGATTGCAGGATATGGGATAGATGGCCAACCAGAGTAAAAGATGTCCAAGCATGGTACCAGGGATGTCGTTCTTACCAGATGCGAGCAAAGGCAAAGGGGGGCGAAGACAATGAACGGAATGATCTGCAAGCTGATGCGGTGAACTCCTTACCTAAAAACGACAATAGCCACGCGTTGAAAAAAGACGTCTTCGAGCTCGCTCACGACCGACAATATCACGGTGATTACCATCGGATATATGAGCGACTGCTTTTTTCGATATACATGCGTCGTTTGACAAAATACCTGCGAATCTACATTCAGCGTTTCCTGACCGCCAAGTCCACACCGTCATTATAGATTTTACCTTATCTTGCCGTGCACAGCTGCCGATTATCCCGACGGCTTACTTACCATCATCGCTAAGTCTTGAAAGCGGGTTGGACAATTCCTAGACTCGGCGGCCTTAGAGGCTGATGTTGTCCTAGCTACGCCGAGTTGACCGACGACAAGAAGGCCGCCAGGGTCTGCGGGAGGTGTCGCCGGTTGAAGAAAAAGTGCTTGAAGGTTCGCAATGATGGGGTTGAGCTGGTGTTGCACTTGCGGTATGCTGATGGATTAGGGGTGCTTTTATCCTTCCGCGCTCCCCTACTTGCTTGTGGCCGTCTCGTCGCAGCTTTGAAAAAGCGTTTGGCTGCTCGCGCTGCGTCCGCCACTTCACCACCATGGTGGATGCGGTCATCCCGGGGTCTGAGCGCGGCGAGGCTGGAGTCTGTCGGGGAAAACGAATCAAACAGTCGAGATTATGATCAGGTGTTGTCACCCAGCCATTAGAGATCGATCCACTTAAGTGCACGTTTATATATTGTCACCTTTGTGCCGTGGTCTTCGAATCAGATGGTGCTCTACCTCAACATGTTGCAACGGTTTGTGCTGATAAGTCCAGTCATCGCTGATGTCTTCAATTCAAAAGATGCGGTATACAGCGCTATTTGTTCTGGTGATGCACGTCAGATATTCAGAGTTGGTGGAAGTCGTTGGCCAATCTTGAGTTGAAAGTGCTGATTCTCGATTCGTATTGCTTTCAACCTCGTAAACCATACATTGTTGACTGTTGAAGGTTCGATATCAGCTGACCAACGGCTGCATTCCCCTGACAATCATTTCGTGATACATCGATAGCTTAGTGCTCATGATCGAGACATGTGGGGATCCATTCAGCGAAAGTATCGCCCTAAGAGCGCCGAGGAAAATTAGTCAAGCCACGATCTGTATAGGTTTGATGCTGATATCTAGTGGAGATTTGAAGACATCATGATAGGAGATTATACCAAACCAATGATCATTATCATCCTTCCTCAAAACCATCTTTGCGAAGGGACATGAGAAAAAACATCGAGGCATACCTAGACAGTAAAGGACTGAATTTGACCGCCGTCATTCTCAACCCCATATGCAAGGCTAGACACAATCGATCGCCATTCCTCCCCTCTCGCCAGACCACAGCAAGCCAAGCAAGCATGCAGCAGCACCCTATCATCGCGGCAGAGAAAGTGATGACTCACGAAGAAAGCCTCGAAAGCTCGGGTTTGTACCTTCAACGTTTGGCTCAAGGCACTAATTAAGCTCCTGTGAGGACACCATCCGGCCATCACTAGACAAAGGAAGGTTAAAGAAAAGGGCCTAATGCTATCTATAGATCGCAGACGAACGATTGGAAGGGAGCATAATGATGGGTTACATCAGGAAGGACGAAGATGATATACCGCGTGCGAAGCCATCAGGATTGTGGACTGGGCATCCACGGATCATTGGTGCGCAGTAGATTAGTTGGAAGGGTAGTGGCTTGTGTAATATATACGAGATTACCCGGGAAATAAACCAGGGGTTGGTACACTTTACACATGGTGATCTCCGGCATGTGAAGCAGTGATCTGTTATCTCTACTCAGCTAGCAGCCTTTTCTGTAGGTCGTACTGATCAAAGCGGCTTAAATCGTTAGTGGGAGATGATGCGGTAGATGATTTAGGTAAGGTAGCTTTAGAGAGACAGAAATAGGAGGAGATTGGCATAGAGGATGCGATTGTAATATGATAGCTCGAATGCGAAGATTGAAGAATATGATCCCTTATGTGAACCCTCGATAAAGGCCTTGGGACTAGCTCTAGCCTTCTTCTTCATCGTATACAAGCTCGGTGATAGCAGCCAGTCGGCTCTTTTTGTTCAGAGCTTCGCGTTTGTTCGAGTGGGAAGCGCTTCTTTGTGTTCGAAGTCGCCTAGTTCTTGATATGGGCTTTTTCTGGAGCGACTGGGCCTTGCAGAGAGCTTTATCGAAGGGTTGGTGTATCATTTGAAGCTGTTGGTGTAACCAACCAGATATAGATCAGATGAGCAACGTTCATGATTTCTTTTCACTCCCCGAATTGCAAATGACGAGATGAACAGGCTGTGCTGGGACCTGAATTCAGTCCCACGTCATAAACCTAACAATCTTAATCGGAACATCTTAGATGATTCCGAGATTATGGACAGGAACAACTCCTACCATTGAACGTCCAGACATGTTGTATAATATTACGGCGAATATGCCTACTGCTGGTAAATTTCATCAATCAGCACCATCTGGTCCCATCATCTTGACAGTCTTGACCCAAACAACAAGATCGGCTCCTCGGTTGCCGTTCGTCCAGAACGCCGACCAAAGCTGCCGAGGGACTCCTGTAGTGAACAATAACAGAACGAAAAGATACACGTCATCAGGAACCGGCATAAGGACGATGTTTCCCATCGTGATCGAGCCTATTGTAAAAATCGTTATACGACTCCCGCCAACAACGGAACGTCCCAGCACAAACAGCCACTCATATCTATAAGACTGATGATTTCGAACGAGAATTCGATACTGCGATCGTCGCCACTGATGCCGTAAGACCCGCAACCAGAGGCTGAAGACCGATCTGACTTTGACTTGGTGAAAGTGTTGTTGTTCTACCAACGATCTGATTCGTCCTTCTTCGGCCTTCCTTGAAGCTTCCATCTCGCCCTCAATTCTATTAGCAGGCTCGTACAAATCGACGCGGTTGCGTATCAGTTCGAGAACAAGGCCAATGACCGCCGGGCTGGCCGAAATATAGTACCACAAAGCTCCAGCCAACCATTCGCTTTCGAAAGTCATATCCAAGGCAAGCTTTAACGTTTGGCCAAAACGCACACAGAAGTAGAGCCATAAAACGACACTCAGGAAGAACGATGCCCATTCGAAGAGAATGAAGCCCTTTCCTCGGGTGTATGATCCCATAGTCTTCTCTTTAGACATGATTTGTGGCCTGGAAGGGTCAAAGTGCCATGCCTCACACAGGGCCTGACCTTCTCTTTCGGAGATTGCATCTACGTGATGTGGTGGAGATGCTGATTCCATTCCGGGAAGACCACCAGAGGTGATTGCAAATAGAACTGACCACCAGATATTGTCGTACACCATAATCGACGGATCAGGAGCAAGGGCGACGATTGCGCCCACGAATGCCGGCCAAAGCGTCAGAATGTACTGCCGGGATGAGAACAAGGCTTTGTCCAGTTCGGTGAACTTATGAAGGATGCACCCTGTGACATTGGCTCTCATCTCAGCTGCCGTTGTTGGATTCACCAATTCCAGGAAGGCTTTCCTGGTTCTGACAAGATATGGACCAGAACGGTCGGCAAAGCCGTACCCGTAGGTCGCTTGGTCGTTCTGTTGATTCATTTCGAGACTTTGTAGGTGGACTCTGCGGGTGGCGTAGAATAGCGCTCGACCTATTCTATGGGATTTTCTGCTAAGAACTCGCAATTATCGGAGGACCAAGAAGGCGACGCGTGGCCAGATACTGGACATGACTATGGTGTAATAATGCGGGAAAGGCACAAGAAGACTGCATATCCGAATCGTTTTAAGAAACTTCGCGTGGCGCTTTTAGCAAAGACCATGTCCTGCAACGCAACGGCACAGTGATTGTCAATTCCTCATTGCAGTTTAGAGCGTCCTTCAGCTGCCAAGCTTTTCAGCCTGGTGGTAACAAAGCAGCCCTTCGCCAACAGATCACTGTGAGGTAAAGGCCGATGTTGATTCGACGCAGCATCTCGTACATGACTAGGTAGTTTGACTCAGCCACAAGCTCAGCCCAACTTGTGAAACGGTCAAGAGACGCTTGGTGTCACATATACCAGGCATAGATGGGCGCCGTTATCAGCACAATATGTACATTGCGAGGGACGATACTTCGCTGGTAGTAAGATCGATATCTGAGGATATCTAGATGAAATTGGATAGTAACATATATCAGATATTCCGAGTGAGGAGTTTTTTCGTGTGGGGTTGGAAATTACTAGCGTACTGAGTGCCAAGCTTGTCCGCGTCCACGCTAGAATACTGGAATGGCGAAACGTTTCTTGGCAATCTTCACCACAGATGGCACTAGTCCTGAGCTAGACTAGTCTGACAAGCTTGCGCTGGAACACCTAGGTCGACGTCCAGCCTCAACACATCTCTCAAATCCATCCCTTCGCCCATAGTCCGCAGTCGTACAAACTTAGTGGTGACAATGTGAGCTATTCCTCGGCATATGCGAATCACAACACGTGTCCTCAACTTTGGTAATCATGGTGACTTGGATCCAGTGCTGAAAGCAAGAAGTCCCAGGACATACTGGCATCACGCCCTGTGCGTTTCCGTGAGCATTGGGCAGGAGATGATGATACTTAGTTGGTAAAGCATTCCTATCCGGAAGTTGGAGATGTTGCTGGATGGGTCCCCTATCATTTTCACGCCACCCAGATATCAGGCAGTCCAGAGGACAGCCAAGACCACCGTCCCAAGCGACTTTATGCCTCCTTGTCAGCAGAAAGCAGCAACGGGGCACTATTGGAGATTTTCATGCCACTGCTCCAGGTTCTACTTTCCTTCTCCCGTTGCACATGGTCCTTGAAGATGTGCCTGAAAAATCTAAGTTGGCACACCAATAACGCCAAGCCCAGGATATCTTCAATTTCCCCCCTTCACTCCGGAGATTGGTCCCAATGACCTGTTCTGGGGTCGTATCCAAAAGATCCGTTCGGTATCGTGAACCTCACTGTTCGAGGAGATGCTTGAACCCCACGATCACCCTCACATTCATTGACCTCACTTCTTCCTCCTTGCCACCAACATCTTCAGACATCCTATATCCATGTTCAAAACATTTTTTATACAATCTTATCGCATCCTTGTTCAAGCATCGCATTAGCTTCATCATACATTGTTAGCATGTCCCCTCCGCTCTCCCAAGAAGATAAAATGCTCCTCGGGGAAATTGATCTGAAAGGCAACGCCATCAAGAATGGATTCGCACATGGTCATGTCCATGGTAGCGACTCGTCCGATGGAAACGGACCCAGCGGTCTCATTGCTATGGCCGGAGATCTGGTCCCAGTCGACCACGTCGGCAACAAGGTCGACCATGCCGAGGACGTAAGTTGAGGCTTGATGAGACTCTAGCCATGATTTTCAATGCTCTCATAAATCAACTACTTGCATTGCCAATCAGACGGTTTCTACTTCGTTGCAGTCGTCGCGAATATTGTGACTATAGCGTCACAATTTTCTCATTATACAACTTTGCTCGCATGATAAATTCCCTCACCCCTTGAAGTCGCGCAAGCAGGTACAGCTTGGAGCGATCTTTGTTAATCTCTGAGCGTCTCCAAAGATGTGTACCTGATCCTCTCACATGCGAATTCTACCAACTAGAGAAGCTCTCGACTGATCCTTCCCAGGAGTCAATCAAAGTGACCAGGGCTCATGGCAAGACGAATGAAAAGAAGCGCGGGACAACAGCAACCGCCCAGAGCTTCAGTGACGATGTTCCCGCTGCCACGGAACAACCCACCATCAAGAAAGCGAAGATTGAGACGCATTGCGGAGCTGGTGTGAAAGAACCCAAGACTCCCTCTCCTAAGAAGCGCGCCTTACCGAGAAAGAAGACAACTGGCAATGCTATCAAGACGGAAGTTGACGATGACAATGACAATGGAGCGATTTCTCACGACGAAGGAACTACGACTCCCAACCCAAAGAAGCGAAGCCCCACCAAGAAGGCTGCAAAGGGTGATGCTGATAAGTCTATCTCCCCCACCAAGGACGGCGACAGTACGGTTCGAAATACGCCACGTCAGCGCGCTGCCCCGTCCAAGGCTATGGCTGCTCCACGTGGCATACCCACCTCGTGGGAAACTGCAGATGACGCCGACAGGATGTTGGTTATGATGAAAGAAAAGGGAGACGATTGGGCTGCAATCCGCGAAGCGTGGAAGGACGCCACTGGCCAGGAAACCGCGAACAGGTATGCTCCCTATCACGTTCGCTATGCTCGTTACTTGGAGCTAAACACAGTCCAGTACGCTCCCCAACCGCTACGCGCGCATTAAAGTCAACATGATGCACCTTAAAGAAGGAGATGTGAGCCAAGCTTCTCCTATACTCCGGTATCCTCTACTAACATGAATCCGATCAGGCCGTCCACCTCATCACCGCGAAGAAGGAAGCCGAAGCCGAGATGTGGGCCCACGTCGCGACGAAAATGGAAGCCAAAGGTGCCGACAAGTACGCCACTGCATTCCTACAGAAGCAATTCAAGGCTTTCGAAGACCAGGCCGCTGCGGCCAATCTGACCATCGAAGCTTACGTGGATACTATCGCTGCTACGGAGGGAAAGGAAGATGAAGAAGAGAAGGAGGACTTTAGCAACGGCGAACATGCCATCGACGCGTTTGTGAAGGGAGAAGGAGATGGCGATATAACTGGGTCGGAGGCAGGGGCTTAGCCTTGTGCAGGTTCGTCTGCAATGTGAATATGGTGGGAAGCTTGTTGAGAAGAGGAGGCTATAGATCCGGATCGTCGTGTCTTTTTCCAACGACTGGTGTGTGACTATCATGATCGTCATGATAATGCAAGAGAGATGATTTCTCGTATCTGTCTTCCCAACCAAGACAAATTCGTCGCCGATATGGTAGGAAACCTTGTCGAGAAGAGGGTTAATGGATCCGGCTCCTTTCGTCTTTTCACCATCACAACAAGAATGGAACTCATGAAATGCAAGAGAATCTCCATACAACCAACCCTCACTTTCTACCTACGTTCTCAATCAATCAATCCATCCACTCAACCCCTCTCTCAAAACCATGTACAACATACGCACCTTAAGCCCAAAAACCACCTCCAGCACGGTTTTCTCTCCTCTCAATAAATTCTACAAAGATCGAGTCGGCGGAAGCTACCTACCTAGCTACGTCTTTTCATTCATAGTTTCCGAAATCGATTTCATGGAATCCAGGTCGTTACAACATGACACGTCAATCATGAAATACCACAGCAATCTCCGATTCTAATCCGCATCTCCATCCTCAACCAATCCCCTCCCCCCCCAGCACCTAAACCATCTCCGACAACTTATCCTCAAACCCCTCTACCAACATCTCCACACCCCTCACCCCTCACCCCTCACCCCTCACTCCACTCCACCCCCCATCCCTAACAACCCCTCACCTCACACCCCCCATCCTCACCGCTCCACAACATCAATACAAATACGCACAATATGATGCCAGCCAACCATAACCAACTCCTTCACTCACTAAAAACATAGTCTCACGTGATTATTGCTGAACGGAATCTTTTCGACGTATGTTTGTTACTATGTTGTAGATGATGGGATATTGAAATGATTGTTTAGAGGAGACGGGATAGGGAGCAGGAGCAGAAAGGCATTGGACGAGGGATACGATTCCCGACTCCTTATAGACGTGTACATATATTATCGATAGCAAACGTCATATATTATGTATCCATGCAGTAGAAGGTGGTCATATTTAGCCTGCATATGATCTCTAGTACGTATCTATCAAGAACTATCTCACGTATCCAACGTCGCTGTAAAGTGTATATATATCCTATTCCATCCTATCCTATCCGATCCAATACAGCGCTCAAATGTATCCGTCTACCCAATTACCGTCCATACAAGTAATGTAGTATGGTCTCTAGATCCATCCAAACGATTCTAAAGCCCGAGATGACGATCACACAGACCCACAAAGCCGGTGGTGGTCACGAACATCCAGTATCCATCCGTCCCATCACGCCTTCTTCTCCTCCTCCTCCTTCTTCTTCTCAGCCTTCGCCTTCTGCTCCGCCAACACCTTCGCCGCCCCCGTCGTCGAAGCAGCACTAGCACCAGGCTTGCTAACTCCCTCCGCAGCCCCCGTCCCCACCTTTCCCTTCTTCTCCGCCGTCGACCCAGGCGCCACTTTCGGTACCGCAGCCTTCCCTCCCTTATCCTTCTCCTTCTCCACTTTCTTCTCTTCGACTTTAACCGCGCCATTCGTTTCCTTCCCACCCGCCCCAGCCCCAGCATCCATATCCCTCGGCAATCCTACTTGCGCCCTCACCTCCGCTTTCTTTTCCGCAGCACTCATACCTAAAACCTTCACATCCAACGCTTGAAGCACCTGTATGACCTCCGCCGCACCCATGGTCCTGACATCGCGCTCGTGTTTTGGGAATCGGCGAATGGGACGGTCAAGGGAGAGGTTGTGGAGGGGGGCCAAGGGCGCATGGAGGTTTTGTTGATGATAAAGATGGGCGTTTTGGATGCGGGCGGTGGTGTTGTGTTCGCTGTGGGGAGGAAAGGGGTTAGCGGTGTTTATGGGAGAATGATGATGGGAGAGAAAGGAGGGAAGGGAGGTTGGAGATGTACTTTGCGCTGACACGTGTTTCTAATGCTTCGATCTTTTTGGCTTGTTGTTCGTTTTGCTTGAGGAGGTTGGTGATGCGCTCTTCGTGTAGGCCTTTGGCTTTGGAGAGGTCGGCGGTTTGCGATTGGAGGGTTTTGATACTGGAGGTTAGGTTGTCGAGGATGTGGGATTCTTGGTAGACGCGTGCCATTGCTGCGGTGGAAATTGGAAGAGGGGATGGGCACTGATGGGAGATGGATGGTAGGGATGAGAGGAGACAAGGTCAATGGTATAGGAGGGCGTCATTGGAAGACAGAGATGCTGGCAGAAGGAGTGTCCGAGTTTCCAGAACTTGGCAGCGCTGGAGGTTATCGATAAGGGTCTTGGCAGTAACATATGACGTATCCCTGGCGCACATGTTGGCCGGAAATACTACTGTACCTTTCAATGCGCAGTCATCTCGCACTCTGGCTTCCCAAGGAGGCATCAGCTAAGGCAGAATAATGGAGTGGCCACGAGCAATGGCGAAGTACGACCGATACGTCTAAGACCATAATGTGACTTCTTGGCGCGGGTTTTCAAGCCGTGGGTAACCGTCTGTGCATTGTTTATCTCCGAACATGCACTTGGCAAGAATGAGTCACCTTTTGCAATGATTGTTCTGCGATATAGCATGATAGCATTCATAGAAACTCAATCACTTTGAGGCATTGATCGCTGCATCTTCCCTTCACTACTTTCATAGCCACATTCGCAGAATTCTAGTATTGGCGTGCAGCAGACACCAGACGATGTCAGGCATTGAAGCAACTGAAAAGGCGATGTCAGACATGACACTCTCACCCTGTCCCTTCGGACACCAGATGAGAGATAAGCACTTTCTTCTTGCACCAACTTATACCTCATTGAACCATGGCGCCTTTGGCACCTACCCCAAGTCCGTCCAAAAGCGCCTCCACGAAATCCAAGCTCTCGCCGAAGCCCGTCCTGACGTGTTCTTGCGCTATCAGTACCCAGCTATGCTTGGCGAGAATCGAGCCGCAATGGCCGAGTTCCTAGGCGTGCCCGTCGGAGAGGTCGTCTTCGTTCCAAATGCTACCACTGCCATCAATGTCGTGCTTAGATCACTCAAATACGAGAAAGGAGATGTTATACTACTGTTGAGCTCTGTGTACGGCTCTGTTGAGAAGACCGTTGAGTATCTTCGGGAGACAACGGATGTCGACCGTATCTGGGTCCCAGTCCAGTACCCTGTCGATGACGAGGTTTTGGTTGCCAGCTTCCAGCAGACAATTAAGAAAGCTAAAAAGGATGGGCTGAATGTCAAAATCGCGTCTTTCGATACCATTTCGAGTTTGCCGGGTGTCAGAGTGCCATGGGAAAGACTGGTAGAAGTGTGCAGGGCGGAGGGAGTGCTGAGCATGGTTGATGGTGCCCATGGGATTGGACATATCCGGCTCGATTTACCGAACGTTCAGCCGGATTTTTTAACCAGCAATTGTCACAAGTAAGACGTTCCTCTATGGTCCCAATTCGATATCAGTGGTGTGTCCTGCCTGGTTGGCACTAACATGTGTTTGATAGATGGTTGTATGTACCTAGAGGATGCGCAGTCTTGTATGTTTCAGAACGGAATCAGCATCTGATCCGCTCGTCGTTGCCAACATCTCATGGGTTCGAGCCTCTACCCCGAGAAAACGAAGAAGAGATCTTTAACCCCTTGTTGGTCGCTGCAAGCGGTAAGAGTAAATTTGAGATGCTGTTCGAATTCGTAGGGACTCTAGATGTTGGTCCCTACCTTTGCATCGTGGAAGCGCTGAGGTTCAGGCGTGAAGTCTGTGGCGGCGAAGAGAAAATTATGCAGCACTGCGAAGATCTGTTACGAGAAGGAGCGAGCTTAGGTGCTAAGATCTTGGGCACGGAAATCATGCAGAATAAGGAGCAAACGCTGACAAAATGCTTGTTGACCAATATTGAACTGCCCATACAGATTGGGGAAGGAGAAAAGAAAATTCCAGAAAAAGACACCTACAAAGCTGCCTGTTGGATGACCGCTGAATTGGCGCACGAACATGATATCTTTTCACCCGTATACACACACGCAGGCAAGTTCTGGGTAAGCGGTCTTTCCCATCTCGTTTTGGCCTTGTCATGCAGTAAATCGAGTCGGAAGCTACATCTTGCCAGTCTTGACTTCTTATATCTGTTATAGTACTCAAGCTTACTGTCAATAAGAATACTGCTAACGCTGATTCGCCACAGACCAGATGGAGTGGCCAGATATATCTGGAAACGGAGGATTATACGAAAGGTGCCGACGCTCTCAAAATCATGTGTGAGCGTGCCAAGAGCGGCGAATACCTGGAAGAGAGGCTGTCATGACATTCGAGCCACTGCAGATCCGGCTGAGTGTATCTGGTCAGAACAGTGTACATAAAGCAATTAGCCTTGCAGGAAACTGGCTGCAACAGATTTGGAATTTGCCACCCAATTAGAACACGAGATGATCGTCGCAATTTACTCTTTATCTAGCAGCCATGGAGGTTCGCATAAAGCTGCATCTTCGGAGGCAGGGCGTATCTGGTGGCGTGTGGGGACAGGTACCGATCTCGTACCGCGAGCGAAGGAGCTGGCATGCCATGTAGGGAGCCGGTAAGGCCGGGCCTCCTGCAACCCTTAGAAATATACCAGCGTATCGTTGTAATCTTAGTGGCCACACCCGCAGCAGACATTGCTGCAGTAGCGCGGACACTATTTCGTTGTGGGCAGGCTGTGGGTTGGCTCAGAGCATCGGAGAATTTCCATCCAGTGACGGTGAAAAGGCTAAGTAAACAGCCTGTCCAATGCAAAGCCCTGCATGATTGCGCGTAGTCCGATGTACTTTTTGCAGCATCGTGAGAAGGGCTAGCATTCCCAACAACAAGATGAACGAATTCGAGTTGACAGAACAGCAATACTTTAGGTAAGTATGTTGTATATAAAAGCATGTTGCCGCCAGCGCTTGCCTTGCCCCACTCGGGCAAGCGCAAGCGTGGAAAGTGCAAGCCACTGGAGGTATCTAAACAAGACTGCGCCCACAATCAGTCGTTGAGGCGAGGTCTCTCATCCTCAGCTCACGTTGTACAAGATAAAGTGTTTGCTGAAGTGTGTTGGGCTTACCTTCCAGCCGCTTCGATGCTCGACACAGCCATCCCCAGCCACTTTCTACTTCACAACTCCATTCAATTTTCCAATCATTCAGGCAACTACAACTCCCACATAAGAGTCATTGCTTCCTGGCAACAGCCATAAACATGTCCATGACAGATTAGAGTGACTCAGTGAGTCTCTTCCGATGAGCTCGAACCCAAATAACCCTGTGGAACATCAACCGTCCCCAACTACGACTATCAACAATACCCCCAATAGCAATACCTCTTCCACTAGTGCTAAGCTTACTGTCAATGAGACTCTCATAGACTCTCCTCCTTCTCTTTCGCAAGATCACGATAACATAGCCACTCTGGCAATGGCAGATACCGCTGAGGCCACCGCGGTCACCGAAGGGATCCACACACCAGAGTCCGACAGCTCCAAATCTAAAGAGATTGAACCCCAAAACCCTGATCAGTCCTCCATGACACCACAAGCCAAGGTCAACGATAAAGAAGCTGCTGAAGCAACAAGCAAAAAAGCTGGTCACAAGTCGCACAAGAAGGTATCAAAGAAGAAGTCAAAGAAGCGGTCGAAAGTGGTAGGGTTCAGCAGCAGTGACGACTCGTCCTCATCGGACAGCTCGAGCTCAAGCTCAAGCTCAAGCTCAAGTAGCTCAGAGGAGGAAGATGAGGCATCGTCAGATGAAGATGAGGGTGCTAGGAAGAAGAGGAAAGCCAAAGCGAAGAAGACGAAGAAACTAAAGGAGAAAAAGAAAGCCAAAGCAAAGAAGGCGAAGGCAGACGATACCGATTCAAGTCCTGACTCTGAAGTTGACTCAAGCTCTTCGGAGGACGAGAAGGAAAAGAGCAAAAAGAAGAAGCGGCCAAAGGCCAAGAAGCGTGCGAAGAAGAGCAAGAAGGTGGATGACTCTGACGAGGATGGGGATGCGGAGGCCGACGAGGACCGTGTCAGCCAGTTTAGGGCTCAACTAAGTGCGCTCGCCTTGACCAAACGGGCAGGCGTAAGTGGGGAAACTCCAAAGAAAGGGAAGAAGAAAGTCGGCAAAAAGTAAGGCTGCGCCAGATCGGATCTCCCCTCATTATTACTTGCTAAATGCTCGCAGGGGCTCAAAGGTAGACTTCGTTCGTGTCGATCGCGTTTGGGACACCAGCAGACATAATTACGTTCTTAAAGCTACCGCCGAAGATCCCGACGTTGGAGAATACGACCAGTACATCTTTCAAGTGCGCCGCAAATTTGATTGGGAGAACCGATATCTCAATACAGTACTAGATATCAAGAGCAAAGCCCTCAAGGAGGCGCTAAAGGACGTCATGAAAGATGTGAAAGGTGTCTCCTTTGCAGAAGACACGCCTGTTATAGACCCTAACATGATCTTCCTCTACCTTGAGGAGATGCGAGCACACATGAAGAAGCTGAAGAAGCTAGGTAAGACTGAGAAAAAGAGGAAAACGAAAAAGAAGAAGAAGGGAAAGATTCCGGCTGCTACGAAGGCCAAGCATATCAAGGTGCTCATCAAGTATCTTGACAAGGATTATGTTGACATCAAGAAAACCCTCTATCCTCTGCTTGAAAGCAACAGGATCACCTACGATCTGCTTTGGGCACTTTACAAGAGCAATGAGATTGCATACTGTCCGACATACTCTAATCCCGACGAGCCCAGAGCTTTCAAGATAGAGTATGCAAACCCGGTACGTAATCTAATACCCGTTCTGAATCAGTATTGTGCTTACAGTCTAATGTTAGCACTCATCATGCGTCAAGGGCAAGTGGTACAATGTTGAGGGCCGCTACCTCGAATACGACGGCAAGAACTTTGGAATGGGTTCGATGGAGATTGAGGTACCAGAGTTCAAGGGCCCCAGGAACATCTCAAGCCTCGCATGCTACCCGCTCAAGTACCATAAAGATGCCTCAAAGCTAAAGGAGCAGCTTGTTGAGCGTGGAAAGAAATTTGTCAGCCTCAAGGGTATGCAATATCGATTCCACAAAGGAATGGGTTTCTTCAAACGGAAACGACAGATCATCAAAGTCAACATTAATGGTAGAGTCATGGTCGATCCCGCAATTCACAGACGAATTAATCCAAATTATCCCATCTCGACAGTAAAAGCTGCAGACCCAGATATCCTTGACGAAAGCGATGATGAAAGCGAGCAAAGCTCTTGTGGCGGGAGCTCATCAGACGAAGAAGGAAGCGGCCAAAAGGTTGGGGATCAATTCGGAGAAATGGACGAGCCGATCACGAAGTGGAAGGTCATCAAGGACGAAGATGATGAGTACCAAATCGTTCGCGTTGAGATTGACGGCGATGGCAATGTCATACAAAAGGAAGACATCAACCAGCTGCCTGGACAAGAGGAGACTCAGGAGCGCGAATTTACCGAGGAAGAATTCCTCATTGCAAGCCCCGTTGTTCTTGGCTTCGCCTTCAACGAGAAGCTATGGCTTGAACTCACTGTCTCGGGCATCAGCCATATTGAATGGAACGAGGGCGCATATGACTCGCTCGTTTTGCCCGATAATCAGAAGTCGATCGTCAAAGCCTTGGTGCGTTCTCATACCTTTGAGGGAGGTCGCAATATCGACGATGTTATCCAGGGTGCGTACCTACTTCTCTTGTTCCCAGATCACGTACTAATATCCGCATAGGCAAGGGCCGTGGCCTCGTTGCGGTCATGCACGGGCCTCCTGGCACGGGAAAAACCCTCACCGCAGAAGGCATTGCGGAGTTATTGAAGCGACCCCTTTACATGGTCAGTGTTGGGGAACTTGGCACAAACCCACACCAACTTGAGACCGAACTCAATAAAATCCTCGACGTTGCACATGCTTGGGGTGCAGTTTTGCTGTTGGACGAAGCAGATGTTTTCCTAGGTATATGCTCATGCTAGCAATCTTAGCATACATGCATGTCTAACTTTCTTCCAGAGGCTCGCCAAACGCAAGATATTGCTCGGAATGCACTCGTCAGCATCTTTCTCCGTCTACTGGAGTATTTCCAGGGCATCCTGTTCTTGACCACAAATCGCGTTCAGACATTCGATCCTGCATTCCAGTCACGCATCCACATCGCGCTCCGCTATGGCGAACTCACAAACAAAGCCAAGAAGAGTGTATGGAAAGCTTTCATTGGGAGAGTGGTTGCCATCGAGGGAGTCGAGGTTGAGGAGTTTAGTGATGAGGACTTCGAGAGACTCTCCAGACGCAACCTCAACGGCCGGCAGATCAAAAACTCAGTCCGCACTGCTCAAGCTCTCGCCATCGACGAGAAGAAGCCGCTCAGCCTCAAGCATGTTATTGCCGTCCTGGATGTTGCCGAGACCTTTGAGCAGGATTTGAAGGGAGGGACTGGGTATTCGGATGCGATGAGGAGCTACCACTGATCTTGAGCAAGGGACCCGGACCCTTCATAAATGCAATTACGACTCTCAACGAAGAACTTTTACGAAGCCTATAATGTAACCCGACACCTCATCTCTATCCTGGTAGATACGGTGAGGCATGCTTTGAGGGCTTTGGCGTCTGGAAGAGTATGTGCGGGATTTCCCTCGGCTCATTCCCTTTAGACTGCGGATTATGCGTGCGGTAGGCATAGGTTCCACATTCGGGTTAGCCACTAATTCAACTTATTGATAAACCTGCAAACGGGACTTCGTTTTCTTTCGTTGCTGCTCAGCTGCTTGCTTGACGTGTTTCTCATCCTCAGCACTCATCCTCAGCACTCTTGTCCATTTTGTTCCCACTAAGCGGGACAGTACGATCTGGCTAGGACAGACGTAGGCCGGTGCAGGCTTTCTATGACGGACTATCAACCATCATCTTCAGTTGTAAACTTTTAGTTCGGAGGCTGTAGATCTAATACTACGCCTAGAGGACACCGATACCGCGGTTTTTATGTTGAATGTCGAATGTAGCTTGTTCTTTTTCTTTTTCTGTGCCTCGCGGGGGTTTTGGGTTGGTGGGTTTTTATCGGGATATCAACATACTGATTCTTGTGGTTATTGTCGGAGTTGGGTGATGCCCTTTTTTTTGGGGGTGGACTTTGTTACAACATACTGGAGGTATTTAACGGGGCTAGCTAAGGTATGTTGTATGTGAGGTTTGTTTGTAGGTAGGTAGGTTGTCGGAACCGTTTCTTGGAATGAGGGTTGAGGTTTTTTTTGTGGATGGTGAGGGGAGGGGATGGTGGGATAGAGGTGTATGGATGTGGTGTTTTGAGTGGAGGGGTTGGTTGGAGGATTGGTGGGGAGATAAGTATAAGTATGTCTGGATCAGGGTACTTGGGACTTGGGACTCGGTCTTTTGCGTTGAGGATCTTTGGCGGGATGGGATGATTGTTGTATTGGTGATGGAGAGTATATTCTCGGGATTTTTGGATATGGAGTATCTAGGTTGCCGAGGACTGGCTTTTTGGGATATTGGTGTGGTGGATGTTGGTTTAGTATTTTCGATGGGAATTTGGTAGTGTGGCGATCACGTTCCTACCATCATTACTTTTTTGGATAGGTTTTAGCCAGTGAAAATGAACTGAGGACACCACACCATACTTCTTTTGTCTGCAAACAAAAACCTATGAAACCAGTACAACGGTAAGATCTTCCAAATTCCTCCGATTCCCCCTCCGAAAGGATCCCTTCTCCCAACTTCGCATCAAACCGCTCGATCCGCCATACAAACCCGTAGCCGCACGATCAACAAAAGGCTAATGCCACATTGCATGCATGCATCACAGTTACCAATGAAAAGCCTAACCTCTAATTCCCTTTGAACGGCCTCTCGCAGCCAGTCTACTGCGCACGACTTCTCCTCTTCACCTTATCCCCAGCACGGATGTGAAACGGCGAATCTATCACGCGTCAGCACTTTGCCAAGAGCGATACTGACAGATAGAAACACACCGGGGTTAGTCTCGCGTACTGGCTTGACTGGTGGGCCAACACTCAGTGACCTTTTCAGCGACGCAACTCTATCCGCTGCTGCTCCGAAACCGAAGTCGGATATTGGCAATGCGATATCTTTGCTAGGTGTTGAAGGGGTTTTGGCAGCGGACATATCGATCAGACGGCTCTTGATGGTGTTAATGGCTTTGTCGAGGTTTCGCTTGGTGGTATCTTCCGCGATGTTGTTATTGGCAAAATGCGTTTTTTGGTTGACTGTGCTGCGAGCTTCGCGCTTTGTAGGGCTCTTCGGCCATGACTCGCTCAGAGTCTGCGCTGCCATGATCAGAGTATATGCATCTTGTGCTTTGGTGACGGTGTTGTTGGGCTGGTGTGCGACAAGGGTGGTTTTGTCGGCAATATCAAACATCATCAGGGTTGTGAGCGAGATGATGAGATGGTTCACAAAGGGTACGAGAGAGCCATCGATGATGTTGACGGCGGCGAGTACGGGTAATATGGCTAGGGTGAGATGAATGATGTTTGCGGACTTGATGGCCTTGCAGAAGAGGAAGAGTAGGGTGACGAGGAGTATGTGCAACATGGCTCGTGAAAGTAATGTGATTCCATCCACAATGCAAGATTTTGTTGAAAAGGTAGATGATGAAGGAAGTTCTGACATTGTCGCGTTTATGACGCGCTGTGTGTTGTGTTTTGGTGTTATTGGAATGCATGAGTGTCAACTTGTACGACCCTTGCCAAGTTATATTGAAAGCCTACAGTATTCAAGGGATTCTTCGTTACTAAAGTAGTAGCATCTGTGCATCGAAGAGTATATCGAGGAGAATTAACTTAGCTCGTACAGAATAAGGCGATGTACCAAAATGGCGAGGACTGCAATAACGTAGATGACGGGATAACGAGATTGACGGTCATTCGAGATTGCACTGTCGCCACCTGACTTGATTGGCTAAACTGGTGGGCCACGGCCGTAATATCTTCGTTTGCTACCAAATTACTCAGTAATCTCGAATGATCGTCACTCTCGTTATCCCGTCATCGACGTTACCACTTGCCCCACTTCGTGTTCACCCAGTGTTATGCAAGAAGCGAGTATGAGTATGTCGTTTGACTTGATGGCAACTATCATAAACTATAAAGAGAAGGTGTTTTAAACCTCGTCCGCAACGGCACACTTGTTGCTGCTTGATATTCGCACAATGGTTCAACAACGTCGAGTCAATTTCCCATAGAGCCGGTCGACAATGGTGTATTTGGACTCCAATGAACAAGTGCATCACGTCCTCCGGCGAATTGCTTGACCCGGGATTCTCGATTGACCATCACGGCGTTCACAAACCGAGACAGTAGCTCCCCTTCCCGTGAAAAGGGTGGAAGGATTACCTGGCTGGCAAATCTTTTGAAGACCTAGACTCAATCACTCGTAAGCCCAGATATCATAGAAAGGCCGGAGGCTTGAGGAGATCATGAGGAGGTCGTTGCATGAATTTCAGCTTCCTGATCAAGAGTCCTTCGTAGGATTAATTGAGTGGTCCGGGTAGAGGGTGTGCGTGCCCACAACTCTGTGCTATCTGTCGCAGCTATCGAGGTTGGAGGGTCCAAGGCCTGAAGGCTGGTACATATGCCTGAAACTCGGTAAGATAATATATTGGGATACTCTTCATTCACATGACCACGGTGGCCACCATCACTAGTCTGGATCCTCGTATTGATATGGACTTCAGAGATTGTGGCGCTTTGAGCCACCCGATCTACCTTGTTTGTGTTCAACGGTCTCCCGTTGTTGGCAGTCAAAACATACGTGCTCTATTCCCTGGCAGTCCGGACAGCGCGCCAAAGGCCAAGCAACTCCTCCGTGCTATCAATTTCGCAATGGAGGCGACAAATCTTGGATCAAGGGACACAGAGTTGCCAGGACTGATTCATGGCCCCAGGATCTCCACATGATAATTGTCCTTACCATACTGGCATGATGTACTATCTTGACTCATCCGTTCGTCTGCGTCAAGCTTTTGTCGTAAGAAAATATGATAGAGAGAAATCTCCTTGAGCTCTTGAAAAAGAAATCGAAGCAGTGTACATCGGGACTTCATGGGCTGCTTACAACGCCACTGTCAGAGCAAGACCGTGTAGAAGCCTCAATGGGATAGTTCGATATCAGCTTGGGGGAGCCGAAGGTGCGGAGCATTAACAGCATGCCTGTTGATATCAGTGGACTCCGCTGCTGTAGGACCTCAGTCTGGCATTTGTGGACACAACTATGGATTTGGCGAATGACGATGAATATCACAGAAGAATTGATAAATGATACATCACGTAGCGTGCCAAGCCAGGAGATCGCCAGTCTAGCTCCTTCGGGCTAGTGGAGCTAGCGCTAGATACAGTACTTTAACGTGATAACCTCCTTCGCCATCCAACATCATTACTTAGACAATAGATCATGGCCGAAAACTTATAAACAGTCACATACTGTCACGTCAGTCAAAAATGAATCATAAGATTCTTCCTTCTATCAGGAGAAAAACATACTGATACAACAGTAGCCTTCACTTGAATCCATATCTGGTGGTCTTCTTGTGTATATTGTACATATCGTGGAAGAAGGACTCATGTTTATCTGCAATACCTAAACCCAAACTAGCGTTGAAAATATCTACAGTTTTCTTTTGGGAGGAAGCTTTTCGTTCGCCAATACATTGTTTTGATCTTTGCAAGCAATCGTTTGTCAGCCCGCTCATACTGTTCCATTCTTTCGGTATGAGATTGTCGTCTGACTGCCTGCTCCTCTCGTGCCATGGCTTCATCATCAGCTCGACGTTGGCGCGCCCATTCGAATCGGTCCAGTTCCTCTTCGTGATCTTTGAGTCGAGCTTGGTAGATTTGGTAATCCATGAGCTCATTGCACTCATTGACTTTGGCTACGTAGTGCAGGTGCTCCAGCTCTTCCTCGTGCCGCTTTCGTATAATGGCATAGCGCTTACGGAATGCTCGTTTTTCATATTCGCGTCGTTCTTTTGCCATCTCGCGGCGATCTTGCTCGTCGTCGAAGGCTCGCTGTCTTCGGTCTGCCTCCCGTCGGTAACGATGCAATCGGCGTGCTTTGTCTTTGGATCTGCTGCTACCACAATCGGACTTCTCTGGCAAAACACAATATCAGCTATAATCTAAGCACGCTGGTAGATTCACCGTGTCGATAAGACTTTCATAGTGCGAAGATTGCCAAACAGGAGCCTAAAGTGAGACCGAGCTAATGCTAAGCAAAAGCGAAGTGTTCAGGGAAGTGCAAAGATGTGTTCATGATAGATGGGGTTTGGAGTCGGGAGCAGTCTTACTCCATGAGTAGAGGTGTATTTGTGGGAAGGCCTATGGGCGGGACAGATAGCACAGAAGTACGGAATGGCGGACATCCACTCGGCGGATCGAAATTTGTTGCACCACCAACGGTTCCTGAACGGAGTACCCTTCGGCTGGTGACTCCCACGACACAGGCTGACATTAATGACTCTTAGAGAAGAGTGGTATGAAGGACGACAGATGAATTTTCAATCTGTAATCAAGGACTATAACAATTGCTAGAACCTCTGACACTAGATCATGGCATACGAAAAGTGGAAACGCCATTGATCGTCATTCTGGTTTTCCGTATTGACGGGATCTTTCCTGGAGGGAGTTATGTGTGTGACGTAAGCTTCGAATTTGCGAGTTGTGGGCACTAAGTCTGTATCGACCAACATTGGAGCACCAGCAGTAGGCATAGATGCTGGATTAGAAGGGTGAGGTGCTGAGTAGACCCTGAGCTCTGGAGCCACTCCTCACGTCTGGGCAAACAAATTGTCTTAGGCGATGTCAGAACATAACCCGTCGCCCAATATGACACTTAGTCGCTCATACGATGTGGCAAAGAGGTCTCAAGGCTGCTTGGGTACTTCTGCTTCAAACACCCTCTCTCTCTCAGGTAGGTGAACGATTATTGTCAATTGACGTACGGCCGGATTATCTGAAATCATCATAAGATCGTCTGGAAACCCTGCTGGTTCCTTAGAACAAGCATAGCCATAGGGAAACAACGATGTTCTGAAGGGGATTCTTAGATAGCAGACAAGTCCTGGTGGCTCAAACATTCCTCATCCAGGTTGTGAAGATAGATATAATGGTATCTAATTGGACCATCTGCTGCTGAGGCTACTGTGACCCAGAAAACCGAACACAACGAGACCTGTCAGGCAGAGGCATAGAAAACGCCCATCGTGGTACCCTGTTCTTCGAACGAACTTGAAGCGTTATGGGATAGAGTGACAGGCGGTAATCAAGCATCACGCCGTAATAGTTAATATGCAATCCTGATCCAACAGCTGCCGCAGTTCGCAGAGCTATGAAAAGATGGCTTTCGAAGCACTATCTCGTATAATTGCTTTGCCCGTCGGTGACAGCTCAGGAGATGGTCTTTTAGTACTTACACACTCAAACACAGCACTATCGAGGCGAGAGACGCCATTGATGGCGCGGTTTAGGCAGTTTCAACCTTTGCGGGGATGACATCCAAAGTACAGCCGCTGCGAGATTTCGAATCAGAGGGTGTATGTGGATTGATGCGCCAATCATGCGCAGAAGCCTGCCACGACTTTTCATCCCAGTAGCGCTTGTGGGTACGCTATCCGCTTCGTCAGGTTCGTTGTGTCCGTGCATTGATAAATGACGCGGCTGTCTTGAACCTGCGAGTCTGACGATAAAAGACGTCGGTCTCCTTCAGTAATCCTCCATCAGAACACCCTGTAGGTTATCTTCAAGCCGACAGCTTTTGCTTTCCCCTATGTGAAGGGCTAGAGGGATTGGCAAGATGTTCGCCTTATTCTCTTCGCTTCTCTGCATAGCATTTGGCTTATTTCTCTCACTTTCCAATGCCCAGCTCACAGGGTCCATCACCAGTCCCGGCAACCCGTACATCATCACCATCACCGTCATAAATCCGAGCACCAAGAACATCCACATCTTAAGATGGAACAACGTCTTCGACAAGCAACTATTCATTCCACCCTCCTTCACAGTCAAAGACGACCAAGGCAACGAATCCCCGTTCGCAACAACATATGCCCTACGCTCCGGTATCACCAACAACGATTTCCACACTCTCGAACCCGGACAGAACTTCACTCGGATATATGATCTCAGGCAATTCCTGCAGAATATCCCAAGCGGACCCACCAGACATGGTCCAAAAACAACCCAGATAATCCCATCCACAAGTTTTCAAGGCATCGTCTCCAGCAAGCCGTTGAACATCCCCAGCGAAGCAGCTGCAGATCTTCCGCGGGGACATCTGGGACAATACGCGGCCGCCGGCCTTCAAGCTATTTCACTGCTCGCTGCGCCCTACAAAGTTCAGCTCGATTTCCCCATCTATCGGAGTTCCAGGCAAACTACTCCGAATTCGTCGAACGGCATAACGATAGATACCAGTACCTGCATAAGCACCAATGCCACCGCTCTTGCCAGCTATATAACCGATGCAGGCGTATACGCCGACGCCGCCCACTCGGCGGCCAGTGACCTGTGGAGTCCGGTGTACTCGCAATTCTTTCAGGCTCCTCAGAGAGCAACTGTCGGCATCGCCGCCAAGTTCGCCGCGTTGACACTTCGGGGAAACGGGCCTCATGTCGACGCTTATTGCAGCGACTTGCAAGGTTTGTGCGATGCGGAGGGTAGTATCTTAGGGTATACTTTCACCCCTTCGTTCATCGGTAGTAGCTATGTCATCCTCTGTCCCGCCGCGATGAAATTAGGAAAGCCTTCCGAGCCGTGCTCTCAGCCTTTCAAGAAGCGGACCAGCGCTTCAAGTTCGCAGGTGTTGTTTCATTTGATCATGACGATCAACAACGCAGTCAACTCCGTCATTGGTAACAACTATTATGGAGTGGAAGCCGTCCTACAATTGTCGAATTCCACCGCTGTAGATGCGACGAAGAATGCAGATTCATATGCTCAATTGGCTGTTGCTCAACAGACGCACGACGAGGGAGCTAGGACACACTCTGACCCATCCTGTCCACCAGGTAATGGTCGTATGCCCACAAAGCAGAAGCGAAAGGTGCCTGCGAAGGGAGCCGAGCAGCACCTGGCACCTTCCAAAAATCCCCGAGATCTCCAGGAGGATATGGCCAACTACACCCCTGAGCAAGCCTTAAGAGACGCGCAGCAATGCACTGGAGATCAGCTGACACTGATCCAAAACGCCGCCCCCAACGTCCGCGCCCTGGCCGCTGCCGCACGCGACAACACGGACGCCAACTTATGGAAGCAAGTCTTCAACGGCGACTCCACGGTCAAAGCCCAAGTCACCAAGATCTTCGACACGATCGCGAAGTGGAACACAACCGGCAATGACGCGGGTGTGAAATACCTGTGTGATCCTACACGCCATACCCTAGCCTGCAAATTCGGCACAACAGCAGCTCTCCTCGGCATCCCTAGCACGCAAACCGCCTACATCCTCCTCTGCCCCACGTTCTTCTACCAACCCGCGACGTTGGAATGCGAGACCCCGAGCACGGAGAACAATTACATAGAAGAGATTGCTGGCAGCATCCTGCATAGTCTTATAAGCATCCAATGGCTGGTCAATAGGGATATCCAGAATGGGTTCAGTAGCACGGGCATGGAGAATGACTGCTCTGAATGGAATTGCGTAACGAGTTATGCGCAGAGTAGGAATCTGCGACTTTTTGATTCGAGGAATTATCCGGAAAATGTGGCGGCTGCATATTTGAATTATGCATTTGCAGCAAGGGCTGCGCTTACGGATTGCTCGTGGACGAATTATGTGGGGAGTATGTTCGGCCTTCAGACATGATCAATTGAGCTGGTCGTTGGAGTCTTGGAGTTCTTCTTTTCGAGGTAGAGATCAACTGAGACTGATGCCAGTATCTATGTGAGAAATGTCCAAGATTCAAGTAGGCTTGATCTGGAGCTGAGCGCTCATTTTGTCTTCAACTGTATTGAGCAGTATATGTGAAATACATAGGTCTTGTGCAGGAGGTCGTTCATAATTCGAGTCCGGAAGAAAGGTCCTAGTCCGTGCATGCCGATCCGACAGATTGAGTCTTGAAAGGCATGACTTCGAAGTTTGACTCGTCCATTGCCTCTAACCTCGCGAATCTTGAAGGTAGCGTAAGCTAAAAACCATTTGCAGTCGCTGCTATGTAGGCCTGCATTACGAGGTACGAGATGGCCAGAGCCCCGAGAGAGATCAGGACTGATGAGTAGCAAGTTATATAACGTTGGAAACCTGTATTCAGGAGGGCCAAAGCCCCCAATTCTTCTTGCTCCATAGCAAACGCTACTATTAGCAGTACCATCAGCGCTGATAGTGGCTGCTTGGCGCCAAGAGCTGCGTTCAACGCTCTGAGCCTAGTGAAGTGCAAGCAACCTGTGAGGAGATCTTGTCCCCTTCGTTGGCTCAAAGATTATGGTTTAGTTGCCTTGAAATCTTCCATAGTAAGCCCTTTTCCAAAGCTCGTACGTCTCATGCGGCAGTAACAGCGGCCCGACTTCCCCCTGATCTTTAGTCTCCCAGCAATTGAAAAACCCATACCCATCGAACTCCTCGATATCTTTATAGTGCCTTCCATTGAACCGATCGCGTAGAAGTATAGCCCTTTCATCCATCGTCCTAGCCATTTTTAACTGCCCAGTCTCTGCATCATACGGTAGCAAGTTTTCCGGGTCGTCAACGCCCGCCCACGTCGTATCAAAGTCGGCAACCCACACACCGCCGGTTGAGGGCCAGGCGACTCTGGTCAGACGTTTTTCGCGCATCGTAGGTGGCGGCTCTTCTCCGATTTTGAAGTCTAGGGTTCTCGGGATCCCCTGCGCTTCGTCCTCGATCGCAGACACGATGTCATATCGCGCCTCACTGTCCCACCATTTCGCTCCAAGAAGCAGCAGGCGCTGGCAAAATGCGTCTTCAGCGGTCTGATCTGAAAGACGCTGAGAGGGCGGATCTAGCGGGTCCAAGCTCAGGAAGTCAAAGTCGACGGCATCAGCACTGTTCAGGATTATAACGCCTCCCTTTGAGGGCCAGGCGTAGATGTGGGCCTCGGTGTCAGTAAACATCGTGCGGATGCTAGAGTCGTAGGGATTCCCAGGCCCACATTCGTATTGCATCCGAGGGGAAGAAAGGGACGCGGACTCGGCATCGCGGCCAGAGAGAAATCGAGATACAACGACTGGGATGTAGTGGGCCAGGCGCAACATATTCTAGTTGGTAGTGCAGAAGATGTGAATACTTTGACTTCAGCCGTTATTGTGAGTACAGGACAACCGCGTACGGGTCACTCGCAACCTAACTTAATACTACTTACATAACAAGCTATTGCGTAAAAATACTAAAATATGTCGGAACCAGCCTTTAACCAGCCTGGAGAAGTTGTCGGACGTCTTTCCCGCTAAGAGACCGTCAAGGCCAAGTTCTATAAATAGCTTCCCCTCGTCCCCTACTACACACCCTATCATCTTTCATCTTCTAGGGTATCAACGAACATATCACGATGTCTATCTTGAGATATCTATATTCCAAGAGATACTACTGTCGCTCGCGCGGGAATGAACATGGGATAGTGCAGCTCCGCCGCGTGATGGCTCTCGCCTTTGACCCTATCAAACCGTGAAGGCATCCCACCATGACTTTGGAATTCAGATCTTCGCTCTGCCCTCAAGTACTCCAGATCATTGAGTCGTCAATTATATCCGTATCCTGGACGCCAAGCGTATGTTTCAAGTCATGTATTCCTTCCGATTGCTGATGCCTGATTCAATCCTGCTCCGTCACACACACTGCCCACCAAGAATCCATCTTCTTTCGGTGAATAATTCCACCCCTCAATGTTTGTATGCTTTTGGAGCATAAGGGACAGGCCTTCGGTGTCCAGCAGACTTCTCTCTCTACAATGGAGCCCGGTATAGTTGGCTTTCGAGACATCTTGCTATGCTGTCTGGAAAGCGTAGCAAGCTGAACGCCGGGCTTTGCACAGCCATGGTATCTTCCAATTGCGACAAGGAGCGGCAAACACAACGTCTCGAAGTATCTCCAGAATCCTGTACTAGCCTACAACATATCATCCTAGCCTGAAAGGTTACAAATCTGTCTCATTCACAACTATAATTAAAGCGTTGCGCATGATTCTCCGAGACTGTTATAGAGCAACTGAAAGAAAGCAAAGAAATGAAGCGTGAGTAAATGAAGCATAGGGCCATGGCTAAGCTATGCTTGCCAATTTACTACCATTGACCCTGCGACTACAAGAGACATACATATGGATGGATTGCCCCTTACCTTTTCCACCATCTTATTACTTGGCGAAACAATGTGAGAAAGCATTCAGTATTCTCATCATGCACTTGCAAAATCTGTTCACTAGTGTTCTATACTGTCTTACCATCAGTAGTTTCTTTGTTCTGACGATTGTTACCTGAGATTAAACAGACGTTCCGGAGGTAATAAGACGTCGCTAAGTGGCAGCAAATCCTCAAGCTCTTGACCATGCTCATGACATTTCCAAGAATCCCTTCCCACCATAGCCAAATATCTACAACGATGATGGCTCCACAGTCACCACCAAATATTGGCGTGGTACGAAGGCTTTTGACTGAAAGTATGGTGATGCAGAGGGGGAAAGAGCATCAACGCAACAAAGTGAGCAATATCACAAGCTAGAACAACAAGAAGATCTATGGGAGCAGCCAAGGAGGTCTTGAGCCATTGCACGGCATGTGAAATACTCTGTAATCTGAGATCAACGATGTTCTTTCAGAGAATTGAGTCTATCATTATGTAAGTGTTCGCATAATCAGTGTGGACACGATGACGCTGACCTTCGCGCATAGAAATCTACGAGTCCACTCAGTATATCGTCCGCGCTACATTCAGCGTGCTGGTATTCTGCACTCCTTCGCTTAGTTTACGATCTCATCTTGAGTAAGCATAATTGCAGATACCCTCTCTCACGCGCTTGCTTGATCAAGAGAGCATACAGGGGAGTCATGCTGGACCCCTATCCCAGCATGGGCGGAACCAATGAATCCTCCTCGGACTTGTCTTAAAACCGACCCTGTATCTCCGAGCTGCTTTGTCATTATGTCCTTCTCTTTCTATACATAAACTACCTTCTTTCTCAATTTCAAACACCTTCTTTTCTTCATATTGATACAGTAATTGAAGGAATCAATCCCCTACTCTTTCAAAACCATCCTCATTCCATTACCGCATCTACAATGGCTCAGACAAACCACATCTCAAAGATTGCCATCATTGGTGTAAGTTCGTCCCCTTTCGTACCCACACCTCATCAAGTAACCGTCCAAAGGCCGGCGGGAATCTCGGCAAGCACTTCGCCGAGGCGCTGCTTAAAACCGGCAAACATACCGTCACAGCCATAACACGCAGCGACAGCAAAGGCACCCTGCCAGCCGGCGTCAAAGTCGCCCACGTTAACTACGACGACGACGGCGATTCCCTCATCTCAGCCCTGAAAGGTCAACAATTCCTCATCATCACCCTCTCCGTCCGCGCGCCTCCAGATCTCCACAGCAGAATCGTCAAAGCCGCCGCAAAGGCAGGCGTTGCATATATCATGCCCAACGCCTACGGCTTCGACATCCTCAACAAAACCCTCGGCGAAGAGGACCTCTACGGCGCCACCTCCCTCCAACGCTGCGAGGAGATCGAAAGCCTCGGCGCCTCGTACATCGCCATGGTGTGTGGATTCTGGTATGAATGGAGTTTAGGACTCGGCGAGCCATGGTTCGGCTTCGACCTCAGGACAAAGAAAGTGACGTTCTTTGACGACGGCAAGACTATCATTAACGCCAGCACGTGGAAACAGTGTGGACGCGCTCTTGCCGCTCTATTAAGCTTGCCCGAAAATGAAAGTGGGAAGTCGCCTGCTGTGGCACACTGGAAGAACAAACCGTTCTACATCGCTAGTTTCAGAGTCAGTCAACGGGATATGCTCGATAGTATCCACCGCGTCACAGGCACCACGGACAAAGACTGGGAGATCAGGCATGAGCCTACGGCGCAACGCCACAAGGACGGACTCGAGGAGCTGAAGAAGGGGATTCGGACGGGGTATGCAAAGGCGATGTATTCTCGCGTCTTTTACCCGAATGGCGATGGCGATTATGAATCTAGTCGGGGTTTGGCTAATGAGGTTATTGGGGTGCCGAGGGAGGAGTTGGATGAGGCTACGAAGAGGACGGTGGATATGGTGGATAGTGGGTGGAATCCGCTTGCTCAGTGATTTGGTTTTCCATAGGCTATTTCTTGTACTTCAATTTCGGTTATGCTGCCATAATTATGTACGGTGCAATGCAGATGCTTGGTGTGGTGACTTATCATACATATCCTGGCATAAACTCCCTAGAACTGACAAGCGATAGATAGAGAGCCCTCTCTATCTCAATGGTGAATTCAGAAATCCTAGTCTTGCGAAAACTCGCCCGGTGTTCATCAACCTCTTCACAATCAAGGTAAACTCTCCTGCGAGATACTGTATACGTGGTCCCAAAATATCAAGGGGAAAAAACCTAAGGTACCTAGCAAACGTACCAGCAAGTGCGAGTCAATAGCTGGCACATTCTACAATCTGCTAAGTCTCCAAGCACTCATCAAGTCTACTCTCCTGCCCTAAGATAACTAACATTCCACTCTCCACTGATTCCCGGAGCTTATGAGGCTTATGCCGAGTTCTCAAGGTTCGGTATCGTGATGACTCTTGCGTCGTATGAGGGCGGTAGCGTCGAACGTACTTCATAGGATATAGTAGCTTGAATTGAAGGAACTGAGTAACCTGAACTTTCTGTCACATGACTTGTTTATACCAACAGTGGTGTGAGTCCTGCAGAAGGATCCGGACTCATGAGTAGCATTATTCATGTTGTCATGCTGAAGTACATACTAAAGATGAGACATTTCTCAATAGTCTTCGGCCCTTTACCTCCGTCACAAATGACGATTATGGTAAATTATGGTGGTAATCAGCCGAAGGTAAGTGGCTATTTACTTCACGTCAGTAGCTTGGTGAATTGTCAACTGTAGAATATGCTTACCTCATTTATTGCCCAAGGATAGACTTGCCGTAGTAACATCTGGGATATATATATTGATTAAACGAAGACTTGAATATAATCTCATCTCTTCAATGAGTATTGTAGCAGGGCATCTAGAGGCTCGAAAACGTGGTACCTGCACTGCCCACAGGCCTCTCAAAGGATCCGCCAAACCCCCACCACCCCACCACCCCACCTCTCTACATACTTTAAATATCAGGTTTTGACAACCCAAGAACCCAGACCTTCGCACCATAAAGAACCTAGCAGGATGTCACAGTCATACTGCTGCAAAGCAAAGTTCTGCAATATCCCATACATAGAAACCCTTGGCCAGGCCATCGACCATCTCCGAGGCCACCATCTTCTAAGCTACATCGTTCACCCCTCCAAGCTTGGCACGCCGGATTCCCACGGCAATCTATGGTACTGCTGTCGGTGTGATAAATTGAAGATTAGCAAAGACCACAGGAGCTTTAGATCTGATAGGGCGATGTGGGATCATCTTAACACTTGCCATGAGTTTGACGTCGAGGATATTCATACATGTGTATGTCAGCCCTGGGTACTACCTCCATGTGAATGAAGGTTCAGAGCAGGCTTATAATCTGTAGTGATGCGAGACCGGTGAGGTGTATCTCGGGAGAGAGATGGAGATCTTGATCCGAATGATGATGATGATGATGACGATGAGTCTCCTTTCAGCTATTGGTACTGTCGAGGTTTCTTAGATGATGTTTCATTGATGTGTTACGCTGTGTATGGAGCCAAGGCTGTCAAGGTTGTTCTGTGGAAGCTCACCTACTTCATGTGCAATGTATGTCCAATATCTTTGATGGGGTGAATGTAGCTGTCTTCTATATTCGGCAATATTTTCCTGTTGGTTCACCAGGTTTTTCGGGCACATATAAGCGGTATACGTTACACCCATTTTCTGACGCAAGATCTCAATTCTACCCTTCGCTCACGTGATATGTTTTTCCATCCGCCATATCCACTCATCTATACCCATCGTCCAGCCACTGTCAATGCTGCTGCACCCAGCGCCTTCTAATCTCATCAGGAATAACACTATAATGATTGCGGAACCCAGGCAGTGAGCCCAACCCCATGAATCAAGGCGCGAAAGCCGCCACCGCATGATTGATCAAGATGGTTGTATTTCCAATGTAATACTTCATTCGAAGCTTGTCCTCGGCATCATCGAGTACAACAGTGGTGAACGTACTCATAGCCTACCATCACACAGTTCAATCAAAAACCCTGGAGAATGCCACGATCGCTGCATGGATAAAATAGAGAAACAAGCATACCTGATAAGATTTATTGAACGTTGTCAGCTGGCTATACATAGATGCTTTCAACTCGAAAACGCCAATCAAGTTGTCTCTCTGGTACAGGTAGTCGGCCATGAGTTCCTCGACGCTGTTTGTGAACAGCCCGTAGGTATCGCGAATGTGTAAATCAGTGTCGGGGTCTGAAGTCGGTGGGGTAGGGGTGCAGGCGGTGATGGCGTCGTAGATGGCGGCTGTGAGGCTCTGGAGGGAAGGGGGAATTTGCTGGGGCTGGGTATTAGGATTTGAAATCGGACTTTGGAGGTTGCATGAATGAGGTGCTGGAATGGATAGCTATGCTACAAGGAGCGAAAGATGGTAAGGACGTACTTTGGCTGTCGTGGGCGGAGTTGCGGCTGTGAGTGCCACTACGACGGTGTCGATGACATCGATTTGTTGGGTAAGGGCGTTCGTCGAGGTTATTAATTGAGCGGTTGTCGCATACGCTGCGGACGTGAGGGAGAGAAGCAGGGTACCAAGAACTCTGATAGGATGCATTTGGTGGGCTTTATCGTGACTGGTACAACTCTGATACAAGCCTTTGGAGTCGGGCAATGTTATCAAGATGATGAAAGAAGTAGTAGAGTGTCGAAAAGGATCATTAGCAAAAGCAAGAAAGATGAAGACAGGAAGCGATGTAGTATATACAAAGGATTGATTCATCTGCGAGGATCCCTGCTTCACCTTAGACTCACTGTACGCTCAAACCAATCACTCCTATCCTGACAGATACCAGCGTCACCGTGACAGACGTTGGGATCCCGCACATGGAGGATGATTTGTGTGGCTCAACCCTCCTTGTATCACGTAGACCACCTACCTTTAGCAAAAGCATGCCCGCTGCGAAGTATCACGGCTGTATTGCTACCCTACTGATATACTCAGCATGAAATGAGCAGTAGCAGGAAGCCGACGCTAGAAAATCGTTGAGATGTAGGCACGCGTGAACTGCATTCTCTTGCAGTACCAGCTTCGAAGTCCTGCGCAGGGGAATGTGTTGTAGAAAAGCCTCTGCCACAATGCCAAAGGAGAGAATCTTTGGATGGACTTTGGTACCAGCTATCAGGCGGGATATGGTGAGCTTCCGGTCGGCAGGTAGTTTCCATAATAATTGGTGTATTTCAGATGTTGAAGAGTTCCTTCGACGCAGAGACAGCAGCTCACGACAACAGAAAGATTTCCTTCGGAATTCGTCGACATGCGGTAACGCCATGTTGTCCGCGAGGTCCACCCACAAGGTCTCCCGAGGTGTACTCGGAAAGAGGTGCTTTACCCCATGAGGCATGTCGCTCCTGAATCACATTGCCTTGACGTGGAGCTTGGTTGCCATGCAGTATGCACCGATGTCAGAATACCGGTTGTCGTTAATGGATGGATGAATTTTAGCAAACGGAAACCGACATGAGGTCGTTCTCGTCCCCTGCCAAGCGTTCCACTCCACCCTTAAGTAGAGCTAGTGTTAGCGTCCGCCTTTCGCCCTTCCGCTAAGGATGCATATTCACAAACAACAATCTTTTAGACCTTGACAGACCTTAATTCAGTCCCATGGCTCTGTCGTGCCTCGAGACATCATCTTTACGCCAATAGATGATTACTGAGAGCAGAGCCTTACTCATCAGCACCAGCAACATTGAGGACCAATCCCACTGACACCCAACATCTAGCCCCACCATGACCACAGCAGACCCCACCATCCGCTTCGCCACAGCAGAAGGTAGGTACATTACATCCCTCATAAGCTCCCCTCGCACACACCTAACCCCCACTTCCACCACAGACGTCCCCATAATCCTCGCCCTGATCCACGAGCTCGCAACCTACGAGCGCGCCTCCTCCTCCGTCCTCGCAACCGAAGCCACCCTCCTCTCCACCCTCTCCTTCCCCTCAAACCCCCAGAAAGGCTATGCCAAAACCTTGCTCATCTATCCTCCCACCGCCTCCCCACCCCCCAAAACAAACGAAGCTCCAGAGACGCAAAATACGCAAGAACCGCAAGCACCAAAATGTGCAGGAATGGCACTCTACTACCCCTCCTACTCCACCTGGCGCGCCGCTCCCGGGATATATCTCGAGGATTTGTTCATAAGACCGGAGTTTCGGGGGAGGGGGTATGGGACTAGTTTGTTGCGACGATTGGCGGTGGAGACGAGGGGGATGGGGGGAGAGAGGCTGGAGTGGAGTGTCTTGAAGTGGAATGAGCCGAGTTTGAAGTTTTATGAGGGGGAGGGGGTTGGGGCGGTGAGGATGGAGGAGTGGGTGGGGATGAGGGTTGAAGGGGAGGGGTTGGGGAGGTTGGCTGGGGAGGGAACCAGCGGGGGAAAGGGAAAAGGGAAGCGTGAGGGGGAATGAGGGGTGGATGGTTGAGGGATTAGAGTGCGGCTAGAGGAGGAGAGATTGAAGCGATCAGGTGGGTGTGGTGGAGGGGGATGAGAGGCGAACGAGAGAAGGGGGAGGAGAGGGCTTGTGAGGGTTCACGATGACGGGGAGGATGAATGGGTATATTTGGTGAAATGATTGGCATGATGAAGAAAAAGGCGGTCATGATGGTGGTATACCAGCTTCCTATCGAGACCGAACAGACGCACAGCGAGGTCAGGAACGCATAGTCCTGAGAGTCGAAACAAGAGCCGGAGACATCGACGGTCATAGGGCAATTTTATGAGTCATTCTGTGACACATACTTATCAACGCGAACCTGAACTGCAGTAGGATGCCATTGGCGAGATATCCACGAGGCAAAAAAGGCAAAAAAGGCAAAAAAGGCAAAAACGAAATGCAAGCGACTCACATCGGATTCGAACCGATAACCGCCTGGTTAGGACCCAGATACGCTACCATTGCGCCAGCGAGCCAGTGGTCAGTCCCAGGCGCTCATTGGTATACTTATTAGACATGAATCCGAATTCCATAGGTTATGTGACCGAAAATGAAGTACAGTCAGCGTCAAGGAAGTGACTCTCAGATACGGCCTCAGAACTGGAAAGTAAAAAGATGAGACATATCTGACTCGAACAGATAACCTTCCGGAGATCCACAGTAGAATACCTAAGATAGGAGTACTCAAACTGGAATCGGATACGCTACCATTGCGCCAATGTCCCCATTTTCTTGATTGATGCAGCGCGTATTTGCATATGTATGTATGTATGTATGTATGTATGCAAGCGGTGACGTATCAGGTGTCCGGCCAAGGTGAGCCAATGGTATCGCTGCGCGCTGTTTGGCTGGAAGAGTGAAGGGGATGTAATAGTGAAGTAATGACCTACGTTTTATCAGTGTTGTTGATCTTGGAATATACGTGTGAGTCATAGGACACACCTCCTATCTCTATGAGAGAAACATGGCTGTCAATGGTTTTTTTTTCAAGGCATACTCTAGATTGGTATTGTCATGATTAGTACCTCGACTGTTCCGGGCTCTCCGCCTCGCGTCAGTAGAGGCAGAGCTTGCTGACCAACGACAACTCCACACCTACTTACATCTTCGGTACTTTCAGACCCAGTGTATGCATGGTATTCTCTACAATCTCATCGATGCGTCAATTGTCGCTTCAGCATCCCACAAAAGCTCTCAAACAAAACACTGTCCTTGCCTTGAAGCCAGCGTAGTTTCACTTCGATACCACCGATCTGCTGCTGCAGGTGTATTTTGAAGCCGAAAGCCGGCCCCGTATCATCCTCATCATGTTCCATTTCACGGCCGTTGGCCACGTTCTGGGCCGACCCGGGGCTTTGGTGCTGTTGGTTTCGTCGAGCTGCCCGGGACCAGACATTGCCAGCTGTGAAACCTACACCAGTCACGAGATCTGGCCGATATTTCCATCTCAGGTCTAGAGCGTGCAGTATCTCGTTGAGTCTCCTGGCGCAGGAGTCCCTGTCGATATTGGAGATGTGAAAGCCGCTCTCGGACGGGAATGGGAGCAAGTGCTTGGGTAATGTAGAAGTACCTCTCGCAACCGCCTTTGACCTCTTGGGTCAGCCATGAATGCCGGGCGATGAGCGCGAGGGTAATCCTTACCTGGCTTGGCCGCATATTACCCCAGCTCCATGCCACAGCCCACCGTCTCGTCTTATTTCCTTGCACTAAGTCTTTGACAGCCCAGTTTACGACCCCTGCTGCCCTGAGATTCTCGACAACGACCTCGACGCTAGAGTACTTTCCCAACATGCTTGTGTACCACTGACACCTGTTTTTGAGAATACTGCTTTTATCAATCATGCGACTCGCAAAGGCGATCTCACCGCCTGGCGTGACCATTTCGACCTCTGCACCGGTGCAAGCGGAATGAGGAGGTCGGGATTTCGCTGCTGCTGAAGCAAGAAGATCTGAAGTCGAGGCGTAGAAAGGTGGGTTGCACATGGTGAAATCAATGCTAAACTACGAGTATGAGAGCTTGAAGGTGTACCATCGTGGGTGTTACGGACCTTTCGAGCCCGAGTCCATCTATAGGTATGAGAGCATCATTTTTCTTGGTTAGCAATGGCCGAATTCGAGACTTGAGGTTGTTCTGCAAGACGTTACGTCGAGCACAAGCTAGGTTCTGCTCGTCAATATCTATCGTTGATCAAGATCAGCTTTCGTTGCGTCCTCAGCCCTTCTGCAATGGCACCTGTAGCAAGGAACTTCCAATTTGGGCGTTGCGAGCAGCCCAGAAGCGGGTAGATGCAACTGGCCCCAGTACCACTACATCAATGAGGTCAGGGAATGTGGCTTTGGGATCCCGAGCCTTCACGACCTACATATCAAGCCCGATGACTTCTCGCTCAGGGTCATACTGGTCGCTATAGCCTTGGCTAGTGGTATCAAGAAGATCCTGAACCCAGAGGATGTAATTGAACCTTCAACATGGTCAGTTCCATGCGACTTCGATCAATGAGAGAATCCCTACCGATTTGGAACCTAAATCGTCAATCATCAAACACCTCTTGTTTGTGAAGCACTTACAGGTGGACAGAGGCGGTCGTCCGGCAGCTCGATCTTGATCCCAAAGTCTCTGTCAAGCAGACTTTTGGTAAGCTGTCTTAGATATATCAGCCAGTATCCCGATGTAAAGATCTAGTGAGCCATACTGCACGGCCTCGGGGTTGCTGAAGTCCAGCTGCCCGTTGGACTTCAAGCTACTAAGAGTTTAGCACGTTTTGATGAAGTGCACTACTGGAGGTTTACTGCTTGTTGAAGGCCGGTGACCGAAGTGCAAGGGCAGCAAAGTCAACCTCATCTTTGTAAATGGCTCTACTCATGATGAACAAGTATGGAAGCCATCGACATTCGAAGGAGGTCCTACCTTACTCAGTGCATAAAGACATAGCATTCAGAACGTACATAGTGTCTAGTCGGATTTAAGCGGAGATATTTTCTCAGGAGGTGCGGATCTAGAACTATTCTAGAAGAGAACTAGCGGTTGCGAAATCTTGGCATATAATTTTGCTCTGCTAATTTGTAAACCTACGACCTACATATCTTGTATACGATCGAGCTCCTTCTTTCACTGACGATGGCATCTGACTATCACGCAGTGCTGACGAGTCACCATGCCAGAGTGTTCTTTGGTTTCGAAGCGAGTCCCGTTCTTGGCTTTGAACCTCTTAGAAAATGCGTTGACTGGTCAGAATTCATTTTTCAACGCATTTGCTCCTGGAACGATCTCGGTGAACTACTTTCTATTGGTCTTACAGCCCTAGAGGTATTCTTGCAAGCCAACGTCACAGGACCCCCGTTGTCTTGGAATTCTACTACGATGATTTTCCCACCAGTCCTATTTGATGAGAATCGTAATATCGAAAGGCTTCGGAAAGATTTAATATTGACGCTGAGTCTCGATGGAGAAGCTGTATACCAACTCATCCCTAATATAGAGTTGTTCGTCTTGGCAAAATTCATTCTGAACCATCAGCGACTTGAAGAGGGACTGAATGGACGCTTAGCGCGAATTAGAGTCAACGTCTGGCATCAGCGGCTGCTCTCTGAAGTATCTCCAACTCTTCAAACACAGATTTATGGGATGCTGGATCTTCTCCAAGAGTCTATATTGGACAAAGCATCAACAACGGAAGACATTAGCCCAGCCCATTTCCTGATTGAAAGAGCTACCATCCACACACTTCATGGACTCGACAGAAAAGCTCGCGAAGATCTGACGAGGGCAGCGAAGGAAAGATCCTTCCATTTTGCACTGACTGGACGTCTGGGAAAGCGGACTAAATTTCAGGAGAAAGAATTGAGCCAGCTCGTTGTACTCGCAAAAAGCGCCGAAACACAGCACTCAATCTCGAGTCTGCAAGGTTCTGACAAGCCACGGCCGAAGGCGCTTGATTTAGATGACGACACGCTACTTGAATCTATTTCCTTCTCCACCAAAGACGATTCATTCCCAGTCTTCCAAGCTGACGCTGACCTGCCAAGTGAACTTCAGTCCTTGGACCCTGGCAATCAGCCTCTCCTCGACCCTCTTGATGCTATCATTTTGCTTGCTACCGCGACATCAGTCACCAACATGTCCCCATCGGATGGCTTAACTCGCGAGGAGACATTACCATACGCCGAACGAGTGCTTTCTGGTGGAAGCTCAAATTGGCAAGTCTATACACAGGCTTTACTTGTCAGGAGCCGGATCGAAGGTTACAGATCACGCACCATTGAAAGGGGTGTGTTGCAGCTGCAAGCGCTGGTCGACCAAGTGATCGCAGAAACTACTGCCTTGGATTTGCCCAACGGAGAACAAGCCGCCCAGGGTCTGACGTCCAACGGCCCTACAACTTTCCTCCCACAACCCAAGCAATCGGAGTCTGCACCAGTCTCCGAGCGCCTTCAATACATTTACCAGCTTGCATCACCGCCACGATGGAAACTAGAATCCGAACTTGCTGACCGCTGGGTCTCCCTGGGTGGTCTTCGCACGGCCTTAGAAATCTACGAACGCCTGCAAATGTGGGCCGAGTTTGCTCTCTGCTGGGCTGCAAATGATCGAGAAGACAAAGCTCGGAAGATCATACGCCGACAGCTATACGACTCAATCGTCGTCACACCCCTGGTTAAGCCTCTTGAGGATGACCAGGATAGTGACGTCGATAATTACATGGTAGAGAAAGATCCATTACCAGCGGATGCACCACGTCTTTTCTCCATCCTTGGTGATATAGAGAAATCTGTAGCTGCCTATGAACGTGCTTGGGAGATCTCCAATCATCGCTATGCTCGGGCACAACGCTCTCTTGGAAAACACTACTCTGCAGCTGGAGACATGGCCAGGGCCGACGATGCGTATGCAAAGTCACTGAAAGTCAGCCCCCAAAACCACTCTACATGGTTTGCATTGGGATGCGTCAGGTTGCAGACTGAAGACTTTGCAGGCGCAGTGGAAGCTTTCGGGCGAGCTGTTCAAATCGAGGATACAGACGCAGAGTCGTGGAGCAATTTGGCAGTCTCTTTGTTGAAAGTCCCGTCTAATATATCTACAGATACGGGTACAGACCCCACCAACGACGAATTCGCGTTCGATCACGAGCAGGAGACACCGAAAAAGCCGGCAACGGACCTTCAAAAGCACGTACGAGAAGCCTTTGTTGCGCTGAAGCGTGCGGCTGCGCTCAAGAGAGACTCCTTCCGAATATGGCAGAATTTACTTAGCGTCTCCGTCAAATTGTCACCACCGCCGTACACGGACATCATTATTGCACAGACACGACTCATTGATCTGCTCGGAAAGCTGAAGGGTGAAACATGCGTAGACGTGGAGATCCTCGAAGCCTTAGTAGCACATCTTGTCGCGACAGCACCATCACGTTGGGACCAAGAAGAAGACGTGCACATAGATGAACACCAGGCTGAGGATGGGCCAAGTAGAAGGACTGGATTTGAAAAAATGGTTGTCGACTTGGTACAAAAGAAAGTCGTACCGCTGATCACATCATCTCGTCGGCTCTGGCTTCTGACTGCAAAACTGTCCTTACACCTCCAACACCCGTCTGCAGCATTGTCAGCATACGAGAAGGCATGGCGGGCTACTCTCAATCAGCCTGGATGGGAAATCGGTGGTGGCACACAAGCTGCTAAAGGCGCTTGGAGGGAGGTCGTAGATTCGACCGTCGATCTTATTGACGCGTACGAAAGTCTTGGGGAGAGAAGCAGAGAATCTGGGATGGGTGCAGGCGAGCCGGTTGCCAAGGATTGGAAGTTCAAGTCGAGGAGCGCGGTAAGGTCTGTTCTAGCAAGAGCAGAAGATGGCTGGGAAGAGGATAGAGGGTATATTGCTCTCAACGAAAGGCTGCAGGAATTGAAGAGTGCTTGAACTCGGTAGCGGATGTTGCTGAGGTTCGGCCGGTCCACTGCAAGTTCATCCAGGGGATATGTCCGTTCACCCCCTTCGCGGCTGCGAAATTTCCTTCTTGCTGAGAAGTCTAGTCCCATGGACGGCCTCTTTCCAGCTGATCCTACTTTTGCTCGGTTTAGCAGTTCCCAATTACGAAGGATCCGCGCAGAACACCAATGACAGACGTCAGTTCAAAGAAAAGCAATTATCGAGGAACACCGATTCCATCTCCAGCCGCAAACCAAGCGGACGGCAAAATCAATGGATAAGCTCGACCCAGAAGGGTTCGCCACCTACCAAATTTTCGAGAGATTACACCACATTCAATTACCACAGCGCAACACAGCAGGCATAGTATGTCGGTCATCACGCCACGCTTTACGAGCCTCATAGGACGAGTGTGTTCCACGACATTGTAATGTTCACCAAGACCGACATATGTATAATAATCGGTCTCTGTCGCAACGATTTCGACCGACTTTTGGGGGAGTACATGCCGTTCCCCAGGCCAGTCTTTGATCTTGAGTTCCACTGGGATCACTTTTGATTACTTTATAATGCATACGACTACCACCAACACGGAGAGGACTACTAGTATTCCCATACCAACAACTTTGGCCGACGCAGGCAATGCTGCAAGCACTTGCCAATCCTTCGCCGTACTAAGTTACCGTCAAGGAATAACTTCCGTTCATACTGTTATTCGCACCTGCTAGTACAAACCAACGGCTTGTTAAGAACCGGCATTCTGCAGCAATGTAGAGGCGATGGTCTCTAGCCCATAGCACTTCGAAGTCGTATCTTCCAGCCCTTCCAGTGAAATTGCCAGTGATTCTTTTAGTCAAGAAAGCACTGTGGTGATTTTGGCTTTCATCATCCTCCCTGTGTGGACGTCAAACAAATACGGCGAGGGCCCATCCTCCAACCTTGGTGTTTCATACTTCTGATGAATATTACTCTAATCGAGCCCGTCGGCCGAATGAGATGACTCCGATTGTTGGATTATAAGGGAGCCAAACACGACTCTCTGACGCTAGCCATACTGCCACCAAAGCCTCCTTTAGCAAGGGAACATTGCCCAGAGCATCTCATAGTCCCAATGGCGATGGCGACACTGCGTTTTCGCGAAGGGAAAGCATCAGCTATCTCAATGTACTAGGAAAGAATCATGCCAGAAGTCATCCGTAAATAGCGGACTCGAACATACATTTCTACAACAGAGCACTTGATTGATTCCTTATCCAATACGCTGCAAGTTCACTAGTTGGCAAAATATGCTGAGGAAGCTCGGAATTCTCCTTGCGGGTTGTCGATGTGCTAGAGCCAAAACCGTACAGCAGTCCAGGAAGTGCGATATTGTTGGCTATGAAGAAGGCCAAGACAGCAGATAGGGTTCTTAAGATACGGATCAACGTTCCTCATTTCGGCTATGCTTTGATGGGTGGAGACGGCGATGATCTATCATTTTAGAGCGATGGCTTGGTATTTGGATCGCTGTGCGTTATCTATAATTCTTTGTCTAAGTCGTCACAAGATTGATCATACATGTTCATCCAATTTTTCCACTGCATTCATGCTCCATCAAGCAGATCATGGTCTCATATCCACCAGCCAAAGCTTCCTTCAAATGCAATCTCGATCTCCTCTCCACCCAAACGCACATTCTCAAATGTGGGAACAGTATTCGGTTTGTAGAATCCCAGCAAACGATCCATATCCTCCTCATCCATCTCCACCAATTCCTCCAACGTCCATTCTTCACAGACCTTACTCATCCACCCCATCCTTTTCGGCCCCTCCGAGATATCCGGAGCCACCTTCCTCAACTTCCTCCTCAGCATTCCTACCTTCTGCACCGCAGCCCCAATATTCTCCGGTAGATTCGCCGCAATGGATTTACGGACAATACTCGCTAGCTTCGGCCCGTTACCGTTTGTAGACACCATTATCTGAAGCGGTCCGTCACGGTGAACGGAGCCGAAGTAGAAATCGCATTCTGGCGGGACGTCTGCGATGTTTGCAGCGACTTTGCGTTCCTTGCACAGTTTCCATATCACAGTAGACGCCTCTGGGTCATCGATCGCTGTCAAAACCATATCAACATTATCGAGATCGGAGGGCTCGAACACCCGGTCGTGGTAGGTGACTTGGCCTTTCTCTATCCTGTGAGCGACTTCGGGATTCAGTCCCGAGCGCGGAGATACAAGGGTGACTTTGGCATCGGCATTGAGGACGTTGAGGATGCGACCAGCTGCCACCTGAAAGCCGGTTAGGATGCTTGCCACCAGAAGCTTGGAGATAACACCAACGTACCTCTCCCCCGCCCACCACAAGGACTCGCTTGTTACGAATCTGCCAGGCTAAGATCAGCGAGCCGCCACCTTGCACCTCTGGGAACTCCTCTGGCATTGTCTAACATCAATATCATTAGAAGATGTACGAAGTAGTTCAGAAAGTTTGATATCACCATCGGCAACGGCATTTCTTTTTGCCGGTCCCGCATTGAGAGGATGGACTGCCTGAACAATGCAAGTCCCTCGGCTCTCCATGAGACCCAATGTCATAAAGGACGATGTCAGCCCGGAAGCTCGGGGGAGGGCGAGTACTGGGTAGCGGTCGCTCTCTCTCTCCAGCGCATCCGCCAAGGAATTCGAGCTTGCTCTCACCATCGGCTAGCACAGTTTCCGTCAGCTCATCTGCCTCGACGCAGCCCTCAACCGATCCCCAGGACATCAGCTCGAGGATCTCACTCGACCAGAGCGATGGAGGTAACGCAGCGGCTGCAGCTGCGGACTCAAGGCTGGCATGCCCTATATGCAACGAGGACATGGTTACGCTGCTTCAATTGAACAGACATCTGGATGATATTCACAAGAATCTGGAGGAGGGGAAGCAGGCTGAGGCTAAGGATTGGTTCAAAACGCAGATGGTCAAGGCGAAAAGATTTCAACCGCTGGCTGTACTGAATCAGAAGTTCAAGGGATTGGATGTTTTTGATTCCGAAAATGAACCTCCACCATCTCCCAGTCCCAAACCGACGACAACGACTGGCCCCTCTCCCGCCGCCTCTCAACCTATTCAGCAAGATCCCGACGATGTTGTCACGAAAACGCACTGGCAGAGACATGTAAGCGATCTTTCGGTGGTTCTTCTCGTCCACTTGGGCAGTATTCAGAGCCGGAATACATATTGCGGTGGTATATCCGGAGAAGCCAAACCTTTAACTCGTCCTCTCTCTCAAGTAATGCTCCTATTAAAGTGGATGCTGACTCTGAACTTTCGCAGGGACCAAGCGATGCTTGCGCCGAGCCAGCATGTGGGAAGGGGCTCACTTCCGCCAATGGTAGCGTCAATTGCCGAAAATGCGGGAAACTGTTCTGCGACGAGCACACGATGTATAAAATGAAGCTATCGAGATCTGCCCAGCACGAGCCTGTCAGAGGACTTTGGTGTCGTGTCTGCGAGACATGCTACAAGTCAAGGGATGGCTACAATGACCGTACTGGGTTTGAGCGGAGCCATACCTTAGACTTCGAGCACTTTCGACGCAAAACAGTAGATAAAACTCTTCTGGAGGTATCCAGATTAGAGAAACGTCTCACGAAACTCACGCAGCTGCTGGCAAATCCACATCCGGAACAGACGTCAACTGCAAGCAATTTGCTATGGCCTTTGGCTGGTGCTAAGGCTCAGAGAAAGCAGATCGAACAGTCGGTGGTAGATTGGGAAGACGATGCCAGCGTTACAAGATGTCCCTTCTGCCAGCAGGAGTTCTCAACGTACACTTTCAGAAGACACCACTGCCGACTTTGTGGAAGGGTCGTTTGCGGAGATCCTCTGACGGATTGCTCGAAAGAGGTTGGCCTAACTGTTGATACGAGTGCGTTTCCCTCTCATCCCTGCAGTCTGTCTGTGACTGACTCCTTCAGTGACTGACCGTGCCACAGAGAAGGCCGTGGGACAAGTCGGCGTCGACGTCAGAATGTGCAAGGATTGCAGGACTACTGTTTTCAGCAGAAGTGATTTCCAAGCTGCTCTCACACACAAGCCTCCAGATGTTCGAGCATACGAGACTTTGGTACAATTCGAAAGGGGGATTCGGTTGCTGCTTCCAAAGTTCCAGCGGCTTCTGATGGTTTTGCAGTGAGTCTAGGTCCTGACTCCGGATCTAATCCATGGACTAAGCCATCACAGAGATCCAGATGTCCCGCCTTCGCCAGCTCAGCTTGCGGATGCCTCTAGGACACGCAAAAGACTTGTTGACGCATTCGGCCAATACAACACCGCTGCCCGCCGAATCCGAGATCTACCGACTAATTCACCTACCCAACAGAATTTGCAAAAGGCAATCTATCAAAAGAGCTCAATGTTCCTCCAGATACATATGCTTCCACTGAAAGCCCTACCCAAGGTCCTAAAGCACGCCTCACCCAATGGCATCAGCTCCTCCGGTCGTTCCACCCCAAATGGAAAGCCAACAACGGCGCTGGCATCCATCAAGTATAACGATGTTGATAATGCCTCGCAGATCAGCAGCAGTAGTGCAGTCTCCGCCCTTGAGGCCGAAGAGAAGACTTTACGAGAGACTTTGATCGTGCTCGAGGAGCAATTGTTCCTCGTCAAGGAGCAGGTGGCAGATGCTAACAAGAGAAGAAACTTTGACGAGGTCAGTAGTCTGGCGCAGAATCTAGAAGACTTGAGTAGGGAGGTCGATCGTGTACAAGGTCAGCTGGGTCAGCTTGACTTCGCGGGAGCGTATGGGGTGCAGTCACCCAGCGTCGTCCCAGCGAGGTGAGTCTCAATGAGTGATGTGTTGCTCTTTATCTTCGGTGGCTTCTAGGTGGCTTCTCAAACGAGATTACGATGAAATGACATATGCATAGCACAGACATCTACTTTTGGAGCTGCATAGGTGTCTTGTATTGCACCCAGTATTCGTGCTATAACTGCATATGTACCGATTGTGTGGAAGCCGCGCTACTGTTGAGACAAACCGACAACTTTTCGGTTTTCAAGATTTGCTCACGCTCCTTCCTCGAACAATGATATCGCTAGGATCAACACCAACTCCCAAAGAAAGAAGCGACGTAGCTTCCACTTCCGCTGAAAGTCAAGCATCTAGTCGATGTGATACCTCATTTCTCCATGCACTCCTTTGCGGACTGACAGGCAAACGTTACCTTCTGAGGTCTGGACATTCGTGAACCTCCCAATATGGGGCTCTTCCATCACATCGCGGTCCTGCTCACCTGTGTTATCTACGCAACCCTCGCCATACGAATCGGTCGCGGCCTTGGTCCACCTGTCGATCCGGTGTCCTCAATATCCTCACCGCTGTACCGTCACACAGGCTACATCGACCAGAAAGTTCGCGGCAAGGCATACACCTCTCTCAACCACGAGTCGTATCATCTGCGTAATGTTGCTACTGTACCTGCTAGGTCTTGGAACGCTTCTATGGGCCCCTCCAATATCACTTCGGACAGTATAGTGGTAGATGAGTCATTCATCTTGCCAGATTCCGACCAGTCAAATTCATCTACGAACGCGTCGTCCTCGTCCAACACTACCCGTCTTACGGATATTCCACTGCTTTTCCAATCTACAGAAGCGCTCGCTACGAGTAGTGACGCCGACGCTACATGGAACAATCAGACTGACGCGGCTTGCACCATTGCCCTGAGCGCTCTGAACGGCGTCGCGACGAATCCGTCCGGCATAGCTGCTTGCTACAACATTCGCAACTTCAACAAATCGAACGGCTTGTTCTTGGCTGACCTTAGACTTTTTCGCATAGGTGCGCCTGCTGTGAATTTTACGCGGCTGGTTGTTTCAAGCGAGACGCTGGATGTCAATTATGCATCTGCAAGCATTGCCAGTCGTGACAGCATGTGGAAAAGAGACATCACTCCAGGCAACCTGGCCGGTGGGAGGATAGCCGCCAAGGATGTATACTTGAGGCGCAATACCATAGGCCGTCCGGACAAGCCGAAGCGAGAAATCACGGCGATTGCATTGCCACCGATTCAGGCAGAGGAGGCGAAGGATATGTACTTGAGACGCACCAATGGAGCTCCGCCGAAGATGCTTCAGGGCCTCACGTTCACTGCGGCGTATGGTGGAAACTTTTCGGACTTGACCATGAATAGGTACGTTATCAATAGCGTCGTGACTCTGTTTGGCCATCATCACTGACCAGTTTGTCCAGGACGATAGTCTATTCTATCCTTCTACCCAAAATCACCTTCTCAGGCGCTACCACGGATGGCATGGTCCTGTCAATTCAGCTTTCTGCCTACGACGCATCGTTCGTCTACGGTCTGTTCACGCAATACAGCACGATGAATATGACATCCAGAGTCCTGAAGAACGATGCGCAGGACTCGGCGCTGCTAGGCACTACTCTCGCCATATTTCCCATCGGATTGATCATCACCATTGTTTGGACGTTGCTACTTTTGATGGTGATGGGCTACGGGGCTGTAAGCAAGAAACAAGCCAGGGACGCATATAGGAGGAGGGTAAGGAGCAGGATGAGTGGTGGGATTGGCAGGCTGTACACGAGCAGCGAGCTCGAGGCGCTGTCGAAGAATGTTCAGGCGTGGATGTAGGAGCCGGAAATTGGTGGTGGTGGTATCACAGCAGATATGGCTTTGTCGCGATATGGGATGCTTTCACGCGAGCTGAAGTATGGGGAGTATAAGGAGTGAGGGGACATGTTGTGGAGACGATGTTCTTTCACAGCAGAGCATGAATAATGATGTACAGTACGTACTACTGTATACAATGTTTCGAGGTGCAGAAAGGTGTGGCAAAGCACGATGCGACGGGCTGAAGCCGTACTGTGGTGTTTGAGATGAGTGGAGACTGTATACTATATCAGGGAAGAACAGGTAAAGTATATTGGCTCGGACAGTACTGTAGTGAAGCCCCCACATAATTCGAGGAGATGGCGGTGAAAAAGAGCATGTTCGAGACCTCACCGATCTGATTTGTAGATGATGCAGGGGCTTTCCTAATCCGGACTAGATTCAAGAAAAATCCCAAAATATTTGTGTGTAAGATAAAATCCCAGCCGCAGCCACCTTACCTTCTTTTCTACTCAACCTCCACTCTCTCCATACCATCTCTCATAGACTGCATTTGCGTTCTTACTCAGACATAGATCACTACGGCTGGATTGACAGAACAGCCATTTAGAGCGCGGAATCCGCGTGGGCCTTGTCCACTCCAGTTGTTTTCAGCACCGCCACGACCACTACGTACAAAACTACATAAACAGCCTCTTCACTGTCCCAACTACCACCGCTTATCCTTCAGAATAATGCCCTCCATCGACGTTATGGATTCTGCTCCTTCGAACGCGACCAACACCAAGTCCGAGAACCAAAAATCCGTCAAGGTCTTGGATGAGCTGCTCAACGCTCTCACCATCTCGAAGACCGCAGACGAGACCAGCGCCGCCTCTTTTAATATCGCTACTTTTATAAATGGCGATATCGAAGAGCATGACGCTCCTACAAAGTGAGTGTCATCCATACCCACGAGCCTGGTGTGCTGTGGACAGGGCCGTTTGGCCACGGGCGCGAAATCGCTGTCTCCGCATGTTATCTAGACTTTTGCTGACAGACTTACGCAGGGCGGTCGATGTTCTGAAAAAGCAGCTTGCAAATAAGAAAGATGCCGGAGCACGAGAAAGGGCCTGCAATGCCATTCAGGCCATTGCCTCACACTCTACAATCTCCGCGAATGTCGAGCCATATCTGGTGGTTCTGCTACAGCCAACACTTGCCGCCGTTGGAGATAAGATGACACCAGTCAAGACCGCTGCACAAGCAGCAGCTTTGGCGATTACCAAAGCGTGTAACGCCAACGCTGTCAAGGCTATCCTACCATTCCTTCTGGAACCGATTGAGAAGTCTCAGAAATGGCCCGAGAAGATGAGCTGCTTACAGTGCATCGAAGCCCTTGTAGAATCCGCACCCACCCAACTGGCATACCGTGTTCCAGATTTGATCCCTGTGATTTCGGCAGCCATGTGGGACACCAAAGCTGAAGTTAAGAAGGCCGCATACGGCACTATGGAGAAAGTATGCAATTTGATTGTCAACAAGGATATCGACCGTTTCATTCCTGAATTGATCAAGTGTATCGCCAAGCCTCAACATGTCCCTGAGACTGTGCACTTACTGGGTGCTACTACCTTCGTTACCGACGTACACGAGCCAACTTTGGCCATCATGGTTCCCCTCTTGGACCGTGGACTCAATGAGCGTGAGACAGCCGTCAAAAGAAAGGCTGCAGTCATTGTTGACAACATGTGCAAGCTGGTCGAAGATCCCAACATTGTAGCAGCTTTTCTGCCTAGACTCATGCCTCGGCTGCAAAATAACTACGACAATCTTGCTGATCCCGAGGCTCGCGAGAAGACGAAACAAGGTTTGGACACTTTAGTCCGCGTCGGCAACGTCAAGGATGGGAAGATTCCTGAAGTCTCGCATGCGGGCGATATAGCTACCGTTTCGGGTATCTTGAAGCAAATCCTTGAGCCCTCACACAAGGATGCAGTCCACAGGTTTCGCCCAGTGGTAGAATACATCTCGGCAATGGCTGGTCAGCTCATTGATGAGAAGGACACCGACTCGACTAGCTGGACTGAAAACACACTTCCTTATATCACCGCGATCGTTGGTGACGCTGATTCAAGGTCTATCGCTGATGCACTCCGAAAGCGAGCATCACCAGGTGCCGAGGACGAGGCTGAAGAGGACGAGGATGACGAGCAGGGCGAAGACCTCTGTAATTGCCAGTTCAACTTGGCATATGGTGCTAAGATCTTACTGAACCAGACCCATCTTCGCCTGAAGCGAGGCCAACGTTATGGTCTGCTCGGACCCAATGGTTCTGGAAAGTCTACTCTTATGCGCGCTATCAACAACGAGCAAGTCGAGGGCTTTCCAAAGAAGGATGAAGTCAAGACTGTCTTCGTTGAGCACGATCTTGACTCGGCTGATACCGAACAGACTGTGATTGGCTGGACGATGAAGAAGTTGCAGGAGGTCGGACTGACAATCGAGCAACCTGCCGTTGAAGCCAAGCTCACCGAATTTGGTTTCTTCAAAGAGCAGTTCGAAGGTCCCATTACCGCCCTCTCCGGTGGTTGGAAGATGAAGTTGGCTCTTTGCCGTGCCGTTTTCGAGGATCCCGATATTCTTCTTCTTGATGAGCCCACCAATCATTTGGACGTCAAAAACGTGAAATGGATTGAGGACTATCTGACCAACTCTCCCTGCACATCGATCATCGTCTCGCACGATTCGAAGTTCTTGAACAATGTCATCCAGCATGTTATTTTCTATGAGCGCTATAAGCTACACAGATATCGCGGCAATTTGCAAGACTTCGTCAAGAAGGTACCGTCCGCCAAGTCGTACTATGAACTTAGTGCTTCAGAGATGGAGTTTTCCTTCCCCGAGCCAGGTTTCCTCGAAGGTGTCAAGACGAAGGCCAAGGCCATCGTCCGTGTCAACAACATGACCTTTCAATATCCAGGAACTAGCAAGCCTCAGATCTCAGATATCACTTTCCAATGCTCACTCGGCTCTCGTATTGCCGTTATCGGTCCTAACGGTGCTGGCAAGTCGACGCTGATCAATGTCCTTACTGGAGAGTTGATCCCGACCATTGGTGATGTCTACACCCATGAGAATATCCGCATCGCATACATCAAACAGCACGCATTCGCTCACATTGACCATCACTTGGACCTCACGCCTTCCGAGTACATCCAATGGCGGTTCCAAACTGGCGAGGATCGCGAGACCATGGACCGTGCTAACAAGATTGTGACCGACGAGGATGAGAAGGCCATGGACAAGATCTACAAGATCGAGGGGACACAGCGACGAGTCATTGGCATCCATTCACGGAGAAAGTTCAAGAATTCCTACGAGTATGAGTGCTCCTTTGTCCTCGGTGAGAACGTTGGCCAGAAAAATGAGAAATGGAGTCCCATGATGACTGCGGACAACGCATGGATCCCGCGTACTGAGATCTTGGTCTCGCACTCCAAGATGGTGGCAGATGTTGACCAAAAGGAGGCACTTGCCAGCGGTCAATTCCGACCTCTCGTTCGAAAGGAGATTGAGTCTCACTGTGCCAATTTCGGGCTAGATGCCGAGCTTGTGTCGCATTCTCGGATGCGTGGTCTCTCCGGTGGTCAGCGTGTCAAGGTCGTGCTTGCCGCTTGCTCATGGCAACGACCGCACTTGATCGTTCTCGACGAGCCTACCAATTATCTGGATCGTGACTCTCTCGGTGCTCTATCCAAGGCGCTCAAGTCCTTCGCTGGCGGGGTCATCATCATCACCCACTCCGCCGAGTTTACCGAGAATCTGACCGAAGAAGTAAGCTCTTCTTCCCTACTAGTCTCGCCCTTGCAAACTTGCTGACATCATAACAACAGGTCTGGGCTGTCATGGACGGCAAGATGACTCCATCGGGCCACAACTGGGTCCAAGGTCAAGGCGCCGGACCTCGTCTGAAGGCGGACGGCGAGGAGGAAGAGCGCTTCGATGCCATGGGCAACAAGATCGACTCGACGAAGAAGAAAGCCAAGCTGTCGTCTGCCGAGCTCCGAAAGAAAAAGAAGGATCGCATGGCCAAGCGTAAGGCTGGCATTGAGGTCTTTTCCGACGAGGACTAGACATTTCCTTCCTTGAAACAAAAAGTTCACAGTCCTTTACGCGGCGTGGGTTATGCGTTGTTTTTCGGCGCGGGATCGTAAGCGATGAGTTGATGAAGTCTGTCTGTCTAGCGAAGTCGGTACCGGAGTGTTCAAGGGCTTCCGCCGTCATTGGTGGTCGCTGCCCACGGTTACTCGATGGAACGTTGATGGATGCTGTTTTCCCTTTTTTCCCCTTTCACTTTTACATACATGGTTGTTTTGTTTGTGTGATCTTTGCTCGAGCACTATTAGAAGGGGCGATGTGGGAAGAGGTGGAGGGGAATTATAGAATGCATAGATTATAGATTCAATGATTTATTTTGCCAAAGTTTTATAGTCATGCAGAGCATCTGCCGTTATTCATAGGTAGTATAGATCCTGTTTTCCTCCTTTTTCCCCTTTCACTTTAATATCCATGTCTATCTTTTACCATTTATCAGTCCAATTCCGACCATTCTACTGTCAAAAGAGGTGATGTGTCACGATGCGACAGGAGAGATTATAGAATCAAAGCATAGATTATAGATCCAATGAGTGCTGTTTTGCTTGTTCTGTCTTCCAGTATGTTGTGTTTATGGTACAGTCGTGGATATGGTGTAGATGATAAGAGGGCTATATAGTGGAGAGATATGGTGGTATAGTACACTCTCACTCATCCTCCCCTCGACCACTTCATATGCAGAGGTATCCGGATCATGGTACGTAAGAGCAGAAATCCCATGCATCAATCATCATCATCATCATCATCATCATCATCATCATCATCATCATCATCCATCATCATCATCATCATCCCCGGTATACAACAGTAGTAGAAATAGTAGTAGAAATAGTAGAAATCATATCATCATTAACCCATAAGTAAAGATCGTCAAGTCGTTACATTACACACGCAGATGCAGACGCAGGTGGGTTTCTGTATCTGTATCTCCTCTCCTCACAGCACCCATCCATTCATTCGATAGTTAAGATGGCCGTTGACGCTTTCTAGGCATGAACCCATCAATCTTTCGCTAATGTCCCGATATCCATATTGTCAGGCACTTCATCACGTCCCGCATCTTCATCCTCTCCGCCTTGAAATAATCAGAATCCATCATCCCACCCCTCCTCTCCCCTCTCCCCTCCTCCCATCCCTTACAGAGCTCCTACTCCTCCTCCGCCCCCCCCGCCCCCCCACCCATCTCTCTCCCTCCCTCCCTCAATACCCATCATCCCGCCTCCTCCCTCCCCCTCTCTTTTCGTAATAGTCGTCATACCCATCACGATCATAATCCCCCCTCCTCCCGCCCCCAACAGAACTCCTACTCCTCCTTGGCCCCTCATCCCTCTCCTTCCCCCCTCCATCCAAGAACCCCTCCACCTTGCTCTTCAACCCATCTAACAAACCCCCGCTCGAGCGTCGACGATGATGGTGGCGATCACCACCATCTCTATCATTATCATAGCTCCTTCGCCCACCAGCACCAGCAGATAGTCTCTTCTTCTCTTGATGCTTCTCATGTCGCTTCTCCAATTCATGGGCGCCATACGCACCGACCACCAATCCACCAATCGTAGCCAGCGGGCCATGGCCCAATTCGTTGCCTAGTAGGCCGCCCGCGGCGGCGCCGACGGCCGTGGTACCCCATTCTTTGGTACGGCTTTTGCTGCGCTCGCGGTCGCGTTCGTCGTGGCGGCTGTGGGAGCGCGATTTGTGGTGGTGCTGATGACGATGGTTATCTGCTGGGTCAAGGTATCTGCTGTCGCGGCTGGAGGGGCGGTGGGAGGATTGGGAGAGCTGCATGTTGGATTGCGAGGGGTAGTAGTTATCGGGGTTGGAGTTGTGGCGGGTTGTGAGGGCGCCTGAGGCGTATTGGTCGGCTTGAGGAGGGATGTAGGATGATGGTTGGTAGGTTTGGTGGGTGGAGGGTTGGTAGTACCCTGGTTGGTAGGGGTCTGCCATGCTGGGGAATAGGCGTGCGATGTTTGATGGAGTTTGGATGTCAAGTAGGTCTGTGTGGTTAACGTTGAGAAATCGCAGTTCGTGATGATGGATGGGCAAGGCTCTCCATATGTATGGGCATTTGGAGAAATGGAAGGCCGTAGAGTGATTATTAAGGTGAAGGCGCAGTTTCGATAGGGCTGTTACGTTGACCAGTCACAGGCAGCGACATCTCGGTCACTAAGGAAAGGTTGTCGGCAGAGGCGGAGCACGGTTGACACGCGAAAATCATGCGAGTCATGGAGCCATGTATTGGGCCTTATCACCCCGTTGTCCTCGTACGTAAACCTGCTGGAAAGCCTCGAGAAGACACTGCCTCTCTTCAACTGTGATCCACAGAGACCATAGTCGGGCCATTTGTCAAACGGCTAGTTACACACCAGTCAGGTTGATCTAGGGTTTTGGGCACATCGTATGAGGTAGCAACGCACCATACGTGCGCTATGCTAAATCGAAGCCACACTCTGGCATTCGCCACTCCCATCGGCGTGTTTCGAAAGAGCGGTGCCTCAGATCTCTATGTCTGTGTCCTCCCATACACTCGGTGTAATCGCAGTCCTCCTCTTCTTCGAAGGCGATGAACACAGGTCTTGATAGCGATCTCTCAGCGATCTCTTCTTCGAAGGGGTATCGAACCTTGCCCTATGACTGGTTGACGGGGGTGTAGGCAGTTGCCTCTCTGGTGCGCCTCGTTCGTTCTCATCTTCTTGCTGTCTTCCATTTGCAGCCCTATTGAATGGCTTTGTCAAGTGTAGACGTCCGTTTTGCATAGTCTCTCCTCTCTCCTTCAATGGTATCGTTATCAATGGACGACCTCTTTCGCTGCGAGTCGGCAATGGGCTCCCTTCGATATTCTCTTTGTTCTCGATTGAAGTCGCTGCTGTGTGTGAGGTTGAAGCTGTCTTCAGGAATCTATCGCAATTCGGTTTCGTCACTGCAAGCCTGAGTTGGTCCTGTATCTGGAATAGGTCAGGCCTGTGTCGCCTCATCGCTCCGACCCACATATCGCAATCCATCGAAACCCAGCAATCAATTACATCCTTCCATACGCTCTCAGTAGGCCTCGAGAGGTTGACAAAGATGACTTTCCCTTTGCCTCCAGCTCTCGCATGTACACACTTTGCAAACTCCTTGACTAGCACCTTGAGACCGTGGACGTGGAGTGATGTGCCGAGGATGAGGAGTAGATCTGGCGCTAAGGCGAGGTCGTGTGCTGTAATGGTGCCAACAGCGTCGGCTAAAGGATGCTCTTCACCGTACAACACAATGTTTGGTCTAAGAGTGCCGATCTTGGTCCCTCGCTTTCCCCTGTCCTGTCGATCCAGGTTCGTTGTCATGCATGACTGGCAACTCGGAGCGTTTCCTGCAAGGAGCCGGGTTTCCCAGCCGGGGTCGTTCCATGAGAACGTCTGTTGGCACAGAGTGCACCTTAACACCTCCAAGTCCCCATGCAACTGTACCACCTCACATCCGCCGTCGAGGTCACCTCCCGGCATTGTCCTTGCGATAGCCCGTGGTTTCTCCAGCGATTGCTTGGTGAAGCGGGCTCGGTTTCCCCTTCCTCGTTCCACGTTCGTGCAAAGCTCTTCTCGAGACTCCAAACCATCTATGTTTTGAGTGTAGCAGCGTACCAATTTCCTCTTGTCTCGAAGAGTCTTGATGAAACGATGGGTGTGCGTTCCCCTTTTGACGTCTTGTTGAATCGATTTTCGGAGGGAGGCAATAAAGCTGTAGAAGACCGAGGTACTCGTGGGGTCCTTCCACAGTCGAGCGTCGAAGAGATGCTTGCCTCTGATGTTGCTGGGGACTGATGGGTGTTCCGCTGTATGCTTCATGGGCGATTTCGTAGGTGCTATATATCTATCATGGCGTTGAGATAAAGGCACCCTCATGGCTGCTTGACCAACAGCCGTATTTGATGATGCTGCGTTTCTTTGTGCTTGTATTTTGGAATAAAGCCCTTCTTCCGATCGAAAGTCCTATAGGGTGTTACTTTATTCGAAATTTCAGGAAGACTCGAAGGTGTGCTTACGGGAATCCCACAATTGGTTGAGATGCCAGCTCCTGTGACCACAACGATTTTCTTCGCTGCTACGAGCGTATTGGCGATGTTCTGCAACTGGCGGTTGTTGTCCTTTTTGACTTCGAGAATGGCCATGATAAGGATCAATGAAGAGTCAATGCATGCAATGGTGCTATGGAGCTTTCATAAGAACATGATCCCAAAGGCGCAGTTGAGGGGTTCAGTACTAGAGTTCTCGTTCACCATAGAATAGCAGTGAAACGCGTTCCAGTAGACGCGAATAAGGTACCGTATTTGGGGCGTGAAAAATACAATACTAATCTAACGGAAACGGTGTGTAATAATATCGGAAAAGAAACGGCTTGGCTGGACATGGCCTAGTTAGTAAGCGTGCTATCGTCTTCCCCAAGAACGTGTCTTGATGGTTTTCTACACTGACATTCCAGCTGAAGCATTGCGATATTCTGCAAACGCTAAGCGTGGAACAGAGCAACTGTTAGATCTTGCCATTGCACTTTCCGCTGAAAGCAACGACATCTGAATACAGAACATTACGACGTGATACGTGAAATTTCATCACCAGAACTACTCCTCGAACTAGCCGAGTTCATAACAGAATATCATGATAAACCAATAAGGTAGCTCAGTTAGAACTATTCCCTATGTACTGTAAGCGCTAGGACCCATTTTCAGTACCTCCCCGGGCCTCCCTACCTAGGTACCATCACGTCCTATTGTGCGCCCTGTGCCTGTTTAACCGGACACGAAACTCTGGCCGATCTCGGAACATAGTTTTCTGCCTTTCCTTTTTTGCTGACTCATCGATTTCATTCCATTGGACAAGCTAACCAAGAGGAGAAGGGGAAACTTTTACCCGAGATAGATGATTTTGGTTTTTCCTTTTACCTTTTCACATTCACTACTATAGCATCCCAGAAACGTACTAACTTACCTTATATTATCTCTAAATCTCCAGTCTATCTTATACCAAGGTCATATAAGAGCGGAATTTATCGATATGACCTCTCAACAGTAAGATGCCATTGACACTGCAATCAGCCAAAAACTTGCATTGCTGATTTGGAACCTTCTCCCGTGTGCAGCAAGGTACTCATGCTCGGAGCGGGCTTCGTCACAAGGCCGACGCTGGACATCCTGAGCGAGGCCGGAATCCCGGTGACGGTTGGTATGCAACGGATTCGCCTCCATGATTCCGTCTTCCTCATCTTAGATTCTTGCTCCACGATTGAATAGTCAGACCCTCTTCCGCTAACCAGACAAACGTCATGTAGCCTGCAGGACGCTCGCGAGCGCTAAGAAGCTGTCGGAGAGCGTCGCCCACACCACGCCAATCTCACTCGACGTGACCGAGGAAAATGCACTAGACGCAATAGTGGCCCAGCACGAGCTGGTCATTAGCCTGATTCCTTACTCATTCCACGTGGCGGTGATCAAGTCGGCAATCCGCAACAAGAAGCACGTTGTAACGACTAGCTACGTGTCGCCGGCCATGATGGCGCTCGATGCTGAGGCCAAGGCGGCAGGTATCACGGTTATGAATGAGATTGGGCTTGATCCAGTGAGTTGCCCCATATATCAAGTTCCCTAATCTCTGGATAGTCCACAGCATATGTGAGACTACGTGCACTCGCCCGTTGCTCGCCCCCTGAGCTAGTGCCAGGAATATGCTATTAACAATGATACTCAAGGGTATCGACCACTTATACGCTATCAAGACTATCGACGAGACGCACCGGGCAGGCGGCAAAATTATCGCTTTCGAAAGTTACTGTGGCGGTTTACCGGCAGCTGAAGACTCGGACAACCCACTAGGCTACAAGTTCTCATGGTCGTCGCGTGGCGTTCTACTGGCGCTACGCAACGCAGGCAAATGGTATCAGGATGGTAAGGTAGTGGAGGTAGCAGGTGAGGAACTGATGGGCACCGCGAAACCCTACTACATCTACCCAGGCTACGCCTTCGTGGCGTACCCAAACCGAGACTCGACACCGTACAAGGAGCGTTACAATATCCCTGAGGCCCAGACAATAGTACGTGGTACCCTACGGTACCAGGGCTTCCCACAGTTTATACGTGTACTCGTCGACCTCGGCTTCCTCGAGGAGACGCCAATCGAAGTACTTAACAAGCCTATTGCGTGGCGGGAGGCGACTCAGACTATCATTGGCGCTATATCGTCAAGTGCCACAGACCTTGAGACCAGAATCTGCTCCAAGGCGACCTTTGATTCGCCTACAGAGCAGCAACGCATACTCAGTGGGCTACAGTGGCTCGGCCTATTCTCAGAGGAGCCTATTATACCTAGAGGCAACCCCCTGGATACTCTATGCGCGACGTTGGAGCAGAAGATGCAGTACGAGGAAGGAGAGCGTGATATGGTCATGCTCCAGCACAAGTTTGTGATTGAGTACCAGGACAGCCGGCGTGAGACACGTACATCGACGCTGTGCGAGAACGGCGACCCTACGAAATATTTTGCCATGGCCCGTTTAGTCGGGACACCTTGCGCAATAGGCAAGTTCCCAATGCTTATAGGGACATAGAAGATGCTAATGTTTTCATTTAACAGCTGCCAAACTGGTCCTTGATGGCACAATTTCCGACAAGGGAATTCTCGCGCCGTTGAACAAGAGCATCAACGAGCCACTGATGCGAGAGCTTCGGGAGAATTATGGGTGAGTCCTTTGGCAGGTCTCTTCAACTAGGTACTAACACAATATTTAGGATTGAGTGTCACGAAAAAGTCGTCGCATACCAGTAGTAGTATAGTAGAACTCAGCCTGAAACCTACACAATTCTCTTCCGTCCCTCAACAGAACTTCATGTTCGAACATCTTCGAGAAACAGGAGCTTTCGCGCAACAAAAGAGGCGTAGATATATAATTTCATAAGAAAGGATATCAAGTCATATGGTGACCGTATTTACGCCCACAACCAGAGATACGGCTAAGCTTGTAGTTTTCGTCGTGAGCCAGACTTGGCTAATCACTTCTCAGTGCGGGGGTTGTCGTTTATGGAGCTCGCAACGGAAGCTCTTTAGAATCGTTCGAGGGTGCTGCCAATCAGGCTGCTGCTAACAAGCTGCCGGCGTTGATCAGATATGCTAGCCACCACTGATCGCCGAGGCCTAGCCTGCCGTGCTGATATCTCCTCCGAGCTGGATCATGCTCATTACTATGCCTCCTTCCTTCGAACAGCTCTTAGCTTACATTAGCCGCGGCCTTAATGCTAACAGAGCATATTCGTTAGATACTACTTCCTGTCGAGGACATCTATTGAAGAATCAGGAGTGCTATACCATCGAGAACTGCATATGACTCCTTAGAGAAGGAGCAAAATGTGCTGTTGTCGGTTTATTCTAAGGAGGCTGTGGAGATTAGTATGAGCGCACCACCGAGTACTGAACGGCCTCGCTATTGAAGCTATTTAGTATCAAGTGGTGGTGCATGAGGATTGAACCTTTTAAAGCTACCAGGTGTTATATGCACACAAATGTGTGGGTCACATGATCCACAAGACATAAAAGAGGGTTGCTCTGTTAAGGTAGTGGTTGGTAGGTCCTGAGGGCTACAGCACAAAACTGCCTTCACTTCAAGTTCACATTTGCATTGCATTCAACATACCATGGTATTTCCTTCCACCTTGTCTGGCCTCGAATTTTGCCGCCTGTCCCCAACTAAATCGCACCAAATACTTCTACGATGTTATACATGATTATCCATTTTTGACTGAATCGTAGTCGAAATGCCTTCCGAAGGGCACGATAAGTCCTGCGGCGCTGCCAGAAGGAGGAGAACCACAATCCCTGTCACTTCGGGCAGCACCCCATCCAATCTTGAGCAACAGGGCGCTCAAGAGCAGCGAGGGCGAGAGGAGCGAGAAGGACGTTTTGCTCATACAAACATATTCAAGTCTTGGTTGCCACATGAAGCTGAACAACAAAAGAAGGACCAGGCACACAGTGGCCAACCGAGTAATCCCTCGACAATCTTCGTCGGGCCCCTTGACCAGGAGGCTAAGCCTCCTGCTTCACAGAATACCGGTACCCAGTGTCCACCACCTTCATCTACAGAGGAGCTTCTGGAAATTTCGCTGAAGATTTTGTAACCTCCGGTGCCATTCCGCCTCAGGTCACCTTACAGCAGAACACAGCGATTGCTCATCCGTTTGGAAGTCGTTGTCCTGAGAAATTTCAAGACCCATCCAACCGTGCCGTAGCTCCGCAACAAGATCTAGAATTTGCTCAGACGACCTCATCCCCCGGCTGCGGCATTCCAGTCTCAACCAGCCGCGTTGCCTCCATCTCAAGAAGTTGCGTCGTCCGACCCTCCCCGTCTCTATCACTCCCGCCATCCGAGCCGCTTCCAGATATCGACGGCGGCTTTAAGAGGAAGCACTACTCTCTTCGTCCAGGCGATGACACCAATCATGCAACTACTGGTTCTACGGTTGATGGACCCAACATCATTCCCGATATCACGCCTCCATGGATGTTTCCCTCCTCCATAGCTATTAGTAAGACAGCGATTTCCATGAAAGCCGATGGAAGCTGTCATTTGCATGCCCTAGCTGATCAGATCTACCACGATCCCAATCGAGCCGACGAGGTTCGAGAAGCTATCGTCAACTTCATGGCCGGCAACAGAGACGTTTTTCAAGCCTTGTTACCACTCAGCGACATTCATCCTAGTCAAAGTGATAATGGCCCTGTGGATCGGAACGAAAATGCTCGACTTGACGAATACCTTCGCTTGCTTGCCAAGACACGAGTTTGGGGAGGAGAGCCCGAGATGCATGCCGCAGCACAAAACTTCGGAGTGACTATCATGGTTCATCAAGAAAAAGGAAGTATCCTCAGGTTCAACGATGGCATTGGGGGTAATGCAGCTCATATTGGGTATTCGAAGCAATACAACCACTATTACTCTATCAGGGACAACGACCAAGTCCTTCTCAACCGTCCGAATTGCACTACGAGCGCGGTCAATCCCGAAGCTCTCCTTTGTGACGATCAAAGCATGACATCCTCGCGTCTCTATATATTTGTGGACTACTCTATTGACATGGACCCATTGGGGACGGTTGGAAGTGCTCGTCGTCCATGGCCGGCAGATCAAACCGAACGCTTACTCCAGATGAGAATTGACGGCTTTAGTTGGAAAGCAATCCATGCAGCGTTTCCAGACAGAACTTTCGGTGCTTGTCAGCATCGATGGGAAGAAAGATGGATGGTCCGGGAGGCCCGCCAAGTCAGGTCGGATGTAAGTCAAGGTTAGAACAATGCGGAGTACTACTACTAAGTAATTACAGCACAGGGGCCTAACAGGAACAGGCAGGGGTACCTGGAAGCGCTGGACACCCGCTGAGGAGGAAGTCCTACAGCGGCTAAGAGACGCTGGCTGTACTTGGGACAGCGTTCTCGAACCTCTACCGGGCAGAACTATATCTGCAGTAAGAAAACACTACGCTAATCTGGTAAGGAAAGCAAGATCGAGCTTATGAAGGGCGACAGTCTTATACATTGCGGGGAACCCGCCAAGCAAAAGCAGTGGAATCAGCATCTGCACTCACAAGCGCTCCATAGAAGCGCTGCGCGATACCCATCGAAGGGTCTACTGCAGCACCATTAAAGAAGTGTGCTAGAGTCGTTGCTCAAAATATCCATGCAGCAGAAATACCGCTGTTCGCAGAACCAAACACGCACTTGACCCGAGCTGTTCAAGAGGCGTCCGAAGCAGCGATAGTTGCTGAAGCTGCGCCTAGTGCGGATACATGTCTACTAGCGGGGAAACCCAGCACGGATATTGAGAGAAAAGCGCCATTACCACTGAACTCGGAACTTACTAAAACTGGAAGGGATGCCCATGAACTATGGATGCCAAGGAAGGGTGTTCACAGTATCCGATGGACACTATCTGATGAACAACTCCTGTCTAAAATGAAGGATGCTGGTCATAGTTGGGTACTCATCAGCAAAGCCTTGCCTAACAACAGAAGCGAGAGGTCTGTCAGCGAACATTGGAAAGAGATGCAAAAGGTAAGAGGACTGCCAACCATGCTACACTCGCAATCTTATGTACCCTAGGGCAACTCGAGACTAAAACGCAGATGGTCAAGGTATGAGAATCAGCGTTTGAAACGTATGAGGGAATCTGGCGCTCCTTGGCGCGAGATTTCAAAAGCTTTTCCGTATAGGACACCAGGAGCCCTCACATTCCATTGGAAAGTAAGTAGACAACGGCACCAGTTGCGAGCGTATAATCTGACATATATCAGGGTATGAAACGAGTCAAAATATTTCAAGAGGTATGTGTTGAGACGACCATGTCGCTTTTTGATATTGACGAAATCTATAGACGTCGGACACCGGTGTTGGCGGTGTGACGCTGACCTCTCAAAACCCCAACGTGCACATTCGTCGCGTCCACGCGTCGAAGAGGTTCATCACGGATCGACGCGTCAAAACAAAATGGAGCCACGCTTTGAGGCACCCAAATCTTGCCGCTTACCGAAAGGAACTCGAGGCTTTAGACGAATCTCACATCAAACTTGCCCGTCAGACCGCCTGAAAGAAGTGGATGAAATTGATAAGCATGGATCTCTTGAGCAGAAGCGAGTCTGCTTAGTAAACTTTCTAGTTCATAGATAGTATGGAATCTTGCCAATGTTCTACTCTTCAATAACCAAGACCGGTATCAGATACCCTGGTGATGGGGGTCCCGGTCCTGAGGTAGAGACTGATCATGAGTCTGTTGAAGGAGAGCTTGAGGACCGCCCGATGGAGGCACAGATATCGAGACCCAAGCGGGGACGTTACCAAAGAAAACGACGCCAGAATCAACATGCCTCAAGAGTACGAAGGCGCCTCCGGACGGCGCTTATGGAAGGCCGCAAGAAATTGAACACTGACGCCAGGACCTTCATCGATCTGAACGAGTTGGGAGTGGCACTTGGGAAAACATGGCCCATCCAACCGAGCTTCCAAATTGTGGTAGATCTGCTACAGAGAATTCGAGATGGCAGGGAGGCTAGAAGTTCTTTATTGACACTCGACACTGAGTTCATCTCCTTCACTCGACGCGTTTTGGAAGTCGCTGTGGGAGAAGTCCACTCTGGTAAGGTCTTGATCGACGTTCGAGTTGACCACCAATGCAGCACAGAGGAACTTCTCAAAATGCCAGACGGTCGCCCTATGGGTCTGAAGGAACAACGAATAAGCTTCCAGTCCTTAGGAAAGGTCTACGGGTCTACCGATTCAGAGAACTCCAAAACCCACCAGCGAGGAGGGAACTGGAGGAATTCCCTATAGCAACACAGGAGTTTGTCAGATCTGCTAAGACTCCCTACAATTTCCTGGAGAAATGGCTTGAGATACCAGACCTTGAGATACCAGACAATATCCGGGGCAAAGACGACGGCGACGGAGAAGAAGATGAGGAAGACGGGGCCGAGGGAGACGGGGACGAAGGAGACTAAAAACGCTCCTTGTCTATGGTTCAACCAAAAGAACCGATGTCATATAGAGTTACCAAAGCTGGGCGAGCTCGCCAAAATGGAAAACATTGACAGGACAGATAACGGAGACTATTGTCTAGAAGGGGACTGGGTTGGACTAAGCTTTCATATCCGTACTTCGGTACCAGTCTTAAGCCAAGAGGAAACACGGACTCGAATATGATTATCAAGGACTGGCACATTATTCTGGGAGACTATTTGTGGATTCTCCTAGGCTGAGGAAATTTGATGCAACATTCATGCCAGGGGACACAGGAACATAAGCCAAGTAATGAACACCAAACACTTGTGAAGCGCAAATATTGTTCTTGTTGCCAAAGTGTGGGCCAGGATCTTCCCCCTCCTCAGAGCTATGTGTAGAAAACATCATACGATCTCGGACCGTAATGGAGTGTAGACTTGAATATAACTAGGGCGGCAGTACGCGTATACCCCGTCCTGGTCCGCGTGGACCCTATCTTAGTACGCGTACACCTCCCTCTATTTGGCTTAGGGGCTGCTGGCGGGTTATATTATACTACTACCCATAACTTTCCCACTAATAGACGGATTTTAAAGGGATTTAACCTATTAGACTCTATATAAAAATAGATATATTATAAGTATAATTTATTTATAATATACTAAGTAGTTATTACTATTAGGATAGTATAATAGAAGTATAAAGCGCTAAGGAGTAGATAGTCTTCCGCCGTACTACTTAGATATTACTTAGGTAAGCTTAATTAACTATTTAAAACGCTCCCTCTAGCCGACCGCTAGGCTAAATAGGGGGAGGTATATACGCATTAGGACAAGGTATACGCGGACTTAGATAACGTGTACGCGTACCGCCGCCCTATAAATATTCGAACGGGCATGGTAGATGCTAACCGCCGTGGAAGGGGAATATATTTTTAGTCGTGAGCTTTCAAGAGAGCCACGCCGCGGCAAGTGCAGGTAATCAAGCACGATCGGTCCGTAGAGGAGCAGGTCGGAGGTTTCTCCATCAGCTAGCGGGATTTGGAAAAGGTCTTTTGGACTATGGAAACATAGAATGAACACAGTATTGCAAAGGATGGTCGTCGGCCGCCTGAAAGCAGGAGAGGCTACTCCTTTTCATCAGGACGCCAATCTTACAGAAACGGCAGATTTCGGTGTTTGCAGTAGATTAGGTAGAGTCGAGAATTTCACGGCGACGGCGGATAGGAGATTATATATAAAGAAATAGGAGCTTATAGCAAAGAATAGATAAATAGAAATAAAAGAGAGAAGAGAAATAGCGGGTATAAATACTCTTTATAGATAATTACGACGATTTTTATAAATCATTCTCTATACTTAATAAAAGAGCAGTAAGATATTTCGAAAAATATAAAAAGAAGTAAGATACGGAGGTATACTCACGACGACGACGCGGTACATACATATTACGCGCATAATTCGTGTGCACGTGAAAGCGCGTCCAAATTACATGAGCTAGGCATATAATACCTTGAGCTAAGGTATTGATGGTAACATTGCACCATCAGCAATGGTGTACCTCCAATAGCACCGAGCAGGAGCGTACCCCTGTCATATCATTGCAATCACTACTCTATCGTGTTTTGACGTACAGAGGAGTCCAAGGGCAATGCCCAAGGGAGCCATAGCCACGACTTTGCCTCCATGCAAACCAAGATGTATGTGTTCAGGCATATCAACCTGACACATGGCCTACTTAAGGTATTGGCTCAAGCCGCATCTCTAAATACATCGCAGCAGACCTATCTAGTGTTGACCTGAGCTTGCGAGATCTCAGCAACACTTTCACCATGGGACTTATAGATCTTCCCATCCCCGCGTTCCAATGTGTCGTCGAGCATATGGTCGCAATAGTAGGCTTGTACAAAGCAGTCAGATTACGACTCATCAGCTGTAAGTTTCCCTTGAAGCTATTACTTTCGTCATCGTCCACGAGCCTCTCAATATCTGACTTGGTAACAGGGAGGTTTAACGAAGAGGTGGATCGTGCGGTCTTCCAAACCCGGATCTTCGCCTTCGATGGCGACTGGCGACCCAGGATGATGAGGCCAGAGGTTATGGCACGGCGTCTGATAGGGGAAGTCACGCGCCCGACCCAACTTGCACATCCGCTTACCATTACGATCAAGACGCTCGCGGAGTGGCTGGAAAGACATAATGAGGGTACAGAGGCAGGGGATGGGAAGACGGCTCGTGATTTCATAAGCACGCTATGCCACGCTGCAGCACACCACATTCCACCCTACGACGTGTGTGAGCTCCTGAAGACCCCTTTGCAACCCAAACCTTTCCCAGCAGATCCATCTCCAATCGACCAACTAGCAGCGGTCGCAGCGGTGGGGAGCCTCCAACAAGTACGAAATCTCCTTGCGGAGGGTATTGAGCCTAATGCAGAGAGCGAGTATTTGGGGTACCCGGTCCAGAACGCTGCTTTCAATAATCACGCAGATCTCGTCACCATTTTCCTCCAACAGCCTAGCAAGGAGACCTCTTGTTCCGACCCCAGCAATCATGACCGAGCAAATGCCCGCGCTGCCGCCCTTATCGCTGCCAGCGGGGCCGGCCACAACAACATAGTACAATACATTCTATCGTCTACCACCAACTTAGGCCCTGATCTACTGCAAGAGCACAACGCAGCCGCCATCGAAGCCGGGGCAACAAACGGGCACATTGACGCTCTGCGCTCCCTGATCCTTGCCCAGGCCCGCTCTCCCTTTCCAGACAGTACCTCCGCCAATCAAGCCAAGATCAAGGCTTTCTTCACCGCCTGCTTTTGTGGCTACCTCCAGGTAGTGCACATGCTAGTCTTGGAATTTGGTGTCGACGCTAAAGTCACGAATCATGAGGGCAGAAACGGCTTGCACATGGCCGCCGAGGGTGGGCATGCGCGCGTTGTCTCTCTGTTGCTGAAGCATGGGACGAGATTTTATGCCTACAACCGAGGCGATCCCGTGTTCCTGGCTGCGAAGAACGGGTACGAGTATGCTGTGCGCGTGTTGCTAGATGCAGGTGCGGAAGTGGACCCCGATGGCGGCTGCGACGCGGGTATTCTCAGTGGTTGCGCGAGGAATGGAGAGGTAAGCATGATCCGCTACCTGATGACGCGGGGCTTGATCGTGAAAGCGGGTGGATGGACGGTCGAGGAAGCATTGGAGCGAGCGGCGGACAGGGGCCAGGTGGAGTCTGTGAAGCTCTTGGCGGCTTTGGGGGCGCCTGTGAGTGGGCGGAAGCGGAAGAATGGCCCGCTGCTGAGGGTACTTCTTTATGGGCAAGACGAGGTTGTGAAGGTATTGAGGGAGTTTGGGGCGGAGGATGCGGAACTTAGGGGAAGTGAGTATATGTGCAATTTCGATTTGGAGGAGTTGCCTTTGAGGTATAACCCTTAGAAGTACGATAGTACCGGCAACGTACCTATTCCAAGCGGAAGATGCGAAGGTAGATAGTCACGATCAAATCCTACACTGCAGGTCACACCATAACAGGGGGAGTTTCTCTCATGTATGTTGTAATGCCTTTCACAATTCCATGAGCCATTGACAGATGTCTTCGTTCTTCCGACTAGTCACGTATAAGTAATCACAAAATTCCGACTACATGGATTTACGTACTAGAAAGGGGCAGGAGGGATTCCCAGTGTTTAGTACCAAGCTTCCGTAACGATCCTGTATACGCTAAACCTATACAACAGACTCCATTGCTATCATTCCCACTGTGGGACATGTTTGATCTAACCCGTAGATACATCATCTATACCTTGTACGCAGCTGACAGCAATAAACTCGCAGGGTTTGCAGCCGTGGTTGAGGGAGGGAAACTGTGAGGTAGTGAAGGCTGTGAGTTACGTGATCACAGGGTTTTGTTCCCGTCCTGCTACCTATCCTCGTGTTCATGTGAATGTTTTGATTTGAAAGTTTTGGTGGGAATGTACTACCATATCTGCGTGCGATGGTAGCTGTGGAAGATAAGTCGCAATCAGACGGTTCTTGTTAGCTAAGGTAGGATTAGCTAGATACCTTAGTGTACATAGGAAAACACCGAACCAAAATACGAGTACATGGTTGTTCAGCACAAAGATACAACCACATTGAACACCCAATACAAAACACAACATTCTGATTCGTTCTTCCACAACCATATCGACCACAACGACCTCTAGCGGTTTGCGCTTTCCTTCTGCCCCATCGAGCCGGGCCTCGGATGGGCCGCTTCTCACTCACGCTGGTGGTACCTTAACCATCTTGACGAGAATGGCGATGTCCTTCCGACCGTCGGGGTTCGACTTCTGATCAAAAGCGCGAGGGTAGGTGTAAATCTCCGTGATATGCTTGTCCCCGGCCTCATTGTGGTTGGTCCTTCAGCATGTAGTTGATGCTGCTGAGGGAATCGGTGCCCAGCAGGGCATTGAAGGCGTCTCTGGCCTCTGGCGTAGCTGCGTCGCGCTTGAAGTATCCAGGCTTCTTGGGGTCTTGCTTGGTTTTTGTGTGCGCTGTCACTATCGTCTCCACAGCGCTTGCGGCTCTGGATCTTGCCCCCAAAAAAGGCTTTGAGCTTGTCTATATCGTTCGGCAAACCGTGGCTTACTTTGCCGTCCTTTCTCATGTGGCTTGCCAAGCCGGCGTATTGGCTCCAGAGAATATCTGAGGTTTCATTTTATCTTCCTTTTTATTTACGTCGTTGGCGGGAAAGCGCGCCTCGCCGATTATGACGCCGTCCGTGTCGTAGCATTTGCCTCGGGCGACCACGCCATCGTTTTTCCCGGCTTTTAAAGAGAACACGGAGCTGGCGGTGAATTTATCCTTTTCGGTCTTGATGCTGGTCTCCTCTAGTGGATCCTAAGATCGAGGTCGAAGTTTTTGAGAAGTAATCCTGAGTCCTCGTTCGCTGTATATTTGTCCTTCAATTTGGGGGTTTTCACGTCTTCTTCGCGATCTTTTATGGCTTTGTGAACTAATTCGTCAATCTTGATGCCCTTCTTTATGAGATCATTGTAGTCCTTCGAGTCGCCCAATAAGGGCCCGCTGTCACCCGATCCTGATCCTTGTGGCTTACTGTTGGGTGCACTGATGATGGGACCCCTACCGGTGATCTCGGAAGGAGAAAACCTTCAGCTAGAAACAGACAGTGGACTTTCAGTGGGACTATCCTACCGATGGCTAATGGACAGTAACCGTGCATACAAAACCTACTTGAACACTGTGGACCAGGGCAGCTCTCATCTCGTCGAAGAAGCGAGCTATCCTCCAGTGGTCTCGAGTCGACTATTGACTGAAGGCTACAAAAGGCAGCCGCGATGACTGGCAGCTTCATGAAAGTCCGCATGCTGAGTGATAGCTACAGTGAGTGCTAATTCGGTCAGATCATTTTCCTAGTCGAAGAAATTTGACAAATTGTGATGTATGGAAGGTATTCGATGAAAGAACAAACGATAATGAGTTCAACCAGCGGGTTGCCCCGGTACATATTGCTCGCGAACATCGTCTCCACGTATACAACTCCATCAGAGGATCAATTCCGCATCCGCAGCCACTCACCTGATACATGGCATAGTGCACAGCTTCAATTTCAACGTTGTGTGACGACACATATTAGATCATCGCCAATCATTGCTCCATTGAGCCCATGCCTTCGTTTCTTGGCGGCTTGTTAGCCCAGGCTTGAGGAGGTATTCACTGCGTTTCAATCCCTTATTCTTCCTGAAAGAAAGGACATGGAGGCTTAGCATCATAACGTTCACATGAAACTGGCTGTCGGAGTCGCAGACTCGAAAAGCTGCCATGTAGTACAAGAATGTTGGGAAGATGCCACAAGGCGTCAGAACAGCAAAGGATTGAGGCGGTGACCTCGGCGAGGATGGACGTCATGCGAGCGAAATTTGAGATGTTGGTGTGGAGCAGAGATCAGTTTGTTAGAGAAGGGACACAGAAGGGATGTGGCAACGCCAAAGATTGTGTACATTGCCGTACGCCAGAATACCACCTTGGAACCGCTAGGATCAAGTCTCTCTCACCCCATTGGGCCTTGCAGTTTGATCGCAGTGTTCCAAGCTTTTGTTATACGTAGCCGATTTGTATGCAGGTGAGAGAGTGGCTCATGGACAATCATTGTTGCCGGACTCCACGCCGTACTGCAAGGCTCGTTGGTTTCAGCGCCGGAAGTAGAGGATCATAGTAAAAATGTGGGCTAACGTGATTGTTGGTTACTAGGCTTCGTCCAACACCAGGGTTCACTCAGGTTTCAGAAGTCGAACGAAGCTGACAAGTTGGCGCCCTGTGAGTAGGGAATTTCAGGCTGTTCAATTTCAAAGAGCAGAATATCTTTGAACGTATCTTGTTACTCTTCGTTCAGTCTGGACGTAAGAAACTAAATTGTCCTCAAGAGGGCGGTTGGCGTGAGTAAAGGATCAGTAAACTGGGCGCTTAGCATGCCTATAGTAAAAACAGGCTTCCTTTAGAATAGACCTAGCGGCTGCCTGATACAGTGAAACCGGTCTATAACGATATTAGTCATAACGATATCCGCTTACTAACGATATTTTCTTATATATCTAATTATTTTTGGTAATAAATAATAATATTCGCGATATAATAATTATTATTAGCTTCCTAGATATCTTTAGTATATATTATTATAGCCCGTTATTATTATATTATTATTAGGCGATACTACGCCGTTATTACCCCTAGAAATTACCTTCTAGGGCCCTAGAGCTCCTATCTCCCCCCTAAAAGTTAACTCTAAGAAAAGATATCGCGTAGTAATTAATACTTAGCGTAAATCCTTATATAATTATACTATTAATATGTTAAGGAACGGTACTCTAACTGATAGTCTCATGGATTTGTATGTAATTATTGATTGGTTAGCAGAGAAGAAGTCTCTTAATAGGCTAATATTAGGCCTGCGGAAGGCTTCCGTCTCCGCCCGGTAAGCAATTACCTGATTTGTGACGACACGTCCGAATAATCCATAACAATGCCTACAACAAAAGAAGAAAGCAACGTCCTCGTTGCCGTGACGTTAGTAACGTCCCTTTAGCAAGTAATAGTGTCATGTTGCCAGAAGTCTTCAGCAAACACCGTCCCATTAATAGTCTTATCAGGCCATTAAGGCCCTTGTTGTCGTCTGTCCCCTATCTCTTCACGGATGACTGGCGACATCATCTGGTGGAACGTGCTTGATCGGATCGGGTGGAACATGCTTAATAGTAGGAGCAACAGTTACTAACGACGTTCTTGTTAATATCGGGTTCCATGGTAGTATGTCCGGTACTATCATTGCATGGCCTGTAGAAGACTTCATCAGGGTAGTATTTAAAGTCTTTAGCAAACGCGTCTGAATCTGAATAGTCTTATTATGAATAGGCTGAGGCTGATTGGCCTCGTCTGAATCTGAGTAGCCTAAGTCTGATTGGCCTGAGTCTGCTTGGCCTCAGTCTGAATGGCCCGAGTCTGAATAGTCTTAGTCTGATTCGGTTGAGGCTGAGTGGCCTGCTTTTGAATATGAACGGCCTGAGTCTGAATGGACTGAGGAATGGCCGGTAGACTCTATGGTAGTACTTCCGGAACTAACGTTGTATGGCCTGACTGATCAGGCTGTACCGGCGTAGCACTTGAAGTCTTTGGCAAGGGCGTCTGATTCTGATTGGCCTGAGCCTGAATTGACTGAGGAATGGCCGGTAGACTCTAAGGTAGTACGTCCGGTGCCATCGTTCCGTGGCCTAGTGGGCCTGGTAAGACTATTGGGACTGGAGGTCCTCGCTGATTAGGTCGAGGGTGATTCTTATGAACGTATTGAGCGATGGCCGTATCAATAATCGCTTGTAAATTGGCGTCGATGATAAAGTTACCTGCCATAGGGAAGGTACAGGGAAAACCCCGAGTTTACTTGGTAAAATGACAGGATTCCTCTGACGGATCCTGACACTATTCACACGAGGCGTGAGGTATCGTACTAATAAGGCCGTTGATTCCTGATGACTTTAATAGTGTAGGATGTGTCTGACCCTGAGGAAGGCTTCTGTGGATAGTCTGAACGGACGCTGAATAGTCTTATGGCATAAGACTAAATAGTCTTATTGGGGTAACTGAACGGGGAAGATGTGGGGAAACCACTGATTTTGCCTAGTAAACGGACTGAAATTCTCTGACGGATCCCGACACTATTCATGTGAGGCGTGAGGTAGCCTACGACTAAGGCCCTTAATAACTGATGACCTCACTAGCGTATAATCTATCTAACGCTGAGGAAGGCTTCTTTAGATAGCCTGAATGGATGCTGAATAGTCTTGTGCTGTTAGACTCGTACTGGAACCGCAGTTGGTCCTGGTATAGCTAATGAGGAATTGGTGATAAGGGGGGACGTCTTGGTAATGATGATAGACTTAGTAAAGAGCTATCTGAGGGCCTTGTTATAGACGACTTGACGTCGTCAGGTAAGGTGGGGGTAGAGGACTAATAGATTAGTTAGTGCTGTAGAGATAGCGTTAGTTCTGATGGATGTTAGTTCTTCTTTAGATGGTTATATAGTGCCTAATAATAAGGTGAGTACCTGACGGGGGTTAGTTACAATGGTATTACTACCATTGTTAAGGAATGGTACTCTAACTAATAGTCTTATGGATTTATATATAATTATTAATTGGTTAGTAGAGAAGAAGTCTCTTAATAGGCTAATATTAGGCCTGCGGAAGGCTTCCGTCTCCGCCCGGTAAGTAATTACCTAATTTGTAATAATACGTCCGAATAATCTATAATATAATATTAGCTAATATAATATCCTACCTCCTCCTTAGAAGAAGCTAGAATAGTAGTTTAATAAAAAATACTATTATAAGCTTACTTAATTAACCCTATTTAAAATCCTCTCCTCTAAATTCACCTACCTTAATAAATCTAAGGAGCTTTAATAACTTAGTAATATAAAGAATTAGGCGCCTTATTAGCTAAACTTAAAAGATATATTATTTAATCTTTAATAATATTTATAAAAAAAGGAGGCTTTAATAACTAGTAATATACTTAAAGTATTAGCTAATAAGTTATAATAGAAGCTATTATAATATAAGGACCTACTTAAGTCTAAGTAGTTAAATAGCTAGTTATAAGCTTTTCAGGAGTATTATAAGATCTAAAGTTATATTAGATATAATAAGGCTAGTACTATTAATAGGGGTACTATTAAGAAGGAGCTCTTAGGTATATATAAAAAATTAAAAATATATCTTAACTAAGATATCTTTAAAATAAATAAATTAACTCTCTTTTAGAAAATAATACCTAATAATATACTTATAATAGAATAGACGCCTAGTAGTAAATATAAAAAGATATAAGTTATAATAAACTTTTATTATAATATTACTAGTATAAAAAAGCTCCTATTATAACTAGTTAATAAGGTTAAAAAATTATATTATTTTAGCTAAGTAGGTATTTATATTAATAACCTTAATATAATATAGTATTTTAATACTAAGGCCTAGATAACTAGCTATCTCTTTAAAGAATACCTTATATAGTTTAATAATAAGATATATAAATAGTTAGTAGTCTTATTAATTAATAGTTTTAATACTTACTATTTAAGTCTTAATCTTTACCTTTTAGAAAATCCCTTTAACTTAAAATATATATAAATATTCTTCCTACTTATTAATACTACCTTAATTTATTAACCTCTTAACTAAGGATTTATTTATACCTAGAAGGTATACTATTAGAGGTAGTAGCTCCGCTTTATTATAAATTATTATATTAATAGGATAGATCTAATAAAGGTTATTACTATTTTATAAGCTATTTACTAGGGTATTAAGTTATAAGAGACTAGGGTTATTAATATTATAATTTATAACTACTAGGTTAAAGTATATATTCTTAGACTAAAGATAGAGCCTTATATAAAATAGGAAGTACTTAATTTAAAGTAGATTTAAGATACTATTAAAGATAAGGCTATACTTAAGACTATTACTAAGGAGGTAGGCTAAAGTATTACTAGCTTAGTAAGCTAGAACTATATTAGATTAGTTATAACTATTAAGGTCTTTCAAATCCTTTATAAGAATAGGTTATTAATATTAATAATAATATACTAGAAGTAATTATAAAGGCCTATAATATTAAGGAGTATCTATTTAAGTTAGATAAGGATAAGGCTATTACGCTAATAATATATTTATAAGATATTATATATAAGTTATATATCCTCCTATAGAAAATACATATTATTATAGACTAGTTTTACTATATTACTCTATCTAGCTAGTAAGGTAGTACGTAGTTAGGTAGTAAATACGTATCTACTTTAATCTTAAAGTTAATAAAGTACGCTAGCTGTGAAATATCATCTAACGATGTAGAGACTCTATACATTTTCTCTAACTACGTGTACTAGAATCCTTCGTGCCTGTACCTGTAACTGTAATTATACCTGTACCCCTGTTACTTATACTAGTACCTATCCTATATCCTAGCAACTTATATTAGGATTTAACTCCAGATAGTTACCTTCTTATAATTACCTTCTAATAAGTTATTATACTATTAGTTAATCTTTCGCTTAATAATCCTCCTACTAATAGTTATATTTTAGTCTATTAGTTACCTATTATAACGTAACTACCTCTTCTAAGAAGGTTCTATTAATTAATAATAAGAAAAGGCTCGCTTACCTAACTATTCCTAACGCTTACTAATATACTCCCTTAACTAGCGAGGTATTTAATAGTAATAAAAGTAGTAGGCTCTACTATTAAGATTATACTTTCCTATAACGCTTTCTTATAGTAAGTAGTTTAATATAGTAGATATATTATCTGAGCCTTAAATTACTATATAGATCTATATATATTATATGCGATAAGTATATATCTATAATAGTATCTATCATGCTAATTGGTTTACTTAGTTAGAAGGTGACTATGGAAAGGTGACTATCCGGAGTTGAACCCCTCATGTTGGGGGTTTCTGCTAAAGCGCTACCCGATTCCCCTGGACCGAGTGGCCTGCCATGATATGGGATACTCCAGTTCCAACCAACGCATATAATACCATCCCAAATAGACGAAAGAAGGCGTCTCACTCTATGAATTTCAGCGCTGCAGAGTTGAGGACAATCAGTCCGTATACACATAAGGTATAACTAGTCTTGCGATTACTATTTACACATCTCGTAACACTCATGCTAGGTATGTTGTAAAATTCAGAGGATTTCTCATTGATGAACTTGGTAGGCTGTACTCCGTACAAGAGATGGCTTGTGATTTCGTGGCTGGGGATTAGCGTATGCAAGACCATCGAAAAGCTTGGCACTCGCTCAGAATTTTGCATACGCTACTCCGTAAAGTAAAGGACATTTATTGCTCTTCCACAGCTTTACTTGGAACCCAACGATTCTCGCCAGTACTCTACTCCAATTCCCCTACACTAATTGAGTAGGCCCAGTCGTCGGCGTAGAAGTCTACGTTCAGGGAATACAATGAGGTTGGGTATACAACGCTGGGGACAAGACGGACTGAGACAAATGCGTGGTAGAGCGACACCAACGAAATTGCCAGAGATGGACGAGATAGATACTGTGGAAACTGCTGTTGGAGCCTGGAACGAGTTGCATTGGCCTCGTACACTGCTTCCTGGTATCAGGGGAGGTTTTTCACTATCCATCATCGTTCGCACTGAGCGCTTGCGTGCGGAGAACACTCGAAGAATCGATCTTCGAAGAGGTTACTTGAAGACATAGTTCTGAGTGATAGATTTGCGTGAGGATTCGCAGGTGGGTCTGACTCTGGAAGAAACATTGAAGTTAACGTATGTTATACAAATCTTATCTCCATATTGCCCTTACCTCGCCCCTCCATCCGTTATCAAAGATACAAACTTCTTGATTTCTCCTTCAGCTAATCCCACGGGTATCCACAGAACTCCTGCAACAACGTTCTGAACATCGATCAAGGATGTTGATATGCCTTCCAATTCCATTATAAGGAACGCAAACGAGAGCTCGCAGGGCACATCCTTGATCAACTACGCTCTTGTAGCGCAGCTGCTGATCTGGTCCATGTAGCTTTTTCGTCATTTGGGTCCTGTATCAGCTCCATGGCGTAGCCGTAGATGCGCCAGGGAGAGAACACGCGGTGTTTGAGAGAGCAAGAGGCGCCGCAAGAGCGGCAATATCCCACCTCTCCAAAACTCTTCTGTCCACTCATATTATTCCAAATTCATCTGTTTTACATGCGGGCTTCCTATTCGCAAGCTTTCGTATGTTTCTAAATTCGTCTTCCTACACTTCAAGCGATGAAAGAAGATCCACTAGACCGATTTTCGCTCCTACTGTTCTCCTAAACCTTGCAGCTGTGGGTCGGTGTCTATGGTATGATCGTTCTCATTGCTCGGCTGCAAAGATTTAATGTACCAATCTTTTCCGTCTCGCGTGTAGCTGATCGTAAATTGCATGCGAAAATCAAGGTTTCTATATACTGAGAGAAGTACTTGTCATAACGATGTCTCGTTGGATGAGCAAGATACACTCAGCCATATGTGTGCGTTGGTTTGCCTCATTGTTACTGCGTGTTTCCTTAAGCAGTAGCAAGGCCGCTTTGTCTTGATTGTTTCAATCTGTACAGTCTCCCATGATGCTGTCATCAACTTCCTACTGCCTTATGACGGCATTTGCTGCCATTACTGTCGCGGCTCCAAACCCAGCCGTTGGTTATATGGTCGATTTGGTTAGCCATAAGCCAAGCAAGACTATACCCTCTACACTGATCACTAGCTCTACCACAGAAGATGATGGTGTTCTAAATGCTAGGAAAAGGGCCGCCGGCCCTCTCATCGATGATGGTGTCGATGTTGGCCATAAGGTTTACTCAACTCATTCAATCTCTGCCGCCATCTCTTCGCCATCCTCACCCTCATCATCATCGTCATCAACCTACTCGTTTAACAACTCCACTCCGTCCGGAACGCTCGTGGTATCACTTTGCGACTCTTTAATCACCCTAGCGCCAAGGGAACCGGCTGTAGGTCCTATCGATGCAGTCAACGGGTATCGGGTCAGTAGGCCCAGGAGGTCCAGAACCATCACGACAGCTACGCCCACAACCAATGCGGACTGTAATCTGATCGCAGCCCTCAGGGGGGATCAGCCTCGCTTGCTCAGAAGAGATCCTGCAATCAACAAAATCAGCGCTGTCAGCGACGGTGTCCCCAACGAAAGCGTAATTAGCTTAGCCGGCGGATCTCCAGTCACAATGGCCGCCAACGATATAGATGCATTGAACGCAGTAGCGTACGTAAAAACACATATTACGATGCTCAAAGATAAACACTAACACCACCACTAGCTCCGAAAACCCCGTCCCCATCGCACCCTTCCCCTCCATCATCGCCGTCCTCAGCGTCGCCCCATCCCCAGCCAACAACCTCCCACCCTCTCTCTACGACCCCCCCTCGCCCACGAGCACAGGCGGCGCCATATTCCACGTCCCAGGCACCGACACAGAACTCTACCTCTACCCCAACCCCACCCAGCCCATCGACAAACTCTCCATGGGCCAAGTCCTCGCCGAAGCCATCTCGGAACTCAACACCTTAATCACCAAACCCCACAAGGACGGCTGGTTACCTACGAATGACTGGACCTATGTCCGGCAGAAATGGGGTTGCATCGTTACGGTTGAGAGGAACGAGGTGGCGGGGCGGAAGGGATTGCCGCAGCATTTGACGTATGGCATTTTGCACAGTGCGATGGTGGGGCTTTGGGGGGGGTTGTTCAGTAAGGGCGTGTATCGGGGGGCGAAGTTTGTGATTGTGGATGGGAAGTGGGGGTTTGTGGGGTCGGGGAGCATTGCGCCGTGGGGGAATGGGACTGTGCTTTCTCCTTGAAGGGGGATGTGGCACTATAGAGTTGATAGTGCAACTCTCCGATTCTTAAATTTCCTAAAAGTCAATACGACATCTTCATCTTCATCCCTGTGCCTAGGCTCATACATGCCAGGCGTAACAGAACAGACATGAGAATGAACCTATCAAGCATAAACACGCACAATACCGAACAAACGGTAACTATTCCTCATAACCGTTCCCTCCATTCCTTGGTCTCTAGAACCCCCAACGAAATCTTAACTTATACTTCCCACACTAACAGCGGCTGCTTTTCTCATTTCAATGCCCAAGCGTAGCCAGAGCTATAAAGATGGACCGATGGTGCACGCGCTTTCGGAGGGCATTCCTGTCCTGACATCCCACAAGCCGATTGCACAAGGGGCGTCGGTCTGATCTAGTAAGTCTCATACATGCCCCTTCATAGATCTCAGGACGACATCAACCTCTCCAATTTACCCTCAGAACCGCTCATCCATAAAGTCCATATTATAATGCGTGCAGAAAACACACCACTACCATCATCATCGGTTCAACACCAACACCGACTGAAATCGAAACCTACTCTGCAATATAATACTCCCCCAAAACGTCCTGCACTAAAATCCCATACCCCCAACCACACCCACTTCCTACTTCCTAAAACATACCCCCAACTCAAACCAAGGTACAACTAGGATCCGAACCCCAACCTTTCGGGAAAGATACAACAGTGAACTTCTGATATCAACGTTGCCACGAAAAGATATAAGTACTACTTTTGGATTAGCGATGATGGAGGTAGAAGATGTGATGGGCTGTTAAACATATATTTGGCGTAAGAGAGGCTGTAGTACTTTTAATGGTAAAAGTCATGTTTTCACGTTTTAGATGGCAGGAGTAGTGGTGGTAACTAACAGTATCCGGACCGAAGCACTCGAAAGCTCTTTCCACCTCATCCACACAAGAAACTCTTCAAAAGAACCCCCCCGGTACCCTCCCACCAAACAAGAACAAAACACAACATAACAGAAGCACGCTTCAGACCAAACGCTCTCAACGGTTTGAATAGAAAACCACGCAATCCCGGATACCAATAGACAGGTTTTGCAGTCCCGATTTCAAGCGATTATTTAATATTATTTAATAGTTAATAGCTATATCGGGCTATAGTATTTACTAATTATATAGATTATTAAGTTAGTAATTTAATTATTAAATTATTAATTTAATATAAATAATAGCCTAATTAGGCTATTATTCTAATATTCTTTATAGTTAATCTATTACTTACCTATATTTATATCTATTCTATCCCTCTTATAACCTTCCTCTACTATTATTAATAGTTATTTTATACCTCCTAGGCGTGCTTTAAAGTCTTCTAAGGATATCTTAGGTACTAGTACCTTCGCTATTACTATTACTAGTACGCCGGATCCTCCTTCTATATCCTTATAATTAAAGATCTTAATATAGCGCGATAAATATATAATTACTACGTATCTATATAATTAATAAGAAGATATTATTACTAGCCTCTATATAAATATACCTCTTATACCCTAGGAACCTCCTAATAATAATAATATCCTTCTCTTATATTCCTCCTAACCTACCCCGCGGAAGTCCCCTTATAAAGAGAAAGGTTATAAGAAAGCTAGGCTATATAATATAGAGCTATCATATTATTTAGGGAGGTATAAGAGTAGGGGGACTAGGAGCTTAGATATCTTATAGTTAGATAGTTATAATAAGAAGTATAGGAAAGGTAGGTAGAAGGGATAAAGTATATATAAAGGAACGCTTCTTAATATTAAAGAGATAATAATATTTATTAATTATTTGTATTTGTATTTGTATTTATATTTCATACTCTACTATCTAGCTACTTAGAGCTAATAAGGGCGTTCTAACTCTAGTTTATTAAGAGGAAACCGTGAACTATAGAAGAAAACCTCTCTTACCTACCCTATTTACTATAACGCTTCCGGGTCTTCAAATACTATATGCTATCCTCTCCCTTATACTCTATACTACCCTAGTATTAGATCCTAATATCTATATACTCCTCTCTCTTACTAGGGCCACGCCCCTTTCTCCGCTCTTAAAAGGTTTATACTCCCTTAATTACCCTCTTACCCTTCCCTATATAGTTCGACTAATACTAATAAGTACCCTCAGCCCTCCTACTAGTCTGCTGCTACCCTACCTACTCCTCTCTTATATTATCTAGTATTAAGGTATCCTTTTCTATTTAACCCGTAATACCGGGTTACTACTACTACCAGCCTAGTAGAAGGCCTATAGTACTCCTATAAGGAATTACCGCGTATCTTTTCCGTAATACGTAGGAGGGAGCTATTAGAGTTATTAGGGGGGGTATAGATATACTTCATCGCCGCCGTCACGTCGCTATTTCCTAGTACTAGGCTATATAGTAATCTACTTATAGGAGAAAGTGGATTATATTAAAATCCCGCCGGCTATACCTATAATTATAGGGTTACTACTCCTACTCCTACGCGTAGTTATAGTCCTCCTAGCTAGGGGGGGTAGCCCTAGCCTATTATTCCGACTCTTCTACTTAGTATAATACCTTCTATCTCTTAACCTAGAGTCTCCTACACGTAGAGCTAATACTACTAGCGGGAACTAAGGTAGGTATTATTATATATACCGAGGGCGCGCTCGCCGCGCGTATAAAAACTCTATATAAGGAGCTCTACTACTATATAATATCTTAGTTTTATTCTAACTATATTCGGACTAGAGACCTCTTAGCTCTATTAATAAGTAATAGGTTCGTAGCTAGCACTGCGTATAAGTAGATCTCGTCGCTAGCTTATTTATTAATTATACGCTTATTAAAGCAGGTATATATAGACTTTCTAGTATAAATTTATAGTAGAAGGATATATAGCGGGACTTTAAGATATATACCTACTATTCCTACTCTTAGAATAGTTATTAATAAAAGGTAGTAGTACTACTTAAATAGCGTAAGTATAAGAAGGAATATAGTAGGAGATCTAGGTATATAATAATTAATAATAACCTTATATAAGTACTAAATTAATAGTAACTAATAGCTAATAAAGTTTAGGCTAGAAAATATAAAAAGAAGTAAGATATAAAAGATAAGAAGGAGAAAATATAGGATTATAATACTAGATAAGATATACTCTCTACTCGCTAAGATAAAAAGGCTATAAGGGAAATAGAGAATACTAGTTCTAATGAAATTCCTTCTTATAAAGAAAATAATAAATAAGACTCCTCTTTAAAAGGCTTATCTATCTTACTCTTATTTATAGTAATATTACTATTACCCTCTAGTATAAGTACTATATTAAAAGGTTCCCCCTGCTAGTAGTAAAGCCTAAGTCCTTAATACTAGAGTAATACTAGCTACTAGAGTAGTATTAGTATTAGGAGCGATCTTAAGGATAAAGCTAACTCTACTAATAGTATTATCTATTAGCTATAACGACTATAATAGTAGAATAAGAAAAAGAATAGGGGGATAAGGCTATAAAAGGATAGGTAAAGACTTAAATAAGTATAAAGGTCTTATCTAACTTAGGATATAGCTACTATTCTAGTTAATTTTATAAAGTAAAGTTTAAAATTCTTTAAATCCCGTAGTATAATAACTCTAGCGATAATACTTATAAGTATTAGTAGGCCTATATTAATAAGTAGTATTTAGGCCCCTCTACTTACTAATATTAACGCATCTATAATAACTAGTACTTAGGACCTAGCCTTAATTAAGAAGCTAGAACTTATTTATAAGTAGTAACTTAATACTAACGCGGAACTTAAATATTTAATTAAAGGAATATAATAGACTTATAATATATTAAATATACTTTATAAGGAGTTATAGGCCTTTATAGCTCTATTATAAAAGTAAATAGGGGCTTAAAAGGACCTTATTTAAACGCTTTATATAAATTAAGTCTTATATTAATAGTACCTAAGTAAAGAGATGGAATAAATATAAAAAATACTAGAAAATATCGCTAGTAAGATTAGTCTTACTATCCCTATAAAGATTATATATTAAGCCGTCCCTAGATATCTAATAGAAAGGTTATAAGTATAGTATAGTTACGTATTAATAGGCTTAATAGTATTAAAGATATAGATTAAGTAAGTAATAGTAGAGACTCTAAAAGTAATAATAATAATAATAGTAAGTAAAGGAGAAATACTATAGAGGATTTTTATATAGAAGTTAATAAGGAGCTTAGTAAAGACAGGGTTAATAATACGTAGTAGGAATACTATAAGACTAGTAGATATAATACTTAGGTATATTTTATAACTCTAATACGTGAAATAATATAGAATAACGGAATAACTATTAATATAGACCCCTAATATTTAAGTAACTTAGAATTAGGATATTTTAGAATAAGAAGTAGAAAAACTAAATAGAATATAGAAGCGGAAACTTTAGGCGAGAATAAAGAAATAAGGCCTTATAAAATACTTACTATTTTATAGTAATTATATAAATAGGTTATATTACTTAATAAGGGCGGGTTTCTTATATTTCTTATATATATTATAGATTTAGGCTAATTTATAACTTATCTCTACGAGCTTCTTTATAACTTAAATTTAATAATAAGCTCTTAATTAGTAATATAGTCTATAAACTAATAGCATTATAGCGTTAGAGTTAGGTAATTATATATAGATTATAGGCCTATAATCCCTTTAATTATATTATAAGGCTTAATATAAAGAAATATACCTAAGTAATTATTAGGCGGAGTTAATTACTAATAAATATTAGTAGATTATTAAAGGCCTTATCCTAAATTAACTAGATACTATATTTTAGCCTTATAAATAGGTAAAATAGTTTATTAATAGTACCGCTACCTAATAGATATTACTAACGGGTATTAGCCCTAATTTTATTCTATACTTAAAGGTATTTATTACCTAAAGTATCTATATTATCCTGAAACTATACTTAATAGTAATCTATATACTAGCTATTCTTCTATTAAACTTTCTCTTCCGTGCGTTTAGGTAGCCTATATATAGTAATATAATAAATTCTATATACCTATAAGCTTTATTACTAAATAGATCTAGAACTCGCCGCCCCTAGAATACTTAATATAGCTAGTCTTATATACCGGAAGTTTATAGTATTATTAAGTTATTTACCTTTCCCTTAAATAGGCCGTATAGTATACTAATTAGACTATCTAGGCATATTACCCCTAACTATACTATACTTTATACCTTTTTATATATAGAGTAGAAGAACCTCTAGTCTTCCTTTAGTAAATAGAAGCGCTGAAATATTCTATTAATAAACCCCTAAACTATAGACCTCTTATATATTTTACCTATATATTTAATTACCCTTATATACCTCTAGATCCTATTATATTTAAGAATAGGATATTAGCGTAGGATAGGATTATAATAATTATATAAATACTTAAAGATATTATTAATTACGGTAGAAATAAAGGAGGGAGATCGGCTAAATATTATTAATAACTTATATAGAGGACGTAGGTATAAGAATTTTACTAGAATAAGATATAGAGCGAGCTCTAAGCTAGGCTAATAATTATATTACTAGTTAATACTTTTAAGGTTAAAATAAGTAAGTAATTAATATATCTTATCCTTAGTAAATCTAAACATCCGCCTTATTTACTTAGGTAGGAAATTATTAAGACTCTACTCCTTACTCTAATACTTAACTAGTAGGATATAGGCGTGGCGCGGGACTTAGCTAATATAGTATAAACTAAGGATAAGGAGGGCTAGAGTAGCTACGTATATAAGTTCTTTATTAGAATTAATGTCTATAATACGTTATTATTAATAATATAGATAAATAGATAATTACTAAAAGGGGTTTTACGGGCAAATCCTAGATATATAGGGCTAAGTGGCGACGGCTTATATTCGGGTAAATTTAGATTAGGCTTAGCGTACGGCTAGATCCGTGCAAATCATTAAATAAACGTTAAATAATCTCACTGCAAAACCTGTCTAATAACTACAACACTCGAATGCCAGCCTCAAAACCTCAAACCCAATCGCATAAACCAAATCCGCAGACCCTCTCAGCTCTTTCAGAACATCCTCTGAAAGCCCCATACACCCCTGAAAACCCCCCATCCCATATTAACCCATCAAATCGACCATCTCCACCCCTTCCCCCTCCAACCCCTCTCATACCCCCCCACCTCCTCCTCACCCCCTTCATCCTCTCCCTCCACCTCACAAAACCCCTCACTGCTTGTATCCCTCTCCCCGCCAAGGCCCAGCTTCGAACTCAACCCCTCATAATCCAGCTCCGCCATTTCGAATGCAGTAACCGCAAAACGATTTCCACACTCGTTCTGCTGCTCCTCAGCTGCAGTGCTAGTGCTAGTGCTTGGCGTGTATGTTGGTGGTGATGGATTGCGGGTGGATGTTGAGGGGGGGCTTGGCGTTAATGGACCTTCATCTGCGTTCCGAAGCGCTAGTGGAGTACCCTCATCATGGCTTCCTTGTGAGATTGATGGATGAATGGGTAGAACACTGGCGCCTCGGGGCGTAGGATGTGTTTGTGGTGAATTGGTGTGGGTAGGGGTGCGTGGGTGAGGTTGGTGTGTCTATCTTCATCTCCAGATCGGTGGCAGTCTGGTCTCCCTTCTCCAAAGTCCTTTGCAGAAGAATCATGATATTTTTTGTTGTGGAGTTGTTGACAAGTGGGTAGAAATCAGGCGCGTCGGGGCGAAGAAGAGAGTATGTGTAGCGATTCGGTGCTGTTAGGGGCGTATGGGCGAGAACGGCGTTGCACCATGCGTCTATATCATTTCCATCTCCATCTTCCTCTTCCTCATTTTGATCTGGAATTCCCATAAACATGTACGCGCAACTCTCATATCCGGAATCTTTTCGTTGGTGTGTTATGGCTTCTTCTTTGTTTCTGGAGTATGGGATGTAAGGAGTAGTGCTGGTGTTGGTGTTGATCGCAGGGAGTTGATAGTGATGACGACGTGGGAGGCGATATGTTGCTGGTAGCGGGACGGGGCTGGAGGTGAAGATTTTGGATACGTGGGGGATTTGTCGCGCTGTACCTGGAGTGGGTTGGAAGCGAGTGGAGGGTGGGGTTTCGTGGAGGTAGAATAGTTCGGCGAGGGTGTATTGGGAGGCGGAATCCGGATTGGAGGTTTTCTGGATTTCTCGTCTTTTCTCTTGTAAGGTTTGGAGGCCTTGCGATGGACCTCGCTCGGTGTCTGTCAAGAGGTTGGGGTCGGACATCTTAGGAGTTTGGGACGTTTGTAGGTGAGGTTGTAGGTGTGTGATGGGGTGAGGTGATGGGGATGGGTATTTTGTGGAGTTGGAGTAGGCGAGGTTGAATTGAATTTTCTGCAAAGGAGAAGAGGAAGTCGATGAGTGGTGTATGTTTTGTAAAGACGTGAGTGTTGCTGGTATGGTTGACGCATACTCATTTGGCTTGTTGTGTCGGACACGGTCTGTGATAAGTTATCAACGTCAACACCTGATTCATCTTTCGTGTTACGAAAACTCCGCGTTCTATGTCAACACCCAAGTCAATTCTGGAAATTTCTTGGTAGCCTTCGTTACCAACTCCCGCCTGAAGATTTACATTTCAACACACATGAGCATTGAGATAGACAACGCCTGTCGAGCACGGGAGGCAAAGATGCGGGAAGATTATCATCGAAAGGAAAAGCAGTATGGCAAAGTCACATCCCGCATCGAAAGTCGCGTCTAATGTCATTCTCGTGTTAGGGACTCAGACTCACCCATCCGGGCATCCGCTCGATTCATCGTCTTGCCAGAATTGGTGGAGATGACAATATTACACCTACCCGCTCTACAGATACTCCTCATACAGCGGACTAGCACGATCTTCCACGACATCATCCAGTCCTCCGTGTCTATACGGCGAAAACTGTTCCTTGACGATGATCCCTGCAAGGCCGACTACGCGCAGATCGATTCCAACCCTTTTCTGTGCAGATTTGGAATACCGCGCTTCGGGACCATTCACAAAACAGACTTGGCGAAATACAGCCACCCGACTGCTTCTTGGAGGAATATGTTCGTATCGATGCCATCAGGAAAACAGTTGATCATGACACGTTTCGCTGCGTTCACAGGAGGCTGGGAAAGGTGCAATGTCTGTCTTACTAGCGAGGACCATAGTGGAATCAGAATGTGGCAGGTGGCAGACCATGTATGGGAGGACGCAGGGGAATTGTCAGATATGATCGAGATGACGATCTGTGTTCCGTGAGCAGAGTGACGACTGGTAAGCTCTGTGTAGCCTTGAAAACTATAGGAACATCGAGAATGAATTCGACACTGTTGCTTGCATGAATGTCTGGTTAGCGAACTTTGTGCTCGTAATGGAGAGAGGCAATGATAATAGTGATGCGCTAGAAGCACTGTCGTATCTGCTTCTGAGGTCCGATATAGTTCAGTACTATCCAATATACAAAGGTCGTATGTATTGATGTCGAGCCCGAAACGTCCATTGGTGGCAGTCTGATCGAGTCTCGAATTGCTTATCTTCCAGGGCTCTCTGTCGATCCACTTGTAAGATAATTGCTATGTAGAAAGGGACCTTCGAGGAGGGCACGAACATAGTCGAACCCATAACAGTGTATATTTGCACGCCTGGAACGTCGTCGCATCCAGTAGCGATGAAGCATTCTAACGGAGGGGCATTACATTCCTGTATTTCCTTGGGTATAACCCGTTGTAGTCCATCAATGAATTCGAGGTGTTGCAAGGTCCTCTGCACAATCGTGTATATAGCAAGGAAGTGGTGCCGAGCCATAACGTAGAGTGAAAGTGTATAGGAGTCGCAGAGAACAGTCTGTTGTAATCTAGAGAGCAGAAGCTGAGAAGATAGTGTGAACGAGTTGAAGAGCATGCATGAGCAAGTACTTGTATTTGTACATCACGGTAAGCTCGATTGATGGAGAAGGCCCTGCTGGAAGCCTACTATATGCACGAGGCTCAATCCCAAGATTTGATCTACTCACCACGACGGAACAGAGGGTTATTGTCGATGATTTAGGTTGTTTTCAGACAATCATCAAGCCAGGGAGACCGTTCTCCCACTTATCCGTATCCGGCTCGTATACATACGTCGTACAGAAGCATCGCTAGGGTTCACATCCGCATGAAACACGATCCGTGATCCATCAGCCAGCACATCTGTCCCACCAGGGCTTAAAAGTCCATTAACGCCTGTTACTAGCAACGGGGTCGAAGATCTAGTATAAGGCCCAACCACGTTGGTACTGGTAGCATAGCTGGTATCGTAGAATCGAGTATTGTAGCAATTGCTACTAAAGAAGAGCACGTAGGTACCGTCGGCTGAACGTACTAAGCTGGGGGCTTCGATGAGTGGGCCGTCAGATGGACTGAGATGGAGCAGTGGTGTTGCATGTCCGATAGGTGTATAGCCATCAGTGGCTGACACTTCTTGAAGCATAAGGGGCGTATCGTGCGCTTGGTCCTTGTTTCCGCAGGGGCCACCACCGCCAAGACTGTTGCCGTCAACTTTGTAGACCACATAGACCTTGCGATCTGCATCGACGAACCCTGCAGGATCGATGGCACCACCGAATTTGAGGGGACAAGCTAACTCGTGATCCGTAGGAACGAACGGGCCGGTGATGCTCTGAGAGGTGGCGGCTCCGATGCAATGTTTGCTTTCGTCTTTGTCCGAAGTAGCTGAATAGTACAGGACAAATGATCCATCCGCAAGCTGAACGACGTCTGGGGCCCATAATCCTGGGTCCTTTTGATTGGTCCAAGACGGCAAAGTAGGCATAGCATCTTCCAAGGCGCCATCTGGCTTTTTCACAATGGCCATCCCCGTCATATTTGTGGAGCTAGCGATTGGAACGTTCGCTCCTCCACTTTGGGTTGCGAAAGCGTAGAACGTCCCGTCAACCTCGATGAAGGCAGGATCAGGGAAATTGTCTTGCATGAGAGGGATCATGAGAGTCGGTGGGTTGCCTCCTTGACCCTCTCCCTGCCCTCCGCCTGAACCTGCTCCACTAATGCCACCTTGACCACCTCCCACATGGGATCTATCCCGGTGGCTAAGAGCTAGACCTCCTGAAATTGGAGGTGGCGCGCATGAGGATTGAAGAATGTAGCTAATGACTGCAAGGAAGGACAAGATTGAATGAGACATAAATAGCCAACAGTTGAAAGATCAACGGAAAAAAATGTGGGCAGATTGGAACGAAAAGGAGCTGTCAGGGAGGGTGGAGATAAGGAAGTCATATACTCAACCGGGAGACCTACCAGGTTATAGATGTTGCAGTGGAAATAAGAGGCTTAGCATTGGCTCGTCTTCAGATAACGGGACAGCTTCCTTTTCCCGTCGTCATCCGTTCGCAAAACCCTGCCGTTGGGGCACAATCCGAAGGAACGCGAAGGAGCAGCCATCTGCAACAACTTCCAAGGCCACATGACGATGGTATGAGTGTATACGAAAGTGCTTGCACATCAGCAGTAACAAACGTGAGCTTCCTCCTTCCCGAACGACTTGAGATTATTCCGTACATGGCATACAGGCCCAGATTTAGCAAAAAGTAGGACCTTCGCTGTAAACCAAATTATTACTTGATATAGCACAACGTAAGGTAATCCAGGCCCGAAACCATTCCGCGTCTGGCCAGCCGTGTAGCGGCTGTCTCAGATTAGTGGTGAAGTGGGAGTAATTGGAGCGCATCTACCCTCCCAAAGTCCACGGTAGCAGTATCCCGTTGATTTCAGATACTAATGGCCAGACAATTGGGGCGTAAGACAAAATAGTGTAGAGAAGTAAAAATTGGAGAAGAGACATGACGTTCAGGGGATGTTCGAAGTGATGTCTTGGCATCAGTGCCAAGACTTCCGCCAAGACCTCCTTTCCCCCACGAAGTACGGAGTATGAAGTATAGAGTACCTTACATATTACCCTTTCCTACAAGCCTCGCAAGACCCATCTCCAGCAGTGTGCACAAGGATGGCATGCCTGAAGGGATCGCGATTCGTAAGGCTTGTCCCATGGTAATAAAATGTGCCATGAGCCCCTCCTTTCAGCCCCACGAACTCAAAATCGTTCGTGTCTAAAACACCGTTCCTCCCCCCATCCCATCCCATAATCTCAAGAATCTCCACAATGGCTCTACAAATCGCCGCCCGTCTCCAATCCTACCTCGAGCCCCTCATCTTCCTAATCGTCGCCGCCTACGGTGGGGGGGGGGGGGGGGGGGGGGGGGGGGGGGCGCCGGGGGCCG
>JAABUR0100000116.1_pt1 | contig 183808 bp, 179 predicted proteins | sample 5560091 | NCBI WGS metagenome assembly JAABUR01 (sample SAMN10711879, study PRJNA513375) | rock metagenome | isolation source: Antarctica rocks | place: Antarctica: Victoria Land, University Valley sud | reverse complement strand
CCTGATCCGCCCCGAAGAGGCGGCCATAGAGACATGAGCGTTGCTCCCAACCCGCGACACCCGAGGAGGCCTTCAACGATCTGGCCCACCGTTACTTGACAAGCCGGCCCTTCTTCATAGAGACGAGGAGCGGGTCGCATGGAGGCCGTCGCGCAAAGCCGGGCGAAAGAAGGGCAGTGAGGGGAGGGTGATCGCCGGCAAATGCGCGATCGACGGGCCCGAAGCCCCCCGATCAGGCTCCGGCGAGCCCCAAACCGCTCCGGTGGAGTTTCAGGAGGTTGTGAGTGGCGGCGATCAGGCGCCATTCCGAGTGGCAGGCGGCTAAGCCTCGTCGTTGAAAGCGCCCAGCGCGCAGTCCGACCTTGATCTGGGCGAAGACCGGCTCGATCATCTGCTGGCGGCGGCGGTAAGCCGCCTCGTTGTCGGGTTCCTGCAATCGCTCGCGCATTCGCTCGTAGCGGGGGCCGGATCTGATCTTCGTCGGCGCCTTTCGGGTGTCGGCGTCAGGCGGGACGAGGACCCGGATCCCCTTCGCCTCGAGCGACTCGATCTGGCGTGAGTTCCAGTAGCCGGCGTCGGCGAGGACGGTGTCTGGCTGGGTGGCGATGCCGGTCCCAAGACGCATCGCATCGGGCGTGGAGCCTCCCCCGGCCTCCCCTGCTCCCTAAGACGGGAGCTTGTCGGCCTCAGGGCCTCGTGTGCCCCGTTCCATACGTGCTTGCTCCGTGCCCGAGAGCGGCGCTGCCAGGTCCGTCGTCCGTCAGGCAAGCACCTCGCGGAGCGTCCGCAGCTGGTGGCGCAAGTCCCGGCGAACCCCTCGCTCAAAGGTCTTATGCAAGAAGCGAGGCAGCCTTTTCCACGTGAACTCGCTGACCTGGGTGAACCGAGTGGTGGCTCCAACCGGCTCAAGCCGGTACTCGACCTCGAATATGGAAGCTTCGTCCTCCTCTCGGATTAGAAGCCGCCGAGGCGGGTCAAGCTCAATCTGCTCGATCAAGAGATCAATCGTCGGCCGCAGGGGGACCGGCTTGTGTCTGACCAGCCATCGCTTTTCTCCGCACGGCTCCACGGACCGGACCTTCGGGCACCACTGCGGATCATTCATTGGATCGGCGACGAAATCCCAGACTTCCTGCGGTCCCCGCGGTAGCTCGATCGTCTCCTCCACTCGCATGCCGAAACCATACGACCCTCGGAAGGATGTCCGCCTGCCATGCGGAGGGCTTCATCCCACCCGTCGTCCAACCCAGGCGGCGGGGGCGGGCGTCCCGATGACACTCAGGTAGCCGGCCGCCGCAACGATTGCTCGGCAGGCTGGAGCGGGTGACGGCCGGCGGACGTCAGCGGGATGCCCGCCCCCGTCGCCGCTGCAGCGCTCGAACCTTGGGGCTAAGCCGTGACGGCGGCCGAATCCTCGGCCTCGTCCTTGACCTGGAAGGACGAGCCGCAGCCGCAGGCGGCGACGACGTTCGGGTTGTTGACCGCGAAGCCGGCACCCTGCAGGCCCTCGACGTAGTCGACCTCGGAGCCGAAGACGAACTGCATCGAGACCTTGTCGACGAGGACCCTGACGCCGTTGTGCTCATAGACGTGGTCGTCGTCCTTCTTCGCGCCGAGCGCAAGGGCGTACTGGAAGCCCGAGCAACCGCCGCCGCGAACGGCGACGCGAAGCGCCTGATCGGTGTCGGGCTGGGAGGCGAGCAGCTCCTTGAGCTTGCCCGCGGCGACGTCGGTGATCTTGATGGCTGCCTCAGGTGTCTCCATGGCTTCAGATTGTATAGCTCAGGTCCAACGGTCTCAATCGCCGTCCGCGGGGGAGTCCTCAGCTGCCTCGCCGTACTTCCACTCGAGGTATTGCAGGATGCGCTTCGAGTCGTGGACGACCTCCCCGCCGTCGATCAGCAGGGGCACCCTCCCCTGGCCGGTCAGCTCGACCACCTCCGGGCGGCGACCGCGGCGGCGGTAGGGCACCCGCTCGACCCGATGCTCGACGCCGAGCTTGCGCAGCCGCCGAGAGACCGCCCCACACGGGCATAGGTAGTCGGTCCGCGTCGGGCAGCGGTAGAGAACGATCTGCTGCTCGCCGCTCATGGCGTCAGCCTGCCCGCCAGCCGCACCGCCCGTCCGGCCAGGCCGAGCGCGGCATCGGCTGCTCCGGGCTCGCCCCCGACCCGATCGCCGAGCTCGGCCATCTGCGAGTTGAGCGCGGCCTCGAGCGTCTCCTCGTGGGGCCGCGACTCGAAGCCGAGCTCCCGCTTCGCCTTCGCCGAGGAGTAGGTCCACCACAGAGCGGCCGAGCGGGTCTCGTCGACCGACAGCTCGAGCGGCAGCCCGAGCTGCTCTGAGAGCATCGCCCCCGCAGTCGCCAGGTTCGGGGGCAGCCGCAGTTGCGGAGCGGGCACGCCGCAGATCCGGGAGAGGTCGGAGAAGAGGCGCTGCAGGGTGAAGTTTCGACCGCCGAGGATGTAGCGCTCCCCCGTCTCACCCTTCGCGTCCGCCAGCAGGTGCCCGGTCGCGACGTCGCGAACGTCGACGATGTTCAGGCCTCCATCGACGTAGGCCGGGATGCGCCGCAGCAGAAAGCGCCTGATCAGCCCCATCGAGCTGGCGCCTCCCTGGTCGGGGCCGAGCACGAAGGTGGGATTGACGATCACGGCGTCGAGCCCGTGCGCGGCCACTCGCAGGACCTCCGCCTCCGCCTCGTGCTTGGAGTTCATGTAGGCGATTCCGAGGCCGCCCGCGGTGAATGCCTGACGTTCGTCGGCCCGGCCGCCGGGCGCGGCGGGCCCGATCGCGGCCACCGAAGAGGTATGGACCAGGCGCGTGGCACCGGCCGCCAGCGCCTCCTCGGCGACGATCCGGGTCCCGCGGACGTTGACGTCGAAGACGCGGCCCTCGTCGGCGGCTCGCATCGAGGTGACGCCGGCGACGTGGAAGACCCGCTCGACCCCCTCGACCGCGCGTCGGACCGCGCGGCGGTCGGTGACGTCGCCGTTGACGCGCTCGAAGTCGATCCCGGCCAGGATCGAGTCGTCGGAGTGGCGCCGGATCAAGACCTTCAGGTCGTCGCCACGCCTCCCGAGCGCGCGGGCGAGATGGGAGCCGAGGAACCCCGTGGCGCCGGTGACGAGCGTCTTCGCCATCGCGGCGGATGGTAGTGAGGGGACGCGAGTGCTCGGCAGGGCAACTGATACAACGGCCCGATGAGCCCCGAGCCGCGGACCGCGGTCGTCTGCGATACCACGGCCTATCTCCCGGACGAGTTGGTCTCCGAGCGCGGGATCGAACGGATCAGCCTCTACGTGGCGCTCGGCGGCGAGCAGCGGCGCGAGGCCGAGATCACCGACTACGCCAGGTTCTTCGAGCGGCTGCGCGAGAGCGAGGAGGGAGCGACGACCTCACAGCCATCGGTCGGCGACTTCGTCGAGACCTACGTCCCCCTCCTCGAGGGGGACCGCGAGATCGTGTCGATCCACCTCTCCTCGACCATCTCGGGGACCTACGAGACGGCGCTGCAAGCGCGGCAGAGGCTGATCGACGAGGGTCGGGGCGGCGAGCGCGTGCACGTCGTCGACAGCCGTACCGGCGCCGGCGGCATGGGGATCGTCGTGCTGGCAGCGTCGGCTCGTGCGGCGGCCGGCGACTCGAGCGAGGCCATCGTCGAGCGCACCACGGAGGTCCGCGAGTCACTGCGGATGTGGTTTGCGATCGACACGCTGGAGTACCTGCGTCGCGGCGGGCGAATCGGCGCCGCGCGCGCCTGGCTCGGCTCGGCGCTGCAGATCAAGCCGATCCTGACGCTGGAGGAGGAGATCACGCCGATCGAGCGGGTCCGCACCCGGCGCCGGGTCTTCGAGCGCCTGATCCAGTACGCGCACGAGCTGCGCGCCGACGGTCGCGACGCCTGGGTCGTCCAGCACATCCAGGATCCGGAGAACGCCCAGCGGCTGGTCGAGCGCTGCCGCGAGGTGATGGGCTGCGACCCGCTGTTCGTCTCCGAGGTCGGCCCGGTGATCGGAGCCCACACGGGACCCGGCCTGCTCGGCGTGGGCGGCGTGCCGCCCGACCTGCTGCGCTGAGCGGCGCTCGAAGCAGCTAGCTCAACGCCGCATCTCCGGGCTCGTCCTCCGGATCGATCGCGGCCGCAGCCTTGGCCGCGATCCGGCCGAGGTTGCGGCCGCTGTAGGCCCAGTAGTCGCGCACCACGGCCTGGATCGCAGCGGCGGCGGGGATCGCAATCAGCGCGCCGAGGACGCCGAGCAGGGCAGCCCCGATGAGGATCGCGGCGATTACGACCAATGGGTGGATCCGCACCGCCTGCCCGTAGACGTTCGGCACGATCAGGTTGTTCTCGATCTGCTGGTAGCCGAAGAGGACCGCCCCCCAGATCAGGAAGCCGACCGGAAAGCTGGTGAAGGCGACGACGATCGAGACGAGGATCCCGCCGATCGTCGCTCCGACCAGCGGGATCAGGTCGAAGAACCCGAAGACGATCGCCAGCGGTAGCGCAAACGGCACGTCGAGGAGCGAGAGGGTGATGTAGGTCATCGTCCCGGCGAGGGTGGCGATCACGAAGGCGCCGAAGACATAGCCCGAGATCGCGTTCGAGATGTCGTTGGCGACCGTGCGGATCCGGTTCTCCCGCTCGGGGCGTAGCTGGCGATAGATGAAGTCCAGGATCCGCCTGCCCTCGATCAGGAGGAAGAAGGTGATCACGAGGATCGAGAAGAGCTGGATGAAGCTCGAGAAGACGCCGACGGTGACGTCCCGCAGTGTGCCGGCCGCCTCCCCGAGCCTGCTCGGCAGCTGGCCCGCCTGGTCCTGGAGGCTGCCGGTGATGTCGTAGCGGTCGTCGTATTCGCGAAATGTCTCGTTCTGCCGCAGATCCTCGACGTAGCTCGGGAAGTCCTCGGAGAGGCCGTCGATCCCCTCGACGAGCGGTGGGACGATCAGCAGGCCGATCCCGAAGATCGCCGCCCCGATGCCGAGGTACATGACCAGGATCGCCAGCCAGCGCGGGGCGCCGAGCTTGTCCAATCGATCGACGGGCCCGGCGATCGCCAGCGTGAAGAAGATGGCGATCATGAACAGCCCGACGACATCGCGGATCAGGTAGACGAGGTAGAGCCCGGCAAGGATCGCCGCCGCGACCAGAACCACCTTGGCGACGGCTCCCGCCGAGACCTGGGAGGCCCGCCCCGGACGACCCGGCGCTGCCGGGTTGACCACCTCGACCTCGACGGGTGTGGAGGGCTCGTTCAGCGTTGCCGGCGGCGGCGCAGGGCGACCAGCCCACCGATCACGAACCCGGCGACGGCGGCACCCTTGATCAGCTGCTCGCGGTGGTCGCTGAGCTGCTGGCGCCAGTCCGTGAGCTCGTTCACCCGGCTCCGCAGCGCCTGGACGGAAGTGGCCAGCTCGGCCTGCTGAGCGTCGATGTCGCGGCGGATCTCCTCGGCGCTGCGACCGGGGGCGCCGGGGCGGGGCGTGATCGACTGCGGCGCGTCGGAGCCGGCCGCCCCGGCCTCGGCGCCGCCGAGCTCGCGGGAGCCGCTCACGCGCTCTTCCCCAGGGTCGCCTTGGTCTGCTTGGCCTCTTCGATCGCCATCGCCGGCTTCGGGGGCGTGCCCTTCTTGACGGTCCTGTAGGCGATCAGGCCCGCCACCCCGGCGACGATGAGCCAGAGCAGCGACTCGAGCAGGAAGCCGGCCCAGATCGCGCTCTCGATCCCGAGGATGTCGTTGATCAACCAGGCGATGCCGTGCATGAGCATCGCCAGGGCGAGCAGCACGAAGACTCCGGCGGCGATCCCAACCGCCGAGCCGCGCAGGAGGTTCGTGATCTTCTCGGTGAGCTCGGCCTTTGCAAGCTCGATCTCCTCGCGGACGAGGATCGAGACGCGCTCGGTGACGTCGAAGACGAGCTCGCCGACCGCGCGGTCCCCCTTGGGGGAGTGGGAGCCAGAGGCCTTGGATCCGCCCGGGGGCACCGGCGCGCCGGTCATTCGGGCGGGTCCTCGTCGTAGATGCGGCGGAAGAGGGTCGCGGAGGTCCGAGCGGCGAGGATGCTGGCGACCGCGCCGGTCGCGGCCAGAAGGCCGGACCAGACCAGCTTCTTGGTGATGTCATTGCTCATCGACCTGCTCCTCGCATCGGCCCGGCTCACGCCCGGGCGGCGAGACTACCGGACCCGGCTCAGCTTCCGTCGCGCCGCTCGAGCCCGCAGCAGAGGGTCTCCACCACCATCTCGTGGGCGCGATCGAACTCCTCGTCCGTGGCGGGGATCAACTCGAAGACCCAGCCCGAGAGAAGCTGCTCGATCGCGCCGAAGAACCACATCCCGACGAAGTCCGGATCGATCTCGGAGCGGAAGACGCCCTCGCGCTGTCCATCGGCGACGATCCGGGCGACCGTGTCGTAGGCCTGCCGGATCTGCGGCAGGTGCGTTCGGCCGAACGAGTTCGCGGCGCGCGTGACCTCGACGATGATCACCTTCATCAGCTCGGGATCGTGGCGGTACGAATCGATGATGAACCCGGCGATTCCCGAGAGCTTCTCCCGCGGTGAGGCGGCCTGCGCGACGAGGTCCTCGGCGGCGGCGAGCAGCAACGACCAGCGCTCGGTGAACAGCTCGGTCATCACCGCCTCCTTCGAGCGGAAGTAGTGATAGACGAGCCCATAGGCGACGCCCGCCTCGTCGGCGATGTCCGATACGCGCGTCGCGTGGTACCCCTGCCGGGCGAAGACCCGAATGGCGCCATCGAGGATCGCCCGCCGCTTGTCGATCGCCGGCGCGCGCGTGCCCTCAGGCATTCGCGCTCACCTCCTGCGGCCACAGGTAGGCGCTCGCGCGGCGGTTGGCCAGCGCCGGCACGCGCTCGCGAATCCGCTCCAGCTCGCGCAGGTCGAGCTCGCCGATCGCGTACCCCACGCCCGCGGGGACGACGTCCATCACCCCACCCCATGGGTCGACGATCATCGAGTGGCCCCAGGAGTCGTAGTGCGGGGGCGCAGCTCCGACCTGGTTGGCGGCGAGGACGTAGAGCTGGTTCTCGATCGCCCGCGCGCGCAGCAGGACCTCCCAATGATCGCGTCCCGTCTCGGAGGTGAATGCCGAGGGGACGGTGATCGCCTTGGCTTCGTCGAGCGCCAGGATCCGAAAGAGCTCCGGAAAGCGCAGGTCGTAGCAGACGCTCAGCCCGACGCGCACCTCGCCGACGCAGCCGACGACGATCTCCTCCCCCGCCAGCTCGAACTCCGACTCGCGGTAGGCGATTCCGCCGACGTCGACGTCGAACATGTGGATCTTGCGATAGGCGGCCGTGATCTCCCCCGCGGGATCGAGCAGGAGGGAGGTGTTGGAGAGCAGCTCGCGGTCGGGGACGCGCTCGGCGACGCTTCCGGCAAGCAGATGGATCCCGAGGTCGCGCGCCCAGGATCGGGCCGCCTCGACGACCGGCCCGCCGATCGGCTCGGCGAGCTCGGCCATGACCTCGCCGGCGGCGAGCAGGCTCCACTTCTCGGGCAGGACGACGAGGTCGGCGCCGTCACCCGCCGCGGCCCGGACGAGCCGCTCGGCGATCTCGACGTTGCGCTCCACCTCGGCCGTGGAGTTGAGCTGAATTACCGCGGCGCGCATGTCGTCCTCTCGAGCCTGTGCCACCTGCCCCGGGGGGTCCGGGGTACTGATTGACGAGTCAATCTAGCTCAAGTAGAGGGACTTGATCGAGGCTGCGCAGCGCCCCGGCGAGGCCGGCCCGTCCGCTGCCGCCCCTAGGCGCTGGGCGGTGCGCGACGCGCCTCGAGCTCGGCGGCGAGCAGCTTCGAGTTCATCGCGGCAATCAGGTCGGAGAGCGGGTCGATCCCCGCCTCGATCAGCTCGGTGGCGCGCTCGGGGTTGCGGCCGACCACCTTCTCGGCGAGCAGCTCCACCTCGCGCTGCGCGAGCGCACGCAGCGGCTCGAGGAAGCGCGCCGCATCGTGCACCGTGAAGCCGATCCGCTCGTCGTAGCCACCGGCTCGGAAGCGAGCGATCGCCTCGACGATCCGGACGTCTGAGGGTGAGTAGCCATCCGCGGCGGGGCTGAGGATCTCGATCTCGGCAAGCCGGTCGAGCGCCCCGGCGGGGACGGAGTAGCGCTCGGCGACCTCGGCTGCGGGCGTCCGCTCGCGCTCGTGCGCCAGCGCCGCCTCGAAGCCGCGATCCGCAGCCTCCATCTGGGCCCGGACCCGATCGGCGTCGTCGCCCTCGCCCTCGAGCAGCTCGCGGATCACCCGCAGCGGCATGAAGCGCTCCTCCTGCAGCAGCTTGATCAGCCGGATCCGGTCGACGAGCTCGGGGGGGTAGTAGGCCATGTTGCGGCTGGTCTTGCGGCCCTCGGGCAGGAGGCCCTCCCGCAGGTAATGGCGCACCGTGGCCACGGGCACGCCGGCCGCCTCGGCCAGCTCGCTGATCTTCAGCGAGGGCTCACGCTCGATCGTCGCGGCGTCGCTCACGCCATCACCTCGACCGGGAAGTTGACTGAGCGGGCGAGGAAGCAGCGCTCGTGGGCGGCGTGGTGGAGATCGGCGACCGCGTCTTCCTCCGGCTGCGACTCGAAGCTCACCTGCGGGTGGAGCTCCACTCGGGTGATCCGCTCCCCGTCGAGCTCACCGATCGCCGCGTCCTCGTAGGAGACGACCCTGAGCCGGCGCTCGCGCGCCAGGGCGAGGAACCAGAGCATGTGACAGCTCGAGAGCGCGGCGACGAACATGGCCTCCGGGTCGGCGCGCTCGGGATCGCCTCCAACCTCCGGCATCGAGGAGCCCAGCACGGTCTGGGAGGCGAGCTCGATCCGGTGGGCGCGAAGGTCCGCCTTCGTCCCCTCCCACACGACCCTGGCGTGGTGCTGCGTCGCCTGCGCGGGCTCGCTCGCCAAGGGTCAGCCTCCCGTGGTGAGCTGCTGCTCGCTGCTCGCTGCTTGCTGCTTGCTCAGCCCCAGCATCCCCCGCGCCTCCACGACCGTCGCGGCACGCCGCCCGACGTCCTCGGCCATCCCGCGCGCCTTCGCGATCAGATCGCCGTTCGAGCGCGCCATCTCCCCATCCGGCAGGTAGAGGTTGTCCTCCAGACCGGCCCGCACGTTCCCTCCCAGCACGAGCGCGGAGGCCAGGAGCTTCCACTGATCGCGGGAGACGCCGATGACCTGCCAATTGTTCGCGCCCTCGGGCCCGCCGGGGATCTGGTCCGACATCGCCGTGACGTTGCGGGGCACGGGCCGGATTCCCCCCGTCACCCCCATCACCAGCGAGATCTGCAGCGGCTCGGCGAGCAGGCCCATGTCGAGCAGCGAATCCAGGTTGGCGACGTGGCCCGCGTCGAAGCACTCGTGCTCGGGTTGGATGCCGCACTCGCCCATCGCCTCGATCAGCTCGATGATCGTGTCGAAGCTGTTCTCGAAGACGGCCTTGAAGACGAAGTCCTTGCGCCGGCGCGAGTACTTCGCGTAGTTCATCGAGGACATGTTGAGCGCGGCGACGTCGGGCCTCAGCTCGCGCAGGTAGGCGATCCGCTTCTCCAGCGGGACGCCGATCGCCCCGGTCGAGTAGTTGACGATCACGTCGCCCACCTCGTCGAGGATCGCCTCGGTGATCGCGCGGAAGTCCTCGATCTCGTAGGAGGGAACGCCGTCGGGCGTCCGCGCGTGGATGTGGATCTGGGAGGCACCCTCGTCGACGGCCCGTCGCGCCTCCGCCGCGTACTCCTCCGGCGTGTAAGGAATCGCGGGGCACTGGTCACGGTTCGCGATCGCGCCAGAGATCGAGCAGGTGATGATCACCGGGTCCTCGAAGTGGCTCATCGCCTCATCGCCCCTTCCACTCCGGCTCGCGCTTCTCGAAGAACGCCTTGACGCCCTCCTGGATGTCCTCCGTGGAGAACGTGAGCGAGAGCTGCGAGCGCAGGTACTCGAGGCCGTCGTCGAGGGACATGTCGGCCTGGCGGTGCATCGCGTCGTGGCCGAGGCGCATCAGCACCGGGCTCTTGGAGGCAAGCTTGGTCGCCCACTCGTCCACGGCGGCGTCGAACTCGCGGGCTGGGACAACCCTGTTCGCGAGTCCGTAGTCGACCGCCTGCTCGGCCGAGATCTTCTCCCCGAGCAGCATCATCTCGTTGACCCGCTTGCGCGGGACGTTGCGGTAGATGATCGCCATGATCATGTACGGAAAGGCGCCGATGTTGATCTCCGGCGTGCCGAAGATGATCCCCTCCCGGGCGATGACCAGGTCGCAGGAGAGCGCCACGCCCATCCCGCCGGCCATCACATGGCCGTTTGCCGCGCAGAGGGAGGGCTTCCCGAGCCGCGGCATCATCCGGAAGAACTCGAGGAAGAGGTCGGAGGAGAAGTGCTTCTCCACCAGGGGCGCATCCGCCGCAAATCCGCCGAGGTCCGCGCCGGCGCAGAAGACCTTCCCCCCCGCGCCGGTGAGCACCACCGCGCGCACCTCCTCGTCGTCGCGGACCCGCCCCATGGCGTCCACGAGCTCGCCCAGCATCTGCCCGGAGAGCGCGTTGCGCTGCTCGGGCCGGTTCAGCGTGACGGTGGCGACGCCGTCCGCGACCTCGTAGAGGAGCTGCTCATAGTCCATTCAAAGCGGCCTCGGTAACCGCATGGCGAGCCTACCACCGTAGGAAGTAGGAAGTGATGCTGCCTACTTCCTACGGAGGGACGGAGGACGGCGTCGTTGTGGTTCACCGCACTCGTCGCCGGCAGTCTCTCTGCGTCTCCGCGTCGAGGGGTGATCCGGCAATAGTCTTAGCCGGCGGGGCCAGGGAGGGTGCCCTCTCAAGCGATGAGAGCACTCGCCACACTCACCTACCTCCGCGCGGGGATCGTCGTCGGGGCGGCCGCGGTCGTCCTGGCGGTGGCGGGGTACCTGGCGTACGGGATCTTCGATCGAGTTGCCCCCTTCGACATCAACGATCCCGACTCCGAGGTGGTGGAGGCCTCCCGAGCCTATGAGAGCGTGACCGGGCAGACAGCCGAGCCGGGGGTGGTGCTCCTCGTCTCCGGCTCGAGCGAGGATGCCGCCGCTGCGGCCAGGCAGCTCCGCTCAGTTGGCGGGATCGCCGAGGTCACGGCGCCCGATTCGGACAGTGCCCTGATTTCCGCTGACGGGACGCGCTCGCTCGTGCTCGGCTACCTCGACGCGGGGGCTAATCGCGTGGAGGTCGGCGAGGCGGTCGACGAGCACCTCGGGTCCACCCCGGGCGTCCTTGCCGGCGGCACGACCGTCGCCGCGCATCAAGTCGGCGTCCGGTCGGAGAACGACACCCGCAAGCTCGAGCTCTACGCGGCGCCGGTGCTCCTGCTCCTGCTCCTGCTCGTGTTCAGGTCCGCGGTCGCGGCGATGCTGCCTCTCCTCGTCGCCGCGTTCTCGATCCTGACGACGTTCGCGATCCTCAGGCTGATGACCGAGATCACCACGATCGATCTCTTCGCCCTACAGACGGTGACCGGTCTGGGGGTCGGGCTCGCGATCGACTACAGCCTGTTCATCCTCGATCGCTACCGCCAGGAGGCGCAGGCCGGCGCAAGCTCCCAGAGCGCACACTTGAGGGTGCTGCAGACCGCGGGACGAACCGTCGCCTTCAGCGCACTGACCGTCGCGGCGGCGCTGATCTCGCTCGTGGTCTTTCCTCAGCCCTTCCTGAACTCGACCGGGATCGCGGGCGCGCTCACCGCGCTCTTCGCCGGGCTGACTGCGCTCGTCGTCCTGCCGGCGTTCCTCACCCTGCTGGGACCTTTCGTCAAGGGGCTCGCGATCGAGAGTAGGCCACCGACAACGAGCCTGAGCGAAGCAAGCGGATTCTGGCGACGGCTCCCGCAGATGGTCTGCCGCCGACCGATTCCGGCCCTCCTCGCCGCCGCCTTGACGATGCTGGCGCTCTCCTCACAGGCGCTTGGCCTCGACGTTACGACACCCGATGCCTCCGAGCTCCCTCGGGACGAGTCAGCGCGGGCCGTGGCCGACGGCCTAGTCGACTTCCCGGGTGTCCCGGCCACGCAGCTCTTCGCCGTCGTTCCCGAATCGGCGCTGGATGGATCGAGCCTGCCGGCCCGGATCGAGGCGATCGAGGGGGTCTCGTCCGTGGCCGGTCCCAAGCGCCTCGACGCGGATCGCGTTCAGCTGCTCGTCGCCGCCGACCTCAACCCGCTGTCGGAAGAGGGGGAGGATCTTGTTGCCGACGTGCGGGACCGCTTCCCGGACGGGGCGCTGCTGGGAGGCCGCGCCGCCGAGCAGGTCGACCAGCGGGACAGCATCCTCGACTACGCGCCCCTCGTTACTGCCATCGTGGTGATCACGAACCTCCTACTTCTCGCGGCGCTTACGGGCTCGCTCGTATTGCCGTTCCTTGCGGTGGTCATGAACATGCTCACCGTGGCGGCATCGTTCGGGGCTCTCATCCTCGCCTTCACGACCGACGCGGGCGCGGCGCTTCTCGGCACCGAGGTCCAGCCCGGCATCGATCTTTCGGTCCCCGTGATCGTGTTCGCCGTCGGGTTCGGCCTCTCAACCGACTACGGGGTCTTCCTCTTCGCCCGGGTCCGCGAGGAACGTGCCGCCGCCGCGACGGAGCAGGACGCGATCGTGGAGGCAGTCGCCAAGACGGGGCGCTTGATCACCACCTCCGCGGCGTTGCTGGGGATCGCGGTCGGAGCCTTCGTCTTCTCTGACCTCGTGATCGTCAAGGAATTCGCCGTCGCGATCGCCGTCGCGGTCCTTCTCGATGCAACCCTCGTCAGGGCACTGCTGATTCCGGCGCTGCTGGGGCTGCTCGGCCGCAGCGCGTGGTGGCCGGGAGCTCACGATTCGTCGCCCGCTGCACGGGCGAGGAGGGCTAGGTGACTGCGGACGCCTCGAAGGCGAGGACCCTGACGAGCGCGTCGACGACGCCGCCGTCGAACTGGCTGCCCGAATAGCGACCCATCTCGGCGATTGCCTCCTCCCGAGTCTTTGCGGACCGGTAGGGACGTTCGCTCGTGAGAGCGTCGAAGGTCTCGGCGACGGCGAGGATCCGCGCTTCGAGCGGGATCTCCTCACCGCTGAGCCCCTGCGGGTAACCGTGGCCGTCGGGCTGCTCATGGCGGGCGAGCACCCACTGGCGGATGTCGGCCAGATCCTTTGCGCCGAGGATGCGCGCGGCCATCTCGGGATGGCGGCGGACCTGGTCCCATTCGGACGGGGAGAGTGGACCAGGCTTGTCGAGGATCGAGTCCGCGAGGCCGACCTTGCCGATGTCGTGGAGCATCCCCGCAAGCCGCAGCCGGTGCACCCGCTGGTCCGGCAGTCCGAGCTCACCGCCCAAGAGCTCGGCGTAGCGCGCCACCGCCATCGAATGGGTTGCGTTGCGCGAGTCTCGGAGGTCGAGAACCTCGGCGAGGCTGAGCACGGTGGTCAGGTTGACGCGGCCCTCTTGCGGGGGGACGCTGGCGCCGGCCGAGAACGCTCCCTCGATGTCGGCGTTGTAGACGACGGCACGATCCGAGCCGAGCCCCTCGCCAACGATTGCGGCGGAGTCGCTCGCCTCCATCAGCTCCTCCGGGGCCGCGGCGTGCTTGGGGTAGCTCGCGACGCCGATGCTGGCCTTCAGGATCGAGCTTCGCTCTCGATAGGTGCGCTTGATCCGCGCGAGGATCTGCTCGGCGAGGAGGAAGCCCGTGTGCTCATCGGTCTCCGGAAGGACGATCGCGAACTCGGCCGCCCCAACCCGTCCGACGGTGTCGATTCGCCTCGTTGACTCGTCCAGGAGATGGCCGATCTCCTTGATCGCCTCGTCCGCGGCCGCGTGACCGAACTGGCGGCCCAGCTTGCCGATCCCACCGATACGGACAGTCAGCAGGCCGACCCGACGCGCATCGGGCTTGGATCGCTCTATCTCTGTGGCCAGGACCTCGTCGAGCCCGTGGCTGTTGAGGAACCCCGTGAGCATGTCGGTCCGCGCGGCGGCCGAAAGGCGGGTCCAGAGCTTGTTCACCATGCCGCGGAGCGTGGTGATCATGAGTCCGGCGACCGCGAGGCTGCCGACGGTGAGGACGAACTGGTGAGTCAGGTCGCCGGCGCTGGAGCCAGGCGGCTCGCCCATCAAGAGGATCGCTGCGCCATAGCTGACGCCCACGAGGCCCACGGTGAGCATCGAATTGAAGCTCGAGAGAAAGTAGAAGGCGAACAGGCAGGGCCAGAGGTAGAACATCGCGTACGCCCCGAGCGGATCGCCGCTGAAGACGACCGCCGCGGTCGTCTGCAGGACGCCGAAGACCGGCGCAATCTGCACCGTCCACATCGGCAGGCGCTTGGCGTAGGCGAGGAAGACCAGGGCCCACGCCACCTGGATCGCCTGCACGGCGATCAGCGCGGTGACGTTGAACTCTGCTGGATGCGGCAAGAGGACGCCCAAGAACCCGAGGCCGGCCCCCGCAATGGTCACGTAGCAGCCCGCCCTGATCAGAGGGGCGACCTGACGGCCCCGCTGGTCCGAGCTGATGGTGCCCATGGCTGCGCTGCCGATCTCATGATCGGTGCGCGCTCCCTCGAACGTTGGCAGTCCCAAACTCGACCCTTCAAATCCGACGCTGCGGCTCACCTGCCGAACGTCCAGCTTGCTCGTTGGTTATCGGCAGGAGCAGGAAAAAAATCCAATCGGGGGCAGATCCCCCGAGCACCCCGAGCTAACTAGCGGGACGCGCCCCGAGGATCTTCCGCGCCGGGTCAGTTGACTCGTCGACGATCCCCGTCCCGCTAAGCGGATCCCCGTTCTCCGTGATCTTCTCCACCGATGCAAACATCGCGGCACGGAGCGCGAGCTTCGAACGCGCGTAAGCCTCGCTGGGGTGCGCGGCCAGTCGGACCGCGATCTCAACCGCGCGAGGCAGGACCCCGTCGGGCTCGACGACCTCATCGAAAGCCCCGAGGCTCAGCGCGGTCTCGGCGTCAACAAGCTCTGATTGGAGTACGAGCCTACGTGCCGAGGGCGGTGGCAGCTCGGCCTGGACCGCCGCGAGAGCGCCTGCCGGGTAGGACATTCCGGCCTTCACCTCGGTCAGGCCATACCTGCCCTCGAGCGAGGCGACGCGGTAGTCCCCGGCAAGCGCGAGAACGAAGCCGGCGGCAATGGCGTGGCCGTTAACGGCCGAGACCACCGGTCGAGGGAACCCGAACAGCGGTCGGCCGAGCCCGTTGATGCGATCGAGCATCGCCCGCTGCTCGTCGCGCGTCAGCGTCGGCACGACTTTCAGGTCGAGACCCCCTGAGAAGAACTTGCCGCTGCCCGTGAACACGAGTGCGTCCGGCGGGTCGGATGCGAGCTCTCGGAGGGCGTCGTGCAGACCATCGAGGAACGAGGGCTCGACCGCGTTGGCCGGGGGCTTCGCCATCCGCAGGATCGCGATTCCATCGCTGCGCTCGATCTCGTGGTGCGCCGCGCCGCTGACCGTGCCGCCGTCCGGGTCCGAGCTCATATCGCGGGCGCGTACCGGCGCGCGGGGGTTCCCCTCTCCCCCCGCAGGACGGCCCTCGCCCCGCGGCCGGGAGCCAGGGTCATGTTGTTGCGGACGATCGCCTCGGGCTCGGAGTCGGCCTCGAGCCTGACCCGGGAGAGCACCGTTCGCAGCACCGACTTGATCGTGAGCATCGCGAGGTGGGAGCCGATGCAGTGCCGTGAGCCGGCGCCGAACGGCACCCAGACGCGCGAGCTCGGCTTGGAGTCGCCCAGGAACCTCTCCGGTAGGAACCGGTCGGGGTCCGGGAAGGCGTCCGGGTCTCGGTGGATGAGGTAGATGCACGGCATCAGCGTCCAGCCGCGGGGAAAGGTGAACTCACCGAGCGTCACCGACCTGGTCAGTCGTCGCGCGGTGACGGGCAGGATCGGTCGCTGGCGCAGCGTCTCGCGCACGACCGCGTCGAGGTAGTCCTCGCCGGAGCCGGAGTCGAGGCCGGAGACGAGCTGCTCGAGGGCCGCGGGGTGGCGAAGCAGCCGCTCGAAGGCCCACGAGAGGGCGTTCGCCGTCGTCTCGTGGCCGGCGATCAGCAGCGTCAGCATCTCGTCGCGGACCTCGCGATCGGTGAGGAACCCCGGCTCGTGAGGCGCAGCGTGGGTAAGCGAGGAGAGCACGTCGGCTCCGCGCTCGCTGCCGGTCAGGTGGCGGCGGCGGCCGATCTCGTCGAACAGGATCCGGTCGATCTCGCGCGTCACCCCCATCACCCGCCCGAACGGAGAGCGGCCACCGAGCTCGCGCTGGAACTGCGGCATCAGGGCCAGCGGGTTCTCGGCGATCTCGAGCATCTCGGGGACCAACCGCCTGATCTCCGCGTCCCGCTTCGGATCGCAGACGCCGATTACGATCCGCACTATCGACTCGGTCGTGATCCTGCGCATGGGCACCTGCAGGGGGAAGGGGGTCCCGGTCGGCCAGGCGGCCATGTCGCGGGCCGTGATCTCCCCGATCAGGTCGCCGAAGCCGCGCACTCCGCGAGGGTGGAACGCGGGAGCCATCAGGCGCCGGTGGTGGCGGTGCTCCTCGCCGTCGAGAAGGAACAGCGACCGCTCGCCGAGGACCGGCTGGAAGAGCTTGTTGGTCGGCCCCATCCGATACGTCTCGGGGCTGCCGCTCAGGACCTCCCACGCGGCGGCCGGATCGGCGACGAAAGCGCAGCGCTTGAGCGCGCCGAGCTTGACCGAGAAGATCGGGCCGTGGCGCTCGCGGTTGGACTCCATGAAGGAGACGGGATCGCGGAACCACGCGCGCATCTGCCAGATGCCGGGGCCTCGCGGGCCCCGGGGCAGCACTGCATCGTCCCGCGGCTCCGGGAGCGACGGTCCGGCGGCACGTTCGGACTGCGGCGACGCTGTCAAGGGCTCCCCCCTTCGGGGACGGTCTTCGACCTGGGTCAGGCTAGAGGTGTCCTTTCGCTCACCGCCGACGGAACCCTGGGGCGCAAGGCGACCGTCATTTAGTGTGAAGTAGGAAGTGCTACTGTCTACTTTGCAGTAGTAGGGCCCCGACCGAAGGAGAGCGAGACGTGGCGACAGCGACCGAGGAAGGGGTGGTCAAGCCGGAGTTCGGCGCCGGCCGCAAGCACCTGATCTTCACCGACGAGCACGAGGATCTGCGCGAGTCGATGAAGGCCTGGGTGCTGAAGGAGCTCGCGCCCAACGCCCACGACTACGAGGAGAACCTCTGGCCCGACTCGGCCCTGCACCGGATGGCCGAGCTCGGCTACGTGGGGCTCTGCTTCCCCGAGGAGTACGGCGGCCAGGGCGGCGACTACTACTACTCCTTGGTCCGCGCCGAGTGCCTCTCCTACTCCGGCTGCGGCGGCCTCAACATGGGCCTCGCCGTCCACACCGACATGGTCCTACCGCCGATCGAGATGCTCGGCACCGAGGACCTCAAGCAGCGCTATCTGGTGCCGGGGATCAAGGGGGAGAAGATCGCCTGCCTCGGGATCACCGAGCCGGGCGCCGGCTCCGACGTCGCCGGGATCCGGACCACGGCCCTCCGCGACGGGGACGAGTACGTGATCAACGGGTCGAAGACCTTCATCACCAACGGCGCCCGAGCCGACTTCATCCTGCTGGTGACGAAGACCGACCCCGAGGCCCGCCACGAGGGGATCACCCTGTTCGTCGTCGACCTCAAGGACGACGAGGGCAAACCGACCCCTGGCTTCACCGTCTCGCGGAAGCTCGAGAAGATGGGGATGCATGCCTCCGACACGGGCGAGCTCTCCTTCGAGGACGTCCGCGTCCCGGCGGAGAACATGCTCGGCAGTGAGGGCAAGGGCTTCTACCACATCTCCTGGGAGCTCCAGGGAGAGCGGCTGGTGGGCGCGATCGGCTGCGTGGCGGGCGCCGAGCGGATCTTCGAGAAGACGCTCGCCTACGCGAAGGAGCGGCAGGCCTTCGGTCGCCCGATCGGGAAGTTCCAGGCGATCCGGCACAAGTTCGCCGAGATGGCGACCAAGATCGAGGCCGCCAAGCAGCTCACCTACACGACCGCCTGGCGCTTCGCCAACGGCGAGTACCCGGTGCGCGAGATCACCGAGGCCAAGCTCTTCGCCTCGCGGATCGGCTGCGAGGTCGCCGACGAGTGCATCCAGATCCACGGCGGCTACGGCTACATGAAGGAGTACGACGTGGAGCGCGCCTACCGCGACATGCGCCTGAACCGGATCGGGGCCGGCTCCGACGAGGTCATGCTCGAGGTGATCGGGCGGAGCTACGGCCTCTAGGGCGGATCGCCGCTCCGCTGCTCCGGCTCAGCAGCCGGTGCCGGGATTGAAGGACGGCATCACGCCGCGGCACTCGACGAAGCGGGTGCGCTTGTAGGCGTACTCGACCGACGTGGTGAAGGTGAGGGTGGAGTTGACGCCGCTGATCCGGACCGAGCCGGCGGCCGTGAGCTCCTTGCCCGCGATCGCCGAGCGGTAGGTGGAGTTGCCCTGCAGGTTGATGAAGGTCTTCGGCGCGAAGAGGACCATGTCGTTCACGACCTGCGCGGTGCCGCCGAGGGAGACGTAGGTGGGCGTCGTGTCGGAGCCGGCCATGAGGAAGGCGAGATCCTCGGGGTTGCCGCTGGTCGTGGAGACCCTGCTGTTGCCGCCGGTCGAGATCTGAGTGGTGCCGACGCCGGGGCAGTTCTCCGGGGAGTCGAAGTAGATCCGCACCTTTGCGCCTCGCGCCACGATCAGCTGCGCGCCGCCGCTAAGCGTCAGCCTGCAGAGGAGGTAGTTGGTCCCGCCGAGGGTTAGCGTCGATTGGGCGCCAAGGTCGAGGGTCTTGGCCGTGGGGTTCCAGGTGACCTGGTTTCCGCTCCTCACGTCCCTTTCCGTGACCGGGGCCGTCGGTGAGAGCCGGGCATTCGAGTTCGTTGTGCGAACGTTGCCCATATCCACCGGACCGAGCGTCGTGGTTCCCTGGGCCACCGATCCGCCGCAGGCCGTGCTGCTCGGCAGGAGCTGCTTCCCGGTTCCAACCGTGACGTTGCCGGTGCAGGAGGTGTTGCTTCCCACCACGAGGTTCGAATTCGTCTTCATCGCCCCCGTGATGGACATGTTCTGCCCGCCGCTGAAATCGAGCTTGTTCAGGCCGACGATCTGACCGCCGGCGAATGCTGGCGTCCCGGTCGCGGCGGCGGCGTCGACCGCGATCCGGCGGGTCTCGCCGTTGAGCGTTCCCTCGGAGACGATCTGGACGGTCCGCTGCCCGGTCGACTCGTCGATGATGTCGGGCCGCACCCTGTAGCGGTAGGTCCCGCCGTTCACGGAGCCTGACTGCATCTCACACCAGCCGTCGGAGCTCGCGTAGCTCGGGATGAGCGAGTTGGTGGAGCTGAGCACCAGGCAGCGGGCGCTCGAGTTGGCCGGCGTCGTCAGGATCCTGTTCTGCCGCGCGAGCGCCTGCTGAGCTCCCGCCTCGGCGATCCCGAGGGCGCCCTTGTCGTTCATGTCGCGCCCGCTGTTGCGGATGCTGCCGATCGCCGCTAGCGATCCGACCGACGCGAGCGCGAAGCCGATCGTGATCACGAGCAGCACGACGGGCACCGCGATCCCAGACTCACGGCTCAATGTCGAGACCCGGCGAAGGGTCCAGGAACGAGCGCACCTCACCCCGCTCCGATCGACAGCTCCCGAACCCACTTGACCCATCGAGACCGAACTGGGCAGATGTACGAGGGGACGCGAGCGGCCCGGGTGCCGCCACATCCCGTGCCAGAATGCCGCGCAGATGAGCCCCGGGGCAAAGCGCCTGACGATTCTGATCGCAGACGATCACCCGGTCTACCGGCAGGGGCTCGAGCGGGCGGTCCGCGAGCGTCCCGAGCTCGAGCTGGTGGCGGCCAGCTCGGACGGCCGGGAGGCGCTCGAGAAGATCAACCAGCTCGAGCCCGACGTGGCCGTAGTGGACGTCCGGATGCCGGGCCTCGACGGGCTCAAGATCGTCGGTGCGGTCAAGCGGGACCGCCTGCGCACGAAGGTCGTGCTCCTCACCGGCTACGACGACCCCGCCGCCGCCTACCGGGCCCTCGCCCAGGGCGCCATGGGCTACGTCTCGAAGGCGTCCGACCACACTCAGCTCTGCGATTCGATCATCAGCGCCGGTCGTGGGGAGACCGTGATCGCGCCGCAGTTCGCGGCCGGGATCGCGACCGAGACCGAGCTCCGCGAGTCCTCGGACGTCCCCGCGCTCACCGAGCGCGAGGGCGAGGTCCTGCGGATGCTCGCGGAGGGGCGGACCGCGCAGAGGATCGCGGCGGAGCTGAGGCTCTCCGAGGCCGCGATGGAGACCCACCTGCAAGGCCTCTACGAGAAGCTCGGAGTCGATGACCGCGCGGCGGCGGTCGCCACCGCGATGCGCCGGGGCCTTCTCGAGTGATCGCTCCCAGCGGGGCGCCGCCGGGGGGGCAGGACGAAGGCGGCCCGGCGCCCGAGGACCCCGCGCCGCTGCAGGTGATCGGGCAGCTGGCCGGCGGCATCGCCCACGACTTCAACAACATCCTCGGGGTGATCATCAACTATGCCCGCTTCGCCGCGGGCTCGGTGCCTCCGGGCTCCTCCGCCCACGCCGACATCGAGGAGATCCGGCGAGCCGCCGAGCGCGGCGTCGGGCTCGTCCGCCAGTTGATGATCCTGGCCCGGCGTGAGGCAGGAGTCCGCGTCGTCTTCGATCTCAACGAGCTGATCGAGGGCCTCGACGGCTTCCTTCGATCCACGATCGGCGAGCACGTGCGCGTGGAGCGCCGCCTGGGGGCCGGGCTCTGGTCCCTCGCAGAGGATCCGGCGCGGGTCGAGCAGGTCCTGATCAACCTCGCCGTCAACTCGCGCGACGCGATGCCGAGCGGGGGGACGCTCACCTTCGAGACCGATAACGTCGAGCTCGGCCCGAGCGAGACCCGCCTGCAGCCCGGGGTCGAGCCGGGAAGATTCGTCCGGCTGCTCGTCACCGACACCGGCGTCGGCATGGACAGCGAGGTGGCGTCGCGCGCGTTCGAGCCGATGTTCACGACGAAGCCGTCCGGCAAGGGGACCGGGCTCGGCCTTGCGACCGTGTACACGATCGTCACCCAGGCCGGGGGGATGATCGACCTCTCCTCCGAGCCGGGCGCCGGGACCAGCATCGAGATCCACCTGCCCGCGAGCGACGCCCGGCAGGCGCAGGCGACGCGACCCACCCGGGCCGCCCCGGCCGGTCGCGGGGAGTCGGTGCTGGTCGCCGAGGACGACGCCGCCGTGCGCCGCGTGGCCGAGCGCATCCTGCGGAGCGCCGGCTATGAGGTCGCCTCGGCCGGCGGCGGAGCCGAGGCGCTCGAGCTGCTCGACGACCCGGAGGCAGACTTCGATCTGCTGCTCGCCGATCTCATCATGCCGGGGATGCGCGGCGATGACCTCGCGCGCCGCGCCGTCGCGATGCGCCCCGGCCTCCACGTCCTGTTCATGTCGGGCTACAGCGACGACGCCCCCCCGGGCGAGCTCGGCCCAACCGCGGGGGGCGTCTCGTTCATCGACAAGCCCTTCGACGCGGGCGCCCTGCTCGAGCGCCTGCGCGAGATGCTGGGGGCGGCGGCTTAGCTGCGGCGGCGGCCGGCAGCGGCTAACACCTCGTCGCGGCGCCGGTAGCGTGAGAGCCATGAGCGTGGTCAAGGACAGCGGCGCGCGGGCGCTCGTCCCGCCCTTCGAGCCGGAGCACGAGGAGCTGCGGGCGACGATTCGGCGCTGGGTGAGCACCGAGGTCGTCCCCTTCCAGGACGAATGGGAGGAGCGGCGCGAGTTTCCCCGCGAGCTCTTCGAGCGCGCCGGCGAGCTCGGGTTCCTCGGCCTCAAGTACCCCGAACGGCTCGGCGGGCAGGGTGGCGACCAGATCCACGATGCCGTCTGGGCGGAGGAGATCGCCGCGGCGGGGATCTGTGGCGGGGTCGGAGCGGGCCTCGGGGCACATACCGGGATCGCCACCCCCCCGGTCTGGAGCTTCGGCACCGAGGAGCAGCACGAGCGCTTCCTGCGCCCCGCGATCGCAGGCGAGCGGATCGCCGCGCTCGGGATCACGGAGCCAGGGGCCGGCTCCGACGTCGCCGCGATCCGCACCCGCGCGCGCAGGATGGACGGCGGATGGGTCGTCAATGGCTCGAAGACCTTCATCACCAACGGCGTGCGTGCCGACTTCCTCGTCTGCGCGGTGCGGACGACCGAGGAGGGGGGGCACGGCGGCATCTCGTTCCTGATCCTCGAGCGGGAGATGGAGGGCTACGAGGTCTCGCGCAAGCTCGAGAAGCTCGGCTGGCACTCCTCCGACACGGCCGAGCTCTCCTTCACCGACGTATTCGTGCCCGAGGAGAACCTCTTGGGCGCGGAGAACCAGGGGTTCAAGCTGATCATGGCCAACTTCGGATGGGAGCGGCTGCTGATGTCGCTGGGCGCGGTCGGCGGGATGGACTGGTGCCTGCGCGAGACCATCGACTACGCGCTCGAGCGGCAGGCGTTCGGCCGTTCGATCGGCAGCTTCCAGGCGATCCGCCACAAGATCGCGGAGATGGCGACGAAGCTCGAGGTCGGCCGCGCGCTCAGCTACGCCGCCCTGCGAGTGCTCCTGTCGGGCCAGGATGCGGTCGCGGTGGTGACGAAGGCCAAGCTCTTCACCCAGCGCGCCGCCCTGGAGGTGGCCGACGACGCCGTCCAGATCCACGGCGGCTACGGCTACATGCGCGAATATCGCGTCGAGCGAGCGCTTCGCGATGCCCGCCTGGGCCCGATCGGCGGCGGCACCGACGAGGTCATGAAGGAGATCCTCGGTCGTGGCCTCGGTCTCTGAGGAGAGGGCGAGCGCCGCCGACGTCGCAGCGCTCGGCGAGCCCCGCCCGCTCGCGCTCGCCGACCTCGACCGGGCGACCTCCGCGATCGCGCGGGCCTTCTCGTGGCACGAGCCGTTCGGCGAGTGGGCGATGCCGGATCCCGGCGAGCGCGAGGAGCGCATGAGCCGGCGAGTCGAGGCCGACATCCGCGGCCGCTTCCTCCCCGAGGGGGAGTGCTGGACGATTGGAGGCATCGCGGTGACGCTCTGGATCCCGCCGCTCTCGGGAGCGGGGACCGAAGCGCTGGCACGGCGCCGCAGCCCATCCGATTACGCGAGCTTCGGCGACCGCGCCGGCGCGATGCGCGCCGGTGATGCCCTGATCGACTCGCTGAAGCCCGCCCAGCCGCACTGGTACCTCGACACGATCGCGACGGCTCCCGAGTACCACGGGCTCGGGCTCGGCGGGCGGCTGCTCGATCACGACCTCGCGATCCGCGACGCCGCGGGGGACGCCTGCGCGCTCGACACCCATACCCCCGAGAACATCGCCTTCTACGGGCGGCGCGGCTTCGAGGTGGTCGGGGAGGGGCCGCTCGGTCCGGGCCTCTCCGTGTACCTGATGCACCGCCCGCCGCGATGGCGGCAAGGCGGCTGAGCCCGATCTAGCCGGCGCGCAGCGACCGGCGAGCGAGCCATCCGGCGACGATCAGAGCGCCGCCAACGGCGAGCATCCCGACCAGCTCCAGCCCGGTGAAGGGAAGCGACCCGGTCGAGCCGGCGTCGCCGCTTTCGAGCTCCGCGCTCAGGGTCGCCCGTCCGGTCGGGGAGCCGGTGTCGCTCCCGGCCCCGGCGTCGGCTCCCCCGCCGCCGCCGGCTCCGCCCCCGCCATCGCCGCCAGCACCCGAGCCTCCGTCGTTGCCGTCGCCGGTCCCGGAGCCGCTCCCGCCGCCGGAGCCGCCGGCCCCGGCGCCGCCGCCGGGATCCTGGGCGCTTCCGACCCGGGTGAAGATCGGGATGTCCCGCAACGGTGCGGGAGCGGTCACGGTCCGACCTCCTCGAACGGGCGCTGCAGCCGCCGTGAAGCGCCCCGTCGAGGAAACCACGACGCGCCGCCAACGGCTGCCGCGGGGTAGATAGACCCGCCGCTCGGTGGCACCCTCCTCGAGCACCGGCGCGGCGAGGATGTCCCTGCCGAGCAGCCACTCGTCGTCGATCGATCGAGCGCTCCTCGAGCTGTCGTCGAGAACCAGGGGGCGCACCGGGCCGATGTCGCCCCGCGTGGCGGCGCGGCGCGACCAGCGCTGGACGAGCGGGATCAGCCTTACCTTCGCCTTCGCGTAGCGGCGGTAGATGCGCAACGTCTGATCGTCGTAGCTCCATGGATAGCGACTGCCGCCGGCGGTCGAGTTGTGGATCCGGCTGATCGCGGTCAGCGCCGCGAGCTGCGACCACCGGATGAAGAGCTCCTTGGACGTCGACGGAGCGAGCAGGTCGAGATAGCCGCCGACATCGGTCGTGAATGCGTAGGAGCCACCCATCGCGAGGTTGAGCATGGCCGGCGGCACCGAGGGGATGCCCGAGCCCTCGGTGAAGTCGGTCGTCTCGTCGCCGGGGAAGACGCTCGGCGTGTATCCGATCACGCCCGGTGAGCCGTCGACGCCGGAGAACCCGGAGCGCACGTAGAAGAACGGGTTGAAGCCGGGGTGCTGGGCGGCGTAGTCGTCGAGCGCCCGTCGCGCCGCCTCGTGGTAGAGCACCGGATAGTGGTTGTGCATCTCCGGTGGCAGCTCGCCGTTGTGGAAGCGCATCCCCTCCGTGACCAGCTCGCCGAAGTCATGCATGAACGCCTCGAACCCGAGCCTCGAGGAGCGCGCGATCTGCTCGGTCCAGAACCGCTGGGCGGCGGGGTCGCTGTAGTCGATCAGGAAGCTGATCCCGCCGCGGTTGGTGACGATCGGGTAGTCGTTGCCCGCTGCGTCCTCGACGAAGAGGTCCTTCGCCTTCGCCTCCTCGTAGGCGTCGGTCCCCTCGGACGTGAACGGGTTCCAGTAGGCGGAGAGGTGGAAGCCCTGCCTGCGCAGAGCCGGGAAGAACTGCTCGCGGCCCGGAACCTCCTGCCAACCCTCGACCCCGAGCGTGCCGATCGGGACGTCGGTCCTCCGAACCTTGCGAGCGATCATCTCGAGGTCGCTGCGCACCCGCTCGCCCCCCGTGAAGCCCTGGCCATTCGGGGCCGCCTCGCCCTCCCCCTCGTTGATCACGTCGATCCAGGGCTCGAAGGCATAGCGGGGAGGAGCCGGAGCGCGGCCGACGTCGGCCGTGTAGCTGCGGGTGGCGTCCTCCAGCCCGCCGCCGGCGAGCGAAAGGGTGAGCTCCGGCGAGGCGACTCCCCAGCGAACCGCGTCGGTACGCGTCTTGGCCAGGTCGAGGCGGGAGAGCTCGCTCTGGGAGACCCATGCGGCCCAGCCTCGGCTGCCGTGCAGCGCCGCCTGGACGTAGTAGGCGGCCTGCGCCCCGTTCGGGAAGGTGTAGTCGGGTCCCGTCGTCCGGGTCGGATCGGAGCCCGTGATCACCTGTCCGTCTGCCGTGGTCGCGTTCTGCTGCTCGGTCCAGACGTTGCGCAGCTCCCCACGCTGGTTGAAGCTGTCCTTCCGTGCGCCGAGGCCGTAGAGGCCCTCGGCGCGAGGGGAGGCGAGTGTGAAGGCCGTGCCGACGGGGGCGACCGGCCCGGCGGGCGGATCGAGTGAGATGCGCACGCCGCCCCCGTCGAGCCGCACGACGGTCATCCGCGCCGGCGGCAGCGAAGGGGCATCCGTGCGGACGTCGAGCACCAGACGCGAGGCGGTCCGCTCGAGCACCCTCTCGACCTCGACCAGCGATGCGAGCGCCCCGGCCTCGGCCCCGAAGAGCCGGTTCCCCTGAAAGAAGCTCGCCGGGAAGGTCAGACCGGGGCTAGTCCCATAGACGAAGCCGATCGCCGGGTAGCCGCCGGCGGTCCCGAGCGGGTTGACCGGGGCCGGGCCGTCGATCCCGGGGATCGAGACGGGAGGACCCTCCAGGCCGCGGACCGAGCCGACTCGCTCGGAGCCTCCTCCTTGCCTCACCGAGAAGCGAAACGGAGAGCGCTCGATCACGAACGTCTCGCCGCGGCCGGCGGCGAGCTCGAGTGAAGCGGGCGGGGCGGCGGCGGCGCGAGGCGAGGCGATCGCGAGCATGATCCCCACGAGAAGGACCAAGCCCCCGACCCGGCGGCCGGCCTGGGCGAGCGGCCGATCTCCCGTCGCGTCGCGCACAGCCTCGATCTTAGGGCCGCCGGGGGGTCCGAACCGCAGGTCCACCACCCGCGGCCGGGACGGCTCGAGCCCATAGAGTCCGCGGCGCAGAGATCGAAACAGACCGAAAACAGACCGAACGGAGCGCAAAGCAGAATGGGACTTCTCGACGGTAAGGCGGCGATCATCACGGGCTCGGCCCGCGGCATCGGCAGGGCGACCGCGGAGCTGTTCGTCCGCGAGGGCGCCAAGGTGCTGATCAACGACATCGACGGCGACGTCGCCGAGCAGGCGGCAAAGGAGATCGACGGCGAGACCGCCGTCTTCAGCGGGGACCTGACCGCCGAGGGCGCCTGCGACAAGCTCGTCGAGGCCGCCGTCGACGCCTTCGGCTCCGTCGACGCGCTCGTCAACAACGCCGGCTACACCTGGGATGGGGTCGTCCACCGGATGAGCGACGAGCAGTTTCAGGCGATGCTCGACATCCACACGGTGGTCCCGTTCCGCGTGATCCGCGCGATCGCCCCACACTGGCGCGAGGCGGCGAAGGCCGAGCAGGCGGAGGGCACGGAGGTCTTCCGCAAGATCGTCAACATCTCCTCGGTCTCGGGCACGATGGGCAATGCGGGCCAGGCCAACTACTCGGCGGCCAAGGCGGGCATCACCGGCCTGACCAAGACCGTCGCCAAGGAGTGGGGGCAGTTCAAGGTCAACTGCAACGCGATCGCCTTCGGCTTCGTCGAGACCCGCCTGACGGCGGCGAAGGAGACATCCGGGGAGATCGAGCGCGAGGGCGAGAAGATCGAGCTCGGCATCCCCGAGCAGATGCGCGCAATGGCCTCGATGATGATCCCCCTGGGACGCCCCGCCCAGCCGGAGGAAGCGGCCGGGCCGGTGCTGATGCTCTGCTCCGATTACGCCAACTACATCCACGGGCAGGTCATCAACGTCACCGGCGGTCAGTTCACGGGGATGTACAGCTGAGGGGCCGACACGAAGGCGGCCACGTCGCAGATCACTTGATGGCCGAATGTCCTCGGGGGGTCCGGACGGACGTCGACCACCCCTCAAGGGCGACTCAGTGGGGCCGATGATCCCCTTGGTGTCGCACATACGAACAGCCTGGATCCAGTTCGCGCTGCTCGCGATCGCGATCGTGGCGGGCGTGCTTGGACAGCCGGTCGACGCGCCTGCCCAAACGGCCCAAGTGTCCCGGGAGCCCGCCATCCAGGCGGTGAGCGAAGCACCGAAGGACGTGCTCAACTACTGGACGAAGCGCCGCATGCGCCGCGCCGAGCCTCTTGACCTCGAGGTCCGGGAGCCGGCGCTGGCTGAATCCTCCACGGCCGCTCCCGGCGAGCGCGAGCCGCTCCTCCACGCTCCGTTCTCGAGCCATGAGGTGCCGAACACCACGACCTATCCCAACCGGACCCACGGCAAGGTCTTCTTCGACATCGACGGCTCCTCCTTCGTCTGCTCGGGCACGGTGGTGCACGCGCCGGCCGAGAACGTCGTCCTCACCGCCGGGCACTGCGTCTTCGATGCCGGGGGCACCAATCAGTTCGTCGACAACTTCCTCTTCGTCCCGGCCTATAAGGGCGGACGCAGGCCCTTCGGCTCCTGGCCCGCTGAGACCCTCGCCACCACGAGCGGCTGGCAGAACGACGGCAACCTCAACTTCGACATCGGCGTCGCCGTGATGGACCAAATGGCAGGCGAGGAGATCGAGGACGCCGTCGGCTCCAGGGGGATCGCGTTCGACCAGCCACGTGATCAGGCCTACGACGCCTACGGCTATCCGGCCGCACCGCCGTTCACGGGGCAGAAGCTCTGGGTCTGCGAATCGGAGTACTTCGGCGATGACCCCTACTACGAGCCTCCCGGCCCCCGTCCGATGGGCATCGGCTGCGACATGACCGGGGGCTCCAGCGGTGGTGGGTGGGTGATCGCCGGCGGCTACGTGGCCTCGGTGAACAGCTTCACCTACCCCACGCTTCCGACCGAGCTGCATCACCTCTACGGCCCGTACTTCGGCGCGGTGGCCAAGGGCCTCTACTCCTCGGTCGACGGCACTGCGACCGAGCCGTCCGACCTGGTCCCCGGGCGGAGGCCGACCGCTCCGCAGACGACGATCACCGCCGGTCCCGCCGACGGCTCGACGATCACCGACGCGACGCCGACCTTCGGGTTCTCCTCGGACGAGACCGACTCGGCCTTCGAGTGCAGGGTCGACGGTGGCGCCTTCGACCCGTGCTCCTCGCCGCGCCAGATCGGTCCGCTCGGCGACGGTGCTCACAGCTTTGCGGCCAGGGCCACCGATTCCTTCGCCAACACCGAGGCCACCCCGGCGCGGCGCAGCTTCACCGTCGACACCAGGATCTCCAACCCCACCGTCAGGGCGAGGGGAACGCAGGCTCAGGGGGACGAGCGGATCCGGCTCAAGGTCAGGGTCGGCGCGGCCGAGCGCGCCCTGGCCACGGCGGGCGGCAAGATCAATCTGGGAAGAAGGGCCGACTACAGGTTTCGACGGGTGACGAGGACGCTCGAGCCGAGCGACATCAGCGTGCTGCGCCTGAAGCCGGCGAGGAAGCGAGACGAGCGGCGCATCCTCCGCGCGCTCGAGCGGGGCAAGAGCGCTCGCGCCACCATTTCGGTCCGAATCAGCGACGCGGTCGGCAACTTCGCCGTCGAGCGACGGTTCGTGAAGCTGAAGTAGCGGCCCTTCGCCATCTGGATAGCCGACCGAGGGCGTGTCGTAGGTTGCGGGGGTGGTCCTCCGGCGTCTCCCGCTGCTCGCTGCTTGCTGCTCGCTGCTTGCTGCACCGGGTTGCGGCAGCGAGGAACCGACCGCGACCACGAGCCCGCCCACGACCGCCATCACGACCGGCGCCGACGACGACACGGTCCTCGTGGCCGCCCTGGGTGACTCGATCACCGCCGGGTCGCCGCTCTGGGACCCGGACCCGGGCATCCGCAGGGGGAGCGGCCCCGCCCTCGACGAGACCAGCCAGTTCGAGTACTGGGCCTCGCAGGAGGACCCCTCGCTGGAGTTCCGCAACTGCGGCGTCTTCGGCGAGCGCACCGATGAGATCGCGCTGCGCCTCGACGGGTGCGCCGAGGGAGCCGACGCGCTGATCGTCCAGGGCGGAATCAACGACATCGCGCAGGGCCGGCCCGTCGCCGAGGCGGCCGAGGATCTCCGCGCGATGGTCCAGAGCGGTCTCGACATGGGCCTGCCCGTTGCCCTCGTGGACGTCCTGCCCTGGAACAACGGCCACCCCGCGGCCGACGAGCCGATCGAGCAGCTCAACCGGTTGATCGAGCGGATCGGGGCCGAGGAGGGGATCCCGGTGCTCCCCTTCCACGACACGCTCGAGGACCCCGCCGAGCCGGGGGTGATGCGAGCCGACCTGACGATCGACGGCGACCATCCGTCCGTGGACGGCTACCGCCTGCTGGGGGAGCAGGCGTTCGAGCTTCCCTAGAGCGTGCCGCCCCCCGGCTTCGGCCGGCGTGCCTCCGCCGGCGGCTCGCCGCCGGCATCGGACTGGATCCCCGGCGGCCAGGTCCCGAACCAGTTGTCGCGGGCGCCGTCGAGCGTCAGTACCGCCCCGCTGAAGAAGTCCCCCGCCGGGGAGGCCAGGTAGGCGATCAGCCAAGCCATCTCCTCGGGCCGCCCTAGTCGCCCGAGGGGGATCGTCTTCGGCACGCTCTCGACGATCACGGGCGGATACTTCGTCCGGAAGACCTCGGTGTCGAACTGCCCGGGCGCGATCGCGCAGAGCCGGATCCCGAATCGCGACCACTCGACCGAGAGCGTCCGCATCATGTTCTCGACCGCCGCTCGGGCCGCACCCGAGTGGACCATTCCCGGCATCCCGTTGTGCGGGGAGAGCGTGACGCTGACGACCTTGCCGCCGCCCTGCGGGATGAACGCCTTCGTCGCCGCCGCCTGGGTCATGTTCCAGGTGCCCTGGACGTTGAGCTCGATGACCGTCCGAAATCCCTTGGCCGAGATCGTCTCCGCCGGGGCGAGGAACTGCCCGCCGGCGTTGTTGACCAGCAGATCGAGTCGCCCGTGACGCTCGAGGACGCCGTCGATCAGCGAGTCGACCCCCTCGGCGTCGCGGATGTCGGTGGCAATGGCGTCGGCACTCCCGCCGATCGCCTCGATCGCCTCACGAGTCTCCTTGAGCGGCTCCGCTCGCCGGCCGCATCCGATCACCGTCGCCCCCAACCGCGCCAGCTCGAGCGCGGTCTCGCGGCCAAGCCCGCTCCCGGCACCTGAGATGAGGCAGACGGACCCCTCGAGCAGGCCGGGGGCGAAGATCCGCGAGGGCTGCGAGAGCACCGCGGGAGCCTATGCGAGGGCACGTGCGAGCGGACGCGAGAAGCGGTCGGAGAGGCCGGGCTGGAGGTAGCCTCAGGGAGCGATGAGCAAGCTCAAGGCCGAGGCCAAGACGTTGACCAGGCCGATTCGGGGCGGCGCCGACGCGGGCGCCACCGTGGTGGTCGAGCCGCTGCTGGGCGGCGAGGTCCAGGCTCCGCGCGAGTACTTCGAGAGCCCGGGCGGCCGGTTTGCGGCCCTCCGGTCCCTGGGCGTCGGCACCCCGCGCTCGAAGTGGTGGTGGGCCCCCGTGCCGGCGTTTCTGATCACCCACCCGAGCGCCGGCCCGATCCTCGTCGACACCGCCTTCCACGGCTCCGTCGCAACTCGGCCGCAGGCCAACCTCGGCACGCTCTTCTCGCGCCTCTCGCGTGCGCGGATCGAGGCGGGCAAGGATGTCCCCTCTCAACTTCGCGCGCGCGGGCTCGACGCCCTCCAGCTCGGGCTCGTAGTCCTCACCCACCTCCACTTCGACCACGCGTCCGGGATCTCCGAGTACCCGAGCGCGACCTTCGTCCTCTCCGAGCGCGAGTGGCATGCGGCGGCGACGGACGACCGCCCCGTGCTGCGCGGCTACCGCCCCGCTCACTTCGACTACCTCTTCGACTACCGGACGGTCGACTTCGACCGGGGTGGGATCTCCTCCTACGCGAGCTTTGGCCGCACCTTCGACCTGTTCGGCGACGGCAGCATCCGCCTCGCCTACACCCCCGGTCACACCGCGGGGCACTGCTCCGTCATCGCCCGCCTGCGCGACCGCGACTTCGTGATCGCCGGCGACGCCATCTACACCCACGCCCAGCTCGAGGGAGCCAACCCGCCGCCGAGCCCGGTTGACGCCCATCAGTGGCGGCGGTCACTGCGTGAGCTCCAGCAGTTCGCCCAGACCTACCCGCAGGCGGTGATCGTCCCCGGCCACGACCCCGGGTACTGGAAGACGCTCGAGGAGCGCTACGAGTAACTCGGTCGCCCCGGCGAGGACCGGCCCTCGCGCACCCGCTTGATCACCGAGCGACGGCCGTCCCGCTCGAGCTCGGCGTACAGCTCGCGGACGCGGGCGAAGATCTTCACGGAGGCCTCCTGCTGCTGATCGCGGTCGGGGGCCTCGACGACGTCGAAGGACAGCGGCTCGCCGAAGCGGATCGTTACCTTCGGGAAGACCCCGCGCCGCCAGCGGCGGATCCCGGAGGAGCCGTGGATCGCGACCGGGACGACGGGAGCGCCGGTCTCCAGCGCCACGCGGCCCACCCCCGGCCTCGGCTCGCCCAGCTCGCCGGTGCGCGAGCGGCCTCCCTCGCAGTAGATCATCAAACACCCCCCACGTCGCATGATCGCGTGGACGGTCTCGAAGGCCTCGGCATCGGCGTGGCCGCGGCGGATCGGAAAGACGCCGCCGTGGTTGTAGACGACGTCCATCACCGGGTTGCCGAAGATCTGCGACTTCGCCATGAAGCGGATCTTCCGGCGCAGCCACGCTCCGACGAGGAAGTGGTCGAAGTTAGAGAAGTGATTGGCCGCGAGGATCACCGGCCCGGAGGCGGGCACGTTGTCGACCTCGATCGGCAGGGTGCGGTAGATGAGCAGGGCGACCGGCGTGGTGACCATCCGGACGAACTCGTACATCGCGTTGGGATCGCGCGTGCGCGACCGCTCGTGGAAGTGGGCGAAGTACTCCGCCGGACGGGGGTCCTTGTACTGCTGGAGCTTGATCTCGGCCATGGGCGGGCGCCCGGCGCCCGCACCCTCCTACCCTCGCCGGCGGCTGCGGTTACCGCTCAGCGCTTCGGGGTGAGGGCCGGGTCGTTCTCGTGCTCGCGGAAGTAGGCCACCATGGCCGGGGCGTACTCCGCAAAGCGAGGGCAGCGCAGCCCGCTGGCGGCGAGCAGCTCGCTCGCCCGGCGCGTGTCATAGCGGACGGGATGGTTCATGTAGCGGATCGACTGCGACGGGGTGCCGCCATAGAGCTCGCGCACGGGCCCGAGCCGCAGCGCGGCGGCGACTCCACGGGGCGGCACGCGATAGGTGGGCTTGCGGCCGGCGTAGAGCTCGGTCAGCAACGAGACCATCTCGCTCGACGAGAGCGGGTCGGGATCGCAGAGGTGGACGGTCTCGCCGACCGCCTGCTCGAGCCCTCCCAGCTCGACCATCGAGTCGACGATGAAGTCGACCGGGACGACGTTGAACGGAGTCCGACCGCGGCCGATGTTGGCGATCGGCATCCCGCGCTCCACGCTCGCGGCGATGAATCGCAGGGCGTAGTAGGGGCCGTCGAACTTCTGCGTCTCGCCGGTTCGCGAGTCCCCGACCACGATTGCCGGTCGATAGATCGTCGTCGGGATCCGGTCCATCAGCGTCCGGACCCACACCTCCGCCTGGAACTTCGTCGACTCGTAGTGATTCTTGAAGCCCTGCCCGAGGTTGAGCTCGTGCTCGTAGGCCACCCCGGTGCGGTCGCCGGCCACGTAGGCGGTGCTCACGTAGTTGAGGCGCTCGAGCCCCTCCGCATCGCGGCACAGGTCGAGCACGTTGCCGGTGCCCTCGACGTTGACCCGCTGGGCGATCGCCGCCGGCACCGCGAGGTCATAGATCGCGGCTAGGTGATGGACCGTCCCCACCTCGGCGAGCAGCCGTCCGTACTCCTCGTCGCCGAGCCCCAGCCGGCGCTCGCCGATGTCCCCGGCCAGCACCTCGATCCGCTCGAGGCCGAGCGCGCCGGCCGCGTCCCGAGCGGGCTCGAGCATCCGTGGCTCGACCAGCGCGACGATCCGCGCGTCGGCGTCGCGCTCCAGGAGCGCCGCGACGAGTCGGCGGCCGATGAAGCCCGGAAACCCGGTCACGAGATGCGTGGACATCGGCGACAGCCTATGCCGTGGGGCCGAGCCGGGGGCGCGTCGCGGCGGGCGAAAGCCGCTCTAGACTGCGCCGCGATGCCGTTGGGAGCCGATGCGCAGACGAGGAAGCTGGAGCGGCGGGAGGAGGTGAGCGCGCGGCTGCGCTCGGGGATCCGGGAGCTCGCGAGCGATCACACCTTCTCCGAGCTCCGCGTCGATGAGATCGCCGCCGCGGCGGGGCTCTCGCGAAGCGCCTTCTACTTCTACTACCCCGACAAGCACGGCCTGCTCATCGACGCCACCAGGGAGGTGACCGAGGAGCTCTTTGAGCACTCGAACGTATGGTGGCGCGGGTCGGGAGACCCGCGAGCGCTGGTGCGGCGCGCCCTGAAGAGCTTCGTCGCGACCTTCGCCGAGCACGCGGACCTTCTCCGGATGACCATGGAGGCCTCCGTCGACGACGATCGGGTGCGGGAGTTCTGGACCGGAATCGTCGACGCTTTCATCGAGGCGGTGGCGGAGCGGGTGGGCTCCGATCAGGAGGCCGGCATCGTCTCCCGCGCCTTCTGCCCCGAGAGCTGCGCCGAGTTCCTCGTCATCGCCACGGAGGGCTACCTCTATCGCAACGTGGCGATCGGGACCCACTCAACCGAGCAGACCGTCGCCGCCCTGGTGCCGATCTGGCTGCAGCTCCTCTACCCGACCGGCTGATCCCCGCCTGATCAGTCGCGGGCCCAGCCGCGCGAGCGGGATACGGCGTCGTGCCAGCGCTCGAGCAGCGAGCTGCGCTCGTCCTCGGAGAACCGGGGCTCGTAGCTCGCCCGCTGCCGCCACATGCCCGCGACCCCGTCGGTGTCCCAGAGGCCCGTCGCGATTCCAGCGAGGTAGGCGGCACCGAGGGCGGTGGTCTCCGCGATCTCGGGGACGATCACCGGCACGCCGAGAACGTCGGCCTGGAACTGCATGAGCCAGCCGTTCGCCACGGCTCCGCCGTCCGCGCGCAGGGCGCTCAGCGCCTCACCCGAGGCGGCCTCCTGGGCCCGCACGGCGTCGACCGTCTGATAGGCGATCGCCTCGAGCGCCGCGCGGACGATCTGGGCGCGGCCGGTGCCCCGAGTGAGGCCGACGATCGTCCCCCGGGCATAGGGGTCCCAATACGGCGAGCCGAGCCCGGTCAGGGCGGGGACGAAGTAGACGCCGTCGTTGCCGTCGAGGCTCGCGGCGATCTCCTCGGTCTCCGCCGCCGATTCGATCAGCCCGAGGCCGTCCCGCAGCCACTGGACCGCGGCGCCCGTGACGAAGACTGCCGCCTCGAGCGCGTAGGTCGTCGTGCCGCCCATGCCCCATGCGATCGTGGCGAGCAGGCCCTCGACCGGGTGGGGGGACGTCGGGCCGGTGTTAAGCAGGACGAAGCTGCCCGTGCCGTAGGTGTTCTTGGCATCGCCGGGCGCGTGGCAGGCCTGGCCGAAGAGCGCTGCCTGCTGATCGCCCGCGATTCCGGCCACGGCCACTTCACCTCCGAACTCGCTCGTGGTGCCGTAGACCTCGGATGAGCCCCGCGGGTCGGGGAGCGACGAGGGATCGACGCCGAGCAGATCGCACAGCTCCGGGTCCCAGCGGAGCTCGCGGATGTCGAAGAGCATCGTCCGCGAGGCATTGGTCAGGTCGGTGATGTGCTCCCCACAGAGCTTGTGGACGAGCCAGGAGTCGATCGTGCCGAAGGCGGCGCGGTCGGCACCGGAGACGTTGCGAAGGAGCCACTCGATCTTCGTCCCCGAGAAGTAGGGGTCGATCACGAGGCCGGTGCGCTCGCGGACCAGCTCGGTGTGGCCGGCCTCGACCAGCTCGTCGCAGCGCGCGGCCGTGCGGCGGTCCTGCCAGACGAGCGCGTTGTGGATTGGCTCGCCGGTGTGAGGATCCCAGGCGACGACGGTCTCGCGCTGGTTCGTGATCCCGATTCCGGCGAGGTCGCCTCCGCCGATGCCGGCGTCGGCGAGGGCGCCGTGGCCGACCCGGCGGGTGATCTCCCAGATCTCGTTCGCGTCGTGCTCGACCCAGCCGGGCCGCGGGAAGTGCTGGGCGAACTCGGAGTACGCGCGGCCCGCGATCTGCCCCGCCTCGTCGAAGACGAGGCAGGTGGTGCCGGTCGTTCCCTGATCGATCGCGAGGATCACTGGCGGGCGGGACCCTAACCCCGGCGCCTTGCGAGATACACGGTGACAAAGTCGCGAAGCTGCCGACCGCGGTGGACGAAGCCGGCCGGCGTCCGGCCGGTGGCGCGGTGGGCGAGGTCGAGGTCGAGCTCGCGGACGCGATGGCCGGCGCGGATCGCGTCAACGGTCATCCCGATCTCCATGCCGTAGCGGGGCGCGAACGGGAGGACGTCACGCAGAGTGGCGGCGCTCATCGCCCGCTGTCCGGAGATCGGCGAGCTCGCCTCGAAGCCCGAGAGGCGGCGGATCGCCCAGCGAGCGTAGCCCTTCGCGAGGCCGAGGCCGCCACCGACCTTGCGCTCGAACGAGGCGGCGGCAAGCTCGCAGCGACCGGACTCGACCGCGTCGATCAGCGGCCGCAGCTGGGCGGCGGTGGCACCGAGGTCCCCGTCGCAGAGCAGCACGGTGGCGTCGTCGGGGAGCCCATCGAGCGCCGCGGTCGCAGCGGCGGTCATGTTGCCGCCCTTGCCGTGCGGGCGATTGCGGCCGATCACGGTGGCGCCCGCGCCGAGGGCGGCCATCCGGGTGCCGTCCGTGGAGGCGTCGTCGGCGACGTAGCGCTCGATGCCGGGCACCGCCTCAGCGAGAGCGGCGAGGGTCGCCGTGATCCGATCGGCCTCGTTGCGCGCGGCGACGATCGCAACGCGGCGGCGGGGCGGAATCGCCGCCGTCTCGTCGTTGCTACCTGCCGGTTCCGCCTCCATCGCCGACTATTCTGGCGCTAGATGACCGATCCCCGGGAACCGATCATCTGGTGACGGACATCCCCGCACACATCACCGGCACGGTCTGGAAGATCGACGTCGCCCTCGGCGACGAGGTCTCCGAGGGCGACGACGTCGTCATCCTCGAGTCGATGAAGATGGAGATGCCGGTCGAGGCCGAGGACTCCGGGAAGGTGGCGGAGATCCGCTGCGAGGAGGGCCAATCGGTCGCCGAGGGGGATGTCTTGGTGGTGCTGGAGTAGTTAGATAACTCCGGCGAAATGCTCCGCTTCGCGTCCGCTTCCGCCGGACCGTTGGGTGCTAGGGGACGGGAGATCCTGACTGCTCCGGGCATGCCGGAGTCAAATTTCGATCGAGCCATCCTCGTGGATCGTCCAACCGGGGTTGTGCGCCACCTCCCACGGGTGGCCGTCTGGATCGATGAAGATCCCGGAGTAGCCGCCCCAGAACGTCTCGGCGCCGGGTCGTCCGATCCTCGCGCCTGCTCGCTCGGCCTCGGCCAGAACCGAGTCGACCTCGTCGGGGGAGCGGACGTTGTGCGCCAGCGTCACCCCTCCCCAGCCGCCTGAGTCCTCCACCGCACTGTCCTCCGCGAGCTGATCACGATGCCAGAGCGCCACGATCATGCCGCCACATTGGAAGAAGGCGACGTCCTGCTCGTCGACGTCGTTCCCGACCCGCCACCCGAGCGCCTCGTAGAAGGAGACGGCGCGGGGAAGGTCGGGGACGCCGAGGGTGATCAGGCTGAGCCGCTGCTCCACGCTCCGGCCCCTCCCCCTAGTCCCGCTTGCCCCTCCCCCAGAGGAGCTTGAAGGAGCGGCCGAGCAGCTTCGTGGTGCCCTTCTTGTAGGGCAGCATGTGGATGTCCTTGTTCGTCGGCGCGAAGCGGGTGACGAGGAGGGTCTGCTGCTTCGTGTACTTGCGGATCCCGCCGGCGCCGTGGCGCGAGCCGACACCCGAGTCCTTCCAGCCGCCCATCGGCAGCTCGAGCGCGACGTAGTTGAGCTGCGCATCGTTGACGCAGACCACCCCCGACTCGAGCCGGCGGGCGAGCTCCTCGCCGCGGTCGGTGTCCTTGGTCCAGATCGACGCCTGCAGCCCGTAGGGGGAGTCGTTGGCCAGCTTCACCGCCTCGTCGGCGTCGGCGACCTTCATCACCGGGAGCGTCGGGCCGAAGGTTTCCTCGGTCATGCACTCCATCGAATGGTCGACGTCGAGCAGGAGGGTGGGCTCGAAGAAGTCGCCCGGGCCCGCCCCACGCTTGCCGCCGACGACCGCGCGGGCGCCGCTCTTGACCGCGTCGTTGACCTGCTCCTCGACCAGGTCGACCTGCTCGGGCGAGGTCATCGCACCGACGTCGACCACGGCGGGACCGCCGGGGACCCCCTGACGGATCGCGCGCATCTTCTCGGTGACGCGACCAACGAAGTCCTCGTAGACCGGGGCCTCGACATAGACGCGCTCCACCGAGATGCACGTCTGTCCCGAGTTCTGCATCGAGTAGTGGACGGCGGCGTTGGCGGCGCGCTCCATGTTGGCGTCCGCCAGGACGATCATCGGGTCCTTGCCGCCCAGCTCCATCGCCGTCGGGGTCAGCGTCTGCGCTGCCCGCGTCATCACCTTCTTGCCGACCTCGGTCGAGCCGGTGAACATGACGAAGTCGACCGCGTCGATCAACGCGTTGCCGATCGAGCTGCCCTGCCCGACAGCGACCTGGAAGACGCCCTCCGGGAGGCCGCACTCGCGCAGCCCCTCGGCGAGCAGCATCGACGTCATCGGCGTCAGCGTCGCCGGCTTCAGGACGACCGCGTTGCCGGCGGCGAGCGCCGGGATACAGTCGCCGAACGAGTTCGTCAGCGGGTAGTTCCAGGGCCCGATCACGCCGACGACGCCGATCGGCGCGTAGCGAACGGTGAGCTTGCGCCCGAGGACGAAGGGGGAGGCGGAGCGGACCTTCTCGTCGGCGAGGAACTCCGGCGCGTTCTTGGCCCAGAAGCCGAAGGCCGAGGCCACGTAGGAGATCTCGGCGAGCTGGGCGTCCTCGTAGGTCTTGCCATTCTCGCGGACGATCGTGTCGATGATCCGCTCGGAGTTGTCGAGCGTCCACTTCTGAGCCCGGCGGAGGATCCGCCCGCGCTCGGCGAAGCCGGAGGCCTCCCAGGCGGGTTGTGCGGCACGCGCGCGCGCAACCGCTTCCGCAACCCCCTCGGGGCTCATCGCCGCGACGTTGCCGATCACCTCGCCCGTCGCCGGGTTGCGGACCTCGACGGACTCGGCCGCCTCGGCCTCCGGCTTGCCGTTGGTGGTGACCGCGGTCTCGGGGGTGGCGGTGGGCTCCACTGATCTCTCCTCGTTCGCTCTTGGGGCCTGAGGGAGGCTACCGCGAGCGGCCCGCCGGCTCGCCTCCCATACGCTCCCTCCCGATGGCGTCGATGGAGCCTCAGGAGCTGGCCGGCGGGGAGCTGCGGCTCGACTTTCCCGCCGAGGCGGTGGCGCGACTGACGCTCGACAACCCGGACAAGCGCAATCCGCTCAGCCATGCGGTTCTCGACGCGATCGCGGAAACCCTGCCGCGGCTCGATCACGGCATCGACGTCCGCTGCGTCCTGGTCACCGGCAGCGGGCGCGCCTTCTCCGCCGGCTACGACATCGGCGCGATCCCCGACGAGAGCTTCGAGCGCGACGCTGAGGCGCTCGTGGCGCATCCGTTTCACGCCGCGATGGAGGCGGTCAGCGCCCACCCCTATCCCGTCGTGGCGGCGATCAACGGGCACTGCCTGGGGGGCGGGCTCGAGCTGGCTGTGCGCTGCGACCTGCGTCTCTGCGCGGCCGAGGCGAAGCTCGGCATGCCGCCGGCAAAGCTCGGGCTGATCTACGGCCACACCGGGCTCGAGCGCTTCATCGACACCGTGGGGATCCCGCGGACGAAGGAGCTCTTCCTCACCGGTCAGGTGCTCGACGGCGAGCGCGCCGAGTCGATCGGCCTCGTCCACGAGGTGCATCCGGCGGCGGAGATCGAGGCGCGCTCGCTCGAGCTGGCGGAGACGATCGCCGCGAACGCCCCGATCTCGATGACCGGCAACAAGCATGCCATCGAGACCCTGGCCCGCTTTCCGCGCCTCAGCCCCAAGCAGGCCGAGGAGCTGGTCGAGCTGCGCCGCTCGTGCTTCGCCTCCGAGGACTTCCGCGAGGGCGTGCGCGCGTTCGCCGAGAAGCGCGCGCCCCGGTGGCAGGGGCGCTGAGCCCCGCTCACGCCGAGCTCGCCGCGTGCGATCCGGCGATGGCGGCCCTGATCGCGCAGATCGACTCGGCCTCGATCGAGGCGCGGCTCGAGGCCAGGACGACCGACCGCTTCGAGGCGCTCGCCCGGATCGTCTGCGGCCAGCAGGTCTCGACCGCGGCGGCGCGGACGATCTGGGGGCGCGTCCGCGAGGGCTTCGGCGGGGCGCCCACGGCGCAGCAGCTCGTGGAGCCAGGGGCTGAGGAGAGACTGCGGGCGGCGGGGCTGAGCGGCCGCAAGGCCTCCTACATCGTCGGCATCGCCGAGGCCGTCGCGGCGGGGGAGCTGCGCCCCGACGAGCTCGACGAGGCCTCCGACGCGGAGGTGATCGACACGCTGGTCACGCTGCGCGGGCTCGGCCGCTGGAGCGCCGAGATGTTCCTGATCTTCGATCTCGGCCGCCCCGACGTCTTCAGCGGCGGTGATCTGGGACTGCGCCACGGGATCCGGATCGCCTACGGGATGGAGGGACCGCCCACGCCGGAGGAGGCCGTCGCGATCGCCGAGCGCTGGAGCCCGAACCGTAGCCTCGCCTCCCTCTACCTCTGGGAGGCGGTCGGGATCGGCCTTCCGGTGGCGGTCGAGCCGGCCGCCGGCTGACCCCGCCCCTCCCCCGTCCCCCTCCCCGCGGTGGCAGAGAAATTGACCGCCTACGTGTCGATATCTCTGCCACCTCGCCGAGGGGGGAGCGCGCCGGCCTCTCGATGGCTAGAAGTTCCTCCGGCAGGGCAGGGGAGAAACCAGCCACCGAGGAGCCACCAAGCCGGTGGCCACTTCGACGCTGTAGCTACTCCGCCGCCTCGATCACCGCCAGGGCCGCGCCCGCCTCGACCTGGTCGCCCTCGGCGACGCGCAGCTCGCTCAGCGTCCCGGCGGCCGGGGCGGTCAGCTCGTGCTCCATCTTCATCGCCTCGAGGACGACGAGGACCTGGCCGGCCTCGACGCTCGCTCCCTGCTCAGCCGCCAGCTTGATCACCTTCCCGGGCATCGGAGCGACCACGGCGCCCTCGCCCAGAGCCTCTCGCTCGCTCGGGTAGCGAGGCAGCTCGCGCAGGCTCGACTGCCCGCTCGACCCGTTGACGTGGTGGACGCCCCCCGCGCGGCGAACCCGGTAGCGGCAGCGGACGCCGCCAGCCTCGAGGTCGACGGCGTCGGCCGATGCGGCATGCAGGCGCGGGCGCTCCAGCTCGGCGCCGTTCACGGCGAGCGTCAGCCCCCCGCGGCGCAGCGCGTACTCCACCTCAAGCTCCCCCCCAGAGCCGGCGAAGCCGATCCGCTGCGGCTCGGAGAAGTTGTTGCGGAACCCGGGCGGGGCGAAGCCCAGCACCCGGGTGCCGCCCCGTCGCTCCGCCATCGCCGCCAGCGCCGCGGCAGCCGCATGCAGGCGCTCGACCGCGGGTTCCACGAGCGGCGCGGCGAGGTCGTCGCGCCGCTCAAGCCACCCCGTATCGGCCTCGCCGGCCAGGAACTCATCGTCGCGGAGCACGCGCGCGAGCAGGTCGCGATTCGTCACCAGCCCGTCGATCTCGGCGCCGGCGAGCGCCGTGGCCAGCCGCGCCGCGGCCTCGCTCCGAGTCGGTGCCCAGGCGATCAGCTTGGCCAGCATCGGGTCGTAATGGGGCCCGACGACGCTTCCCGCCTCCACGCCCGAGTCGAGCCGTAGATCCGCCCGCTCGCGGCCTCCGGCAGGAACCGCGAACGGCTCCGCCCCGTCCAGGTCGAAGCGCTCCACCGTGCCGGTCTGCGGCAGGTAGCCGGCGGCGGCGTCCTCGGCGTAGAGCCTCACCTCGATCGCATGGCCTTCGATCCCCGGGTTCCGCGCCGCATCGGAGAGGGCCTCGCCCGCCGCGATCCTGAGCTGCTCGGCGACGAGGTCGAGGCCGAGCACCATCTCCGTCACCGGATGCTCGACCTGAAGCCGCGTGTTCATCTCGAGGAAGTAGAACCGCCCGCCGGGGTCGAGCAGGAACTCGACCGTCCCCGCCCCGACGTAGCCCACCGCATTGGCGGCGGCGACCGCCGCGGCCCCGAGCCGCTCCCGGAGCTCGGGATCGACCGCGATCGACGGCGCCTCCTCGATCACCTTCTGGTGGCGACGCTGCACGGAGCACTCCCGCTCGCCGAGGCTGACCGCGTCGCCACGCGTGTCGGCGAGGAGCTGGATCTCGATGTGGCGCGGCCGCTGCAGGTGCCGCTCGAGGAAGACTGTCGCGTCGCCGAACGCCGCCTCGGCCTCGCGCCGGGCCCCCTCCACGGCCCCCTCCAACTCCCCGGCGCTCGCCACGGGACGCATCCCCTTGCCGCCGCCCCCCGCCGAGGCCTTGACGAGCAGCGGGTAGCCCACCCGGTCGGCCTCGGCCGCCTGATCGGAGCCCGGGCCGAGCTCCGCGCCCGGGACCACCGGCACCCCCGCCTCCTCCATCAGCGCCCGCGCCCGCACCTTCGAGCCCATCGCCTCGATCGCCTCCGGCGGCGGGCCGATCCAGATCAGCCCCGCCTCGATCACCGCGCGGGCGAAGCCCGCATTCTCGGCGAGGAAGCCGTAGCCCGGGTGGACGGCGTCGGCATCCGTCAGGATCGCCGCCCTCAGCACCTTGTCCATATCGAGGTAGGACTCGACGGCGCTGACGCCCCCGAGCGCCACCGCCTCGTCCGCCTCACCGACGAAGGGAGCATTCGCGTCCGGGTCGGAGTAGACGGCCACCGTGGCGATGCCCCTCGCCTGGCAGCCCCGGAGCACCCGCCGCGCGATCTCGCCGCGGTTGGCGACGAGCACCTTCGTGATCCGACGCGCACGCATGCCTAGATGGTCGACCCCATGGCCCCACGTGCGCGGGGGCGCACGTGGTCGAGCAGGTCGAGGACGCAGGTCGCGACGTGTGCTGGAAGCACACGAGCGGCCGAGGACGAAGAGATGCGAAGCGCCAGGTGCGTCATCCGCGTGCGTGTGGTCGTGGGGTCGGCCATCTACATCCTGAAGACGCCGAAGCGCCGTGAGCCCTCGACCTCGGCCGAGAGCGCAGCCGAAAGCGCGATCCCGAGCACGGTGCGGGTGTCGCGAGGGTCGATCATCCCGTCGTCCCAGAGCTCGCCGCTGGCGACGAAGGCATCCGACTCGCGCTCGATCTGCTCCTCGACCCCCTCGCGAGCGGCCCGCAACTGCTCCTCATCGACCTCGATCCCCCGGCGTTCGGCCGCCGCGCGGCCGACGATCTCGAGCACCCCGCCGAGCTGCTTGGGGCCCATCACCGCAGTCTTGTGGTTCGGCCAGCTGAAGATGAATCGGGGCTCGAAGCTCCGCCCGCACATCCCGTAGTTGCCGGCGCCGTAGGAGCCGCCCATCATCAGGGTCAGCTTCGGCACCCCCGCGTTGGCGACGGCGTTGATCATCTTCGCGCCGGCCTTGACGATCCCGCGCTGCTCGTAGTCCTCGCCGACGATGTAGCCGGTCGTGTTCTGCATGAACAGCAGCGGCGTGTCGACCTGGTCGGCTAGCTGGATGAAATGCGCGGCCTTCTCGGCGTCCTCGTTGAAGATCACGCCGTTGTTGGCGAGGATCGCGATCGGCCAGCCGTGGAGCTCCGCCCAGCCGGTAACGAGCTGGGTCCCGTAAAGCGGTTTGAACTCGTCGAAGCGTGAGCCGTCCACCACCCGCGCGATCACCTCGCGCGCATCGAAGGGGACCTTCAGGTCGTGGGAGGCGATCCCGAGCAGGTCCTCGGGGTCGTGGATGGGCTCGGCACCCTCTCCCCGCGGCTCGGGACCCCGCTTGCGCCAGTTGAGGTTGCGGATGATCTCGCGCCCGATCCGCGCCGCATCGGCCTCGTCGTTGGCCATGAACTCCGAGACGCCGGAGACGCGGGAGTGCATCTCGGCCCCGCCGAGCGCCTCCTCCTCGGCGTCCTCCCCCGTGGCCATCTTGACCAGCGGCGGGCCGCCGAGGAAGACGAGCCCCTGCTCGCGGACCATCACGGTGTAGTCGGAGAGGCCGGGCAGGTAGGCGCCTCCGGCGGTCGCGTTGCCAGTGACGAGCGCGACCGTCGGGATCCCCGCCGCCGACTTGCGCGTCAGGTTGCGGAAGTTGGCCCCGCCGGGGATGAAGATCTCCTTCTGGCGCGGCAGGTCCGCCCCGCCGGACTCGACGAAGCCGATCGCCGGCAGTCGGTTGACCATCGCGATCTCCTGCGCGCGCAGGTTCTTGCGCAGCGTGTAGGGGTTCGACGTCCCGCCACGCACCGTCGGGTCGGAGCCGCCGACGAGGCATTCGACGCCCTCGATCACCCCGATCCCGTTCACCTGCGAGGCCCCAACCTCGTACTCGGATCCATAGCCGCACAGCGGCGCGATCTCGAGGAACGGGGAGTCCCGGTCGAGCAGCATCTCGATCCGCTCCCGAGGCATCATCCGCCCGCGGGAGTGGTGTCGCTCGATTCGCTTCTCCCCTCCCCCGAGCCGCGCCTTCGCGAGCTCCTCGGCGAGCTTCTCCAGTCGCTCGAGCATCCGCTCCCGGTTCGTCAGGAAGGTCTCGGAGCGGGGATCTACGCGTGTTTCCAGGACCGCCAAAGTAGGAAGTAGAACTTACTACTTTCTACTTGAGCGTCACTTCGACCCGCCTGGGGCGAAAGCCGGCGCCCGCGGGCGCTACCGTCGGCGCCGTGAGCGCGACGCCGACCGCCCCCCCGCCCGAGGGCCGATCCCCGCATAGCGTTCGCTACATCGTGCTGCGCGTCCTCGCCGCAGCCGCCGTGGCGGCGGGCGCCTTCGCCGTCGATCGACTCTGGTTGACCGACGAGCCAACCCGCAGCACCTTCGGATCGCGCGTGCGGCCGTTCGAGATCGAGAGCGAGCTGCTCGATCGCGCCCTTCCCGCCCGGGTGGTGGTCCCCGCGGGGGCGCCGCCGAAGGACAGGACGCTGCTCGTCTTCCTCCACGGCCGCGGGGAGGACGAGCGCAGCTACCTGGTCGAGCCGATGTTCGAGGCACTCGCGAGCCTGCGGACCCGCGCGCCGGTGATCGCCTTCCCCTCCAGCGACGACTCCTCCTACTGGCACAACCGCGAGAGCGGGCAGTGGGCCTCGTACGTGCTCGCCGAGGTGATCCCGCAGCTCGTCGACCGCTTCGACATCGACCCCGGCCGGATCGCGATCGGGGGGATCTCGATGGGGGGATTCGGGGCCTACGACATCGCGCGGCTCGACCCGGGCCGCTTCTGCGCCGTCGGCGGTCACTCCCCGGCGATCTGGGAGACGTCCTCGGAGACGGCCGACGGGGCCTTCGACGACGCCGACGACTTCGAGCGCAACGACGTGATCTCGATCGCCGGCATGGACCCGAGCCCCTACGCCGAGCTGCGCCTCTGGCTCGACGCCGGCGAGGACGACCCGTTCCTCCCCGGCGATCGGGCGTTCGAGGAGGCGCTACGCGCCGGCGGTGCCCGACCGATCCTCAAGGGCGCCCTGAGCGACGACGACTCCGAGCCCTCGAGCGCCAACTGGGAGCATTACCTCGACTTCTACGCCTACTCGCTCCAGCACTGCGAGGACGAGGCGGAGGCCAAGCCGGAGGACGGATCAGAGCCCCCACTCAACGGCGCAGGCAACTCGACCCGGCGCAGCGGCGGAGCTTCCGAAGGCGCCGATCGAGGCGGCGGAGGGCGTCGCGCACGCGCGGGTCCCTCGAGGCCCTGACCGCCGGCGAGGCCAGGTTCTCGAGCTCGTAAGGGTCGGGCCGCCCGCTCAGGCGCCCCCCGAGGTCGTAGAGCTCGATCGCAGCCTCGCGATCGCAGCTTCCGTCGGGGCGCAGGCGGGCGTGCTCGATGTAGCTGAGCTCCCCGGTGCGGATCCCCGCATAGAGGCAGTCGCCACCCCCCTTGCCGCCCTCGATCAGCACCTGCCGCCCGGCGGGAAGCGCACCGGGGCGACCCCGCAGAAGCGGCACCAGCGAGGCTCCGTCGAGCTCCCGGCAATTGCCCGGCCGCGCGCACGGCTTCGCGTCCGCGAGATCAAGGATCGTCGGTGCGAGATCGACGTTCGCGGCCAGCTCCGGGACCCTGGGGACGGCGCCGCCCCCGATCGCCTCCTCGCCAGCGAGGATCGCGAGCGGCATTCGCACTCCCTCCCCGTAGGGGACGTTCTTGCCACCGAGGCCGTGCTCTCCCTGAAGCAGGCCGTTGTCGGAGGTGAAGATGAAGACCGTGTTGGCGAGCTCCCCGGCGCGCTCGACGGCATCGTAGATCTCGGCGATGCCACGATCGACCCCGCGCAGGGAGGCCAAGCGGCAGCCGTACGCGAGCCTGAGCCGCTCGATCTTCTCCGGCGAGAGATCCTTGTCGCGGACGAACCGCGGCTTGTCGGAGCGATCCGCCTCGTCGAAGGAGGGGCTTTGCGGCAGCGGCGCCCGGGCGTAGGCATCCTCGTCCCGCGGCGCGGGCACGACCACGTTCGAGCACCGCCCCCCCTCCCCGGAGCCGTGGTGGGGAGCCAGGTGGTTGACGGTCATGTAGAGCGGGCGCCTCCGCTCCGCCTGACGTTGGACCACGTCGGCTGCGATGTCGCTGATCACGCTCGTGTAGTAGTCGCGCGACCGGCTCCCGTAGGGGACGGCCTCGCCGTTCTCAGCAAGCTCGTAGTCGTAGTAGAGGGGGTCGAACGAGGCGTGCCAGTCGTCGATCCCGGGGGGCGCACGCAGGGGATCGTCGACGCCACCCTCGTAGCCCTGCAGGTACTTGCCGACCCAGGCGGTGCGATAGCCGGCGTTGCGCATCCAGACGGGCAGCGTGTTGAACTTGCCACGGAGGTTCGAGTAGCCGCGGCGATTGGAGAAGACGCCGCTGTTATGGGGATAGCTCCCCGTCAGGTAAGAGGCGCGGGAGGGGCAGCAGACGGGGGTTGCCACCACGAAGTCGCTGAACACCGTCCCGGGATCGGCCAGCAGCTCGAACGTCCTCGGCATGAAGCGCGGCTTGAAGTCGGCGAGGTTCTGATCGTCGGTGTAGATGAAGATCACGTTCGGAAGCCGCTCAGCCTGCGCCGCCGAGACGCGCTCGGGCCGCGGGGAGCGCTGGCGATCGGTGGCCGCGTTCGAGTCGGAGTTGCCGCAGCCGCTCGCGGCGGCGGCGAGTGCCACGAGGGCGAACGCGAGCAGGAAGGCGCGCCTCATCGGCCCCGGAGGCTACCCGGCCGCACCCCGGTGCTCCGCCGGGCGGCGGGCCCGGGAGCCGTCCGCGCGTCGACCTAGCATCGAGCCCCTCGCAGCACCTAAGCGGCGCGACCCGACGCGCTGCCGTCGACGGGAGGCGCCTTGGCATCACTCATCAGCTTTCAGGAGGCCCTCGAGCTGGGCGCGCTCAGCGACCACGAGGAGATCGGGGAGCTGGTCGAGCGGGCCTGGAGCGTGCGGACGGAGCGCTTCGGCACCTCCACCGACATGTGCTCCCTGGTAAACGCGAAATCGGGCGGCTGCGCCGAGGATTGCGGGTTCTGCGCCCAATCGCGCTACGCCGAGGCGGACACGCCGATGCACGCGATGATGGAGCCGGAGCAGATCCTCGAGCACGCCAAGGCGGCCGAGGCCGCGGGCGCCCACCGCTTCTGCATGGTGACCCAGGGGCAGGGCCTCTCCAAGCGCGACTTCAGGAAGATCCTCGACGGCGCGCGGCTGGTGGCCGAGAACACCAACCTGAAGCGCTGCGCGTCGGTGGGGCACATCTCCTCCGACCGCGCCCACCAGCTCGCCGACGCCGGCATCCAGCGCGTCCACCACAACGTGGAGACCGCCCGCTCCTACTACGACGAGGTGACGACGACCGTCCGCTACGAGGGCCGGATCCGGACGATCGACGCCGTGCGGGAGGCCGGCATGGAGACGTGCGTCGGCGGCATCCTCAACCTCGGCGAGACGCCGCGCCAGCGCGTCGAGATGGCTTTCGAGCTGGCCGAGATCGACCCGACGTCGGTGCCGATCAACCTGCTCAATCCCCGCACGGGGACGAAGTTCGGCGCGCGGGATCTGATGGACCCCTGGGAGGTCGTCAAGTGGATCGCGATCTTCCGCCTGATCCTCCCCGATGCGCTCTTCCGCCTCTGCGGCGGCCGGGTGGAGAACCTGCACGAGCTTCAGCCGCTGGCGGTCAAGGCGGGGCTCAACGGGGTAATGATGGGCAACTTCCTCACGACCCTCGGAGTCGAGCCCGCCGAGGACCGCGAGATGTTCACCGAGCTCGGGCTCAACGTCGCCCGCCAACCCGACAACGGGGCCAACCCCCGGCCCGACAATCGCAGCGGCTGGCTCGAGGGCGCGACGCCCAGGACCCCGGTCGACGACCTGATCGACAGCCAGGCCGAAGCCGACCTCTGGGACCCCTCGACGCAGCTCCGCGTGATCGCGAAGAAGGGTAAGCCTCCCGCCTACCCGCAATCGGCCCGGCGCGAAGCGGCCTAGCCGTTCGTGGAATCGCCGACGCCCCCCGCGCCCTCCGTCGGCGAGCGGCTCGAGGCGATCCGCGAGGCCGGCCTCGGCCGGCGCATGCGGACCGTCGGCTCCCCGCAGGGGCCCCGGGTCACACTCGACGGACGCGAGGTCCTGCTGCTCTGCTCGAACGACTACCTCGGGCTGGCCAACCACCCCGCGGTGCTCGCCGCGGCGGCCGACGCGATCGAGCGGTGGGGGGCGGGGTCCGGCGCATCGCGGCTCGTCTCGGGGAACATGGCGCCGCACGAGCGGCTCGAGCGCCGCCTGGCGGGCTTCCACGGGACCGAGTCGGCCCTGCTCTTCGGGTCGGGATATCTGGCGAACACCGGGATCGTGGCGGCCCTCGCCCATCACGGCGACGTCGTCTACTCCGACGAGCTCAACCACGCGAGCATCATCGACGGCTGCAGGCTCGCCGGGGCTGAGACCTTCGTCTACCGCCACCGCGACATCGAGCATCTCGCCTGGGCGCTCGAGCGCACCACCGGCCACGCCGGCCTGATCGTCACCGACGGCCTCTTCTCGATGGATGGCGACATCGCGCCGCTGCGGTGGCTGCGCGAGCTCGCCTCGCGCTACGGCGCAAAGCTGATGGTCGACGACGCGCACGCGGTGGGAGCGCTCGGTCCCGGGGGCCGTGGCACGGTCGCGGAGGCCGGGCTCGCGGACGAGGTCGACGTGCTCGTCGGCACGCTGGGCAAGTCGCTCGGCAGCTACGGGGCCTACGCGTGCACGACCGGCGAGATCCGCGAGCTGCTCGTCAACACCGCGCGGCCGCTGATCTTCTCGACCGGGCTGCCGCCGGCGTGCGCCGCCGCGGCGGAGGGGGCGCTCGAGGTGCTCAGGTCCGAGCCCGAGCGCGTCTCGCGGCTGCGGGAGAATGCGCGCACGCTCCGCGACGCGCTCGCGGTCGCCGGCCTCGAGGCGGGCGGCGGGGGAGCGCAGATCATCCCGGTCGCGATCGGGGACCCCGACCGGGCGGTCGCGATCTGCCGGCGCGCGCTCGATGGGGGCGTCTACGCGCAGGCGATCCGGCCCCCGACCGTTCCCGAGGGCACCTCACGACTGCGGCTGACCGCCATGGCCGGGCACGAGCCCGAGGAGCTGCGGGAGGCGGCGAGGACAATCGCCGATGCCGTGCGAGCAGTCTCCGCCGACGGCGAGTGGTCGATCGACCTGCCCGATCCCGAGCCGGGCGAGCTGCGGGTCGAGCGGGGCTCGGAAGCGCCCGCCTCCGCGTGGAGCGCCGCGCCGATCGCGTGAGCGCCGCGAGCGGCGTCTTCGTCACCGGCACCGGCACCGAGGTCGGCAAGAGCGTCGTCGCCGCCGTGGTCGCGCGCACCGCGGCGGCACAAGGACGCAGCGTGGCGGTCTTCAAGCCCGCCGTCTCCGGGCTGGACGAGGGCGGCGAGGCGGACCACGAGCTGCTGCGCAGGGCAGCGGGCTCGTCCCAGAGCGATGCCGAGATCGCTCCCTATCGCTTCGGCCCGCCGCTCTCCCCCCACCTGGCGGCGGAGCTCGCCGGCGAGCCGATCTCGACGGAGCGCTTGCGGGCGGTAGCGGCGGCGGCCGCCCGGGGCGCCGATCTCCTGGTCTGCGAGGGCGTCGGCGGGCTCCTCGTGCCGCTCAGCGACACCTATCTCGTCCGGGACCTCGCCGTCGAGCTCGGCTACCCGGTGATCGTCGTCGCCTCGCCCGGCCTCGGGACGATCAACCACACGCTGCTCACGCTCGAGAGCGCCCGGGGCGCCGGCCTCGAGCTCCGAGCGGTCGTCCTCAACCCATGGCCCCCTCAGCCGGGGCGAATCGAGCTGTCGAACCGCGAGACGATCGCCCGGCTCGGACGCGTCGAGGTTCTGACCCTCCCAGAGCTCGACCTTGGAGACCCGGGGAGCTGGCCGGCCCTCCCCCTGGCCTGAGGCGCGCGCCGGCAGCCGCGTACTTCCACCGATCTGGCCTGCCGCGGCTTGCGCGCTACCGGAGGCGCGCTTCCGACCGGCTCCGGACCTACCTTTCGCAATGGATGACGAAGGCGATCCAGGAGCTCGACCACCGTCACCTCTGGCACCCGTTCACCCAGCAGCGAGGCTGGGAGGCGGAGGAGCCCCTGGTGATCGACCGCGCCGAGGGCACCGACCTGATCGCCGAGGACGGCACCCGCTACATCGATGGCACCTCGTCGCTGTGGTGCAACCTCCACGGCCACCGGCACCCAGCGATCGACGCGGCGGTCCGCACGCAGCTCGATCGGGTCGCACATTCGACGATGCTCGGCCTCACCCACGCGCCCGCCGCCGAGCTCGCCGCGCGGCTGGTCGCGATCGCGCCGCCCGGCCTCAGCCGCGTCTTCTACTCCGACTCAGGGTCAACCGCCACGGAGATCGCCCTGAAGATGGCCTTTCAGTACTGGCGCCAGCGGGGCGGCCAGCACGCTCGCCGGACCTCGTTCATCGGGCTCGTCGACGGCTACCACGGAGACACGATCGGAGCGGTCTCCGTGGGGGGCATCGACCTCTTCCACGGCGCCTACGAGCCGCTCCTGTTCGCCAAGCGCTCGGTCCCCGCCGGTGACGCCGATGCGCTGGCCGCGGCCCTCGAGCGCCACGGGGAGGAGATCGCGGCGGTGATCGTCGAGCCGCTAGTCCAGGGCGCGGGCGGCATCCTCGTCCAACCCCCCGGGTACCTGCGCGCGGTCCGCGAGCTCTGCGACGCCCACGACGTGCTGCTGATCTGCGACGAGGTCGCGACGGGCTTCGGCCGCACCGGCACGATGTTCGCCTGCGAGCAGGAGCGCGTCGCGCCCGACCTCCTCTGCCTCGGCAAGGGGCTGACGAACGGCTACATGCCGCTTGCCGCGACGCTGACCAGCGAGCGGATCTACGAGGGGTTCCTCGGTGAGCACGAGGACTATCGGACGTTCTTCCACGGCCACACGTTCACCGGCAATCCGCTTGCCTGCGCGGCGGCGATCGCCAGCCTCGACGTCTTCGCCGACGAGCGCACGCTGCTGCGGGCCCAGCCCAAGATCCGCCTCCTGCGGGAGCTGCTGGCGGAGGTCGAGTCCCTGGACGAGGTCGCCGAGGTGCGGGGCCGGGGCCTGATGATCGGGATCGACCTCGGCGCCCACGATCCCGCGCTGCGGCTCGGGCACCGCGTGACCCTCGAGGCACGCAGTCGCGGCGCGATCGTCCGCCCGCTCGGCGATACCGTCGTCCTGATGCCGCCGCTGGCGATCGGCAAGGCGGACCTCGTCCGGCTCGTCGCGATCACGGCGGAGTCGATCCGCGCCGCGGTCGCCGACGCCTATCCGCAGGGGCAGCCGACCTCCCTGAGCGAGCGGCGCCGCGAGCCGCCGGCGGTCGCGGCGGAGCGCGCCGCAGCGTGAGCCGCTCGGGCGCCGGCCGCACCGCGCTGATCACGGGTTGCTCCTCCGGGATCGGCCGGGCGAGCGCGCTGCAACTCGACTCCAGTGGCTGGCGGGTCTTCGCCGGCGTCCGTAAGCCCGAGGACGCCGATGCGCTCAGCGCCGCGGGCTCCTCCGCGCTGACCCCGCTCATCCTCGACATCTCCGAGCCGGCTTCGATCGACGAGGCCCGCGAGCGCATCGAGCGCGAGGCAGGAGGCAGCCTCGACGCGCTGGTCAACAACGCCGGCGTCGCCTACTCGGGCCCCCTCGAGTTCGTGCCGCTCGACGACTTCCGTCGTCAGCTCGAGGTCAACCTCGTCGGCCACCTCGCGATCACGCAGGCGATGGTGCCGGCACTGCGCCTCGCCAGGGGCCGCATCGTCAACGTCACCTCGATCGGAGGCCTGGTCGCGACGCCGTTCTTCGGTCCCTACAACGCCTCGAAGTATGCGCTGGAGGCGCTGAGCGACTGCCTTCGCGTCGAGCTCCGCCCCTGGGGGATCGAGACGATCGCGATCGAGCCAGGAAGCGTCGCCACCCCGATCTGGGCGCGCGGCGCCGAGGTGTTCGCGCAGATGCGGGAGCGGATGGCGCCCGGGGCGGTCGAGCTCTACGGCGATGCCATGGAGGCGATGATGCGCGCGAGCATCGACACGGGCGAGCGCGGGATCCCGCCCGAGCGGGCGGCCGATGCGATCGAGCGGGCGCTGGGTGCACGGTGGCCTCGCGCCCGCTACCTCGTCGGCCGCGACGCCTACGGGATGGCCGCTGCTTCGAGGCTGCTGCCGGCGCGCCTCTACGACCGGTTGGTCGCCCGCACGCTGAAGCTCCCCTGAGGGCGGCGGCACCAGCGCGCGCGACGTCGCTCATAGTCGGGTGTGATGAATCGGCCGCCACCCCGTAGTGGGGACGTGGAGCAAGCCCTGACAGCGCCTGCATCGGGGACGAGAGCGGCGCCCGCCGACTCCAAGCGCGCGTTCGACGCGCTCTACCGCGAATGCCGCGACGACCTCTTCGCCTACGTGGCGGGCCTGCTGCGGGACCGCTCCGCCGCCGAGGACGTGACCGCGGCCGCCTTCGAGCGCGCCTACCGCAAGCGGCGCAGCTTCGATCCGCGGCGCGGCACCCGGCGCGGCTGGCTCTTCGGGATCGCCCGCAACGCAGCGCTCGACGAGCTGCGCCGCCGCAACCGGATCGCCGAGCTCGTCACCGACCCGGAGGACCTCGGCGCCCCCGGCCCCGAGGAGGGAGCGGAGATCGCATTGCGCCGCGCTGCCCTGCGTCAGGCGATGGGCGCCCTCGACGCCCGCGAGCGGGAGCTCGTGGCTCTCAAGTTCTTCGCCGGCCTCTCGAACTTGGAGATCGCCCAGGTGATCGGGACGAGCGAGTCGAATGCCGGCACCAAGCTGCACCGGACGATGTCGAAGCTGAGGAGGGCGTGCGATGAAGCTGCGTGAACGCGAGGAACCGCTGGACCCCCGGGCCGAGCGGGAGCTCGACGCGGTCGATCGGGCGCTGGCCGGCCGCGAGGTCGAGGCGGACCTGGCCGATTGGGAGGAGCTGACGGCACTCCTCTCCGAGGAGAGGCCCGAGCCCTCGCCGGAATGGGCGGAGCGACTTGATCGGCGGGCGCAGGCGAGGTTCCCCGGCGAGGGTGAAGACGACTCGCTGCGGGGCCTCGCTGCGCGCCTGAGCGAGGTGCGCCCCATGCGCGTCCTGGCCCCCGCCGGCGCGCTGGCGACGCTTGCGGTTGTTGCCGTCGTGGCGGTCTCGACGCTGGACGGGAGCGACAGCGCGTCGCAGAGCCTCGATCCGGTGTCGGGGGGCGACGCGGCGCTGAGCTCGGGGCCCGAGGCCGGGTCGAGCTCCGACGCGGCGGCCGAGGACCTCCCCGGCCTGCAGACGGCGGACGGCGACAGTGCCGCCCTCGAGAGCGGCTCGAGGGAGGTGCTGCGGCAGGAGGGCTTCAGGGCCACGCTCCGCAACTTCTCAGGGGAGGTGGTGCGGCAGCAGGACCTCAGCGCCACGCTCCGCAACGCCAAGATTGCTCCCGGCACCGACAAGCGGCAGATCGAGCGCGACGTCTCGCTCTCCCTCTCGACGAAGCCGGACGAGGTCCGCGACGTCTCCGACGAGGTGATCTCGATCACCCGCTCGCTCGACGGGATCGTCGCCTCCTCGCAGGTGAGCGAGGCGGGCAGGAACTCGAGCGCGACGCTCCAGCTGACGATTCCGACGCGAAACCTCGATACCGCGATCGATCGCCTCACCGAGCTCGCCAACGTCGAGTCGCTCGACGAGTCCACGCTCGACATCACCAAGCCCTACGTCTCCGCCCAGGACCGCCTCCGCGACGCCGAGGCGAAGCGGCGGAGCTTGCTCGAGGCGCTCGAGAACGCGACGACGGATGCCGAGGCGACGGCGCTGGAGCTGCAGATCGACGATGCGCGCCGGGAGATCTCCCGCGCCGAGTCGAGGTTCGAGAACGTCGCCCGCCGGGCCCGCCTCTCGGACCTGAGCGTGACCGTGGTCGGCGATCCCGACGCCAAGGACGACCGCTCGCTCGGGGACTGGCTGGATGACGCGGTCGACGTGCTGCGGGCGGTCGCCGGCATCCTGCTGATCACCGCCGCGATCGTCGTGCCGCTCGGCATCCTGATCGCGATCGCCTGGTTCGCGATCTCGCGCCTGCGCCGCGGCCGCCGCGAGCGGGCGCTCGACTCCTAGCGGTACTAAGGGCCTATCTCGGTAGGGGGCGTGTGACCGGGGGGCGCCGGGACCGAGCGGGACGTCGCCGGCACGCCTCCCGCATGGTGGTGCCATGCGGGAGGTGGGACGGTGGCGGATCCGCGACGCGTCCCGGCGTTCATCCGGACGTGCGATCCCCTATTGAGATAGGCCCTAAGCCTCGAAGGCCTCGAAGTCGCTCTTGCGGGCGCCGCAGACGGGGCAGAACCAGCTGTCGGGGATCTCCTCGAACTCGGTCCCGGCCGGAATTCCCCCGTCGGGGTCGCCCTCGGCGGGGTCGTAGACGTACCCGCAGGAGGTGCAGATCCACTGCTGCTTCGTCGCGCCCTCGCTCATCAGCGCGGGGAGCCTAACGTAGAGTGGCTCGATGGCCGCCGAGCCCGTGATCCCCCGGCCCGCCGCCACGGTGATCCTGCTCCGGCGCGGCGGCAAGCACTCCGATCGGGGCCTCGAGGTCCTGATGCTGCAGCGCGGTGCGGACGCCCGCTTCATGCCCGGCGTGTGGGTCTTCGCCGGCGGCGTAGTCGAGGAGGGCGACCATGAGGGGGTCGCGGCGTCCGCGGATCCGGGAATCGACCCCGACGAGCTGGCTCACCGCGTCTGCGGGGCCCGCGAGCTCGCCGAGGAGGCGGGGGTGAGCGTGGAGGCCACGGCGCTGATGCCCTGGTCGAGGTGGATCACTCCCGACGCGGTTCCGGTCCGCTTCGACACCCGCTTCTACGTCGCCGCGCCGCGGCACTGCAACCCCGAGCCCGACGGGGTGGAGATGGACGCCGCTCGCTGGATCTCGCCGGGGGTGGCGCTGTCCGAGCAGGCCGATGGTGCGCTCGAGCTCTCGTTTCCGACAATCAAGCACCTCGAGGAGCTGCGCCCCTACGCCGGCGCCGACGAGGTCCTCGCCGCAGCCGAGGGCCGCGAGGTGCAGCCGATCACGCCACGGGTGGTCGGCACCGAGGACTCGTTCAGCGTCCTCCTGCCGGGCGATCCCGGCTTCGACGACTGACGGACTCCCCCTACCCGGCCTGCGGAAAGTGCTCCAGGCCCGCGTACCAGGGCCCGGTCGGATAGGTGGCGATGCCGCCCTCCTCGAGCTCGCCGCGGACGCGCCGGAAGAGCTCCCCGCCGTTGCCGAGCGCGAGCTCGAGCTCCTCGCGGGAGCGCTCCCGCAACCTCCAGAGGAAGTAGAGCTGACGATCGGAGGCACCGAAGTCGACCTCGCGGTCGATCGTCGTCGTCCAGTCGAGGAAGGCGGGACTGAACAGCTCCCGCAGCGCGACGGGATCATGGCCCTCGGGCACGGTCGCGATGAAACGCCGGTTGAACTCGATGCTCTCGAACTCGACGCGCCGCCCGCTCCGCTTGCGCAGCTGCTCGTCGGGCGTCGCCTCGATCGACTCGACGTCGAAGGCGGGCACGACGCTGGTCAGGTCCGGCATGTGGGCCTTCGCCAGGATCGCGGCCGGCAGCACGGTCTTCGAGAAGAACCCGCCGGACTCGAACTCGTCCGCATCGCAGCTCGCGCCCCAGAACCCGGGCGCAAGCTCGCCGGTGAGGCGATTGGACCCGCCGGGGCAGAGCGCCGCCGGCGCTTCTCGGGGATTGATGCCGCCGACCTCCTCGTAGCGCAGGCCGCGGGCCTCGGCGAGCTTCCGAACCGCCGCCACCCACGCCTCGCGGGCCGCGGCGCTCAAACCTCGGTCAGGTCGGCGCGGCCCTGGTCGATCAGCTGCTGCCTGTAGCGCGGGAAGACCGGCTTCGTCAGTGGGACGAGCTTGAGGATCTTCGCGACCGGCCCCTCCGCCCTGATCTGCCCGCGGGCGAGCGCGGCCGTGACGTTGACGTCCCCCAGCCAGTAGCGATGCGCGGTGTCGGCCGACATCCTCATCACGACGTCGGCCTCCATCTCGCCCACCCCGCACTCGACCGCCTCCCCCTCCTCCTCGCGCAGCCGCACGGTGATCACGGCCTCGGGCTCGGTGTGCTCGTAGCGCACGATCGTGTCCGCGCTCTTCAGCTTCGGGGCGAGCTCGTCGTCGGCCAGGAGCTCGTGGAAGAGGCGTCCCAGCGTGTCGTAGACCTCCTGCGCGTCGGCGAAGTAGGGCATCGCTAATCCTCCATCCGCGGCGGCCGGTCCGGAGCCGCCCCGGGGACCCGGAGGCTCAGGGGTCGCGGCGGACCTGGGGGGCGTGCTCGCCGCCAAATTCGCGCGGGAAGTCCGGCGCTATGAGGCAGGGAGCGAAGGCGGCGCGGTTCGTGAGGATCGGTATCTGCAGGGGAACGGTCGGGGGCAGGGCGTCCTCGAGCCCCGGCTGGACCGGCAGCGGGTCCTGCTGCGAGGAGACGTTCGGCGGCCCGGTCTCGCCCGGCGCCATCTCCCCGTTGCCGGTGTTGTCACAGTCGAAGTTGGGGAAGATGCCGCCCTTGGCCGCCAGGCCCTGCTTCGTGATCACGTCGAAGGGCTGGAGGTAGCCGTTGCCTCGGTTCTCCGGCAGCCGGTTCTCGAAGATCGACAGGGACTCCTGGTTGATGTAGCCGACCTGGCGGAGCGCGTGCCGCGCCGACGGCTGGCCCGGCTGGGGCTCGAGGACGCCCGAGAGGCCGACGGGCGGGTTCGAGATGAAGTCGGTGACGCTCGTCTTGTAGTACCTGAGCCAGGAGATCACCGGGTTCAGGTTGGCGAGCATCGGATCGAGGTTGTCGAGAACCGGCCGCAGCCCCTTGAGGAAATCGGTCAGGGCCGGGAAGCCGCGCCTGGAGGCTCGCGTCAGGTCGTCGAGGTCGAGGAAGAGCGACTCCAGGTTCGGGGAGAGCTGGCGGATGCTGCGCAGGGTCGGGCTGATGTCGTTGGCGACGGGCAGCAGATCCTGAACGAGGGGTCGCGTGTTCTCCTGGAAGTCGTCGAGCCGGTTCAGGGTCAGCGTGGTCTCGTTCTCGAAGGTCGGAGCGATCTGGAAGAACTCGCGCAGCGCCTGCTCCTCGGAGGCCAGGGCCTCGAAGGCCTGGTTGGAGTTGACGATCGCGCCCGCGAGCTGGTCACCGCGCTCGCTGAGCGCATCAAAAACGGTGCCGGTGTCGCGGACGAGGCCCTGCAGCTGCGTCTTCTGGCGCCGCAGGAGCGCAAGCAGGTCGGAGGCGTCCGTGATGAACGGGCCGAGGTTGCCCAGCGCGTCGTTGAGGTCGAGGCTGCGACCCTTGATCGCGACGGCGGCGTTCTGCTGCCACTGCTGGAACGAGGTGCGGGTTTCGTCGTCGAGGGCATTGAAGATCTCGTCGATCTGCGTCTGCTCCTCGACCTGCGCGAGGCCAAGCGACCCGCCCTCGGGGATCGACTCCAGGTCTACGGTCTCGGCATCGGAGTTGTTGGCGGCGGCGCCCAGCGAGACCGGCGCGCCGGAGTTGTCCGGCTCGGTGCCCGAGGTGAGCTCGACGTAGGTCTCGCCGAGCAGCGTCTTGGCCCTCAGCGTGGCCCGGGCGTCGCTCGAGATCGGGGCGAACTCAGGGTCGATCTCGATCTCCGCCTCGGTCGTGTCGAGGCCGTCCACCTGCTTGTCGATCGGCGCGAGCTCCAGTGACTTCACCTTGCCGACGGATACGCCCCCGATTCGCACGTCCGACTCCGGGGCAAGCCCGGTCGACTCGGGGAGGTAGACGCTGACGCGGTAGCTCTTCGGGCCCAGCGGCACCGGGCCGCCGAACGCCACCCAGAGGAAGAGCAGCAGGCCGAAGCACGACAGCGCGAAGCCGAGGGCAATCATGATTCTGCCTGCGGATGGGGCTGACTTTTGCATGGGGTCGGTCTCGTTCCTAGGTCGGGCAGTCCGCGGCATCGGTGATGCCGGCGAAGGGGTTGGGGCGCCCACCCTGCTCGGGGGCCGTGAAGATCTCGCCGAGGCCTGTGACGGCGGGGGCCAGCGGGCTCGACTTGAGCAGGCTGAACGCCTCGTCGCAGCCAATCGTCATGTAGATGCGGCGGTAGAGCCCGTGGGCATCCTGCCCTTGGAAGACCGAGCCCGAGTTGTGGCCGAGCCAGGCTGCCCAGAAGAGGTAGCCCTCGTCGCGGCCCGGCTCCCCTGGACCCTCCGCCCCGTTCGGGTTGTAGGCGGCCATGTTCGCCAGGCGGTTGATCTTGCGGGCGACGACGGTGAGCTTCGGAGTTGCCCGCGCGAGCCTGCCCGCCGCCCGCCCGAGGTCGCGGACCGGCTGACGCGCCGCGCGCACGAACGGGCGGATCTGGTTCTTGATCACCGGCGTCGTCGCGATCGCCGCCTTGCGGGTCGAGGCGTTGACCTCGTCGAGGTTGCGCGCGAATGGCCGCAGCTCCTCGAACGCCGGACCGAGCTGGTCGGCGAAGGCCGCGAGGTTGTTCAGCGTCACCGTCGACTGCTCCAGGGTGCCCGGCAGCTGCGCGATCGCCCGCTGGACGCTCGGGTCCTGCTCGGCGATCGCGCCGATCGCCGAATCCGACGACTCGACGAGCGCGGTCAGGCTGCGCTCGCTCTTGCCGACCTCCTCGGTGAGCAGGTTGAAGTTCGTGATCAGGCGCCGCAGGTTGTCCTTGCGCTCGGCGACCTTCGAGTTGATCGCGTTCAGGTCTCGCGTCAGCGGCCCGAGCGAGCCCAGCACCTTGCCGAGGTCCCTGCCGCGGCCGTCGAGGCCCTGCCCGGCGCCGACGAGTAGCAGGCGGAGGTACGCCTGCGTGTCGCCGTCGAGGGCCTGCAGGAGCTCGTCGAGGTTGACGTCCGGCGCCGTGTTCTCGAGCGGGACGGTGCCGCCCTCCTCGATCGCGTCGGCCCTCTCGGTGCCCGGGTCCATGTCGAAGAACATGTCCTTGAGGCCACCCCGGGGGCGCAGCAGGATCGAGGCGTCCTCGTAGACCGGCAGGTACTCGCGATCCATGCCGAAGGTGACCACGGCGACGCCGTCCTCGAGCTCGACCTTCTCGACGTCGCCGACCTTGACGCCGGCGACCCGCAGGGTCTGCCCCTGTCCGGGCACGACCGCCTGGGCGGTCTGGAACTCAGCCTTGAGCTCGAATGGCCTCTCCTCGAGCAGCGGAATCCGGAGGCGCTGGTTCTGCACGATCACGTACGTCGCGGCAAGCGCCACGAGTAGGAGCAGGGTGAGCGCGATGAAGTCGCGGAGGTGCTTGCGAATCGCGGTGCCCATCAGTTGCCGAACCCTTCCGATAGCACGCCCAGGCTCTTCTCGGCCTCTTGGGCGAGGTCCTTCGCCTCCGCGCTGTCAGGGTCCTCCTGCGCTGCCGCGGCCGCGGCCTGGACGTTGTCGAGCGCCTGCTGGGCGGCCTTGGGGAGCGGCTCGTCACTCGCGGCGAGAGTCGAGCTCGTCGTCGAGGGGGATTGCGGTGGCGGCGCGCCGCCCACGGCGGTCAGGTTGGGCGGCTCCTGGTTCTCGCAGGGGGCCTCCGGCCTGAACGGCGTCTTCGCCGAGTCCTCGATCGCCGGCATCGCTCCCTCGAGGGCGAACGGAGTGATCCCGACGCCCTTCGTCTGGTTGTTGAGATCCACCGACTGGACGGTGTTCCCGCCGCCGCCGGCGGCCACGCGGATGTACTCCCCGTTGGCGTCGCCGGAGCGGCTCTCGCCCGAGATCCCTGCGAGCCCATAGCCCGTCTCCTCGAAGACGCGGCCCTTGGGGAACTGCGTCGCGTTGTAGTCGGGGTTCGTGCTGCTGATCTCGTCGTTCGCCCACGGGATGATCACCTTGTTGAAGCAGCTCGACAGCTCGCGCGCCTGGTTGAGGAACGGGATCGTCTTGCGGGTCAGCTTCGCGAGCCGCGGCACGGTCGGGCGGAGGTCGGCGACCAGGCCGCGGAGCTCGTCCTCGCTGGCGAGGCCGCGGAGCTGTCGCAGAAGCGGCGTCGTCACCTCGAGCGTCTCGGGCGCGGTGCGCGTGCCGGGCAGCGCCTCGCGGGCGAAGGCCCGCATCGACGGGAAGGACGCGTTGAGGCTGGCGAAGGCGGTCTCGCCGGCGTCGAGGGTGTTGGGCAGCTCCAGCAGCGCCGCCTCGAGCGCGTCGGCCTCGGAGGCGAAGCTGCCGGTCGTGATGCGCAGGTTCGACACGAGGCTGGTCAGCGCGCCCTCGTTGGCGTCGAGGCCGCGGACGACGCGGTCGAGGTTCGCGATCAGGCTCGAGAGATCGTGCGGATTCTCGCCCAGCAGGGCCTGGTTGACCTGGGAGGTCGACTCGAAGGCGCTCGGCGAGACCCGGTTGAGCAGCTGCAACGACTCGGCTCCGCCCTCGTCGATCAGGGCCACGCCGAACTGGTCGAAGAAAATCTGCAGGTCCTGGCGGGCGTCGCTCTGCAGGACGCCGGTGAAGATCTCATCGAGCTGAACGCTGTTCGAGGTCTGCTGGGGCGGGAACGTGTACTCGGCGTCGACCGCGGGCGCCGTCGGGCTGCCGGGTCGGACATCCACGAAGAGGTTGCCCTCGAGGAAGAGCCGCGGGCGCAGCTTGAACGTGGCGTCCTCCTTCAGCGGCAGGCCGTCGTCGTCGATCTCCATCGTCACCAGCGCCCCGCTCTGCACGGCGCCGACCTCGCTCCCCTCCTCGGCGGCGGCCTCGTCGCCGCCCATCGGCTCGACCTTGGTCACCTTGCCGACCTCGACGCCCGCGATCCGCACCGGGGAGTCGGGGCGCAGGTTCTGCGCGGAGTTGAAGACCGCCTGGAACTCGGTGCCCCCGCCCCAGGGGACGTTCTTGGTGAAGGCGACGTATCCGGCCACGGCCAAGACGACGACCAGGATCAGGCCGAGCACGTAGTTCGGGAGGCGTCTGCCGCTCTGGTTCCTCATGGCTGCCTCGCCTCGACGCGCGTGTCGCGCAGCTCGCGCGTGCCGTTGCGGTTGAAGTAGACGTCGGTGACGCCGCGGTTACCCGGGAGGTCGGGGGCGATGATCGACGGGTTGGCGTCGCTCTGGTTCTTGACCTGCAGCTTGCCCAGCAGGTAGCCGCTCTGGCCGGGCTGGCAGTCGGAGCCGTTCTGGCCGGTGGGCGCGCCCGGGTTCCCGTGGAAGATCGGCAGCTCGTGCGGCTCGAACTCGCCCGTCTTGCTCTCGGGGTCGTAGAGGCGGCCGGTGGCCTGGGCGCCCGAGTAGCCGCCGGAGGAGATGCCCGTCTCGACCGTCTCGCCGGGAGGCGCGAGGGACGTCTGAACCGTCGGTCCGGGAACGGTGCCGGCCCCGAGATCCAGGTCCGTATCGAGGTTGACCGTAAGCGGGCCCGGAGGCGACGAGATCACCGAGACGCGCTGCGTGTAGCCGACCGAGTCGCGCTCGGTGAGGTGCTCGGGGAGGAGCGTCCAGAAGTAGTTCCAGTAGTTGCACACGGTCTGCGCGGGCACCACCCACTTGGTGAGCGGCTTGGCCTCGTCGAAGGTCTCTTCGAGGCGGACCAGCGAGCTCTTCGTCGTCCGCTGATCGACAAGGGTCTCGAGCGCCACGAAGACGCGACGCAGCCTTCGGTTGGCCGCGACGGTGCGCGAGAGAACCGGAGTGCCCACGCGGAGCGCGCTGTTCAGGCTCGGCAGCGAGATCCGCAGGTCCCGGATCCCGGGCCGCAGGCGGCTGGCGAGCTCGGTGAAGTCGCGCAGGAACGGCCGCTGGCGCGGGAGCGTGTCGATTCCCGTCTGGAGCGCCGGCGGGCCACCCGAGATCGTCGCCTTGAGCGCTTCGGGATCGGAGGCGATCGCGCCGAAGGTGGTCGCCATGTTGCCGAAGACCGCGGCCTGGTCGTCGGCCACCGGGGCGACGATCGAGGCCGTGCGGGCGAGCGACGGGAAGAAGTTCTCGAGGTTCGCCTCCTTCGCGTTCAGCGAGCGAGCGACCGGCAACAGGTTCTTGAATAGCGGGTTGAGCGCCTCCAGGGCCTGGTTGAGAGAGGTGCCGCGGGCCGCGAAGGCGTCACCGTAGCCAGCGAGGTTCTGGCGGATCGCGTTGCGGGTCGGCTGGTCGAAGGTGTTGCCGATCTCGTCGAACTCCGTCTGCGCGATGAAGGTGCCGTCGGCGGAGCCCTCGTTCTTGGCGACCTCGTCGATCGAGAGGATCTGCTCGTCGTCGTCGTTGGGATCGTCGTTGTCGTTCGTCCCGATGAAGGTGAAGCCCTCGGGCGCCATCTCGTCGGCGTCCCCGCGAGTGATCTCGAGGAACTTGAGCCCGAAGGACGACTTGTAGCGGATCCGGAAGATCGAGTTCTCCGGCAGCGGCGCCGCCGCCTTGTCGAGCTTCAGGTTGACCTGCGCCACGACGCCGCCGGTCCCGCCGGCCGTGGCCGTCCCGGGCTGGTCCTCCGGATCGTCGAGCGGGAGCCGCACGGCCTCGACGGACTCGATCACGCCGACCCTGTTGCCGCCGATCCGCACCTCGTTGTTCTGCACGAGCCGCGAGGCGTTCGGGACGACCACCGAGACGCGGTAGACGGGCACGAAGGGGAGGCCGTTGTTCGCGTTGTAGGCGAGGAAGACCGCGACGATCACGATCAGCGTGGTGATCGCGCCGACCATCGTCGGCGAGGAGGCCAGCGCCTGCAGGGGGCTGCCGTGCTTCATCGAGCGGCCTCCTCAGCGTGGATGTGGAAAGTCGTGCTCATCAGTTGCCGAAGAGGTAGCCGAGGAGGTCCTGGTTGGCGCTGCTCGCGCCCTCGTCCGTGCGCGGCGCGGCCGAGCGCGGGAGCGCGTCGCCGATCGAGTCGAGGCCGGGGAGGCCGCTGCCGGATTCGGCGCCAGGAGCCGTGGGAGGCGCGGGGACGTCGGGAAGGGCGTCACCGACCGCCCCCGGATCGACGGCGTCGCCGGTGCCGGGAGCGGGCTCCTCGCCGGGGGCGGGAGTCGTGGAGTCGGCGGGGTCGGCCGCGGGCGCGTTACCTGAGGCCGCCGAGGAGCTCGCCCGGAACTGAGCCGCTGCGCCCCCCGTGGTCTTGGGGCAGATGACCGCCGGCTGGAACGGCGTGTTACCGAGGTCTGCCTCGTCGTTGTTGGGGCACACCTTCGGGCTGTACCCGGGCAGCTTCGGCCCGCTGTTGAGGCCGGGCTGGTTGTCGCCGAGCCAGGCGACGCAGCGGTTCGCCTGCTCGATGTCGGTGGTCGCGGCCGATCCGTCCAGGTTGGGGACGCCCGGCTGTGGCTCCTCCGAGCCCTCCGGTCCGTCGGGGTCGTACTCGCCGGCGTTGTAGGCGCGGCAGGGGCCGCTGCCGATCTCGAAGATCGAGAAGTGGAGGAGATGGCCGATCTGGTCGTACTGGTTGATCGCACCGGGCTGGTAGTAGACGTAGTTGAGCAGCCCCTCCATGCCGGTGTAGCCGGTCTCGCCCTTGCGGCCGGTGTCGCGGTTCGCCCGCCGGTCCGTCTCGATCGCGCGGTTGGGGTCGTCGATGTCGCGCAGGAACTTGGCGAGGTCGTCGGCCGGCGAGAAGGAGTTCTTGGCCGCGTCGGCGAGCTGGGCGATCTCGTCGCGGCCCTTCTCGAGCGCCCGCTCGCCGACGACCGAGGCCTCGCCGAGGCTGACCACCGAATCCGTCGCCGCCGGGTTGAAGTCCGGCAGCAGCCGCGAGAGGGTGTTCAGGCCGGGGGCGGCCCGTCGCAGATCGGAGGCGAGCGGGGTTCCCTGGACGGCGAACGCGTTCAGCTCGGTCATCGTCGGCTCGAGCTCGGCGAGGAAGTCGTCGAGGAGGGCGAAGTTCTGCGAGAGGTCCTCGCGGCGCTCCGCCGAGGTCGAGGCGGCATTCTCGGCCTCCTCGATGAAGGCGACGACGTCCGCGCGGCGCTTCGCGAGCTCGCCGATGATCCTGTCGGAGTCCTCGTTGAGGTCGCGGATCAGCGTGTTCTGGCCCGCCAGCAGGTTGAAGACCTCGCGGGTCTCGATCAGCGCCGGGGAGCCGCGGCGGATCGCGGCGTTGAGGTTCTCGGCGTTGCCCGCCAGGGCGGTGCCGAACTCGTTGATCAGCAGCGTCAGCCGGTCGCGGAACGGCGCGCGCATCGCGCTCAGGACGAGGTCCTGCTGGACCGTCTGCCGGGTCTGCTCGACGGGGATGTCGGGGTTCTCGGAGCGCTCTTCGTCGGTCCCCGTCCCCTCCTCGATCGGGTCCCCCTTGGGGGCGCAGTCCATGAAGTACTCGGCGATCAGCGACTGCGGCTCGGTGCTGCAGATCGTGTCCTCGCCGAGCACCGCCACCGGGCCCGACAGCTCGAGCCGGGCGACCGCGCGCTTGTCGGAGTTGATGAAGAAGTCGGTGATGGTGCCCGCCTGGACCCCGGCGACCAGGACCTCCGAGCCGTTCACGAGGCCGAACGCGTTGTCGAGCTCGACGTAGTAGACGCGAGTGTCCTCCGAGCTTGCGGCCGTGGCCGCGAAGCCGGCCGCGGAGGCGGCGATCAGAGCGAGGATGAGGCTGATGCGTCTCATTCGCCGGGCGGAACGATGCTGGGATCGCAGTTGACGGGGCCGCCCTCGCTGGCGGCGTTGCTGGGATCGAGGAAGGGGTTCGAGCCGTCGTCGGCGGGCCGCTCGTTCGAGCCCGGGCAGCGCTTGTAGTTGCCCAGGTCCAGCTTGGCGAACCTATCCAGGACGCTCTCGTCGTTGTCGAAGCCGCTGATCTTCCCGAACAGCTGGGCATCGACGAGATCCTGGAGCTGGATGATCGGCAATTCGTTGGCGGGGGAGGCCGAGAATGTGTTGAACGTCGTGCCGATCCGGCCGAGACCACCGTTCGCGTCGGTCACGCCCGAGTGCCCGAAGTCGTCGAACCAGCCGGTCAGCTCCGGCTGGTAGGCGCGGAAGTAGGCGGTCTCGTTCAGGGACGTCGACAGGGCGGTTGCGGACTCGGGGAAGGCGCCGTCGCGGCGCTGGCCGTTCTTGAAGACGGGCCCGTTGGCGACCTTGTCCAGGCGCGGCTGCAGGCGCGTCAGATCGACGAGGTCGTTGTCGCGGCCCGGGTCCTGGACGATCACGTCGAGGTCGCGGATCGTCGGCACGAGATCGGCGGCCGCGAGCCGGAAGTTGCGGAAGAAGGGCGAGAGGCGCACCGCGACGGGCTTGGAGGCATCGACGAGCGGATCGACGTCGTCGAGGGTGGCTCGCAGGTTGACCGACGTCGTGTTGAAGTCGCGCATGAACTGCGGCAGCTTCGAGAGGGCCTCGGTGAGCGCGGTCCTCTGCCTTGCGATCGCGCCGAAGGCCACGTCGACGTTGCCGATGAGCGCTGAGATGTCGTCGCGGCGGGAGGCGAGCGCGCCCGAGAGCTGCGAGCCGTCGACGATCAGCTGCTCGAGCGCCCGGGAGTCACGGGTCAGCTCGGCGAAGGTCTGTCGCGAGGTCGACAGGAACGGGTTGAGGTACTTGAAGCCCTCGTTCGTCTGCTTCGCCACGTCCTGCTGGGAGATCTGGAAGCCCTTGATCACCTTCTTGAAGTCGGCAACGGTCTTCCGGTTTAGCGTGTTGAAGACCTGGTCGAGGTCGACCTCGGAGATCGTCTCCTCGTTGGCCATCAGGCCGCCGTCGGCGATCTCCTCTCCTCCCGCATTCTCAGGGGGAAGCTGAAGCTCGATGTAGCGGTTCGCCACCCCCGAGAGCGAGAAGGACCGGACCTGGGCGACGGTGCCCCGCTCGAGCGGGGCGTACTGCTCGTCGACGCTGAAGGTGATCAGGGCGTTGCCGTTATCGCCCAGCTCGATCTCGGAGACCTTGCCGGCCTCGACGCCGCCGATCGTCACGACCTCGCCGCCGACGAGCTGGGAGGCGTTGGTGAAGTCGGCCGTCACCTGGTAGGGCTTGGTGCCGTCACGGAGCAGCAAAACGGCGGCCACGATGACCGCTGCAAGCGCCACGAGGGCCACGATTCGACCTGCTGTCTTCTTCAACTCGGGTACGAACTCTCCTGAGCACCGCCGCGGGACTCCGCGACGGACAAGCGAAACTAACGGGGCGTGTGACGGCTGTCAAAGAGGAACCGCCCGCTCCGACCCGCATTTCACGCCAATTTCGGGGCCGCTGCGTTGATTTCGCATTAAGCGGCCACGCCTGGGCCCGATCCCCGGGCCGAACGCGGGCGCGGTCGGCCGCGGTTGGTCCTGGTCGCCAGCGGCTAGGATGGCGCCCATGATCGTCGCGCTGATCGTCGTCGTCGCAGTCCTGCTGCTCCTCGGGCTCGCCTTCGTCCTGATCCGGAACTCGATCATCGCGAGCCAGAACCGCGTCGATGAGGCGTGGAGCGGGATCGACATCCAGCTCAAGCGCCGCCACGACCTGGTTCCGAACCTGGTCGAGACGGTCAAGGGCTACGCCACCCACGAGCAGCAGGTGTTCGTCCGCACGACCGAGGCCCGGGCCGAGGCGATGAAGGCGCAGAGCGTCGAGGCGACCCAGGAGGCCGAGGCGAAGCTCTCCGGCGCGCTGACCGACCTCCGCGCCGTGGCCGAGAACTACCCGAACCTGCGCGCGACCGAGAACTTTCAGCAGCTCTCGCGCAACCTCAGCGAGATCGAGGACGAGATTCAGGCCTCGCGCCGGATCTACAACTCCAACGTCCAGTCCTACAACACGAAGATCCAGGTCTTCCCGAACTCGATCGTCGCCAACGCTGGCGGGTTCACGGCGCGCGAGTTCTTCGAGATCACCGATGCCACCGAGCGGGAGCCGGTCCAGGTCAAGTTCTAAGGGCCCCGGGCGGCCGATTGGAGCGGCGGGCCGGGCCCCAGCTGTCACGACCGCGTGACGCTTTCCTGACCCCGCGCGCGCCACGCGTGCGCCGCGAGCCGCCACGCTGGCTCGATGGGGATCGTTTCCACGGAAGTGCTCGCTATGCGAGCTGAATCATGGAAGCGACCGATCGACGAGCTTGTCGCCATGGCTGCCGGCCGTCAACACGGCGTGATCTCAAGAGCGCAGCTCCTCGCGATCGGCATCAGCGAGGCCGCCATCGGACGGCGTTTGGCCTCGGGTCGGCTCCATGCCTTGTACCGGGGGGTATATGCCGTCGGCAACCTCGCCCTCCCTCGCGAGGGTCCCTTGATGGCCGCCGTCATTGCGGCAGGCACGGAGGCCACGCTCAGCCATCGAGCAGCCGCCGACCTGCTTGGGCTTTGGGGTTGGAACGGGTGGCCGGAGGCCACGGTGCCGACGTTCCGGGCCTCGCGCAGGAGGCTGATCCTCCACACGGGACATCTGCCGCACGACGAACGCACTCTCCGCCTCGGCATCCCACTGACGAACGCGTCCCGGACGATCTTCGATTTCGCGGCCGTGGTTGGCGAGCGGGAACTACGGTCCGCTCTCAACGAGGTTCAGGCTCTGCGGCTTCGGCTGTCCCCCTCCCTGCCCGTCCTCCTTGAGCGCCACCCCCGGCGAGCCGGAGCGGCGAAACTCCGGCAGCTCCTCGCCGAGGACCAGGTCGGACTCGGCATCACCCGCCGCGAGTTCGAGCAGGCGTTCTTCGCCTTCCTCGTTGACGAAGGGTTCCCCTCCCGCTGATCAACCAGCCGATCCGGGTCGGGGAAGAGACCTTCACCGTCGACTTCGCGTGGCCGGCGGCTCGCCTGATCGTCGAAACCGATGGCGACGCGTTTCACTCCACCCCGCAGCGACGGGCGGCGGACAAGCGTCGCGACCGGCGCCTCAGGGCGATTGGCTGGAGCGTGAACCGCGTCGCCTGGGCCCATCTCCACGAGGGCCGCGAGGAGCTTCGAGCCGACCTCTGGCTTGCGCTGCGACCCAACGAGGACGACCCGCCGCAGCGGGTCGTCGTTGGATCCCCTTGATCTCGCGCCGGATCACAACCCTGGGGCGCAACCCTCGCGCCTAGCCGGTCGCTGCCTCGTAGCGCCGCCCGACCTCGTCCCAGTTGACGACGTTCCAGAACGCGTCGAGGTAGTCGGGGCGCTTGTTCTGGTACTTGAGGTAGTAGGCGTGCTCCCAGACGTCGACGCCGAGCAGCAGCGCGTTGCCGGCCGAGATCGGCGAGTCCTGGTTCGGCGTGCTCGTCACCTGCAGCCCGCCGTCACTGGTGTGGACGAGCCAGGCCCAGCCGGAGCCGAACTGCCCGACCCCGGCGTTCTTCAGCTCCTCCTTGAAGGCGTCGAAGCTGCCGAACTTCTCGCCGATCGCGTCCGCGACCGCGCCGCTCGGCTCGCCGCCGCCGTCCGGGCTCATGATCTGCCAGAAGAAGGTGTGGTTGGCGTGGCCGCCGGCGTTGTTCTTGACGGCCGCTGTGTTCGGCACCTTGTCGAGGTTCAGCAGGACCTCCTCGACCTCCTTATCGGCCCACTCGCTGCCCTCGAGCGCCGCGTTCGCCTTGTCGACGTAGGCCTGATGGTGCTTGTCGTGGTGCACTCGCATCGTCTCCTCGTCGATGTGCGGCTCGAGCGCGTCGTAGGCGTAGGGAAGGTCGGGTACCTCGAAAGCCATGGGGGATCTCCTTGGGATCGCGGGATCTTCTCGTCAGGCGCAATCTATACCCGCCGCTCGGTGCGGCATTCGCGGTCGCCGCGCCATCCTCGGCCGGCAGACCCCGGCGACGTAGGATGGCGGCGATCGAATGGCCGCCGACCCTCCCGATGAGCTCTGGAAGCCCTCGCCGGAGCGGATCGAGCGGGCGGCGATCACCGCCTTCGCCCGCGAGCACGCTCTCCCGGCCGACTACGGGTCGCTCTGGCGCTGGTCGGTCGCCGACATCGAGCGGTTCTGGGCGACGATCTGGACGCATTACGGGGTCGGCCCGCCCCCCGACCGGGTCCTCGCGAGCCACGAGATGCCGGGCGCCCGATGGTTTCCCGGCGCGCGGCTGAACTTCGCCGGCCACCTCTTTCGCGACCGCGACCCCGAGGCGGTCGCCGTCCGCCACGCCTCCGAGCTCCGCGAGCTCGCCGACTGCACCTGGGGCGAGCTGCGGGGGCAGACCGCCCGGATCCGCGCCGGCCTCCTCCGGCTCGGCGTCGGCGAGGGAGATCGCGTCGCCGCCTACATGCCGAACGTGCTCGAGACGATCCCCGCCTTTCTCGCCTGTGCGTCCCTCGGAGCGATCTGGTCGTCGGCCGCGCCCGAATTCGGCGCCCGCAGCGTGATCGACCGCTTCGCGCAGATCGAGCCGAAGGTCCTGCTGGCCGTCGACGGCTACCGCTACGGGGGCCGCGACTTCGACCGGGGCGAGATCGTCACCTCGATCGCCGCGGAGATCCCCGGGCTCGAGCGCACCATCCGCTTCGGCTACCTGGACGGCTCAGGCTGGGAGGACGGCTTCCTCGGCCCGCCGGACGCCGAGCTCGAGTTCGCCGACCTTCCCTTTGACCATCCCCTCTGGGTCCTCTACTCGTCGGGAACCACCGGCCTGCCGAAGCCGATCGTCCACGGCCACGGGGGGATCCTGCTCGAGCACCTGAAGAAGATGCACCTCCACCTCGACGCCCAGGCCGGCGACCGGGTCTTTTGGTTCACGACGACGGGGTGGATGATGTGGAACTTCCTCGTCGGGGTCCTGCTGACCGAAGCCTCGATCGTCCTCTTCGATGGCAACCCCGGCCATCCCGACCTCGACACCCTCTGGGACCTCGCCGCCGATGCCGAGATCACGACGTTCGGCACCAGCGCGAGCTTCATCGCAAGCTGCATGAAGGCGAAGACCACTCCTGCGGCCGGGCGCGACCTGAGCGCCCTCGAAGCCGTCGGCTCGACCGGATCCCCCCTCTCGCCGGAGGGCTTCGCCTGGGTCTACGAGCAGCTCGGCGCCGATACGTGGCTCTTCTCGACCTCCGGTGGGACGGACGTCTGCACCGCGTTCGTCGGGGGGGTCCCGACGCTCCCGGTCTATCGCGGGGAGCTGCAGGCGCGGGCCCTCGGCGCCGACCTTCACGCCTTCGGGCCCGACGGCGAGGATCTGGTCGGCGAGGTCGGCGAGCTCGTCATCACCCAGCCGATGCCCTCGATGCCCGTCTGCTTCTGGGGCGACGAGGACGGAAGCCGCCTCCGCGAGAGCTACTTCGAGGACTATCCCGGCGTCTGGCGGCATGGCGACTGGGTCGAGATCACCGATCGCGGCACCGCCGTCATCTACGGGCGCTCGGACTCGACGATCAACCGCGGCGGGATCAGGATGGGAACCAGCGAGATCTACCGCGCGGTCCTCTCCCTCGACGAGATCGCCGACGCCCTCGTCGTCGACGTCCCGCGGGAGGGCGAGGAGAGCTGGATGCCGCTATTCGTGGTCCTCGCCGAAGGGGCGGAGCTGGACGACGAGCTGCGCCGGCGCATCGCCGCCCGGATCCGCCGGGATTGCTCCCCCCGCCACGTCCCCAACGACGTGCGGGCGGTCCCCGAGGTCCCCCGCACCCTCTCGGGGAAGGTGCTGGAGGTGCCGGTCAAGCGGATCCTCGCGGGCACGCCCCCCGAGCAGGCGGCAAGCCGCGAGTCGCTCGCCAACCCGGCCGCGCTCGACCCCTTCGTCGAGCTGGCCCGCGAGCGCGACGGCTGACGGACCGCTAGCGGAAGCGGCGTTGGAGCGCCGGAGGGCGCGGCTTCAGCCGGGCCGTACCCTCTCGCAGTTCCGCGCGATCTGGTCCTTGCGCGGGCGGGCGAAGACCGTGTCCTCCCCGCGCCCGCAGGTGACCCGGTCGCGGCCGCCGTTCCTGACGCGAATCACGTCATCGCCGCCGCCGCCGGCGATGCGGTCGCGGTCGCGGCCGCCGCGGATCTCATCCCCGCCGCCGCCACCGCGGATCCGATCGCGCCCGGCTCCGCCCCGAAGGCAGTCCTTGCCACCCCTGCCCCGGAGCCGATCGCGGCCCTGCTTCCCCACGATCCGATCGGATCTCTTGGTGCCCCTGAGGTGGTCGGAGCCCTTCGTGCCTTCGATCAGGTTGGAGCATGGCAGCGGTGGTGGTGGGGGCGGCGGTGGTGGGGGTGGTGGTGGCCCGCTGCCGGTCACGCGGATCACCTCGATGTTGCTGGGGGCGGTCTTCACCCCGTCCGCGTAGACGCCCAGGACCCGATACGCGTAATTGCCGAGGTCGCGACCCGTGACCCCGAAGCTCTGCTCAGAGGTGGTGGCGATCTCGGCGAACGTGCCCGAGGCGAGGCGGATGTCGTCGACGTACCAGCCGCATGGCTGCGAGAGCGTCCGGTTCTCGGCGCCCAGCCTGTAGACGAAGCGCACCAGGATCGTCTTGCCCCTGTAGGAGCCGAGGTCGGCGGTGCGCGTCTCGAAGTCGGTGGTCAACGTCCCCTCGTCGGCGGGGCTGCAGATCGCCCGGTCGGTGGTGCCGAGCGCGGTGTTGACCGCGGCGACGATGTCCACCGGCTCCCACTGGAGCTGCTCGGGCGGCGTCGTGCCGTCGGTGAGCGCGACCTCGACGCGCCCCTGATCGTCGCCTTCGCTCTGGAACAGGTTCGCGTAGGAGAGAACCGGGTCGCCGCTCGGCGGAACCGCGATCGGCTGGTTCATCGTCAGGATCGACTCCTGGTTCAGCGGTGCGGTCGGGAAGTTCTGCGGCGAGACCCCCGTCCAGTAGCTGCGCTCTCCGGAGTTGGCCTGATTGCCGCGGAGCTTGGGAGTCGAGCTGTCGCTCGGCTGCCAGGGCTCGAGCTGGCCGTCGTCGGGATCGTTCGCGGTCCATTTGGCGCTCAGGTCTCCCTCGGCGTCATCGAAGAAGAGGGTCGCGAAGTCGGTCGCCTCCTGGATCGAGAAGTGGTCGAAGCCGTCGCGGTCTGCCTCGAACTCCCAGGCGAGCGGGAAGCTCCCGTCCGCGTCCGTCTCCGGCAGCGGATCGAGGACCGGCGGGCGGAAGTTGGAGCCGATCACGGTGATCGGGATCGTCGTCGTGTCGCTCTGCCCGGTGGCGGCGTTCGTCACGGTGAGCCGAGAGGTGTAGCGGCCGATCTCCGCGTAGCTGTGCTCGACGGTCCTGCCCGTGCCCGTCGTGCCGTCGCCGAAGTCCCAGGTGTAGGCGAGCGAGGCGTCGGGGACGAACGTGCCCGGCGTCGCCCCACGCTGATGGGAGCCGGCAGCGTCGAAGCTCACGGCCTGAGCGCGGATCGCCTCGTTGGGAAGCGCTTCGTAGTAGGCGACGACGTCCTGGTTGGCCGTCTGGCCACCGACCATCTCAGGCTGCAGCATGTACCAGCTCTCGAGCTGCGCGCAGAGCTCCATCCCCTTCGCCCAGCCCTCGGACACCGTCTGGCCGGTCTGGTCGACGCTGGTCAGCGCGTTGATGGTCCGGTGGTTGTCGTTGGGGGTGTGGAGGATCGCGATGCCGTCCTCGCGGTTGGGCTCGCCGTTCGCCGACGGACCGAAGAAGGCGGGCCCGAGGTTGAAGAAGGGGACCCCGATCTCCTCGAAGTTGGCGTAGTCGCTGGAGAAGAGCAGCAATCCGCCGAGCGCGGTCTGGACCTCGCTGCGCTGCGAGGGCGGCCCCCCTGCCGCAGCCTCGGCGTCGGAGACGTAGATCGGCCGGGGGGCTCCCGGGCTCGCCGTCGGCGAGACCAGCTCGTCGTCGAGGTTGTCGAAGACCTCGTCCACGATCGTCTCGGCGCGAGCGTTGAATGCCTCGACCTCGGCCTGGAAGTCGGCGTCGCCCTCGTGGTCGGCGGGGTTGACGAGCTGGAGGCTCAGGGGAACGCGATCCTCGGGGTTGCCGCGGTAGAAGGCGGGATACGCGCCGGCGCACGGATCGACGTTGAAGTAGGCGCGCACCTTGTCCTCCTCACCCGGCGGGATGTTGTTGGCGACGTAGTCGGCGGAGCCGAGGAGGCCCGACTCCTCCTGGTCCCAGGGCGCGAACTTGATGGTCGCCGCGGGCCGGGTGCCGGTCGCCGTCCAGTAATCGGCCATGATCTTGGCCATCCGGATCACCTGGGAATGACCCTCGGCGGAATCCCAGGCGCTCGCGGGGCCCTCGGTCGTCTGGTCGTAGTGGCCGCTGACGATCACGGTCTCGTCCGGATGGTCGGCGCCGGGCACCACCGCGGCGATGTTGTGAGCCTGGCCGGACTTCGTGTTGGTGCTGCCCGGGGACTGGAACGGGTAGCGCTTCACGGTGACGCCGAACGGCCCGAGGATCTCCTTCATCGTCTCCTCGAAGTAGTCGAGGTACTCGAGGTGGTGGTTGGGGCAGCGACCCGCGGCCGCCGTCAGCGGCGCGAAGCCGTCGGGATCGGGCGGGGCCAGCGGGTTGCACTTGCCGTAGTCGGGCTGGTTGCCGCCGTTGCCGGGCGGGTCGTTGGCGGCGGTGTCGCCCGCGGCGCGGAACGGCAGGCTCAGGGTCTCGAACAGGTTGGTGTCGAAGGCGACGTACTCCCCCGACGGGTTGTACTTGAGCCCGCTCGTCGGCGCCAACGGGCTGTTCGTGGCGGGGATCGTCGTGCTGGGGGTCTCCCCGGCGACGACGGTGTTCTGCCCGGCGGGGCCGTACTTCCCGATCGGCACGTACTCCATCTGCGTGATGTCCGGGGTGACGGGCTGGGGATGATTGGCGAGCGCGGCGCCGGGGAGGGCGATAGAGATCAGCCCGACGACGGCGATCCCGAGCGTCGAGAGGCGGAAGAGCCCGCGAGCGCGATGAATTGCGGGGCCGCAACCTTGGCCCCGGACACCGCCCTCACAGCTTGGCCGATCCCCCACCCGGGGAAAGATAGCGATCGGATTCAGCCTACGCGCCGCAGGCTTCGCGGCCGCCCGGGCGGCGATCGCCCCATCCGATCTCCCGCACCGTTGCGTCGTCGATGCAGAACCTCGGGCCATGACCTCCCGCCCCGCAGCGCCCAACGGTCCGGCGGAAGCGGACGCGAAGCGGAGCATCGCTCCAGGACTTCCCGTTCCGTAGCACCCAACGGTCCGACCGGACCGGACGCGAAGCGGAGGATCCGGTCGGGGTCATCTATCGGGGCGCCCGGATTTGAACCGGGGACCTCACCGACCCGAACGGTGCGCGCTACCAGGCTGCGCCACGCCCCGATGGCGAGGCAGTATCCCAGACGGGGCTCATGCCACGGCCGCGATCGCCGCCTCGACCTCGGCCAGGGTGGGGCCCTCCTCGAGCTGCTCCACGCCACCCGCGCCCGTGACGATCACGACCGGACCCGCGGGGAACGCGTTCTCGGCTGCAACCTGCTCGTCCTCGGCGGCGAGCGCCTCGGCCTCCCCGGCGGCGAGATCCTCCTCCCACTGCCCCACGTCGAGCTTGGGGACCACGCCCGCCACCTCGTTCAGGAAGTCCGTATTGACGCCCTGCTGGGGAGCGAGCTCCAGGTTCCGCATGAACAGCTCGGCGAACTGCCATTGGCGGTCCTGAAAGCCCGCCGCCTCGGCGGCGATTCCCCCCTCGGTGACCGGCTTCGGGCCGAGCGGGAAATGGCGCAGGGTGATGTTCGCCTCACCGGTCCGAACGTACTGCTCGATCAGCGGGTCGACGACCTGTGCCTGGTAGGCGGCCCCGCTCGGGATCTGGATGTCGGTGAAGAGCTCGATCATCACCGGCGCGTCCTCGGGGCCGAGGCGGTCGTCGAGCTGGCGGATCCCGGCGATCAGCTCCTGGACCTCGCCCGCCTCCTCCAGCCGGAACTCCTCGACGGTGTTCTCGCCAACGGAGATCGACACGAGCGCCGCGATCAGGGCGACCGCCGCCACCGAGAGGAGCGTGAGGGGGACCCAGCGGCTGCGCATCTACCCGGCGACGGCCTTGTAGTAGCGGACCGAGAGCCCCGTCAGAAGCATCCCGAATGCCTCCTCGACCTCGATGGAGCTCGTCGCCGCGTACGAGCTCAGCCCGGCCCGCTCGATCTCCGCGCTGCGCTCAACGACCTCGTCGATCAGCTCGGGATGCTGATCGCAGAAGAAAGCCCCCATGGAGTAGAGATCGGTGTCCATGAGCGACTCGACGAAGGAGTCGTCCGCGGGCGCGCCGGCGTCGGCCGGTTCGATCTGCTCGTTGCTCACCGTGGCGAATCGTAGTCCCGCCACAGGGCGCGGCCGCTCGGCGGCACGGCACGTGACCCCAGAACGCGCTCGGCCCCGCGTTGCGGGGCCGAGCAGGGACCAGGAGATTGCTGAGGTGAAGCTCTGCCGACCCTCGTCAGCGCTTGTAGCCGAAGTCGGTGGTGTAGGTGGCGGCGTTCTTCTGCCCAGCGGGACTGCGCTCTTCGATCCCGATCCCGATCTCGTCGAAGCTGCGGTTGAGGATGTTGGCCCGGTGGGGAGCCGAGTTCATCCAGGCCGCGACGATCTTGCGGGGGGAGCTGAGCCGACCCCCGCCCCAGGCGATGTTCTCCCCCACCCCCCAGGTGCAGAGACAGGGCAGGTAGCCACTGGCGATGATCCTCCCGACCAGGTCCCGCTCGCCCGGGCACTCGTGGTCGAAGCAGCGACTGGAGACCATCACCCGGGTGTGCTTGCCGGCCGACTCCTGCTGGCGAGAGTCCTGGTGCAACGGGCTGAGGCCGCGGGAGGAGCGCTCCTTGTTGATCATGCAGAGGGTGGCGCTGCGGGCCTTGCGCGGGGACAACTTGTAGGCCGGGGTGCTCGCGCTCCCGCATTGGGCGGCCTCGCTGCGTTCCGCGCCCGGACCGAGCAGCAGCGAGAAGCCGAGGGCCAGGCCGAGCACGGCGGCAAGGAGGTGGTCGAATCGTAGGCAGCTGGGCATCGCAACCCTCATATCGCTGCAACCCCGCCCCACCCAAAGTGTCAGGCCGTGGGCTGGCCAGCTGTCCAGGCCGCGATCCGCGGCCCAGCGCCCCGCTCAAAAGGCGCTCAGAGCGGAAAAACGCGCCGCCCGCGGCCTCCCTGAGCCTTGACACATCCGGCACGAGCGATATACATGAGCTCGGCGCTGGCTTGCCCGTCTGGAGGCCGGTTTCCGACATAGCCGCCCCCCGAGGAGGGTCGGCCCATTCCCACGAGGAGGGTTGCCTTGGCGAATCATCTGACGCCCGCGGAGCTTGCCGACGAGGTCGACATGAAGCGGCAGGAGGTGATTGCGAGATGCGTGCAGATGGGCGTCCCGATCTTCCACGGCCGCATCGACAAGACCCTCTTCCTCACGTCGCTGCGCCAGCTCGCCGCCGCGCCTCGCAAGCAGGCCGCCTGAGCTGACTTAGACGCGGCGCCCCGGCGTCGCTCATAGACTCCTCTCAGCGGGCCCAACCGGGACCGCCGGTACCGCGACGAGAGGAGAGAGCGCGATGGAGGCAGCCACCGCAACGAAGGCCGTGGTCCCTGAAGGATCGGGAAGCACCACGGTCGCCGACCTCCTGCCCGCCGCCGTCGAGCGGTTCGGGCCCCAGCCGGCGATCATGTTCAAGGATTCCTCCGGCGAGTGGGTCCAGCGCTCCTTCGACGAGGTCGGGGAGAAGGTCCGCTCGCTCTCGCTCGGACTGATCGACCTCGGGGTCGAGAAGGGGGACAAGGTCGCGATCCTCGCCAACACCCGGCCCGAGTGGACCTACGTCGACTTCGCCGCGCTGACCGCCGGGGCGACGGTGGTGCCGATCTACCAGACGAACTCCCCCGAGGAATGCCTCTACGTCCTCGAGAACTCCGACGCGAAGGTCGTCGTCGCCGAGAACGAGGAGCAGCTCGCCAAGGTCCGCGCGGTGCGCGAGCGGCTGCCGAAGCTCGAGCAGGTGATCGTGATGGTGGGCGAGGCGGACGACGCGATCTCCCTCGACGAGCTGGAGCAGCGAGGCTCGCGCCGCGACGCGGCCGAGTGGAGGGCGCGCTACACCTCGGTCACCCCGGATGACGTCTGCACGTTCATCTACACGTCGGGAACGACCGGACCGCCGAAGGGCTGCGTGATCACCCACGGCAACTACCGCGCGATGCTGGACATGACCCGGCGCGCCGCGGTGATCGAGCCGGACGACATCACCTACCTGTTTCTGCCGCTCGCGCACTCGTTCGCGCTGCTGATCCAGCTCGGCAGCTTCGACCTCGGAGCGACCCTCGCCTACTGGGAGCGCGACCCGCTGAAGATCATTCCCAACCTGAGCGAGGTGCGGCCACACTACTTCCCGTCCGTGCCGCGGATCTTCGAGAAGGTCTACGCGACCGCCACCGCCGCGGCCGATAAGGAGGGTGGCCTGAAGAAGCGGGTCTTCTGGTGGTCGATCGGCGTCGGGCGCAAGGTGCGCGAGCTCGAGCGCCAGGGGCGGGAACCGGGCTTCCTCCTCGCCAAGCAGTACGAGTTCGCCGACAAGCAGGTCCTCTCGAAGATCCGCAACCTGTTCGGCGGCAGGGTCCGCCAGTGCGTCTCTGGAGCGGCCCCGATCAATCCAGAGATCCTGCGCTTCTTCGACGCCGCCGGCGTCCTCGTTTTGGAGGGCTACGGGATGACCGAGACGTCGACCGCGGCGACGATCTCGACCCCGGACGCGTTCAAGATCGGCACCGTCGGGAGGCCCTTCGAGGGCTGCGAGGTGAAGATCGCCGACGACGGGGAGGTCCTGATCAAGGGCCCCAACATCTTTCGCGGCTACTACAAGAACGATGAGGCCACGCGGGAGACGATCGTGGACGGCTGGCTGCACACCGGCGACATCGGTGAGATCGACTCCGACGGCTACCTCTCGATCACCGGCCGCAAGAAGGACATCATCATCACCGCGGGCGGCAAGAACATCACCCCGGCGAACCTGGAGGCGGAGATCAAGCAGCATCCGCTGGTCAGCCAGTGCGTGGTGATCGGCGACCGGCGTCCCTACCTCGTCGCGCTGGTCACCCTCGATCCGGAGGCGGCCCTCGCCTACGCGGGCGAGCACGAGCTTCCGGCGGATCCCGAGGCGCTGGCCTCGAGCGCGGAGGTGCGGGCTTCGATCCAGGCCCACGTCGACCAGATCAACGAGAAGTTCGCGCGGGTGGAGCAGGTGAAGAAGATCACGATCCTGCCGCGGGACCTCTCCCAGGAGGGCGGCGAGCTGACGCCCACCCTGAAGGTGAAGCGAAACGTGGTCGCCGCCAAGTACGAGGGCGAGGTCGAGGAGCTCTACGCGAGCTGAGTGCCGTCCTCTGCCCGGGCCCCGGGCCGACCCGCCGCCGCTAGCCGATCGGGCGCTTTTCCGGACCCCCTATTCGCAGCCGATCTGCCGCTCCAGCTCGCGGCAGCGATCCTTGCCCGGTCCCCCGTTGCCGGTATCGCCCCTGGGATCGCCGGCCGGCTGACCTCCGCCCTCGAGGAGGTCGTCGCCTCCTGAGCCTCGCAGTCGATCCGCCCCGAAGCGTCCGAAGATCCGGTCGTCTCCCGCGCCGCCGTCGAGGAGCGGGTCGTCGCCGGCAGAAGGGTCGGCGGTCCCGCCGCCCTCGCCGAACCTCACGGTGGATCCCCGGATCAGATCGTCCCCGCCCGCTCCCCGGATCTGATCGCCACCCCGGACGCCGTCGAGCACGTTCCGGAGACGGTCGCCGATCAGCACATCACCGAGGGTCGTGCCCTCCACGTTCTCGATGGCGGAGATTCGATCGTGCCCGTGCCCGCTCGAGACGCCGACGGCGAGATCGACCTCGACGGGCTTGCTCGACGTCGAGTACGGAGAGGAGAACCGGATCCGGTCGGGTCCGGGCCCGCCCTTGAACCGGTCGTCGCCGGTTGCCTCGAGGTCGGTGATCAGATCCCTGCCGCCGCGCCCCCGGACCCGGTCGTCGCCGGCGCCGGGATAGATGTTGTCGCCCCCGTGACTGCCGAAGATGCGATCAGCGCCACCCTCGCCGTAGGCCTCGTGAAAGGCGCGGCCACGCAGGCAGATCAGGTCGTCGCCACCCCGAGCCTCGACGTTTTCGTTGCGGCGTGTCGCCACGATGACGTCGGGTCCGTCCGTGCCGCGCACGAAGCCGCGCTCGGCGACGATCGTTGCTCGCTCTCCGTCGCAGCGCGGCTGCTCTCCCGCGCTTCCGCCCGCAGCTACTCCCCCGGTGGCGAGGATCGCCAGCACGGTGGCGAGGGCGAGGGACGCCGGGCGGCGGCGAGCCAGCATGTATCAGATGCTACACGGCAAGGCGGAACCGGACGCGCAGCGCTCGGTTCATGACTTCCCGTCCAGTAGCACCCAACGGTCCGGCGGAAGCGGACGCGAAGCGGAGCCTCGGTTCATGATCTCCCGTCCCGTAGCACCCAACGGCCCGGCCGGACCGGACGCGAAGCGGAGGATCCGGCCGGAGTTACCTCAAAAGCGCGCTCGTCGTCTGCTCGAAGACGCGGCGCCAGGCGGGAGTCGCGTCGCGCTCCCGCTCGACCTGGTCGAGCACGTGCTTGATCCGCCGAGCGGAGATCTCGATGCCATGCCGCTCGGCGATCGCCCGGTAGCGGTCGTAGTCGCGAGCGAGGCGCAGGGTGACCGACTCGAACCCGTGCTTGGCGATCTGCAGGCGCGCCTTGTAGTCCATGACCGAGGTGGAGAACATCAGCTCGTCGCCGAACTCGGGCTCGATCAGGATGATGTCGACGCCGGGGTACTTGACCTCCCACTCCTCGACCGCTCGATGCAGGCGGTCGTGGGCGATCATCCGCATGGCCTGGTTGGCGAGCGCGACGAAGCCCATGTCGGAGATCCGGCGGGCGCGGCTGCCGAAGATCGTCGGTACCCGCTTGGAGAAGTCGTTGATGAAGGGGACGATCGGGTTGACGACGACGATGAACTTGGCGCCCTTCTCGACGGCGATGTCGATGTTGGTGGTCGAGCGGATCCCGCCGTCCATCATCTCCCGGCCCTTGATCTCGACCGGCTCGTAGACGAGCGGCAGCGCGGTCGAGGCGGCAACGGCGCGGGAGATCGGGACATCGCGCCACTCACCGTCGCCGAGGATCACCCGCTCGGTGGTGTCGATCTCGGTCGCCGGCAGGTAGAGCTCGCGCTCGAGCATCCGAAAGTCGTCGGTGCGGTCGGGGTCGGCGAGCATCTCGGCGACGTACTCCTCGATCCCCGCCCCCGTGTAGAGGCCCTTCGGCAGGCCGGCGGCGAGGCCGGTGGCCACGTCCATCACCGAGGTCTCGGCCAGCGTGCGGGCGAGGTCGCGACCCACCCCCATCAGCCGGAAGGGCAGCTTCACCGCCGCATCGGCGAACCCGCGGTAGTTGGGCCGCAGCAGCATCCCGAGGTCCATGTCGCGCAGTGGCGAGGGCAGGTGCTTGTTCAGCACCCGCATCATCTCCTCGGGGGTGACGCCGTTGGCGACGGCGCTGCCGACGAAGGCCCCTGCGCTCGTGCCGACGTAGACGTCGAAGTCGTTGACCGTGCGGTTCACCGCCAGCAAGTCGAAGGCCCGCAGCGCGCCGATCTCGTAGACCGCGCCCGTGAAGCCGCCTCCACCTAGAACGAGGGCGGTCTTCGAGCGGCGTCGACGGCGGTTGCCCGACCCCCTCGAGCGACTCGCCGGATCGAGCTTGACAACCTCGCTCATCGGCAATTCCGGTTATAGCAGGCCGGTCAGCCAGCCAAACCACCCGAGCAGCCGTAGCGGGGGCGGTGGCCGGGGCTCTACACTCGCCCCCGTGCGGGAAGGATTGAGGGGGAGGCTGGCCCTCTGGGCGGCCGCGGCTGCGCTCGTTTCGCCGGCGGCAGCCACCGGGTCCGAAGGGGCGGGCGCTCAGCCGGCACCCTCCCTCGACGCCGCGCGAAGCGCCCGGCTCGACGTTCCCTATAGCTCCGACTCGCGGCTCGCTACCCAGGCGCAACGCGAGTCGCTCAGCCGCGGCGGGCTGCGCCGCAAGCTCTCCCGACTCGCCGGCCAGGCGCCGGGGGCGAGCGGCTACTACGTCTACGACATCGACGCCGGGAGCAGGCGGGTTCTGTTCGACCGCAGCGAGGGACGACGCCGCAAGCTCGCCTCGAACCAGAAGCTCTTCACGACCACGACCGCGCTGCACGAGCTCGGTGCCTCCGAGCGCGTGGCGACCAAGGTGAAGCGAAGCGGCACGATCACGGCGGCGGGCAGGCTGAAAGGGAACCTTTACCTCGTGGGCGGGGGCGATCCCTCCCTGGGGGCGGAGGGGATCGCGGCCCTCGCCGACGACGTGCGTCGCGCCGGGATCAAGAGCGTCAGGGGCAGCGTGCTCGGCGACGACAGCATCTTCGATCGCCGTCGCGGCGTGCCCGACTCGGGATATGGGCCCAGTCCCTACATCGCGCCCCTGAGCGGCCTGACGTATGGGGGATCGACGTACGCCGAGGATCCGGCGAAGGCGGCGGCGGGGGCCCTCCGCGACCGACTGCAGGGGATCGGGGTGCGGATCGGCGGTCGCGTGCGAGTGGGGTCGGTCCCGAGGAAGCTGCGTGGCAGGCCGCCGCTCGGGAGCTACGAGTCACCGACGATCGCGGCGCTCGCCGCGGCGACGAACAAGATCTCGAACAACTTCTACGCCGAGATGCTGCTGAAGGGGATCTGGGCTGCGAAGGGCCATCTGGGCACGACTCGCGGCGGGGTCGGGGCGGTGGAGCGCTACGCGAGGTCGATCGGCTCGCGGGTCTCCGCCAAGGACGGCTCGGGCCTGACGGACCGCAACCTCTCCTCCCCGCGTGACGTCGTCCGGCTGCTCGTAGCGATCCGCCGCCAGCGGCAGGTCGGCGTGCCCCTCTTCAACTCGCTGGCGATCGCCGGCAAGGACGGGACCCTGGACGACCGGATGGAGGGGACGGTGGCGGCCGGCCGTTGCCGGGGCAAGACGGGCACGATCGACGGCGTCTCGAATCTTTCCGGCTACTGCAAGTCAGGCCACGGACTGGTCGCCTTCTCCCTGTTGATGAACGGCGTCGGCGACTACGACTACGCGCGCTCGATCCAGGACCGGATGGTGGTGGAGATCGCGCGATACCGGCCGTAAGGGTCTGGGCGGATCACCCCGCGTCGGGTCGATGCAGGACCGTCAGACCCACGAGCCGCGAAACCAGCATCGCGATGTAGGTGAGGCCGGCGAGCTGCTCGATCATCACGAGGCCGCGGGCAAACGGCTGCACCGGGACGACGTCGCTGAGGCCGGTGCTCGAGAGGGTAGTGAAGCTGAGGAAGAGCAGCTCCATCCAGGTTCGATCGGCAGTCGGGTCGTTCGCGGCGGTGAAGCTGCCCGGCTCGATCGCCTGACAGACGGTGTAGGTGTAGGCGAAGGCCCAGGCGACGAGCGTGAAGGTCGCGCCGGCGGCGAAGAGCTCGTCGCGGGTTATCTCGCGGTCGGCCAGCATGTAGGCGACCAGCGCGCCCGCGGCGTAGAAGTAGAGGATCGCCTCGAGCGCCGAGGAGTACGGCAGCAGGCCGTCATCACCGCTGATCGCCTGGATCAGCAGCAGCACCGTGGCGGGAGCCGCGATGAGCAGGGCGACCCAAGTGTGCGCCGGGGAGATCCTGACCGCCAGCAGGACCAGGCCCAGGATCCCGATCCCGAACGCGCTGAACAGGGCGCGCCCGACGTCGCTGCCCTCCATGAACGGATACAGCAGGACGCCGGCAAGCTGCGCGGCGAGCAGGATCGCGGAGGGTTCCCGCCGGGCCAACCGGAGCACCGGGGGAACGTAGCTTGGGGCCCGGTCGCTGCTGGCCCGCTACGCCGGCGACAGCGCCAGCACCGGGATCTCGCGATCGCCGGCGAGCACCTCGTAGTCGCCGTAGCCCGCGTAGTTCTGGCGCGCCAGCTCGAACAGCCTGCGGCGCTCGGCGCCCTCGGTGATCCGAGCCCGATACCGCCCCGTCACTCCCGCAGCGGTCAGCTCGACCTCCGGATCGGCGACGACGTTCAGGTACCAGGCGGGGTGAGGCGCGCGACCGAAGCTCGACGCGACCAGGATCACCTCCTCGCCGTCGGTGAAGTAAACGAGGGGCACCGTTCGCGGCTCGCCGCTGCGCCGGCCGCGGACGCGCAGCAGGACGAGCGGCAGCACCGACGTGGTCGCGAAGCGGCCCCGCGTGAGCCGCAGTAGCGGCGGGTCGATCCGGGAGGCGATCGTGATCCCGTACCAGCGGCCCGCGGCACTCATCCCGAAGGAGTCCAGCGCTCGCTGGAGCCACGTTCGCTCGCGCGCCGGATCGATCGGCGGGATCCGGGTCATCGGAGCGTCATCCGACCAGCTCGACGAGGCCGGCCTCGTCGAGGATCTCGACGCCGAGCTCCTCCGCCCTGGCGAGCTTGCTTCCGGGGCTCTCCCCCGCGACGACGTAGTCGGTCTTCTTCGAGACCGAGCTCGTCACCTTCCCTCCGGCGCGCTTGATCAGCTTCGTCGCCCGCTCCCGGCTCAGGTCGGGAAGCGTGCCGGTGAGGACGAGGGTCCTGCCGCTCAGGGGCCCCTCCTCCCCACGTCGCTCGGAGGCGTCGAGCTCGAACCGCAGCCCACGCTCCCGCAGCGCCGCGATCAGGTCCCGCACGCGCTCGTCGGAGAGCTGCTCGACGATCCGCTCGGCGAGGATCGGCCCGACCCCCTCGACCTCGGTGATCTCCTCCTCGCTCGCCCCCAGCAGCGCGTCGACCGAGCCAAAGTGGGAAGCCAGCGCCTCGGCTGTGACGTAGCCCACGCCGGCGAGCCCGAGCGCAAACAGCACCCGCGGGAAGGGCGCCCGCTTCGAGCCCTCGATCGCCTCGATCAGGTTGCGGGCCGAGAGCTCGCCGAAGCGCTCGAGTCCGACGAGCTGCTCGGCGGTGAGGTCGTAGATTCCCGCCGCGTCGGTGATCAGCCCGTCCTCGAGGAAGCGGAGGGCCTGCTTCTCGCCGAGGCCGTCGATGTCCATCGCGCCCCGATGGACGAAGTGCTTGATGTGCTGGAAGACCTGGCCGGGGCAGCCCGTCCGGTTCGGGCAGATCGTCCATACCCCCTCCGGCTTCACCGTCGGCGTGCCGCAGGCGGGGCATTTCTTCGGCGGCTTGGCCCGGCGCAACCGCCTGCCCTCGCGGCGCTGGATCAGCGGAGCGATCACCTGCGGGATCACGTCGCCGGCGCGCGTCACGATCACCTCGTCGCCCTCGCGGGCGTCCTTGCGCGTCAGGTCCTCCTCGTTGTGGAGGGTCGCTGTGCTCACGGTGACGCCGCCGACGTGCACCGGCTCGAGCATCGCGAAGGGGACGAGATGCCCCGTCCGCCCGACGTTCCAGACGATCCTGTTCAACCTCGTCGTCGCGGTCGTCGGCGGGAACTTCCAGGCGATCGCCCAGCGCGGCTCGCGCCCGACGACACCGAGCTCCCGCCAGAGCGCCCTATCGTCGACCTTGACGACGGCGCCGTCGATCTCGTAGTCGAGCCCCTCCCGGCGGCTCTCCCACCACTGGCAGCGCTCGACCACCTCCGCCCCGCTCTCGTGCGTGGCGACCTCCCCGTTGACCCGGAACCCGCGCTCGCGCAGCCACTCGATCTCGGCGCTGTGGGTCGCGTGCTCGACCCCGCGCCGGTAGCCGATCCCGTAGCACCAGATCTGCAGCGGGCGCTCGGCCGCCAGCGCCGGGTCCTGCTGGCGGATCGTCCCGGCGGCGGCGTTGCGCGGGTTGGCGAAGGTGGAGAGTCCCCGCGCGACCCGTTCCTCGTTGAGTTGCTCGAATCCCGCGCGGGGGAAGTAGACCTCGCCGCGGACCTCGACCACCTCCGGCGCATCGGGGATCCGCAGGGGGATCGAGCGGATCGTGCGCAGGTTGTGGGAGACGTCCTCGCCGATCCTGCCGTCGCCGCGCGTCGTACCGCGGACGAAGACCCCGTCCTCGTAGGTCAGCGAGATCGCCAATCCGTCGATCTTCGGCTCGGTCACGTAGCCGATCTCACCGGCCTCGATGTCGAAGCGCTTGAGCAGGTTGCGGATCCGCGCCTCCCAGGCCTCGAGCTCCTCGGCGCTGCGCGCGTTGGCGAGCGAGAGCATCGGCTCGCGGTGCTCGTAGCGCTCGAAGCCTTCGACCGGCTCGCCGCCGACGCGCTGGGTGGGCGAGTCCGCCGTGCGCAGCTCGGGATTGCTGGCCTCGATCGCGCGCAGCTCGTCGAGCAGCGCGTCGTAGGCGTCGTCGCCGATCAGCGGGTCGTCGAGGACGTAGTAGGCCTGGTCGTAGCGGGCGATCTCGTCGCGCAGCTCGGCGGCACGAGCTGCCGCTGAGGTGGGAGCGCTCACGCGCTGACCGACTCCAAGACCCGTTCGAGCGCTCGCTCGAGCCCCAGCTCCCGCACTCCATCGAAGCCACCGTGATCGGTCAGATCGAAGTGAATCGGCGTGATCGCCACCTTGCCACGGGCGATTGCGACGAGATCGGTGCCCTCCTCGTCCTCGAAGCTGGGCTCGAAGCCGTAGATCTCGTAGCGCACCCGGCCGTCCCCGTCCTCGTCGACCCGCTTGAGCTCGTCGTTGTAGAGGCGCTTGCCGAGCCGGCTCACCTCGATCCCGCTCGGGGGCTGTCCGGGACAGTTCACGTTGAGCAGGGTTCCCGGCGGCAGGCCGTCGTCGGCGACGATCGCCGCCAGCGCCGCCGCCAGCGGCGCCGAAACGGAGAAGTCGAAGCTCCGTCCGAGCCGGAAGTCCATCTCGCGAGCGAGGGACTGCTGGGAGACGGCGATCGCCGGGATCCCCAGCACGATGCCCTCCAGCGCCGCGGCCACGGTGCCGGAGTAGGTCACGTCGTCGCCGAGGTTGGAGCCGTGGTTGATCCCCGAGACGATCAGCTCCGGTCGCTCGCCGATCAGGCCGAGATCGGCAAAGCGGACGCAATCGACCGGGGTCCCGTCGGTGGCGTAGCCGACGGTACCGTCCTCGAAGGTCACCTCCTCGACCCAGAGCGGAGAACGGGTGGTGATCGATCGCGCCGTGGCGCTTCGGTTCGAGTTCGGAGCGATCACCGCCAGCTCGATCCCGTCGATCTCGAGCAGGGCGCGGCGCAGCGCCTGCAATCCGGCGGCGCCGATCCCGTCGTCGTTGGTGAGCAGAACCCTCACTCGACCGATTCTAGGAGCGGGCGAACCGCCCTCGCCCCCCGAAGGGCTGCGTCGAGCTCAGGCCGTGGCGTCGGCTGAGGCGGCGGGGGGCTCCCCGGCTTCGGCTGCCTCGCCCCGGGGGGGCTCCGAGCCGAGGCCGCGCAGGTAGATCGAGGCGAGGACGATCCCATAGACCGCGCCGACGATCGGACCGCTCTCCTCGAGAGCCTCGCTCTCGGCGAGCTCGCCGAACTCGTGAGCGGCGCCGGCGAGCAGCCAGGCGGCGAAGGCGATGACGAGGACCCCGGTGACGGTGAAGAAGCGACGCAGGTCGAGTCGCAGCGCGCCGCGATAGAAGGCGGCGCCGAGAGCGATCGCTGCAACCAGGCCGAGCACCCCGCCGACGATCGTCGGCAGCAGGCCGTCGTCACCCACCGAGGCGAACAGGAAGAGGGCGGTTTCGAGGCCCTCGCGCGCGACCCCGATGAACGCGACGGCCGCAAGGGCAAGGCCGCCGCCCCTGAGCAGCGACTGTCCGACCTGCTCGCGCAGGTGGGCGCCGATCGTCGAGGCCTGCCTCCGCATCCAAAAGACCATCCAGGTGACGACGAGCGCGGCAAGAACCATCGCGATGCCCTCGTAGAGCTGCTCGGCCGTCCCCTCCAGTTCTCCGACCGTCGCGAAGAGCACGGCGCCGACCGCCAGGCTGAAGACCGTCGCGAGGGCAACCCCGATCCAGACCGAGCGGCCGTGCTCGGCGAGCGATCCGGTCTTCTTCAGGTACGCGAGGATCAATCCGGTGATCAATGCGGCCTCGAAGCCCTCGCGCAACGTGATGACAAAGGTGCCCATCCGAAATTTGGACCCTAGCACAGAATTAGGTGACCCTAAGACGGCTTTCCCACCCGTTCACCACAAGACTCCCGACGAGCCCGGGCCCGGCAACCCGGTCGGCGACGACAGGGGGGGCGCCGACGACGAGGAGGCGTAGCCGGGCGCTGGGCGCCGCCCGGAGCCCGCCCGCCCCCGCCTCCTAGTAGTTGACGGCGGCCAGATACAGCCCGTGAGCGGCGGCGGTGTCTCCGGCCTCGGGTCGCGCCGCGCCGGCGAGCAGCCGCGCGAACTCAGAGGCCTCCCGCCGGCCGGAGGCGACGTCGAGCATCGTCCCCACGAGGGCGCGGACCATGCTGCGCATGAATGCGTCGGCCTCGATCTCGAAGCCAAGGATGGTGTCGCTCTCCCGCTGCCAGGCAGCATCAAGGACATGCCGCTCGAAGTGGACGTGCTTCGTGTCGGTCGGGGTGAAGGCGGTGAAGTCGTGCTTGCCCGGGAGCGCCGCTGCGCAGGCATCGAGCGCCTCGCGGTCCAGCCGATGCGGCCAGGCGAGGGCGCGGCCCCGCTCGAACGGGCTCGGCGGCCTCGCCGTCTCGACCCGGTAGCGGTAGCGACGCGAGCGGGCGTCGCGTCGGGCGTCGAACCCATCCGCGGCGGGCTCGAGTGAGAGCACCGCGACGTCAGGTCCCGTCAGCGCATTGAGAGCCCGCCCCAGCGAGACGGGCGCGGGGCGCTCGACGGTGAAGCTCGCGACCTGCCCGAGCGCGTGGACGCCGGCGTCGGTGCGGCCGGCAACCCTCAGGCTCGCCGGCTCTCCGAGCACGCGCTCGAGCGCCCCTTCGAGCTCCCCCTGCACCGTGCGCTTTCCCGGCTGGGTCGCCCAGCCGCTGAACCGGCCGCCGTCGTAGGCGATGTCGAGGCGGTAGGTCCTCAGTCGCTGGGCGCGGGCGCGTAGCGGTGGTGAAGCATCAGGTCGTTGCCGTCGGGGTCGGTGAAGAGCGCCATGTGGCAGACCCCGGTGTCGAAGGTCTCACCGGCGAACTCCACGCCCTTGGCCTCGAGCTCGGAGCGCGCCGCCTCGACGTCCTCGACGTGCAGCGCTAGGTGAGCGTTCTTCTGCGGCTGGAAGGTCATTCCCATCTTCTCCGGCTCCCAGATCCCGAAGCAGGTCTCCCCGAGCCAGAACTCGTGCTCGGAGTGCTCGTCGGGACGCAGTCCGAGCACCTCGCCGTAGAAGCGGCGGGAGCGCTCGGCGTCCTGGGAGGGGATGCCGATGAAATCGAGCTTGCTGATCATGGATGCCATCGGCTCAGACTAGCTCCAAGAAGACCATCTCGGTGGAATCCGAGCGGCGCGGGCCGAGCTTGACGATTCTCGTATAGCCGCCGGGGCGCGTCGTGTACCGCGGCGCGATCTCCTCGACCAGCTTGTGGACGATGAACTTGTCTTGGCCAAGCCTGGCAAGCAGCAGGCGGCGGGCGTGCAGGTCGCCGCGCTTCGCCAGGGTGATCATCTTCTCCACCTCTGGCTTCACCGCCTTCGCCTTCGCCTGGCTGGTCTGGATTCGCTCGTGCTCGATCAGCTGCCGCGAGAGGTTCTTCATCAGCGCCTTGCGGTGCGCCGAATCACGGCTGAGCTTGTGTCGGGTTCTCTTGTGGCGCATCGGTCCGGTCCGGTCCGTGTCCTTCGCCGCGCTACTCGCCGCGGAGGTCGAGGCCGAGGCCGTGCATCGCCTCGATCACCTCTTCGATCGAGCGCTCGCCGAAGTTCGGGATCGCCTTCAGCTCCGACTCCGACTTGGTCTGCAGGTCGCCGATCGTCTGCACGCCGGCCCGCTTCAGGCAGTTGTAGGCCCGGACGCCGATCTCGAGCTCCTCGATCAGGCGATCGTCACCGTCGCTGGCCGCGGCGGGCTCACCGGCCATCCCGGCCGCCACCGATCCGTTCGTCTGGGTCAGCTCCTCGATCCGGTCGGCATCGGTGAAGATCGCCAGGCTGGCGATCATCAGCTCCGCCGCCTCGCGCAGGGCCGAGCCGGGCTCGATCGAACCATCGGTCTCGACCTCCAGCGACAGCTTGTCGAAGTCGGTGCGCTGACCGACCCGCGCCGAGTCGACGCGGTAGGAGGCACGCCGAATCGGTGAGAAGATCGAATCGATCGGGATCACGCCGATCGGCTGATCCTCGGACTTGTTGTCCTCGGCGGGCGAGTAGCCGCGGCCGCGGCCGATCGTCAGGTACATCTCGAGCTTCGTCTTCTTCTCGAGCGTCGCGATCGGCGCCTCCGGGTTGAGGATCTCGACGCCCGCCGGCAGGTCGATGTCACCCGCGGTGATCTCGCCCGGGCCGTTGGCGACCAGCGGAACCTCGACCTCGCTCGCGTCGGTGTGCATGCGCACGACGAGATCCTTGAGGTTGAGGATGATGTCGGTGACGTCCTCCGTGACCCCGGGGACGTTCGAGAACTCGTGGGCGACGCCCTCGATCCGCACGCTCGTGATCGCGGCTCCCTTCAGCGACGAGAGCAGCACGCGACGAAGGCTGTTGCCATAGGTGTAGCCGAAGCCCTTGTCGAGGGGCTCGATCGTGAACGTGCCACGGTTGTCGGAGATCTCCTCGGAGGAGATGCTCGGGTCCTGGAAGTCGGGCAGGGTGGTCATGGACGTTTCCTTCCGTCGTTTCGGGTCTTTTCGGGGGCCCCGATTACTTCGAGTACAGCTCGACGATGAGCTGCTCGGAAACCGGCGAGTCGATCTCGTCTCGCTCGGGGAGGCGCAGCACCTTGGCGGTGAGGGAGTCGTGGTCGGCCTGCAGCCAGGGGGGCACGGTTGAAATCAGCTCGGTCGCCACCCGCACGGTCGTCTCGGCGTCCGAGCCCGACTTGATCGAGATGATGTCGTCGGGCTTGAGCTGGTAGCTCGGGATGTCGACGCGGCGGCCGTTGATCTGCCAGTGGCCGTGGCGGACGAGCTGGCGGGCCTGGCGCCGGGAGGCGGCGAAGCCGAGGCGAACCAGGACGTTGTCGAAGCGCCGCTCGAGCAGCCGCAGCAGGTTCTCTCCGGTGACGCCGTCCTGGCGGGATGCCTTGTCGTAATAGGCGCGGAACTGCTTCTCGAGCACCTGGTAGTAGCGGCGGGCCTTCTGCTTCTCGCGGAGCTGCTGACGGTACTCGGAGGCGCGCAGCCGCCCGCGGCCATGCTCGCCGGGCGGATAGGAGCGGCGCTCGACGCCGCACTTGTCGGTCAGGCAGCGCTCCCCCTTGAGGAAGAGCTTCTGGCCCTCGCGGCGGCACTGCTTGCACTGCGGTCCGGTGTCGCGGGCCATCAGATGGTCGATTCCGCGGCCACGCGTGCGCGGTGGCGCACAGGGCCGAGCAGGTCGAGGACGCAGGCCGCGACGTGTGCTGAAGGCACACGAGTGGCCGAGGACGAAGAGATGCGAAGTGCCATGCACGTCATCCGCGTGCGTGTGGTCGTGGGATCGGCCATCTAGACGCGCCTCCGCTTCTTCGGGCGACAGCCGTTGTGGGCCTGCGGGGTCACGTCCTTGACCGTCGTCACCTGCAGTCCGGCGGCCTGAAGCGCCCGGATCGCGGTCTCGCGGCCCGAGCCGGCGCCCTTCGCGTGCACCTCGACGCGCTCGAGCCCGTGCTCCATGCCCTTGCGGGCGGCGTTGTCGGCGGTGACCTGGGCGGCGAACGGGGTCGACTTGCGCGAGCCCTTGAAGCCGGCGCTGCCCGCCGACTCCCAGGCGACCACGTTGCCCTCCGGGTCGGTCAGCGTGACGATCGTGTTGTTGAAGCTGGTCTTGACGTGGGCCTGGCCGAAGGGGACGTTCTTGCGCACGCGGCGCTTGCTGCGACCTGTGCCTCGCTTGGGTTGCGGCATCTAGCGGGGCCTCACTTCGACGTCGGAGCCTTCTTCTTGCCCGTCACGCTCATGCGCTTCGGACCCTTGCGGCTGCGGGCATTCGTCTTCGTGCGCTGGCCGTTCACCGGCAGGCCGCGGCGGTGGCGCAGGCCTCGATAGGAGCCGACCTCCATCAGTCGCTTGACGTTCTGGGAGCGTTCGCGCCGCAGGTCGCCCTCGACCTGGCGCGAGTCCACGGCGTCGCGGAGCTTGATCACCTCGTCCTCGGTCAGGTCCCCGATCCGGGTGTCGCCGTCCACGCCCGTCTCGCCGAGGATCTTCTGCGACGTGGAGGTGCCGATGCCGTGCACGTAGGTAAGGCCGACCTCGGTGCGCTTGTTCAGGGGGAGGTTGACTCCGGCGATGCGTGCCATGGTCGCTCTCCTAGCCCTGCCGCTGCTTGTGGCGCGGGTTCGAGCAGATCACGAGCACGCGGCCGCGCCGCCTGATGATCTGGCAGCGCTCGCACATCGGTTTTACGGAGGCTCGAACCTTCATCGCTCCGGCTTTCTCTGTGGACTTGAGGTGGCCTCGCCGATCCCATGAAACGGATGGCAGGCAGCGTCAGACGGCCATTTGGCCGAACGCGGCATGTTAGCAACTGCCCTGCCGAGGGCCAAGCCGGTTCAGTCCACCCCGCCCTGCTCGAGGTCGTAGAGGTGGCGTGCCTCCAGCACCGCGCGCGCCCCGCGCCGGACGAGCATCCTCGCCATCGTGCCGGGAGCGACCCCGTAGAGGTCCGCCGCATGGGAAAGCTCCTGGAATTGCCCGTGGCTGAGCCGGATGCCGACCTGCCTCGTGTAGGTCCGTCGCCGCCGGTCCTGGTCTTCGAGCGTCTCGAGCCGCTCGCCGGGCGAGGCTGCGATGAAGTCCCGGGCCTCCAGCCAACCCGAGGCCGGTTCCATCTCCGAGCGCGGCTCCTCGGGATGCTTGCGGGGACGCGACGCCTCGCCGGCCTCCCGCTCGGCGGTGGCCGCGGCGACCAGTTCCGCCAAGGTGCGCGGCCGAGCCGGCTCGACGGGGTCATTGGCTGGCGTGTTCATGCCACCCCCCGGCCGCCGGCCGCACCCCCCATCCCGCGGGATCGAGCGAACGATGTAGCTCACCTCGGAGCCAGAAGTGCTGGTGTTGGGGGGACCCCCTCCAGGACCGATATGTGTGGCTACCACCGAGATAGCACCGGCTATCACCGTGGTAGCGCGGGGGAGCTTGGGGGTAGCCGCGGGTAGGAGCGGGGAAAGGGGTCCCCCCTGGGTCGCCGGTTCGAGGTTCACCATGGCCGGATCGTCCACGGCGTTGGCGCACGATTTCCCGGCGGCGGGCGGGGCGCACGCCCCCTACCGGGACAGGTCCTGCTCCTCGTGCCAGGGAGTGAGGATGCGGGGCCCTTCGGCGCCGACGGCGACCGTGAACTCGAAGTGGGCGGCGAGCGAGCCGTCGTCGGAGTAGACCGCCCAGCCGTCGTCCCCCATCCGCACGCCGGGCGAGCCGATGTTCACCATCGGCTCGATCGCGAAGGTCATGCCCTCCTCGAGCAGGGGGCCGTTGCCGGGCTCGCCGTAGTTGGGGATCTGAGGGTCCTCGTGCATGCGTCGGCCGATGCCGTGGCCGACGAGGCTGCGGATCACCGCCAGCCCGTCCCGCTCGACCCGCTGCTGGATGGCCGCCGAGACGTCACCGAGGTGATTGCCCGCCCTGGCCTCGGCGATCCCGCTGAAGAGGGACTCGCGCGTGGTCTCGAGCAGCTGCAGCGCCGGCTCCGCGACCGGTCCGATCGGGATCGTGATGGCGGCGTCGGCGACCCAGCCGTCGTGGATGACCCCCACGTCGAGGGAGATCACGTCGCCCCGCTTGAGCTCGTAGGCGCCGGGGATCCCATGCACCACCATCGAGTTCGGGGAGGCGCAGATCGAGCCGGGAAAGCCGCGATATCCCTTGAACGCGGCCTCGGCGCCCTGGGAGGCGATGAACCTCTCGGCCGCCAGGTCGAGGTCGAGCGTGGTCACGCCGGGCCGGGCGCTCTTGCGAAGCATCCGCAGGCAGCGGACGAGGATGTCCCCCGCCCTCGCCATCTGCTCGATCTGCTCCGGCGTCTTGGTGACGATCAAAGCCGGCCCAGAGGTCGCTTCTGCATCGGCTACAGCTGCTCTTCCATGCGCAGCGTCGCCAGCAGAGCCCGGATCCGGTTGCCGACCTCCTCGGGCTCGAGCGAGCCGTTGACGCGCTTGAGCAGGCCGCCCTCTTCATAGAAGGAGACGAGCGGCTTGGTCTTGTCCTGGTAGGTCTCGAGGCGATGGCGGATCACGTCCGGCTTGTCGTCGTCGCGCACGATCAGCCGAGCCCCGCAGACGTCGCAGACGCCCTCGTTCTTCGGCGGATCGAACTCGACGTGGAAGATGTGGCCGTTCTTGACGCAGGTCCGTCGGCCCCCGAGGCGGCGGACGACCTCGTCGTCGTCGACCTCGATCAACACCGCGGCTGTGATCGAGCGACCCAGCTTCGCCATCTCGGCGCCGAGCGCATCAGCCTGTCCGACGGTGCGGGGGAAGCCGTCGAGGATGAAGCCGTCGGCGGCCTCTGGAGCTTCGACGCGCTCGCAGATCACCCCGATGATCACCTCGTCGGGAACCAGGTCCCCCCTGTCCATGTAGCTCTTCGCCGTCTGCCCCAGCTCTGTGTCCTCCCGCACGGCAGCCCGCAGGATGTCCCCCGTCGCGTAGTAGGGAAGGCGGAAATCCTCCTGCAGGCGCTCCCCCTGGGTGCCCTTCCCCGATCCGGGCGGCCCCAGGAGAATGAGATTCAGCTCAGACATGGCAAGTGCAGGCTAATCCGTTCGGAGAGCCCGCGCAGATATGGGAAATGACGAGGTCGGGAGGTGTCAGATCGAGGAAGAGGCCCCCGGCCCGTCAAATAGGCGAGGCGGGAGGTCGCTGATCAAGGACGCAAGCCGATGCGGCCTTCAGGGCCGTGAGGCGACGAGGACGCCCGGGATGGGAATGACGAGGCCGGGAGGTGTCAGATCGAGGAAGAGGCCGGCGATGCGGCCATTTGGCCGTGAGCCGGTCGATGACGAAGCGCTGGCGTCTCCCGGGCCGTCATTTCAGGAAGCCCTCGTAGTTGCGCATCATTAGCTGCGCCTCGAGCTGCTTGACGGTGTCGAGCGCGACGCCGACGACGATCAGGATCGAGGTGCCGCCGAAGAAGAAGTTGGCCGAGGTCTGGCTGATCAGGATCGTCGGCAGGGCGGCGACCAGCCCCAGGTAGAGGGCGCCGGCGAAGGTCAGCCGCGAGAGGATCCGGTCGAGGTACTCGGCGGTGGGCCGGCCCGGTCTGACCCCGGGGACGAAGCCGCCGTACTTCTTCAGGTTGTCCGCCTGATCGACCGGGTTGAAGGTGACCGCGGTATAGAAGTAGGTGAAGATAATGATGAAGAAGACCTCGCCGACCACGTAGGCCCAGCGGTCGGGGCTGAAGAAGGCCGCGAAATCGAGCGCGACCGGGGTGTTCAGCAGCTGGCCGACCGTTGGCGGGAAGGCCATGATCGACGCCGCGAAGATGACCGGGATGACGCCGGCCATGTTGACCCGCAGCGGCAGGTAGCTCGAACCTCCGGTCGTCATCTTCCGGCCGACGACCCGCTTGGCGTACTGGACCGGGATCCGCCGCTGGCCCTCCTGGACGAAGACGATGCCGACGATCACCGCGAGGGCGACGAAGGGCATCATCACGACGAAGACCTGATCGGGGTTCGTCCACCACGCCGTCAGGCCTCCCGGGATCCCCGACGCGATCGAGGCGAAGATCATCAGGGAGATCCCGTTGCCGATCCCGCGCTGGGTGATCAGCTCGCCGAACCACATCAGCAGGACGCACCCGGCCGTCAGCGAGATCGCGATCAGCATCAGCTTGGCGAACGTGAGCTCGCCGACGACGCTCGCGCCACCGAAGTCCTGGCTCTTGAACAGAAGCACGTAGCCGAGCGACTGGGCGAAGGCCAGCGCGACGGTGAGGTAGCGGGTGTACTGCGTGATCTTCTGCTGGCCGACCTCCCCCTCCTTCTGCAGGCGCTCGAGCGAGGGCAGCACGACCGTGAGCAGCTGCAGGATGATCGAGGCCGTTATGTAGGGCATGATCCCGAGCGCGAACAGCGAGAGCCGGGAGAGGCTCCCCCCGCTGAACAGGTTGAGGAAGCCGAGGATGTTGCCACTCGAGAAGTTGTCCTGAATGTCGGCGACCGCGCTGGCATCGATGCCGGGCGCGGGGATGTAGGCCCCGAGCCGGTAGAGCGCCAGCATCGCCGCCGTGAAGGCGAGCTTGCGGCGGATCTCCGGGATCGCGAAGGCGTTGCCGAGCGTCTTCAGCATGAGGCGGGAACCTTAGCCGTCGAGCGTCTCGGCGCTGCCGCCAGCCGCCTCGATCTTCTCGCGCGCGATCGCGCTGAACCCGTGCGCGCGCACCGTCAGCTTCTTGGAGAGATCGCCGTTGCCGAGCACCTTGATCGGGTGCTTGCGAGTCGCCAGGCCGGCCGCCCGCAGCGTGTCCGGCGTCACCTCGGCGCCATCGTCGAAGCGCTCCTCAAGCGTCGAGAGATTGACCGGCTGGGTGTGGGTCCGGAACTTCTCGAACGGCATCGACATCTTCTTGTTCGGGCCGCGCAGCTTTCGCATCCGCATGTGAATCGGGTTCTGCCCGCCCTCGTGGCCGGTGTTGCGCTTCGCGCCCGCCCGCGAGCCCTGCCCCTTGTGGCCGCGTCCGGCGGTCTTGCCCATGCCGGAGCCGTGGCCTCGCCCGACGCGCTTTCGGTTCTTCCGCGTACCCGGCTTCGGGCGCAGGTTGTCCAGGCCGACGTCCTCGGCCTCGATCCGAGCCATCAGGAGGCCTCCTCGACGACGACGAGATGCTCGACCTTGCTCAGCAGGCCCTGGAGGTGCTCGGAGTCGTCCCGGGTGACCTGCTTGCCGATCCGACCGAGCCGCAGCGTGCGAAGCGTGTCGCGCTGCCGCGGGCTCGAGCCGCTGGCCGACTTGACCTGCCTGATCGTGAGCTCAGCCATCAGACTTCTCCTCGGCGGGCCTCTCGTCGCCTGTGGCGGGAGGTGCGGCGCCACCTTCGGGCGCGACGCCGGCAGGCTCCTCGGTCGCAACGGCGACGGGATCCACAGCACCGGAGGCGCCATCGCCCCCCGCTGCTTGCTGCTCGCTGCTTGCTGCTTGCTGCTTCGGCATCCCCAGCACCTGCCTGATCGTCAGGCCCCGCAGCGCGGCGACCTCCTCGGGCTTGCGCAGGCCCTTCAAGCCGGCCATCGTCGCCTTCACCTGGTTGATCGGGTTGTTCGTGCCGATCGACTTCGTCAGGACGTCGCGGATCCCGCCCAGCTCGAGCACCGCGCGGACCCCGCCGCCGGCGATCACGCCGGTTCCCTCGCTGGCCGGCCGCAGCACGACGTGTCCGGCGCCGAAGCGCCCGATGATCCGGTGCGGGAGCGTCTGGCCGTACTTGGGGACGCGGATCAGGTCCTTGCGCGCGTTCTCCACGGCCTTCTGGATCGCGAGCGGAACCTCGCGCGCCTTGCCGTAGCCGATTCCCACGACGTCGTTCTCGTCGCCGACGGCCACGAGGGCCGTGAACGAGAAGCGCCGGCCGCCCTTGACGACCTTCGCGACGCGATTGATCTCGATCACTCGCTCCTGCAGGTCGAGCCCCTGTGGGCTCACTCTTTCGACGTCGTGGGTGCTCATGTGCTCCTAGGTGTGGTGGATCGGGGAAGTGGGTTCCAGCTCAGAAGTCGAGGCCGCCCTCACGGGCGCCGTCGGCCAGGGCCGCCACGCGGCCGTGATATCGGTAGCCGCCGCGGTCGAACACGCAGGTTTCGACGCCCGCGGCCTTGGCGCGCTCGGCGATCAGCTCGCCGGCACGCTTGGCGCGCTCCGCGGGCTCGAGCTTGCGCAGCTCGTCCTCGGTCCAGCTCGTCTGCGCGAGCGTGTGGCCGCCCTCGTCGTCGATGAGCTGCGCGTAGAGGCCGCGGTTGGACCGGTAGACCGCCAGGCGCGGACGCTCGGCGCTGCCGCGGATCCTTGCCCGCACCCTCCGGCGGCGGCGAAGCCGCCTCTGCTGCTGAGTCTTGATCGCCATCAGATCTCCTACGCCCGCTTGCCGACCTTGCGCCGGACCTGCTCGTCCGCGTAGCGAACGCCCTTGCCCTTGTAGGGCTCCGGCGGGCGATGGCGGCGGATCTGGGCCGCAGTCTCGCCGACGAGCTGCTTGTCGATGCCCCGGACGATCACCTCGGTCGGCTGTGGCACCTCGAAGTCGATCCCGTCGAGAGCCGGAACGCTGACCGGATGGGAGAACCCGAGCGAGAGCTCGAGCCCCTTGCCCGCCGGCTTGGCGCGGTAGCCGACGCCGGTGATCTGCAGGCGCTTCTCGAAGCCGTTGGTGACGCCCTCGACCATGTTCGCGATCAGGCTGCGGGTGAGTCCGTGAAGCGCGCGATGCTCGCCCCGATCGGTGGGCCGGGCAACCGTCAGGACGCCGTCGGTGACCTTCACGTCCATCGCCGAGTCGATCGCCTGGGTGAGCTCGCCCTTGGGCCCGTTCACGGTGACGCGACCGGGACCGACGTCGACGGTGACCCCCGCGGGGATCTCGACTGGCTTGTTGCCGATGCGGCTCATCTCGAAGTTCCTACGCTCCCGTGATCACCAGACGTACGCCACGACTTCGCCGCCAACTCCGGCCTGCTTTGCCTCGTGGCCGGTCATCACGCCGGAGGAGGTCGAGATGATCGCAGTGCCCATGCCGCCCTGCACGCGCGGAACCTCGCCGCCACCGACGTAGCGCCGCCGGCCGGGCCGCGAGATCCGCTTCATGCCGCTGATCACGGGGTCGCGATCGTCCGTGTACTTGAGCTGAATCCGGATCGACTCCCCGATCGCCGTCGGCTCGACCTCATAGCCGGAGAGGTAGCCCTGCTCGACGAGGATGCGGGTGATCTCCTTCTTCAGGCGGGAGGCGGGGACCTCGACCTCGGGGTGGTCGGCGCCCAGCGCGTTGCGCACGCGCGTCATGTAGTCGGCAATCGGATCGGTCAGCATCTCTTCTCCAGGGTCCCTACCAGCTCGACTTCGTCATCCCGGGCACGTAGCCGCGGTGAGCGGCCTCGCGCAGGCAGATCCGGCAGAGGCCGAACTTGCGATACACGGCACGGGAGCGGCCGCACTTGCGGCAGCGGTTGTAGTTACGGGCCTTGAACTTCGAGCCCGCGGCCTGCTTCACGCGTTGTGAGGTCTTCGCCATCTATCTATTCCTCGTCTCCGTCTGCATCGTCGGAATCCTCTTCGTCCTCCCGCTCGGGCTTCTCGTAGGCCTCGGGGTTCTCCTCCTTGAGCTGCTCGAGCGCCGCCTGCTCGGCCTCGGCCCGCTGGCGGGCCTCCTCCTTGCGCTCCTCCTCCTCGGCCGCCGCGATCTCCTCGGGGCTCTTGCCGCCGGGGCGCCCCTCCTGCGCGAACGGGAATCCGAGCGCGAGCAGCAGCTCGAAGCCCTCCTGGTCGCTCTGCGCGGTCGTCGCGATCGAGATGTCGAGACCGCGGACGTCGTTGACCGAGTCGTAATCGATCTCCGGGAAGATGATCTGCTCACGGACGCCGAGCGAGTAGTTGCCGCGCCCGTCGAAGCCGCGCGGATCGAGGCCGCGAAAGTCGCGGATCCGCGGGATCGCGATCGACACGAGGCGGTCCAGGAACTCCCACATCCGGGCCTTGCGCAGGGTGACCGCGGCCCCGACCGGCATCCCGTCGCGGATCTTGAAGGCGGCGATCGACTTGCGGGCGCGGCGGACGTTGGGGCGTTGTCCCGTGATCGTCGCGAGCTCGGCGATCGCATCGTCGATGACGTTGCCGCCCCCGCTCGCCTCGCCGACGCCCATGTTGACGCTGACCTTCACCGGCCGCGGCACCGACATCGGGGTCGTGTAGCCGAACGTCTGCGTCAGAGCGGGCATGATCTCCTGCTCGTAGCGCTCGCGCAGCCGCGGAGTCGGGGAGGCCTGAGCCGGGGGTGTCTGGGTTGCTGCTTCCATCATCGTGGTGCGTGGGTCTTCGGTCTTGCTCCGGAGCTCAGTCGAGCGCCTTGTCGGTGCGCTTGGAGTAGCGCGCGCGCTTGCCGTCGTCGGCGGTGCGCATCCCGACCCGGGTCGGTTGGTTGTCGGTGGGGTCGAGAAGGACGACATTGGAGACGTCGATCGGACCTTCCTTCTCGATGATGCCAGCTTGCTCGTTCATCGAGCGCGGCCGCTGGTGCCGCTTGACGATGTTCGCATTCTCGACATAGATCTTCCGCCGAGCCCGGTCGACGCGAACCACGCGGCCCTTCTTGCCCTTGTCCTTGCCTGAGGTGACCAGGACGTGGTCGTCGGTGCGGATGCGCATCGCCTTCGCCATGGCCTAAAGGACCTCCGGGGCGAGCGAGACGATCTTCATGAACGCGCGCTCGCGCAGCTCGCGAGCCACGGGTCCGAAGATCCGGGTGCCACGCGGGTTGTTCTGGGGGTCGATCAGCACGGCCGCGTTCTCGTCGAAGGCGATGTAGGTGCCGTCGGAGCGACCGATCTGCTTGCGGGTCCGGACGATGACCGCCTGGACGACCTCGCCCTTTCGGACTCCCCCGCGCGGCGTCGCGTGTTTGACGGTTGCGGTGATCACGTCGCCCACGCTCGCGTAGCGACGGTGATGGCCGCCCTTGACCCGGATGCAGAGGATCTCCCGCGCGCCCGAGTTGTCGGCGACCTTCAGCCTTGATTCCTGCTGGATCACTTCGCCCGCTCGAGGATCTCGACCAGGCGCCAGTGCTTGGTCTTCGACATCGGCCGGGTCTCCATCAGCCGGACGACGTCACCCGGGGCTGCCTCGTTGCGCTCGTCGTGCGCGTGGAACATCTTCGAGCTGCGGATCACCTTCTCGTAGGCGGGATGTCGACGGGCGCTCTCGACCCGGACGGTGATCGTCTTGTCCCCTTTGTCGGAGACCACGGTTCCCTGGCGGATCTTCTGGTTGCCGGGCTCGCGCTCGACGGGCTCGGGGGCGGTTCCGGGCGTGTGGCGAGCCGCGCCTCGGCCGGCGCGGTAGCGGCGGCGCTCGGCGGCCTTGCTGCGGCGGCCTTCCTCGCGGCGCTGGATCCGCTCCTCGACCGAGAGCGGCGGGCCGGACTCGCCCGTGTGGGTCGAGCGAGCGCGCCGGCGGCGCTCCTTCGGGGGCAGCACCGCGGGCTCGGACGATGGCACGGGGGTAGGGGCTGCCGCCGGCTCGGGCGCCTGGTCCTCTGCTTGCTGCTCGCTGCTTGCTGCTTGCTCGTCGGACTCGGGCGCCTGATCCACATCGACGTCGGCCGCCTCGTCAGCGGCCTCGCGAGGCGTGTCGCCGGCGGCCTCGTCGTTCTCCGGCGCGGGCTCGGTGCTGGGAGCGTCCTCCGGGCTCTCGCCGCCGTCCCCTGCTTGCTGCTCGCTGCTTGCTGCTTGCTCTTCTTCTTCAGCCATCTCTACTTCAGTTCCCTCTCGAGGTCGATCCCGCGCTGGCGCGCGATGGTCAGCAGCCGGGCGACGTCACGGCGGCTCGAGCCCAGCCGAGCGCTGTTCTCGAGCTCACCCGTGGCGTTGCGCAGGCGCAGGTTGAATGCCTCCTGCCGCGCCTCCTTGAGCCGCTCGACCAGCTCGTTGTCGCCGAGCCCGTGCGCGTCGGAGCCCTTCACGGCTGTCCCTTCATCACGAACTTCGTCTTCACCGGAAGCTTCGTGCCGGCCAGCTCCATGGCATCGCGGGCAAGCTCCTCCGGAACGCCGGAGAGCTCGAACATCACGCGCCCGGGCTTGACGACTGCCACCCAGCCCTCGGGGTTCCCCTTGCCGGAGCCCATGCGGGTCTCCGCCGGCTTCTTCGTGAAGGGCTTGTCGGGAAAGATGTTGATCCAGACCTTTCCGCCACGCTTGATCTTGCGTGTCATCGCCACGCGAGCGGCTTCGATCTGGCGGTTCGTGACCCAGCCGCGCTCGAGCGACTTGAGCCCGTACTCGCCGAACGCCACGCTCGTGCCGCCCTTCGCGTAGCCGCGCATCCGCCCCCGGTGCTGCTTGCGGTGCTTGACCCGCTTCGGCATCAGCATCAGCCACGCCCCCCCTGGCGTCCGCCGCCCTGCTGACCCGGTCCCTGACCGGGACGGTGGGCCGGGCTCTCGCCCGGACGGCGCCCGCGGCCACCGAGATCCTCATCGGTGTCGGCGCCATAGCCCTCGGGCATCACCTCGCCCTTGTTGATCCAGCACTTGACCCCGATCCGGCCGGTCGTCGTCTTCGCCTCGACGAACCCGTAGTCGATGTCGGCTCGCAGCGTGTGCAACGGGACGCGGCCGTCGGAGTAGCCCTCGGTCCGCGCCATCTCGGAGCCGCCGAGGCGACCGGAGACCTGAACCTTGACCCCCTTCGCGCCCGAGCGCATCGCCGAGGTGAGCGCGCGCTTCATCGCGCGGCGGAAGGCCACGCGGTTCTCGAGCTGCTCGGCGATCGACTGCGCCACGAGCGTCGCGTCGAGCTCGGGGCGCTTGATCTCGCGGATGTTCACCCGCACCGGCTTGCCGGTCAGCTTGTGAAGCTCGCGGCGCAGCGCGTCGACCTCGGAGCCCGACTTGCCGATCACGATGCCGGGGCGGGCCGTGTGGATGTCGACGGTCACCTCGCCGCGCTGCTTGCGGATCTCGATGCTCGAGAGGCCAGCATGGGCCAGCTTGCCCTCGATGTGGGCGCGGATCTGGACGTCCTCGACCAGCGCGTCGGCGAAGTTGCGCTCGTCGAACCAGTTCGACTTCCAATCGTGGATGTAGCCGACGCGGAAGCCCTCGGGGTGAATCTTCTGTCCCATTAGGTCCTTAAGTCTCTTTCTAGTCGGCGTCGGGGAGCGGGGTGAGGGCGATCTTGATGTGGCAGCTCTTCTTCTCGATCCGGGTCGCGCGGCCGCGGGCGCGGGGGCGGAAGCGCCGCATCGTCGGCCCCTCGTCGACCGAGATGCGGGCGATCCGCATGTCCTCGGGATCGAGGTCGTTGTTGTTCTCGGCGTTGGCGGATGCCGAGCGCAGGAGCTTCAGCACCGGCACCGAGGCGCCGCGCGGGGAGAAGGAGAGCAGCGCGACGGCGTCCTCGACGCCCATGCCGCGGATCTGGTCGGCGACGACGCGGACCTTGCGCGGGGCGATGCGGACGTAGCGGGCGCTCGCTTCCACCATCGGGGTGGAAAAATCGGTCTCGACGGCCATCAGCGCTCCTCCCGCTTGCGGCCGGAGTGGGCGCGGAAGGTGCGGGTCGGAGCGAACTCGCCGAGCTTGTGTCCGACCATCGACTCCGAGACGAAGACCGGCACGTGCTTGCGGCCGTCGTGGACGGCGATCGTGTGGCCGACCATCTCGGGAAAGACCGTCGAGCGGCGCGACCAGGTCTTGAGCATCTGCTTGGTGCCGGAGGCGTTCATAGCCTCGACGCGCGCCATCAGCCGCTCCTCCACGTACGGGCCCTTCTTGGTCGAGCGTCCCATTACCTGCCCTTCTTCTTGCCGCGCCGGCGACCGCGAACGATCATCGCGCTCGACTGCTTGTTCTTCTTCCGCGTCCGGTAGCCGAGCGTCGGCTTGCCCCACGGGGTCTTCGGATGGCCGCCGGGGCCCTTGTGCGCCTCGCCGCCGCCGTGCGGGTGATCGACGGGGTTCATCGCGATGCCGCGACTCTGCGGGCGCTTGCCCTTGTGGCGGCTGCGGCCGGCCTTGCCAACCGTGACGTTCTGGTGCTCGGCGTTGGAGAGCGTTCCGATCGTGGCTCGGCACTCGGCCCGGACCATCCGCATCTCGGAGGAGGGCAACCGCAGCGTGACCATGCCCGCGTCCTTTGCGACCACCTGGATCGCGGTGCCGGCGGCGCGGCCCATGCGGCCACCCTGGCCCTGCTTGAGCTCGACGTTGTGGACGACGGTGCCGGTTGGGATCGACCCCAGCGGCAGCGCGTTGCCGGCCCGGATGTCGGCGTCGGCGCCCGAGGAAACCTGGTCGCCCACCTTGACCCCCTGCGGAGCGAGGATGTAGGCCTTCGCTCCGTCGGCGTAGTGGAGCAGCGCGATGTAGGTGGTCCGGTTGGGGTCGTACTCGATCGTCGCAACCTTGGCCGGCACCCCGTCCTTCATCCGCTTGAAGTCGATCTGGCGATACTTGCGCTTGGCGCCGCCGCCGCGGTGGCGCGCGGTGACGCGACCGTAGGAGTTGCGGCCGCCGGAGCTCTTCTTGCCCTTCGTCAGCTGCTTGTGCGGCTTCGAGGTCGTGACCTCGGAGCGATCCTGGTAGGTCGCGAAGCGGCGCCCGGGGCTGGTTGGCTTTGTCTTTCGGATTGGCATGACTACTCGTTCGCCGTGCCCTCGAAGAGCTCGATCCGGTCGCCCGGCGCGAGCTCGACGATCGCCTTCTTCCAGGCGCGCGTCTTCCCCCGGTGCAGGCCGCGGCGCTTCGGCTTCGAGCGCACCCGGGCGGTCCGAACCGCGACGACGTCGACGCTGAAGATCTTCTCGACCGCGCTGGAGATCTGGGTCTTGTGGGCGCGATCGTTGACGCGGAAGGTGTACTTGCCCTCCGCCATCAGCGCGTAGCTCTTCTCGGAGACGACCGGCTCGACGATGACCTGGCGGGGATCCATCAGCCCTCCCCCCCATCCGGCTCGGACGCCGATCCGCGCGTCACGTCGCCGGCGCGCGAGCTGAGCACCTCCAGCGCCCCCTCGGATGCGACGATCGAGCGGTGGCCGATGATCTCGGCGACGCCGACGCCCTCGGCGGTCGCGACCGAGACGCGAGGCAGGTTGCGATAGCTCTTCGCCGCCGCGGCCTCGGCGCCGGTGATCACGACGAGGCTAGGCATTGCGCCGCCCCACTTCGCCAGCCCCTCCGCGGCCTGCTTGGTGGCGGGCTCCGAAAAGCTGTCGGCGGGGAGCACCGCGATCGAGTCGCGCTCCGCGTGGACGCTGAGCGCGGAGCGCAGCGCCTTGCGGCGGGCCTTGCGGTTGACCTTGAAGGTGTAGGAGCGCGGCTTCGTGGCGAAGGCGTTGCCGCCGCCGCGCCGGTGGGGGACGCTGAGCGCCCCGACGCGGGCGCGACCGGTGCCCTTCTGCCGCCACGCCTTGGCGCCCGTCATCGCGACCTCGCCGCGGGTCAGGCTCGAATGGGTGCCCTGCCGGCGGGCGTTGAGGTCGGCACGAGCCGCCTCGTGAACGAGCGACTCGTTGTAGGGCTCGGCGAAGACGCTCTCGGGGAGGTCGGACTTCGCCTGCTTGCCGATCGTGTCGGCCTTGAGGGCGCTACTTGCCATCGGTCCTCACCTCGACCGTGCCGTTCTTCGGACCGGGAACCGAGCCTCGCAGCATCAGCAGGTTGCGGTCGGCCTCGATGCGGATTATCTCGAGCCCCCGCTGGGTGACCCGCTTGCCGCCCATGCGCCCCGGCATCTTCCTGCCCTTGAAGACGCGGGCCGGGTCGGCGCTGGCGCCGATCGAGCCGGGGGCGCGCACGTTGTGAGAGCCGTGGCTCACCGGTCCGCGGCTGAAGTTGTGACGCTTGACGGTGCCCTGAAAGCCCTTGCCGATCGCGACCGCGGAGACCTTGACCCGCTGACCGGGCTCGAACTCCGCCACGGTCACCTCGCCGCCGAGCTCGAAGGCGCCCTCGGGGTCGCGGAACTCGACCAGGTGCTTCATCGGCGGCGCATCGGTCTTCTTCAGATGGCCGAGGCGCGCCTTCGTCAACTTTCGCTCGGGCACCTCCCCGTAGGCGAGTTGGACGGCGATGTAGCCGTCGGCCTCGGGGTCGCGGACGGCGGTCACCCGGTTGGGGGTGGCCTCGATCACGGTCACGGGCACGCTCTCACCGTCGTCGGTGAAGAGCTGGGTCATGCCGAGCTTGCGTCCGAGGATTGCCGGCATCAGAGAGCTCCGGGCGAGCAGCGAGCAGCGAGCAGCGAGCAGCAGTCCACGGCGCAACCGGGTCGCGAAGCGACCCCTGCTAGCTGCTTGCTGCCTGCTGCTTGCTCGTTCCTCATCGAAGTCTTCCTACAGCCGAATCTCGACGTCGACCCCTGCCGGAAGATTCTCAATCCGCTGCAGCTCGTCGATCGTCTTCGGGGTCGGATCATGGATGTCGATCAGCCGCTTGTGGGTGCGAATCTCGAAGTGCTCTCGCGAGTCCTTGTCCTTGAACGGCGAGCGGATCACGCAGTAGACGTTCTTGGACGTCGGCAGGGGCACCGGCCCGGAGACGGTGGCGCCGGTGCGCTGCGCCGTCTCGACGATCTCGCCGGCGGCCCGGTCGATGGCGTCGTGGTCGTACGCCTTCAGCCGGATTCTGATCTTGCTTGCGGTGATCGCTGACACGGTCGTCTTGCCGATTCCTCTTCCGCACGCCTCGTGGGCGTGCTCAGGGCGCCGCGTCCGCCTCCGCGACGGGTCTCGTCGTGGAAGTCGCGGGGCGGCGCCCCGGGTCGTATGTCTTGCGCTCCCGGCCGGATGGCCGGCGCGTCTTGCTACTCGCTACTTGCTACTCGCTTACTCGACGATCTCGGTCACGACGCCCGAGCCAACGGTGCGGCCGCCCTCGCGGATGGCGAACCGGAGGCCCTGGTCCATCGCGATCGGCTGGATCAGCTCGATCGTCATCTCGACGTTGTCGCCGGGCATCACCATCTCCGTGCCCTCGGGCAGGTTGGAGACGCCGGTCACGTCGGTCGTCCGGAAGTAGAACTGCGGGCGGTAGCCCGAGAAGAACGGCGTGTGGCGGCCGCCCTCCTCCTTCTTCAGGCAGTAGACCTCGGACTTGAACTTGGTGTGCGGCGTGATCGAGCCGGGCTTGCAGAGGACCTGGCCGCGCTCGATGTCCTCGCGCTTGGTCCCGCGCAGCAGCGCGCCGATGTTGTCGCCCGCCTGACCCTGGTCGAGGATCTTGCGGAACATCTCGACCCCGGTGACCACGGTCTTCTCGGTCTTCTCGTGGATCCCGACGATCTCGATCTCGTCGCCCGTGTTGACGATGCCCTGCTCCACGCGACCGGTTGCCACGGTGCCGCGGCCGGTGATCGAGAAGATGTCCTCGACCGGCATCAGGAACGGCTTGTCGAGGTCGCGCTCGGGCTCGGGGATGTAGTCGTCGAGCGTCTGGGCCAGCTCGAGGATCGCGTTGACCGACTCCTCGTCCCCCTCGAGCGCCTTCAGCGCCGAGCCCCGGACGATCGGGGTCTCCTGACCCGGGAAGTCGTAGGCGTCGAGCAGGTCCTTGACCTCCTCCTCGACGAGCTCGACGAGCTCCTCGTCGTCGACCATGTCGACCTTGTTGAGGAAGACGACCACGTAGGGCACGTTGACCTGACGAGCGAGCAGAATGTGCTCGCGGGTCTGCGGCATCGGGCCATCGGCGGCCGAGACGACGAGGATCGCGCCGTCCATCTGGGCGGCGCCCGTGATCATGTTCTTGACGTAGTCGGCGTGCCCGGGACAGTCGACGTGCGCGTAGTGGCGGTTGTCGGTCTCGTACTCGACGTGCGAGGTCGCGATCGTGATGCCGCGCTCCTTCTCCTCGGGCGCGTTGTCGATCTCCTCGAAGCTCTTCGCCTCGCCACCGCTCTTCTCGGCGAGGACCTTGGTGATGGCTGCGGTCAGGGTCGTCTTGCCATGGTCGATGTGGCCGATGGTGCCGACGTTGACGTGCGGCTTGTCGCGCTCGAACTTCTCCTTGGACATCGTGCTCTCTCGTGTTCCTCTCTCGGGGCTCTCTCCCGATCGGTTACGTCTTGGTCGCTATCTAGGCTCCGTGTCGGGCGCAGCCGTCACCGGCGGTGCCGGGTTCCTTCCGGCCAACCCACGCAATATAGGCAAAGTCCCCTGCGGCATGTCCTCCGCTGCGGCTACGGGCGCGCGCCTCATGCCCCGGCTCCGACGGGCTCGCCTGCCTTGTGCTCCACGATCTCCTCGGCGATGCTCGCCGGGACCTCCTCGTAGCGGGCGAACTGCATCGTGTAGGAGGCGCGACCCTGAGTGGCCGAGCGCAGGTCGCCGACGTAGCCGAACATCTCGCTGAGCGGGACCGTGGCGCTGACGACGAGCGCGTTGCCGCGGGGCTCCTGGCCGGCGAGCTTGCCGCGGCGGCGGGAGAGGTCGCCGATCACGTCGCCGAGGAACTCCTCGGGCGTGACCACCTCGACGTCCATGACGGGCTCGAGCAGCACCGGCTTGGCGCGCTTCGCCCCCTCCTGGATCGCCATCGAGCCCGCGATCTTGAATGCCATCTCGGAGGAGTCGACGTCGTGGTAGGAGCCGTCGATCAGCTCGACCTTGACGTCGACCATCGGATATCCGGCCTTGATCCCGGAGGCGAGGGCCTCGACCATTCCCTTCTCGACGGAGGGGATGTACTCGCTCGGGATCGCGCCGCCCTTGATCTTGCTGGAGAACTCGAAGCCCTCTCCCGGGTTCGGCGCGACGTTGATGACGACGTGCCCGTACTGGCCGGAGCCGCCCGTCTGGCGCACGAACTTGCCGGTGATCTTCTTCGCCTCGTCGCGGATCGTCTCGCGGTAGGCGACCTGGGGCTTGCCGACGCTGGCATCGACCTTGAACTCGCGCAGCATCCGGTCGACCAGCACCTCGAGGTGCAGCTCGCCCATGCCGTTGATCACGGTCTGCCCGGTTTCCTCGTCGCTCTCGACCCGGAAGGTGGGGTCCTCCTCGGAGAGCCGCTGCAGGGCGGTGGCGAGCTTCTCCTGGTCGACCTTCGTCTTCGGCTCGATCGCGACGGCGATCACCGGCTCGGGGAAGACGATCTGCTCCAGGGCGATCGGGGCGTCCGGCGCGCAGAGCGTGTCGCCGGTGGTCGTCTGCTTGAGGCCGACGCCGGCGAGGATGTCGCCGGCGTAGCACTGCTCGATCTCCTCGCGGGAGTTGGCGTGCATGAGCAGCAGACGCCCGATCCGCTCGGTCCGGCCGGTGGCGATGTTCAGCACCCGGCCGCCGGCCTCGAGCTTGCCGGAGTAGACCCGGAAGTAGGTGAGCTTGCCGACGAAGGGGTCCGTCATCACCTTGAAGGCCAGTGCGGCGAAGGGCCCGTCGTCGTCGGCCGGGCGGGTCGCGGGGTTGCCCTCCTCCTGGCGCTTGACGGGCTCGATGCCCGCGACGGGCGTCACCTCGATCGGCGAGGGGAGCAGGCCAATGATCGCGTCGAGCAGCGGCTGCACGCCCTTGTTCTTGAACGCGGAGCCGCAGAGGACCGGGGTGATCTTCAGATCGAGCGTTGCCCGGTGCAGGGCCTTGGTGATGCGCTCCTTCGGAATCTCGACGTCCTCGAGGTACATCTCCATGAGCTCGTCGTCGACGTCGGCGCAAGCTTCGATCATGTGTCCGCGCGCCTCCGCGACGGCGTCCTCCATCTCGGCCGGGACGTCCTCGACGTCGAACTCCATCCCGAGGTCGTCCTTCCAGACGAGGGCCTTGTTCTCGACGAGGTCGATCACTCCCTTGAGCTGGTCCTCGGAGCCGATCGGAAGCTGGATCGGGATCGGGTTGGCGCCGAGGCGCTCGCGAATCGTCCGCACCGACATCTCGAAGTCGGCGCCGATCCGGTCCATCTTGTTGATGAACGCGATCCGCGGGACGGCGTACTTGTCGGCCTGCCGCCATACGGTCTCGGACTGCGGCTCGACCCCGGCTACCGAGTCGAAGACGGCGATCGCCCCGTCGAGGACCCGTAGCGAGCGCTCGACCTCAACCGTGAAGTCGACGTGGCCGGGGGTGTCGATGATGTTGATCCGATGCCCGTTCCACTCGCAGGCGGTCGCCGCCGAGGTGATCGTGATCCCGCGCTCCTGCTCCTGCTCCATCCAGTCCATGACGGCAGCGCCCTCGTGGACCTCCCCCATCTTGTGGGTGCGGCCGGTGTAATAGAGAATCCGCTCGGTCGTCGTCGTCTTGCCGGCGTCGATATGCGCCATGATTCCGATGTTGCGGGTCTTCTCGAGTGGGAAGTTGCGAGGCATGCGTTAAGGAAGTCCTGTGATATCTGTTCGAGCGTCGAGTTCGGGCGAAGCGGGCAGAAAAAAGGCCCTCTCGGGCCCAGACGCATCGAGGATGCTGGCGATCGACCCGGGGAAAGTGCCTATGTCGTAGGGCTCTCCATATTTGGAGCGTGCCCCCGCAGTCCATTCCGGCCGCGCGAGCGACGCGGGATGTTAGCAGAGGCTTGCCGATCCCCAAGCGGGATCGGGAGTCGTTCGGAGAGCCCTCGACGCCCGCGGCCGCGGGCGGACCCGGGCGCCCGCGCTCGGGGATGGCATCATCGTTCTCGGCGGGGAGCATTCGTTTGGTGCAAGGCGAGGATCACAACTTCGAGCTCGTGCTCGGCCGGTCCCGGAGACGAGCGGGCGAGCTCACCCGTGCGCCTCGGTCCCACACGGCCGCCCAGCCGGTCCGCGGAGGCGATGACCGATGCGTTGCGGCTAGCCCACCGCCACCGCAAAGCGCCCCTTCCCCAGCCCGTAGAGTGGGCGGGGGAGGAGAAACCGTGTACGGACCGGCGCAAATGGACGGGGCCCCGCACGCGATGCGTTCGCGAGTCGTCCCCTGCTCGAGGCGCGCCGGCGCCGGATGAAGCTGCCGAGCTGGCTGAGGCGGGAGGACGGCCGCGAGCCGCGAGCACGTCGTCGCACGCCCCGGCCCATCTCCGCGGCGCGCTCGCGTGGGGAGCGCGGGTCGCGCGCGGCGCGTGGACCCGCGAAGGGCTCGCCGACGCCGCGCCAGACGCTTGCGACAAAGGCAAGCGCGAGGACGCCGCGAGCCAATCACGAGGGGCAAGCGCCGCAACGCGGCCTCGCCGCCGCCCTCCGCGCCGGCGCCGTGGAGACCCGCGAGCGCAGCCGCGGCGTCCCCGCCGGGATCGCTCGGGCGGTGCTCCCCGCCCTCGTGGCGTTCTTCGGGATCTTCTTCGGGCTCCTCGGCTTCCTTCTCAACCTCCTGGCCGCGTTCGGGTCGCTGCTCGGCGGTCCGGGTCGCTCGCTCCTGCGCCGCATCGCGGCGCTTGTCGGGGCGGCCTCCCGAGTGCTGACGCCGCAACGCGCGCTCGCGGTGGTCGTCACGGGCGCCGCGGTCCTGCTCGCGCTCTCGCAGTTCGCCGACTACCGCGGGGTCTCGATCGGCACTGACGCCTACTCCGGGGTCGAGACCGTGGCGCCCGCCCCCCAGGTGGACCGCGAGCAGACCGGCGACGCGCACGGCTACGCCATGGTCCCGGTCGCCGTCCTCAGCCTGCTGCTTCTCGGCGCCGCTCTGCGCGGGCGCTGGCGGCTCTGCCGGCTCATCGCCCTGGCGGGGGTCGCCGCCATCGCCGTCGGCCTGATCGTCGACCGCCCTGCCGGCCTCGATCCGGGTCGGACCGCGCTCGCCTACGACGGAGCGGAGGCGAATCTCCTCAGCGGCTTCTACGCCCAGATCTTCTCCGGCCTCCTGCTTGCGGTCTCCTCGCTGCTGCTCGGGCGCGAGCTTCGGCTCTCCGTCGCGGGCGCCCGCGGCCCCGAGGAGCGAGATCGCGTGAGCCCCGCTCGCAGGCTGCTCGGGCGGCGTCCCCGGGTCGGGGGGGCGCAGGCATGAGGCGGCTGCTCCGGGCGGAGTCCGTTCTGCCGCTCGCCATCGTCGGGGGCGCGATCCTGCTCGGCGTCTCCGAGTTCATGGTCACGTTCGAGTTCACCCCGCCCGGCGGGGAAGCGCTGCGCGAGCAATTCGCCTCCGACCGCCATACCTATTCGCTGCTGCTGCTTGCGATCTTCTGCCTCGCGAGCATGCTGTTCGCGATCGCCAGTGGCCTGCGGGTCGCAGCGGTCGCGGCGGCCGTCTTCGGCGGGGCCGCCCTGCTCCTCTTTCTGATCCTCGACCTTCCCGACGCCGGCAAGCTCGGGGACCTAGAGGATCCCGTGTACGGCCTCGCCAACGCCCGCGCCGAGCCGCAGCTCGGATTCTGGCTCGAGGCCGTGGGCGCCGTCGTGCTCGGGCTGGGAGCGGGCGCCTTCGCAACCCTGAGCAGCGAGCAGCTCCAGGCTCCGCTGGGTCGGTTCGGGCGGCGGCGAGCGGGCGGGCGCTTGCGGGACGAGCCCTCCGACCCGGACGCAGACGATCAGGTCGGCAGCCGGCTGGAGCCCGCGGACGGCAGCAGGCGGAGCCGACTACGCCGACTGAGCCGCAGCGACCGCTGACCCGAGCCGGGCCGATGCGACCAGTTGGCCGTGAGCCGAGGATGACGTCAAGTAACGCGTCCTGAGTCCGCCGCGCTCGCGAGGCGGAGAGGCGTCAGATCACGGAGGACGAGGCGATGCGGCCAGTTGGCCGTGAGCCGACAAGGACCCCGAGCTGGCGCCTCCCCCTCCGCCAGATGACAACGGCGAGGCTCAGAGTGCAGCTGATCAAGGACACAGGAGCCGATGCGGCCACCAGGCCGTGAGGCGACGAGGACGCAGAGCAGCGTGCTCTGAGTCCGCCGTTACCAGCGGTAGTGGGCGAAGGCTTTGTTGGCCTGCGCCATGCGGTAGATGTCGTCCTTGCGCTTGAAGGCGCCACCCTGCTGGGAGCTGGCGTCCATGATCTCGCGGGCGAGGCGCTCCGACATCGCCTTCTCGTTGCGGCTGCGGGCGAAGGCGACGAGCCAGCGCACGGCAAGGGTGCGCGCGCGCCGCTGGGGGACCTCGACGGGGACCTGGTAGGTGGCGCCACCGACCCGGCGGGACTTGACCTCGAGCACGGGGGTGAGCTCGCGGATCGCATCGTCGAGGACGTCGGTTGGGGTGCGGCCGGTGCGCTCGCCAACAACGGCGAGAGCGTCGTAGGTGATCCGCTCGGCGGTCGACTTCTTGCCGTCGAGCATGACCTTGTTGATCACCTGCTGGACGAGCCGGTTGCGGTAGCGCGGATCGGGCGCGACGATGCGAGTGGTGGCGCGGTTACGTCTCATGGAAGGAGGATCAGGAGGCCTTGACGCCGTACTGCGAGCGCGACTGCTTGCGCTCGGAGACGCCGGAGGCGTCAAGCGTCCCGCGCACGACCTTGTAGCGCACGCCGGGCAGGTCCTTGACCCGACCGCCGCGGACTAGCACGACGGAGTGCTCCTGCAGGTTGTGGCCCTCGCCAGGGATGTAGGAGGTGACCTCCATCCCGTTCGTGAGGCGGACGCGCGCGACCTTGCGAAGCGCCGAGTTCGGCTTCTTCGGGGTGGCCGTGTAGACGCGCGTGCACACTCCGCGCCGCTGCGGCGCCGCGATCCGGGCCTTGCGGCCCTGCCCGGACTTCAAGCCGGGGGTCGCGACCTTCTTGCGGGGTGTCTTTCGGCCCTTGCGGACTAGCTGGCTGGTGGTCGGCACGGCGGCGAATGGTAGCGCGGCGCCGGCGGGCGTGAATAATCTGCGCGGTGAGCCTCGCGGAACCGCCGGACAAGCCGATCCTCGCCGTCGACGTCGACGGAGTGATCAGCCTGTTCGGCTTCGAGGGCCCACCCGAGGAGGCACCGTGCGAGTTCCAGCTGATCGACGGGATGGCTCACTGCATCTCGCTCAAGGTCGGCGAGCGGCTGCGTCGGCTGATCCCTCACTACGAGCTGATCTGGGCGACCGGCTGGGAGGATCGCGCCAACGACTACCTGCTGCATCTGCTCGGCCTTCCCGAGCTGCCGGTCCTGCGCTTCGGGCGCAGTGCCCGGTTCGGGAGCGCCCATTGGAAGCTGACGCCGATGGGGGAGTACGCCGTCGGCCGGCGGCTCGCCTGGATCGACGACTCGCTCGACGAGAGCTGCCACGAGTGGGCGCGGGAGCGTTCGGAGCCCACCCTGCTGGTGCCGACCGAGTCGCACATCGGCCTCGAGGATGCTCACGTGGACACCCTGATCGGATGGGCCGACCGCAGCGGCGCCGACGTCGCCGGTGAGAGCGAGGACGAACGGGTCGAGGCGATCAGCCTGCGCATGGCGGGGCTCGAGGACGACGATGGCGCCGGGCGCCGGGTCGGGCGGGCGCGGGCGCTTCGGAGCCGCTTCCGCCGGCGGCTAGACTGACCTGCGGTACATGGACGCGGGACTCGAAGTGATGATCTTCATGGGGCTGATCCTGAAGATCCCGGTGGCCGGCGCTTGCTGGCTGCTCTGGTACGCGGTCCGCTCCGAGCCCGATCCCGCGCAGGCCGCCGAGGACGAGGGCGGCCACACGCCACGCCGCTTCCGACGCGAGCCGAAGCGGCCGCGCGGTCCCCGCCGCGGCCCCCACGCGCCCGACTCGCTGCCGTTGCCCTGCCCCGAGGAGGCGGGCGGGTTGCGGGTCCTGCGGCGCCCGGCCAGGCCTCGGATCGCCGTCGGCTCCGCCGACGAGCACCGGCGCTGATCCCGGCACCCGGAGCGTCGACGTGTGTCGCTCTCGACATCCCTGAGCTGCTCAGAACGACACATGTCCGGCCCGCTCGCTCGAGCGAGCTGTGGCCGGTTGCCCCGGCGCCTTTAGCGGGGCCGTTGAGCTGATCGCTCGCGAAGGTCGAGCTTGGGACTCAGCGTCCGAAGCTCGACCCTCGGCTGGCGCTACTCGTCGCGCTCGGCGGCGGGCTGGGCCGCGGCGCCGTTGCCGGCGCTGTCGCTCGCCTCGATCTCGCTCGCGAGCTCCTCGAGCTCGTCGGCGAACGAGGAGCCGAAGCCCTCGACGTCGGCCCCGCGGGGCTGCTCGACCTCGCCCGTCAGGCCGAGCTCGGCGGCGAGCGCGTCGTCGTCGAGCTGCTCCTCGGGCCGCTGCGGTGGCTCGACCGGCTCGATCTCGATCGTGCGGTAGTGCCGCAGGCCCGTCGCTGCTGGGATCAGCTTGCCGATGATCACGTTCTCCTTCAGCCCGACCAGGCGGTCGCGCTTGCCCTCGAGAGCGGCATCGGTGAGCACCTTCGTCGTCTCCTGGAAGGAGGCCGCCGAGAGGAACGACTCCGTCGCGAGCGACGCCTTGGTGATCCCGAGGATCACCTCCTCGCCCTTCGCCGGGGTGCCGCCGTCGGCCTTGACCTGCTTGTTGATTCCCTGCAGCTTGAGTCGATCCTCGAGCTGGCCGGGCAGCAGGTCGGTCGAGCCCTTCGAGTCAACGCGCACCTTCCTCATCATCTGGCGCACGATCAGCTCGATGTGCTTGTCGTTGATGTCCACGCCCTGGGCCTTGTAGACCCGCTGGACCTCGGCGACGAGGTAGAGCTCGGTCTCCGTCCGGCCGCGGATCTCGAGCAGCTCGGCCGGATAGAGCGAGCCCTCGTTGAGCTGGGTGCCGCGCTCGATCCGATCGCCGTGGGCGACGTTGAGCACGGTGCGGGGCGGGAACGAGTACGCGTGGTCCTCGCCCTCGGGGTCGGTCACCACGACCTTGTCGCCCTTGTCGCTCTTCTCGACCTGGACCTTGCCGCCCTCGGTCGCAAGCTGGGCCAGGCCCTTCGGCTTTCGCGCCTCGAACAGCTCGACCACGCGGGGGAGGCCCTGCGTGATGTCGAGGCCGGCGACGCCACCGGTGTGGAACGTGCGCATCGTCAGCTGCGTGCCGGGCTCGCCGATCGACTGCGCCGCGATGATCCCCACCGCGTCGCCGAGCTCGACGTCTGAGCCGGTCGCCATCGAGCGGCCGTAGCACGCCTGACAGACCCCCGAGCCGAGCTCGCACTTGAGCGTGGAGCGGACCGGGATCGTGACGTCGGCGTCGCCCTCGTAGGCCTCGACCATCGCGGCCAGCTCGGGCTTGTCGATGTCCTGGTTGCGCTTGAGCAGCTCGCGCGAGCGCTTCGTCTCGAACTTCTTCGCCGCGCGCCGGCCGATCAGATTCTGGTTCGGCTCGCCGTCGCGGAAGAGGGGCATCTCGACGAAGTTCTTCGTCTTACAGTCCTCGATGTTGATGATCACGTCCTGAGCGACGTCGACGAGACGGCGCGTCAGGTACCCCGAGTCCGCGGTGCGCAGCGCCGTGTCGGCGAGGCCCTTGCGGGCGCCGTGGGTCGAGATGAAGTACTCGAGCACCGAGAGGCCCTCCATGAAGTTGGCCTTGATCGGCCGCTCGATGATCTCGCCCTTCGGGTTGGCCATCAGGCCGCGCATCCCGGCGAGCTGGCGGATCTGCTTGAACGATCCGCGCGCCCCCGAGTTGGCCATCATGAAGATCGGGTTGAGCTCGTCGAGGTTGCGCTCCATGGCTCCCGCGACCTCGTCGGTCGCCGCGTTCCAGAGGTCCGTGGTCGAGTCCTTGCGCTCCTCGGCCGTGATCCAGCCCTCCTCGTACTGGGAGACGATCCCGGCCGCCTGCTCCTCGTAGCGCTCCAGGATCTCCTCCTTGTCGGGAGGCGAGATCACGTCGTTCTTGGAGACCGTGATCCCGGCCTGGGTCGCGAAGTGGAAGCCGAGGTCCTTGAAGGCGTCAAGGACCAGCGAGACAGCCGCAGCCCCGTAGGCCTCGACCAGGGCACCGACCATGTCGTTGACGTCCCGCTTCTTCAGCGAGTGGTTGACGAAATCGAACTTCTCCGGATCCCACTCGTCCTCGAGCGCGTCGGCGAGCGCCCGCTCGATCCGGTCGTTGAAGATGATCCGCCCGACCGTGGTCAGGAAGTGCTCGTGCTCCGGTCGCCGATACTCGGCGAAGTCGTGGAGCTTGACCAGCCCGTTCTCGAACGCGAGCTCGGCCTCCTGCGCGGAGCGGAAGGATCGCGGGCGTGGCCCGTCGGCCTTCTCGTCCCAGGCGTTCCCCTTGAGCCTCTCGTCACGGTCGCTCAGCTCCTCGGCGTTCGGCCCGTAGGTGATGTAGTAGATCCCGAGGACCATGTCCTGGGTCGGCGTCGCCAGCGGCGAGCCGTGGGCGGGGCTGAGGATGTTGTTGGAGGAGAGCATCAGGATCCGCGCCTCCGCCTGCGCCTCGGCGCTGAGCGGGACGTGGACCGCCATCTGGTCCCCGTCGAAGTCGGCGTTGAACGCCGAGCAGACGAGCGGGTGGACCTGAATCGCCTTGCCCTCGACCAGCTGCGGCTCGAAGGCCTGGATGCCCAGGCGGTGCAGCGTCGGCGCGCGGTTGAGCAGCACCGGGTGCTCCTCGATGACCTCCTCGAGCACGTCCCAGACCTCCGGGATCATCGAGTCGACCATCTTCTTGGCCGCCTTGATGTTCTGCACGGCCTTGCGCTCGACGAGGCGGCTCATGATGAACGGCTTGAACAGCTCGAGGGCCATCAGCTTCGGCAGGCCGCACTGGTGCAGCCGCAACGACGGCCCGGAGACGATCACCGAGCGCCCCGAGTAGTCGACGCGCTTGCCGAGCAGGTTCTGGCGGAACCGGCCCTGCTTGCCCTTGAGCATGTCCGAGAGTGACTTCAGCGCCCGGTTGCCGGGGCCCGTCACGGGGCGGCCGCGGCGGCCGTTGTCGAACAGAGCGTCGACCGCCTCCTGGAGCATCCGCTTCTCGTTGTTGACGATGATCTCGGGCGCACCGAGGTCGAGGAGCCGCTTCAGCCGGTTGTTGCGGTTGATCACGCGGCGGTAGAGATCGTTGAGGTCGCTAGTCGCGAAGCGGCCACCGTCGAGCTGGACCATCGGGCGCAGCTCCGGGGGGATGATCGGAACGACGTCGAGGACCATCCACTCGGGCCTGTTCTGGGAGTTCTTGAACGCGGAGGCGACCTTCAGGCGCTTCACCGCGCGGGCCTGCTTCTGACCCTTGGACGTGTTGATGATCTGCTCGAGCTCCTCGCACTCGGCCTCGAGGTCGATCTGGCCGAGCAGGTCGCGGATCGACTCCGCGCCCATGCCGCCGCGGAAGTACTCGCCCCAGCCGAACTGAGAGCCGAAGCGGTCCTTGAGCTCGCGGAAGACGGCCTCGTCGGCGATCACGTCCTTGACCTTCATCTCCTGGAAGAGCTTCCAGACCTCCTCCATACGCTCGATGGCGTCGTCGATGTAGGCCTCGGTGTCGGCGATCTCGGCGTTCAGCTCCTTGCGCGTCTCGCGCTCGAGCTTCGTCCGGTCCTCCTTGTTCAGCTTCTTGACCGAGCCGGTGGCCTCCGCCCAGAGCTCGTCCTCCTCGGAGAAGTCCTTCGACCGCTCGCCGCCGGAGACGTAGGCGACCCGACGCTCGAGCGACTCGCTCAGCTCCTGCACGCGCTGCTCGCGCTCGGCCTTGTAGGAGTCGAGGACCTTGTCGACCTCCTTCTCGAGCTTGCCGAGGTCCTTCGCCCGGGCCTCCGCGTCGACCCAGGTGACGATCGAGGCGGCGAAGTAGAGAACCTTCTCGAGCTCCTTCGGAGCCATGTCGATCAGGTAGCCGATCCGCGAGGGGACGCCCTTGAAGAACCAGATGTGGGATACGGGCGCAGCCAGGTCGACATGCGCCATCCGCTCGCGGCGGACCTTCGAGCGGGTGACCTCGACGCCGCAGCGCTCGCAGACGATGCCCTTGTAGCGGACGCGCTTGTACTTGCCGCAGTAGCACTCCCAGTCCTTGGTCGGGCCGAAGATGCGCTCGCAGAAGAGGCCGTCCTTCTCGGGCTTGAGCGTCCTGTAGTTGATCGTCTCGGGCTTCGTCACCTCGCCGGAGGACCAGCTCCGGATCTTCTTCGGGGAGGTGAGGCCGATCTCGATTGCGTCGAAGTTGTTTATGTCCAAGGTGGGCTCCTAGCCGTTACGTGTAAGTCCTGCCGCTCTGTTGCTCTGAGCAAGTAGCACGCTCGCTGTAGCAAGTAGCGGCGGGTCTGTTGCTACTTGCTACTTGCTACTCGCTACCTGCTCTACGTCTTCGCCTCAGCCTCCGCGCCTGCGCCGTTCGTGCTGTCGGTCTGCTCGGTCGCCTCGTCCGTCGCATCGCCGTTTGCGCGCACGCCGGAGAGGTCGATGCCGAGCTCCTCGGCGGCGCGCAGCAGCTCGTCCTCCTCCTCCTCGAGTCCGACCTTGCCCTCCTCGGTGACGAGGTTGGCGTCGAGCGAGAGGGCCTGCATCTCCTTGAGCAGGACCTTGAACGACTCCGGCACCGACGGCTCGGGGATGTTCTCGCCCTTGACGATCGACTCGTAGGCCTTGACGCGGCCGACCGTGTCGTCGGACTTGACGGTGAGCATCTCCTGGAGCGTGTAGGCGGCGCCGTATGCCTCCAGCGCCCAGACCTCCATCTCGCCGAAGCGCTGGCCGCCGAACTGCGCCTTGCCGCCCAGCGGCTGCTGGGTGACGAGGGAGTAGGGGCCGGTGCTCCGCGCGTGGATCTTGTCGTCGACCAGGTGGAGCAGCTTCAGGATGTACATGTAGCCCACCGTGACGTGGCCCTCGTAGGGCTCGCCGGTGCGACCCGAGTAGAGCTTCGCCCGACCCGCGGACTGCGCCCCGGGCTGCTTGCGCTTGTCGAGGCCCAGGTCGATCCCGCGATCGGCGTTCTCCTCCTGCCACCGCACGAGGGCGTGGTCGACGTCCTCGACCGTGGCGCCGTCGAAGACCGGGGTCGCGACGTTGACGCGCCCGTTCTTGATCTTCTGGACCTGCTTGTAGGACTCCGACCCGTCGTCGTACCAACCGTTCGCGGCGACCCAACCGAGGTGGGTCTCGAGGATCTGGCCGATGTTCATCCGGCTCGGGACCCCGAGCGGGTTGAGGATCACGTCCACGGGAGTCCCGTCCTCGAGGTGAGGCATGTCCTCCTCGGGGACGATCTTCGAGATCACGCCCTTGTTGCCGTGGCGGCCGGCGAGCTTGTCGCCCTCCGCGATCTTGCGCTTCGTCGCGACGAAGACGCGCACGAGGTCGTTGACCCCGGGGCTCAGATCGTCGCCGTCGTCACGATTGAACGTGAGCACGTCGAGGACGACTCCACCGGAGCCGTGGGGGACCTTGAGCGAGGTGTCGCGGACCTCGCGCGCCTTCTCCTTGAAGATCGCGCGGATCAGCTTCTCCTCGGCGGTCAGCTCGGTCTCGCCCTTCGGCGTGACCTTGCCGACCAGCAGGTCACCGGAGACGACCTCCGCGCCGACGCGCACGATGCCCCGCTCGTCGAGGTTGCGCAGCGACTCCTCCGAGCGGTTCGGGATGTCGCGGGTGATCTCCTCGTCGCCGAGCTTCGTCGTCCGGGCGTCGATCTCGTACTCCTCGATGTGGATCGAGGTGAGCTCGTCGTCCTTGACCAGGCGCTCCGAGAGGATGATCGCGTCCTCGAAGTTGTAGCCCTCCCAGGACATGAAGGCGACCAAACAGTTCTTGCCCAGGGCGATCTCACCGGAGGAGGTCGAGGAGCCGTCGGCGAGCACGTCGCCCTCCTTGACCTCGTCCCCGACCGAGACGATCGGCCGCTGGTGGATGATCGTCCCCTGGTTGGAGCGCATGAACTTGTCGAGCTCGTAGGTGTCCTTCTGGTTGCCGCGTGAGATCACGACGCGCTCGGCGTCGACCTCGGAGACCGAGCCGGCGTGGGTGGCCAGGACCACGTCGCCGGAGTCGATCGCCGCTCGGCGCTCCATTCCGGTGCCGATCAGGGGCGGCTCCGGCTTGAGCAGCGGGACGGCCTGGCGCTGCATGTTCGAGCCCATCAGCGCGCGGTTGGCGTCGTCGTGCTCGAGGAACGGAATCAGCGCCGTCGCCACCGACCAGATCTGGGTCGGCGAGACGTCCATGTAGTGGACCTCCTCGGGCGTGGCGTTCCTGACCTCCCCCTCGTCGCGAACGCGACACAGCAGCGTGTCACCGAGCAGCTTGCCGCTCTTGGGGTCGACCTCGGCGTTCGCCTGCGCGATCACCTTCTCCTCCTCCTGGGTGGCGTCGAGATGGACGATCTCGTCGGTGACGATGCCGTCCTTGACGACCCGGAACGGGGTGGTGACAAAGCCGAACTCGCTGATCTCCGCGAAGGAGGAGAGCGAGCCGATCAGGCCGATGTTCGGGCCCTCCGGGGTTTCGATCGGGCACATCCGGCCGTAATGGGTCGGGTGCACGTCGCGGACCTCGATCGGGGCCCGCTCGCGAGTCAGGCCGCCGGCCCCCAGAGCCGAGAGGCGGCGCCGGTGGGTCAGGCCCGCCAGCGAGTTGGTCTGGTCCATGAACTGCGAGAGCTGCGAGGAGCCGAAGAACTCCTTCATCGCCGCGACCACAGGCCGGATGTTGATGATGGTCTGCGGCGTGATCGCGTCGGCGTCCTCGGTGGTGAGGCGCTCGCGGACGACCCGCTCCATCCGGTAGAGCCCGATCCGGAAGGCCTCCTGGATCAGCTCGCCGACCGTGCGCAGACGGCGGTTGCCGAAGTGCTCGTACTCGTCGAGGTGGTCGGCGACCGGTTCGCGGCCGTAGGAGAGCGCCTCGGCGGCGTAGTCCTTGATCGGCTTCTCCTCGTCAATCTCCTCCGGCACGCCGAGGAGCTTCGGCAGCAGGACGAGCTCCTTGATCAGGGCGACGATGTCGTCCTTGGTCAGGGTCCGCGTGTCGAGGTCGATGTCGAGGTCGAGCCGGGCGTTCAGCTTGTAGCGCCCGACCGTCGTCAGGTCGTAGCGCTTCGGGTCGAAGAAGAGCTGCTCCATCAGCGCCGTGGCGGCGTCGATCGAGGGCGGCTCACCGGGACGCTGCTTCTTGAAGAGCTCGATCAGCGCGCCCTCCTCGGTCTTCGTCGCCTCGGTGTCGGCGGCGATCGTGTGCCGCATGTAGACCGAGTTGTCGAACATCTCGAGGAGCTGCTCGTCGGAGACGAAGCCCATCGCGCGCAGCAGCACAGTGACCGGCAGCTTGCGCTTGCGGTCGATCCGGGCGAACACCTTGCCCTTCTTGTCGATCTCGAGCTCGAGCCAGGAGCCGCGGGCGGGCATCAGGTTGGCGATGAAGACCTGCTTCTCGCGGTCCTTCGGCGCCATCACGTAGGCGCCCGGGGAGCGGACGAGCTGGGTGACTACGACGCGCTCGGTGCCGTTGATGATGAACGTGCCGCGGTCGGTCATCCACGGGAAGTCGCCCATGAAGACCGTCTGCTCGCGGATCTCGCCCGTCTCGCGGTTCTGGAAGGCGACCTCGACGTTGAGCGGGCGCGAGTAGGTGATGTCCTTCTCGCGGCACTCAGCGATCGTGTTCAGCGGCTCCTCGAAGCGGAACTCGCCGAAGACGATGCCGAGGTTGCCGGTGTAGTCGGTGATCGGCGACACGTCGTCGATCGTGGTCCGGAGCATTCCGGTCTTCGTATCCGTCAGCCGCTCGAACGAACGCCGCTGGATATCGATCAGATTCGGTACGTCGACTGGGTTTTGGAGGCGGGAAAACGTCCTACGGGCAGCAGCGTGGGAAGGGGCCAACTCGGGCGACTCCTCAGAGGGTCTCGGGGGTGGTCGGAAGCGCGCGCAAGAAACTGAACGAGCAGGCGGACAGGCGAGCCGGCGCGCGACCGCTGAATATAACACTTCGTCCCCCGGGGGTTCAAACGCCAACCCCGAGGTGCCGGCAGGGAGCAAGCAGCACGGCGGCCTCGGCGAGCAGCAAGCTCCGTGCTCGCTGCTTGCTGCTCGCTGCTCGCTGCCCTACTTCAGCTCGACCGAGCCGCCGGCCTCCTCGAGGTCGGCCTTGAGCTTCTCGGCCTCCTCGCGCTCGAGTCCCTCCTTGACGGGGCCCGGAGCGCCATCGACCACGGCCTTGGCCTCCTTGAGGCCCAGGCCGGTGGCGGCGCGGACGGCCTTGATCACCTGGATCTTCTTGTCGCCCGCCGCGGTCAGTACGACGTCGACCGTGGAGCTCTCCTCCTCGGCGCCGCCGTCATCGCCGCCACCGCCACCGGCTGCCGGAGCGGCCGCCGCAACGGCGGTCGCGGAGACGCCGAACTCCTCCTCGAGCGCCTTGATCCGCTCGGAGAGCTCGAGCACGGAGATGCTCTTGAGCTCGTCGATCCACTTGTCGGTCGTCAACGTCTTCGTCTCAGCCATTTCAGTTCTCCTTCTCATCGCCGGTGGCTTGCGCCTCATCCGGTGTCTCGTCTTCGCTTTCGGAATCTTCTGCCGGGCTCTCGGCGGGCGTCTCGGGCTCGGCGGGTGGCTCGGCATCGACCGCGGGCTCGTCGGGGCCCGCGGGCTCTCCCGCATCGGGATCGTCCTGCTCGCCGCCGGGCGCGCTGGCCTCGGGGGGAGCCGACTCGGCGGCCTCCTCCCCGGCCTCCTCCGTCCCGGGCGCCTCGGCGATCTCAGCATCGTCGGCCGCCTGGGTGGCCTCGTCTGGAGCGGGCTCCCCCGGCGCGTCGTCCGCAGGCGCCTCGCCGCTCACCAGGCCCTGCTCGGCAACCTGACCGAGCTGGGAGGCGAGGCCCGAGATGAGCTGGTTGAGCGTCCGGACGATTCCCGTCAGCGGGCTTGCCGCCACCCCGACGAGCTGGCCGCGGAGGACGGCGACGCCCGGTAGGCGCGCGATCGAGCTGAACTGGTCGGGGTCGAGCACCGTCCCGTCCATCAGGCCGCCCTTATAGGCGAGCACGCCCTCTCGCTTGATGAAGTCGGAGATCGCCTTGGCCGCCAGCACCGCATCGCCGCGGACGAAGGTGAGCGCGGTCGGTCCGACGAGGTGCTCGTCGATGGCGCTGACCCCGGCGCCGTCGGTGGCTCGCTTGGCGAGCCGGTTCTTGACGACGGTGAAGGAGGCGTCGGCCTCGCGCAGGCGAGTCCGCAGCTCGGCGGCCTGGGTCACCGAGATGCCGCGGTAGTCGACGGCGAACACCGCCGTGGCGGAGTCGAGCTGCTCGCCGATCTCCTTGATCGCGCTCGCTTTTTGGTCTCTGTCCATGAAGTTCGTTCCTCCGTTGTGCGCCTGAACGCGAAAGAGCCCGCACGCAGGCGGGCTCGGACGGATCTCCTCGCACCACCTGCACCGGCCTCGCCCGGTCGTCTGGGCGGTTATGGGGCTATGGCCCCGCCGATGGTCTCCGGCTTCGGGCGCGGGAGTGTAGGGGAAGTCATGCCCCTGCAGTCACTGGGGGGCGAGGGCGCGCTCCGACCGCGGCTGGGGCGCCCGGAACGGCACGACGACGGCAGCGGGGCCGATCCGGCCCCGGACGGCGACCATGTACAGGGCCCCCAGGAGGGCTTCCGAGGCCAGCGTCACCGCCGCCGCGCCCTCGATCCCGAAGGCGAGGATCCCCGGAATGCCGGCGAGCACCGCGAACGCCGCCGTCAAGCCCATGCAACGCGTCCTGAGCTTCTGCAGGTCGTGGGCGACGAGCTCGTTGCCGTTGAAGTAGCTGGCCAGGCGGACCGGGACGACGGCGAAGAGCAGGATCAGGGCCGCCTTCCCCGCGGCGAACGGCGCGCCGAACAACAGCTCGAGCAGGGGCCCCCCGAATACCGCCATGGCGGCGAGCGCAACCGCCGAGACGATCAGGCCCGCATTGAGCAGGCGCTGCTGGGTCGCGCGGTTGCCCTCGTCATGCGGGTCCCGCGCGGATCGTCCCTGCATCATCAGGCCCAGCGCCTCGGGTAGCAGCAGCGCCGCCGTCACCAGCCGGACCGGGCCCTGGTAGACGCCGAGCAGAGCCGGAGTGACGAAGGCCGAGAGCAGGACCACGTCGACGCGCGAGTACACAACCGAGAGCACGTTGAAGGTGTTGAAGTGGACCGCCCTGCGAAGCAGGCTCCAGGTCGATGCGACCGAGTCCCGCACGCCCATCTTGCCGCGGTCATCTGGCTCCGCGGATGCGCCGTTACCGCTTTCCAGCATCCTGCGGACGAAGCCGATCCTCAGGACCGTCCCGATCGCGGCCCCCAGTCCCATCGCGAGGATCGCGTACGTGATCGAGCCGGCGAGCAGGACCGCCGCCAGCAGCGCCGAGATCGTCACGATCGCCTCGATCGCGGCGGCCACCGCGTCGTAGCGAAGCCGCTCGCCCACGGTCAGGAACGAGCGCAGCGAGAGCGTGGCCCTCAGCATCAGCCACCAGGGGATCGACGCGAGCAGCAGATCGGCGGCCTCTCCGTCGTAGGCAAGGCTGACGAGGAGCGCGAACAGCGCGGCGGCGGGGATCGCCGTGATCAGCTGAAAGCGCCCCAGCTGTGCCCACAGGCCGCTCCATGACCCGGGCGTCGAGCGGGCCAGCGCCGGGACGAGCAGCAGGCTCACTCCGGCATCGGCCAGCACTCCGGTGAAGAACCCGATCACGAGGACCAAGCCGAAGACGCCGGCGCTGCCGGGGCCCAGCTCGTGCGCGACGAGCGCCGTCGCCACGAAGGTCACCAGGCCGTAGAAGCCCCTCGCGGCCGCAAGGCTCGCCGTGTTGGCAAGAAGGGAGCTCGGAGCCCTCACCGGGCCGTGCTAGTCCCGGCCAGCTCGTCGGAGCTCTCCCCAGAGCGCCGGCCGAAGACGAAGCGGTCGATTCCATGGGCGAGCGCGAGCGCGGCCAGCGTCGGGATCAGGACCTGGGCCACCCCCACCGATGCGTTGAAGAGGTCCCCCCACAACGCGGACGCCAGGCGGGGGATCACGATGACCGCGACGAGAACCCCGAGGAAGCCCGACGCTCCCCGCGCCAGGTGTCCGAGCAGCACGAGGGCGAGCCCCAGCACGGCGAAGCCCACGAGGAGCATCGCGGTCCTCCCGCTCATATAGAGGTCCCCCGCGAGCGAGGTGGTCAGCTCCGAGCCGGTGAGATCGAAGCGCTCGGGATCAAGCCCTGCGGTGAATCGGGCCATCGCCCCACTCGGCTTGTCGGCCCAGATCGCCCGCGGGACGGGCGCGGTGGCGATCGCCGCCACGGTTTCGCCGAAGTCGGTCCCGAACCTCGGCACGTACTCGCTCCGCACGAGCACGAAGCCGTCGAGCGCACCGAGCTCGCTGCCGCCGAGGAACGGATCGAGCACCTCTTGGACGAACGGCGGCTCCGTCGTCGAGCTCGCCGCCGGCACGTCCTGAAGTTGCTCCCGAACGCCGAGCCGGAGCCCGACGCCGGCGATCACCAACACCGAGCCGATCAGGACCAGCCCCCGCCACGAGATCGGCCGCAGGCGCAGGTGCACGTACAGCAGCGCCGGCAGGATCAGGCCGGTCAGCGCCGCCGAGCGGCTGCCGGTCAGCAGGATCAGGGCGCCGACCACGAGCCCCACGAGCAGAGTGAGCATCCACTGCCTCCGCTTCCCCAACTCGCGCACCGAGCTGAGGTAAACGAGGAAGGCGCCCCCGGCTCCCACGATCGCGAGCTGCAGATACCCGCGGTCGCCAAAGAGCGACTGCCGGTCGGAAAAGAGGTTCCCCAAGCCCCGTGAGGCCAGGACGAAGCCCAGCGCGACCACCGTGATCGCACTGAACAGCGCCAGGGTGATTACCGCCGCCCGCTGCGAGGGCGGCGTCAGAGCACGCAACCGAGGCAGCTCGAAGCGCCCCCTCAGGCCACCGGACAGCAGGGCGGCAACGATCATCACGGCGGCCGCAAGGCTCATCAGAGCGAGCGCTTGGACGACCTCCTGAACGGCGGGTCCGTCGAGGAAGAAGCGGTCGTGCGGATAGAGGCCGAAGATCCCGGTGAATCCGACGTAGATGCCTCGGGCAGCGATGCTCAACAGGACGACCGCCGCGAACGCGTACGGAACCAGCGCCGCCCGCCCCGCCAGCAATGTCGCCCCGGCGGCCACCGTCACCACCATCGCGAGCGCGGCCAGGGCGATCGCGATCAGATCCTCGGCGGGGAGCGGCGCCGGCTTTCCGGAGACGTCGTGGCGCTCCCCGAACCCCGCATCCGGTCTTTCGCTCCGCAGATCAACATCCGCGCCGAGGAGGCGATGGCTGACCGGGTCCCAGAATGCGACGAACCCCGCGGAGCCCGCTCGATCGATGGCGAGCGCGGGCTTGGCTCCCGGGCCCAGAACGTAATTCCCTCCCTCCCGGGAGGCAGCCCGCGTGGCCAGCACGACCTCCCGTCGAATCGGCTCGTTGTAGAGGAAGACCTCTCTTCGCAGGGAGCCCTCCGCATCCGCGGCTTGGTCAAGAAGAGATCCCGGGGCTGACGAGAGGAGGATCCGGACCAGCGAAATCGAGGCATCCCCAGGGTCGCGGTCGCGCAGGACGACGAGGTCGGCCGTCTCGGCGTCCTGGTAGGTCGCAAAGACCCCAACGGGTCCGACTGCGAGAGCGACACCCTCGGGGGCCGCAGGGCTCACCGGCGCGCGCACGGTCGCCGCCCTCCGCAGGAGATGGCGAGTCACGCTCAGCTCACCGTCGGCTACCGCCCCGTAGAAGATGCCAGCGGATGACGCGGCGAGCAGGGGAACGCCCCGCGGCAGGAAGCTCTCAGCGATCGTCCAGCTCCCCGACCCCGACTGCGGCTGCCACGCCGCCCTGATTCCGCGCGGGGTGGAGTAGGCGATCAGGATCTTGCCGGCCTCATCGGTCGCGACCGCGGGCGTCCCCTCTCCCTCGGGGTCGACCGTCTCCGTTTGCCAGGAGCTACCCGTCCGCGTTGCCAGGACGAGTCCGTCGGGGCCGGAGAATGCGACGGCGGGGCGGCCCTGGCGGTCGATCGCCAGCGCTCCGTCGACGGGCTCCCCGGGGACGTCGGTGCGCATCCAGGTGTTGCCTCGTCGCTCGGCGAGCCTCAGGCCCGGAGCCCCAACCTCCGAGTAGAGGGCCACCGGCGCGTCCCCGGGCCCCAGCGCGAGGTCGGGTTGGCGAAGCTCCCCTCGCGCGGGCTGGCCCGAGAGCGCCAGCGCTCCGGCGGCGGCTGCCGCAGCCGCCGCAAGCAGGGCGGCCCCCGCTCGCCGGTGCTTCACGGCTCCACGCCGAGCTCTCGGCGCGCCGCGTCCTCGTCTCGCCGCGCCCCCCCGGAGAGCACCTCCTCGAACAGGTCGGCGATGCGGCCTCGCGCCTCGGTGGCCGCGCGGTTGGCGCGCTCGGCAGCGGCACCGTCGGCCAGGATCTCCTCCGCAAGCGTCCCGAGCTCTCTCCCATTCAGAGCTCGCGCGTCGAAGGCCCAATCGGAGAGGCCGACGTCGGCGTAGATGCCCGCGCTCTTCGGCTGGTAGCCGATCGCCAGGGCCGGGACCCCCGCGCAGAGTGCGAGCAGCGCCGAATGGAGTCGCGAGCCGATCACGAGGTCGTAGCCCCCGTAGCGCTCGAGCGCCTGCTCGGGGGTCGATCCCGCCGCATGGATCGGCACCTCCGAGCGGATGTTGCGGGCGACGAGCTCGGCGCAACCCCGGTCGTCCTGGCCGGCGTGACCCGGCAGGTCGACCTGCACGACGAGCTCGACCTCGACCCCACGGTCGACGAGGCCCTGCGCCACCTCGCTCATCGTTGCGAGGTAGCCGCGAAACTGAGGCTCCCGGCCCCCTGCCCAGCGCCAGTCGAGCACCGTCATGGCGACGCGCTGCTTGAGATCCGAATGCCGGGGCCGGGGCGGGCGGGCCAGGGCGAAGACGAGGTCCGGCGCTCGGGCAACCCTCCTCCCGTCGAGGCCCAGATCGCCGAGCGCCACCCGCTCCGAGAAGTCATCGCGCACGTAGACGCGCTCGACGTCTCGCAGCGCTCGGCGCACCCGGCGCCGGTCCGCCTGCCGGGTGAACGGGCCGATCGATTGAGGAAGCAGCGTGGTGGGCCGCATCGATGCGGCGCACTCGATCTCCGCGAGGACGTGCCTCAGCGAAAGCTGAGGCCCCCCTCGCGAGAACAGGTAACCGCCAGCGCACGACAACACCCGATCCGCCTCCAGCAGATGCTCCCACCCCGCTGCGGCCTCCCTCCAGGGCGCTCTTGCCACAGCGAGGCTCGCTGCCAGGGAGCCGCCGAAGCGCGCGGCGCGAAGCAGCTTGGGCGCCGATCCCGGCGGCGGAAAATCGACCAGGGGCGGCACGGCCGTCGCACCCAGCCCCCCCAGCCAATCCGCGTCCTCGCGGTAGCGGGTGGCGACGGCTACGGATCCGGCAAGGCCGGTCCCGCGGACCCCTCTGATCGTCGCCTCGACCAGTGCCGAGTCGCCGACGTTCCCGCGCGAGTGCGGGTTGATCATCAGAAGCCGCGAAGTACCGCCACCGCTCACGCCGCGGCGAGGACATCGTCGTAGGCGTCCTTGAGCTGGCGCGCGGCGGTCGCCCACCCGATCTCCTCGAGACTGCGCGGCTCGGGGCGAGGCGCCTCGAGCGCGACCACAACCGTCTCCGCCAGCGGTTGCGCCGACCCGGGATCCCAGTAGAGCCCGCCGCTCCCGAGCCACTCATTGGTGTAGCCCCTCGTCGTGGTGACGATGCGCGCGCCGCTTGCCGCAGCCTCGAGGTCCACCAGCGGCACCACCTCGCACCAACTCGGCAGCACGTGGCAGGCCGCCTTGCGGTAGAGAGCCGACAGGCGGCCGTGATCGAGATGGCGGAACCAGATGACGCGAGGGCTCGAGGCGTGCCCCTCGATCTCCCGGATCAGCGCGCGATGGCGCGGGTTTGCCGCGCCCGCGAGGACCACCGGCATGTCCAGCGCCTCGGCAGCCTCGATCGTCGCCAGCTGGTTCTTTCGTCCTTCGATCCGACCGACGCTCAGCAGAAACTCCTCCGGCAGCCCGGGCGGAAGATCGGAGGGCTCGGATGGGAGAGCGCCATTCGGGACGTGCCAGCGACGCCGGCCGACGGTCCCGAAGTCGGTCTGCAGCGAGTGCTCCTCGGCTTCGGCCAAGGTCAGAATACCGTCGCATCTCTCCAGGAGCCGCCGCTGATGAGACCGGACGCCGTCGGCGAGCTGGCGCCACGCTTCGCTCCAGCGCCTCGGGTGCGGAGCCGACAGGAAGGCATTCCGGACGGCCTCGTAGCGCTCGATCGAGGTGCGGTTCGCGAGGGTGGCGGCCAAACCATGGCGAGCCCGCTGGTGAAGGTCCGCAACCCAATCGTTTCGATGATGGATCGTCGAGAGCACCACCTTCTCGCAGCAGGTTCTTGCCGCTCGATACTGGAGCGCGGTCTCCAACGGCCAATCGAGATTGAGCAGGTGACCGATGTCGAAGCGCTCCCGCGGGGGTTGGTCGGAGGGCCAGAGTCGAGCCTCGACGCCCAGGTGCTCGAGCTCCCGCACGTACTGGCGCGCCTGGACGTTGGGGCCCCCCGACACCTTGTCGAGGTCGGTCCTGAGGAACAACACGACCTTCACGTCAGGCACCTTCGCCGCGCAGCACCACCGGGATCGTCACTGAGCACGATCCGCGGGTCACCGAGCACCGGGATGTCGCCCACGTCCGTGAACCCGGGCTCGGTCGCATCGGTGGCCCGATCCGTGCCTCCCAGGACGAGTCCCCGTAGCGTTTCAAGGTGTTCGCTCCCTCCCGGAACCGACCCGCATCGGCCTCTGGGGACGATAGAGGAGCGCCCGCCGCTCAGTCGATGGGGCGAGCGGAGGCCCTGCGTCGAGCGAGCCAGAGCAGTACCCCCACCGCCCCTATCCCGACCATCGCGAGCAGGACCACCAGCCCCTGGTTGCTCGACGCTTCATCCCCCGCGATCGCCGTGACGGGGCGCTGGGCGACGCCGAGTCCGTCCTCGGCTCCCCCCTCCGAGGGGTTGCCCTCGGCTCCGCCTTCATCAGACGCTTGCGGAGATTCGGGCGCGCCCAGCTCGGGAGCGGTGCCGACCTGGACCAGAGTCTGATCGAGTCGGCTGGTGCCCAGCTTGTCGCGTACGCTCGGCGGCAGCTTCGACTCATCGGGTGTGGGAGCCTTCGGCTCCAGCTTGCCGCCACCGCGCCCGTCGGGGATGTCCAGCGAGTACTCGTCGGTGGCCGGGCTCGCGGCGGCGGCGGGCGCGGCGAGCGCCAGCGACGACGCGATGACGCCGACCGCAGCCAGGCTAAGTTTCAACAGGTGAATCATCACACGATGCTAACAGGGGTCCCCCGACCCGCTGGACGATCCGCCCCCCCGACCGGGCGACCCGATCCCCCCGCCGCGCGATTCAACGTTCCCGAGGCGGCTCTGACCACACTCGTGGCAGCCGTCATCGTCGTCCTCGCGCTTGCTCAAGGGGGCTACTCGCCCGCCGCCGTCTCGACCCTTTCGATCGCGATCTGGTGGATCGTCCTGATCGCCACGGGGCTGGGGCTCGCCCCCCGCGAGAGGGTCCCCCGGACCGCCCTGATCGCCGGCGCGTCGCTCGCTGCCCTTGCCGGGTGGACCGCCTTCTCGATGGGATGGGCGGACGACGATGGCCGCGCCTTCGTCGAGGTGGTGCGCGTCTCCGCCTATGCCGGCGCCTTCGTGGCGGCCGCGATCTTCGCGCGCCCCCGTCACGTGCGGAGCTGGATCACCGGCCTGACGATCGGTCTATCGGTGGTCACAGCCATCGCGCTCGGAAGCCGCCTCCAGGAGTGGCTACCGGGCGACAACCGCGAGCTTGCCGAGCTCCTCCCCGACGTCGCCGGACGACTGAGCTTCCCGATCGGCTACTGGAACGGCCTGGCAGCGCTGATCGGCCTCACGATCGCAATGCTCGCCTGGTCCGGAGCCAACGCCCGAGGGCGATTGACCCGAGCGGCTTCCGTCGCCTGGATACCTGGCTGCGCCCTGGCCCTCTACCTGACCTCCTCCCGGGGCGGGATCCTCGCCGCGGGCCTCGCCATCGTCGCCCTGTTCGGGATCGGCCCGCAGCGCTGCCGGCTGAGCGCCGGCGTCGCAATCGGAGTCGCGGGGGGGGCGGGGCTGATCGCGGTCGCAGCGGGCATGGACGCGCTGCTCGAGGGGGCGAATACCCCAGCGGCCTCGCGGCAAGGCAACGTGCTGACGCTGCTGCTCCTCGCGGCGGTCGCGGCCACGGGGCTGGTTCGTTACTTGACCGAGGGAATGGTCGACCGGATCAAGGTCGGGCGATCCGCCGCCGTCGCCGGGTCAGCGGTGCTGGCGGTGATCGCGGTGACGGCGGTGGTTGCCGCCGACCCGGTCGAGCAGATCAACCAGTTCACCGCCGGCGCGGACGTGGACCCGACCACGGCGAACTTCACCGATCGGCACCTCCTCAGCGCCACCGGAAGCGGCCGCTACCAATTCTGGGGCACGGCGCTCGACGCGTTCGAAAGCGCCCCCGCCACGGGGATCGGCGCCGGCGGGTACGAGCTCTGGTGGAATCAGAACGGAACGCTGCCCCGGGTGATCCAGAACGCCCACTCGCTGTACCTCGAAATGCTCGCAGAGCTTGGGATCGTGGGCTTCGCGCTCCTTGCCCTACTTCTCCTGACGGCTCTCCTCTGTGCTTGGCGTGGCCGCTTGCATGCTCGCCCCGAGGCGGGAGCCCTGCTCGCGGTTCTCGTCGCCGGAATGACCTCCGCGGCGATCGACTGGTCCTGGGAGCTGCCCGCGGTGATCCTGCCACTGATCGTCGCGGCGGGGCTCGCGTGCGGGCCTCTGTCAGTAGGTCGGCAGCGAGATGGGGGCACTCGCGGTCGGAGGCTCGGTTGGGGCGCCCTGACGATGCTGGCCGGGGGGCTCGCGCTCTGGGCGGGGGGCGTTCAGCTCCTGACGGGGATGAAGCTCGAGGAGAGCAGGGACGCGTTCTCTCGCGGCGATCTGACCGAAGCGGCACAGGCGGCGCAGGATGCCGAGACGGTTCAGCCCTGGGCCGCGGAGGCCTACCTGCAGAGCGCGCTGGTCGAGGAGCGCGCCGGGAATCTCGCCGCGGCCGGCCAGGGGCTCGACGAGGCGATCGAGCGATCCCCGGAGGACTGGCAGCTATGGCTCGCCAAGTCTCGGATCGAGCTGGCGAACGAGGACGTCGAGGCCGCGCGCTCAGCGCTGAAGCGGGCACGTGAGCTCAATCCTCGGGCCCCCGTCTTCCTCCCGGACACCGGCTGAGCGTTCACATCCGACCCATGCGGCGCGGGCGGGGGTGCCCCCTCGCTAAGATGCCCGCTCGGCGTGGCCACGCGCGGTGGGACCCCAAGCGGCCTCGGTCGGCAGGAAATTCAAGTCAGCACGGCAAAGGGAAGACCGTGCCTACCGAGGAGGAATCGTCCAGGTGAACAGCGTCTCGTCACAGCGGCAAGCGGACCTTCGCATCGGCCGCGGCCTGGCAGCCCTGCTGCTCGCTCTCGTGGGGCTCTCGACGTTCGCGGCGCGGGCCGATGCCGGCTCGCGCGAGTTCTACGGCGTCGTTCCGGAGGGGTTGTCGACCTTGAGCGGGAAAGACTTCAAGAAGATGAAGCAGGGCAGGGTCGGGGCGCTTCGCTTTCAGCTCAGCTGGGGCAACGTCGAGGGCACAAGGGACAACTACAACTGGTCGACATACGACTCCCTCCTCACCTCCCTGGCCCAGCGCGGCATCCGCCCGGCGCCCTTCATCTACGGGACGCCCGGTTGGATGAACGCCAACCCGGCCGCGGTGCCCAGGACGGCCGCGGAGAAGGTCGAGCTCGAGGAGTTCCTCGGGGACGTCGCCGAGCGGTACGGGCGGGGGGGGACCTTCTGGCAGATCAATCCCAGCCTGCCGGCCAAGCCGGTCTTGAGCTGGCAGTTCCTGAACGAGATCAACTCGAGCAAGTTCTACGCGCCGAAGCCCAAGCCGTCGCAGTACGCGGGCCTGCTGAAGCTGGCCCACCGGGCGATCACATCCGAGGATCCGAAGGCCAAGATCATCCTGGCCGGGATGTTCGGGACGCCGCAAAAGGGCATGACGGCGTGGCGCTACCTGAGGGGCCTCTACAAGGTCAGGAAGGTCGAGGCCGCCTTCGACGGGATCGCCCTGCACCCCTACTCCCCGAACCTGCGCGGAATCTCCTACCAGCTCGACAAGGCCCGCAAGGAGCTGAGGCGGGCGGGCGACTCGAAGACACCCACCTACATCACGGAGATCGGATGGGGCTCGGGGAAGGGCGGCAACGAGCTCCTCAAGGGCAAGCGTGGCCAGGCGAAAATGGTCACCTCCTCGGTCAAGCTCCTGAAGAAGCACCGGGACTGGAAGGTCAAGCAGTACTTCTACTACTCCTTCAAGGACCCGGCGAAGAGCTTTGGCGATCCATGCATCTGGTGCCCCACCGCCGGGCTGTTCACGAAGACGCTACGGGCGAAGCCGAGCTGGAGGGCCTTCGTGAAGCTGACCGGTGGGAAGCCGTAAGCCCCTGAGCATCCGTTCTTGAGCTCGATGGGACCTCCATCCCTGGAGGTCGTGATCGTCTCGTACAAGTCGGAGGGGCTGCTCGCGGACTGTCTCTCCTCGCTGCGGGAGCACCCCCCCGCTGCCGCAACGATGCGCGTCCACGTCGTGGACAACGCCTCCGGCGAACAATTGCCGGCGATGGTCCGGGCTCGCTTCCCGGAGGTGAAGCTGACCGTCCTGGACGAGAACGCGGGATTCTCGGCGGCCAACAACGTCGCCCTCGGGCAGGCGAGCGCGGACTTCGTGCTGGTCCTCAACTCCGACACGCGGATCACCCCCGGCTCGCTCGACGCGCTCCTGGACCTGATGGCCGACCACCCCGAGATCGGCATGTGCGGACCTCGGCTCGTGATGAACGACGGGACCTTCGACCACGCCTCACGGCGTAGCTTCCCAACTCCCCTGAGCGCGCTGGGGCACTTCACGGGGATCGGGCAGCGCCTGCCGGGGGGGCGCCTCGCCGCCTACCGCGCTCCCGAGGTCAGCGAGGGTGCGGTCGACGCCATCAACGGCGCATTCATGCTGATCCGCCGTGAGGCGCTCGAGCAGGTGGGCCACTTCGACGAGGTCTACTGGATGTACATGGAGGACCTCGACCTCTGCTACCGCTTCTGGCAGGCGGACTGGAAGGTCTGGTACGAGCCGTCGGTCTCGGTCTTTCACGTCAAGGCGGGCACGAGCGGGCGCCATCGGAAGTGGAAGCTCAACTACGCCTTCCACTACGGGATGTACCGCTTCTACCGCGCGCACATGGCCCCCGACCGCCCTGCCCTCGTGAATCTCGTGATCTACCTGGGGATCGGGCTGAAGCTCCTCGTCGCGGTGGCTTCGAGCGCGGGGCACAGGGGGCTCCGGCGGATCAGGCGGGCGAGCTCCCGTCGCGTCGGTGTTTGAGGCGCAGCGCTCGGCTTCGCTCACCGCGTAGGTTTCCCGAGCATGGAGAGCAACCTCGCGGCCAAGGTTGTGCGGGTTCAGCTCGATGAGCCGCTGGAGCCGGTCTCCGTGGAGGCGCGCTACCGGCAGGTCCTGCTGATCGTCCAGGTCGGCGAGCAGGTCGTCGGCCAGGTCTGGATCGCCGCACGGCGCGTCGTCTCCCCGGCCCTCCAGTGGCAGGCGATCGCCCAGCAGCTCGGCCCCGTGATCTGGCGAGCCCGGGTGCGCGAGGCGCTCGGGAGACCCGGAACCGACCCGGGCGGGCGGGCCGAGCCGCGGATCTCCGTGATCGTCTGCACTCGAAACCGCACCGAGCAGCTCGTCTCCTGTCTCGAGAGCATCGCGGCCCTTCAGACCGAGCCGGAGGAGGTCCTGGTCGTGGACAACGCCCCGGTCGACGACGCGACCCGGAAGCTCTGCGAGGCGTTGCCGGTCCGCTACGTCCGCGAGCCGATCCCGGGCCAAGCGCGAGCGCGCAACCGTGGGCTGGCCGAATGCCACGGCGAGGTCGTCGCCTTCACCGACGACGACTGCACCGTCGAGCCCCGCTGGCTCGACGGCCTCGCCGAGGAGCTCGCCGACCCGCTGGTGATGGCCGTGACCGGCTACATCGGCCCGCTCGAGCTGGAGACGCCGGCCCAGCTCTGGTTCGAGGAGCACGGCGGCTTCGAGCGCTACCCCGAGCGCAGGGTCCTCGACCCGGTCGAGATCTCCCCCCTTCGGGCCACCGCGGTGGCGGGGGCTGGAGCGAACATGATCTTCCGCCGCTCCGCGTTCGATCACGTCGGCGGCTTCGCCGAGGACCTCGGTCCGGGAACCCAAGCTCGATCGGGTGACGACAAGTACGCCTTCTACCGGTTGCTCGCCGCGGGCTACCGGATCGTGCACGATCCGTCGCGCCTGGTGTGGCATCGCCACCGCAGCGAGCTGCCGGCCCTGCGGCAGGTGATGAACGACTACGGGGTCTCCGAGTTCGCCTACACGACGCGCTGCCTGCTCGAGGCCCGAGACCCAGACGCGCTCGTGCTCTGGCGCTGGTGGCTGCAGCACTACCGCGACGACGTGAAGCGCTACCTGCGGCGCTCGCCCGGCTGGGTACCGCTCTGGCTGACAAGAGCTGAGGTGCGGGGGGCCGCAAGCGGACCCTGGAAGATGCTTCGCTCGGCGCGAGCACGCCGCGGGATCCCGCCGATCACGCCGCCACTCACGAACCTCGCCTCGGGCATCCTCCGCGAGCAGCCGCGGGTCGAGGCCGAAGCGCCACGGCTGACCGTCGCCGTGGCCTCCCGCCAGCGCCGCGACTCGCTGCGTCGGGTCCTGGAGGCGCTGGCGCGGCAGGACTATCCCCGTGACCGCTTCGAGGCGGTTGTGGTGCTCGACGGCTCCACCGACGGCAGCGCCGAGATGGCCCGGTCGCTCGAGCTGCCCTATCCCTTGCGCGTCGTCACCCAGCCCCAAAGCGGCCTCGCCGCGACTCGCAATCGCGGTGCCCGGGAGGCGGGCGAGGACGACGTCGTGGTCTTCCTCGACGACGATATCGACCCCCAGCCCGGGTTCCTCGCCGCGCATGCCGAAGCACACCGGGAGGCCTCCGAGGAGATCGTGGCGCTCGGCTACTACCCGCCCGCGAGGATCCCCGACCCGTCGCTTTGGGCGCTGCGGATCCGGGCCTGGTGGGAGGACCATTTCCGCCGCAAGGCGGAACCCGGGCACCAGTGGACGTACGTGGACCTCGTCGACGGCAACAGCTCGATGCGGCGCGCCACGCTGCTCGACGCAGGGGGCTACGACGAGCGCTTCCGCGGCGGTCGGCGCCAGGACTGGGAGCTCGGCATCCGGCTGCTCGAGCGGGGCACCCGCTTCGAGTACCACCCGAACGCACTCGGCGTCCACCGGCTTGACCCCCGCCTGGCGAGCGCGTTCGACCACGCCCGCGAGGAGGGTCGCTGGGATGTCCTGCTCGCGCAGGAGCACCCCCAGGCAAAGGGGCATCTGCCGATGGGGCGCCTCGCCGGGTCCTTCGAGCGCCGGCCGCGGCGCTCGAGCGCCCTCTACCACCCGCTGACCAGACGCCTCCCGCTCCGTGAGGTCGGCGTGCCGACGCTGCAGGCGCTCGAGGCCACCGGACAGCGCGGCCGCTGGAGGACCCTGGTCGACGAGCTGCTGATTCGCGCCTACAGCTTCGGCGTGCTCGACGCGATTCCCGACACCACCCGTCTGCGCGACTACCTGGATCCAGAGGAGATCCGGGAGTCCACGGCCCACCTCTCGGTCGACCTCGAACGGCGCGAGGCGCTCGTCGTGCCTCCAGGGGCCGGAGCGGTCGAGCTGACGATTCGCTCGGCGGGGGCCCCCGTGGCGACGATCAGGGGCACCGACCCGGCCGGGCAATGGGACCCGCGGGAGCTGACCGAGCGGGCCGTCGACTTCGCGGCAGAGCCCGCGCGGCTCCGCCTCGGAATCGAGGGCCTGGGCAAGCGCTCCGAACGAGCTGACTAATCCGGCTGCGTCGCGTCCGGCTCCGCGCCCCGCGGCGCCTCCTCAGCCGCCGCCCCCGACCCGGCACTCAGGTCCCAGCGGACCGGCGCCTGAAGCACCCCGTCGCCTCCGGCGGGTCCCCGCACGCGCAGGGGGTAGGCCGACCAGTGGTAGTCGTAGGCGAACCTCCACCCCGCCTCGTAGACGCCCACGTCGACGCGGTAGTCGCCCGGCACCAGATCGAGGCGCGCGAAACCCGCCGTGACCATCGCCCCGCCGCGATCGAGGCGGACCCGCAGGCCCTCGCGCTCGCTGTTGGTGTCGGCGCAGACGATCCCGTCGGAGGAGCGGCGGATCGCCACGGCGACGTGCGCCTCGAGCGGCTCCTCCAGATGGGAGGTCAGCCGGACGCGCACTGTCAGCGGCTCCCCGCTGGCGAGCTCCTCGGCCGCTTCGCCGTCCGGCCCAATCAGCGACGCCGAGTCGATCGTCACCTCCTGGCTGCCGAAGCGGTTGCGTCGCAGCTCCAGCTCGGGGCGGTCCTCGTATCCGGCGGCCGGTGTCCGGGCGATCGTCTGCGAGCGCATCTCGTCCTCGTAGGCGGCGATCACCCGATCCGTCTCCCCCACCATCCGCACCGAGCCCGACTGCAGCCAGGCCACCCGGTCGCATTCGGCCGCGACCTGGTCGAGGTAGTGGGAGGTGATCAGCACCGCGGCGCCGGCGTCGCGCAGTGCCCTGACCCGCTCCGCGCATTTCGCCTGAAAGCGCAGGTCGCCGACGGAGAGCACCTCGTCGATCAGGAGCGCGCGCGGCTCGAGCTGGGCGACGACTCCGAAGGCGAGGCGGAGCTTCATCCCCTCGCTGTAGGTCCTGACCGGCGCGTCGGCGAACGTCTCCAGCTCAGCGAACTCGAAGACGTCGGCCATCCTGGCTCTGGCCTGCCGCGGGCTCATCCCGGCGACGATCGCGGCGGTCATCGCGTTCTCGCGGCCGCTCAGCGAGAGGTCGACGGTGTCGCCGAGGCTGAGGACCGCGGCGGTCGCCTCGGGGGCCAGGACGCTTCCCCGCGTGGGCCTGCCCAGCCCGGCGGCCAGCCGCAGCAGGGTGGACTTGCCCGCGCCGTTGGGCCCGATCACCCCGACCGTCTCGCCGGGGCGCACCTCCAGCCCGACGCCCCGCAGCGCCCAACGCTCCTCGCCACGGGCGAAGAGCGGCACTCGCCGGCTGAGGATGCCGCGCAGGGTACGCGTGCCCGACGGCCAGCTCCGGTAGGACTTCCAGACGTCCTCGACCCTGATGCCGGAGTGATCCACGGCGCTCACAGCTCGTCGACGAAGCGCGGTTCAAGGCGGCGGAAGGTCGCGAAGCCGACCACCGCGACCACCAGGCTGACCGCGGCGACCGTAGCGATCCCACCGAGGTCGGGAACCCGCCCGTCGACCAGGATCGAGTGATAGCCCTCGACCAGGGTGGTCATCGGGTTGAGCTGCAGGAGCCACTGGTACTGCTCGGGCACCCGCGAGAACTCGTAGAAGACCGGGGTCAGATAGAAGAGCGATGCCACCGCCACCGCGACGACGTGGCTGACGTCGCGGAAGAAGACGGTGAGTGCCGCGGCCAGCCAGGCGATCCCGCACATCAACGTCGCCTGGATGGCGATCAAGACCGGGAACAGCAGCGCCGCCGGCTCGAGGCCCGGCCCGAGGAGCAGCATCCCAATCAGGACGGGCAGGGTGATCAGGAGGTCGATCAGCGGAACCGCCACGGCGACGGCCGGGAGCGCCGCCGCCGGAAAGCCCGGCTGGAAGACGAGGTGGCGACGCTCGACCAGGACACCGGCAGCACCGGCGACGCCGGTGCTGAACCACGACCAGGCGATCAGACCGCTGAAGACGAACGCGGGGAAGTACTCGATCCCACCGTCGAACACCTCGGAGAAGATGAGCACGAGCACGCCGAGCTGAACGAGCTGGCGAGCCAGCGGCCACGTCCAGCCGAGCAGGGTGAAGCGATGGGCCGAGGCGATCTCGCGCAGGGCCAGGTGGGAGACGAGCTCGCCGAGCCGCCGCGGCCCCCGCACCGGGCCCGCACGGAGGCTGGAGGCGACGCTGCTCATCGGCGTGCTGATCTTAGGATGAGCAGGGCATCCGACGGAGGGTCTCTCGAACGCGCCGACACCCCGCTATTAGTCTCAAGGCGTGGAAACGACTCGTGATTCGCTGGCCGAACCGGCCATCAACAAGAGTTTCCAATCGTTCGCTGAACGGTGGAAACGCGCCACTTGGCTAAGCCAGACCGTGCGAGAGAGGCGGCGTTTTGTCATCCGCGAGGCACTGCCTCGCCCAAGCGTAGCCAGCTACCGGCTTCGAGACACGGAGGACGTCGTTGCGATTCGACATCACGGGCGCGGTTCCGGGGCGCCGAGCTCTGACCCATGGATTCTGTACGAGGTCTTTCGGGGCGGCGATTATCTCTGGCCGCCGGAGGTCGCCGCCCGCCTCGATTCCGCGGCGGATGCGCTTCGGGTAGTCGACCTCGGCGCGAACATCGGTTTCTTCTCCTTGCTGGTGCTCAGTCGTTATCCAACGGCGCAAATCACGGCTTTCGAGCCCGATCCGGGGAACGTCGCGCTCCTCCGGCGGACTCTGCGCCGCAATGGATTCGACCGGCAAACCCAGATCATCGAAGCCTGCGCATATATCGAGGACGGTGTGCTGGGATTCGTCAGCGGCCAGGGCGGCGAGTCGCATGTGTGCTTCGACGGTGAGAGCGCTACCACGAGAGTGGCCTGTCGCGACGTATTCCCGTACCTGCGGGACGTCGACCTGCTCAAGATCGACATCGAGGGAGGCGAATGGCCTTTGATTTCCGACGAGCGCTTTGCGGCGCTCCGGCCGCGCGCAATCGCGCTCGAATACCACTCCCAAAGCTGCCCAGGAGAGAACGCCAAGCAAGAAGCGACTGGCAGACTCGCCGAGATGGGCTACACGATCAGCCACCCACGGCCCCAGCTCGCCCCCGATCGCGGGCAATTTTGGGGGGCGGCCGTCCTCTGGGCACACCTCGCGCACGGTTGAGCCCGCCGGCAGGCGGGGGAAGGAACAACGGCAGCCATTGACACCGGCTCCTAGCCGTTACGTTTCCGCGCATGGGGGACGCGCCGGAGCTATCGATCCTGATGCCCGCCTACAACGAGGCGGCCACCGTGGAATCGGCGATCCGGCGGGTCCTCGCCACCGAGTTCCCGGTCGCCTTCGAGCTGATCGTCATCGATGATGGATCGAGCGACGGGACCCCCGATCTGATCGCGGAGAGCTGGCCGCAGGAGGTCCGCCTCCTGCGGCGCGAGCGCAACGAGGGCAAGGGGGCGGCGGTGAGAGCCGGGTTGGGAGAGGCCCGCGGAACGTACTCGGCGATCATCGACGCCGATCTCGAGTACGACCCCGCCGACATCGTCCGCCTCCTCGAACGCCTGCTCGACGGCACCGCCGAGGCCGTCTACGGAGTGCGCGGCTTCGAGTCTCATTCCGCCTACAGCTTCTGGTACGTGGTGGGGAACAAGGGCGTGACCCTGGTTACCAACCTCCTCTACAACAGCTGGATATCCGACCTGATGACTTGCCACAAGGTCATGCGCACCGCCCTGTTCCGCGCGTTGAGCCTGAGCGAGTCCGGGTTCGAGATCGAGCCTGAGATCACAGCGCGCCTGCTGCGGGGCGGAGTCCGGATCTACGAGGTGCCGATCACCTACAACGCGAGGAGCCGGAGCGCGGGCAAGAAGCTGCGGGCGATCGATGGCCTACGGGTGGTCGGGACGCTGCTGCGCTGCCGCTTCACCGGGGCGGCGAGCGCCGGCGAGGTGCGGCGGATCCTCTCCGCGTCTCGATGAAGGAGTGGCCCTGAGCACTCGGCCGGCCGGCCCTGCAGCGCTGCGGCTGGCCGTCATGGTCGATTCGTTCCCCGTTCTCTCCGAGAGCTTCGTCACGAACGAGATCCGCGAGCTGCGGCGGCTGGGACACCACGTGCAGGTCGAGGCGATCGGTCCCCCGCCGACGCCCAACTGGGCGGCCGCGGATGACGTACCAACTCGCTTCGTCGCCGACGAGACGCGGCGGGCGAAGCTCGCAGACCTTCTCTGGCTCATCACCCGCCATCCCCTGCGGGCGCTGGGAGACCTGCTCGAGCGACGGCGCTGGAGACGGGAGGAGGAGGTCGCGGGGTTGCGAGCTCTCGCCGGCCGCGCACGCCGAGCCTCGACCGGCCGGATCGAGCACCTGCATGCTCATTTCGCATACCGCTCGGCCTTGGAGGCGATGCGCATCGGCCGCCTGCTCGGCATCCCCTACAGCGTCACCGCGCACGCCGTCGACGTGTTCGCCTCACCGCAGAACCTGCGCCTCAAGCTCGAGCGCTCGGCGTTCTCCACCAGCGTCTGCCTCTACACGGTGGAGCACCTGCGCGGGATCGTGGCTCCGGAGCACGCGCACCGCATCCATCTGGTGACGATGGGGATCGACCCAGACACCTTTCAACGCACCAAGCCGTACCCCGGAGGCAGGACGGCCCTGGCCGTGGGGCGGCTCGTCGAGAAGAAGGGACTCCACGTCCTACTCGAAGCGACTCCGCGACTGAAGGAGCGCAAGGCGGTGGAGGTCATACTCGTGGCGGGTGAGGGGCCTCTGCGCCAGTCCCTGGAGGCCAGGGCGGCGGAGCTGGGTGTCGAGTCGACGATCAGGCTCCTCGGAGCGCTTGACCCACCGCAGGTGCGCGCTCTCTTGAACCAGGCGGACGTGGTTGTGATGCCGTCCGTGATCGCCGCGGATGGAGACCGCGACTCGATGCCCGTGGCGGTGCTCGAAGCCCTGGCGATGGAGATCCCCGTGGTCGCCAGCGACCTGGTCGGCCTGCCTGAGCATGTCCACTCCGAATGGGGTCGCCTCGTTCCGCCCGGCGACGCCACGGCCCTCGCCGACACCATCGCCGAGGTGCTGGCGCTGCCGAGCGGCGAGCGCGAGGCGATGGGTCGTGCCGCGCGCCGCTGGGCGCTCGAGCACTGCAACGGCCGGCGCGAGGCGGGGCGCCTCGTGGAGCTGATCTCCGAGGCCGTGGGCGGCAAGGGCACTCAGCCTGAGCCGAGCAGCTCCAGATAGAGGCCCTCGTAGGCGGCCGCGGAGCGCTCCATGCTGAACCGCTCGGCGCGGCTTCGACAGGCTGCGGGTGTGCCGGGGTCCGCCGCCAGCTCCAGTGCCTCGAGCAGCGCCCGGGCGACGCTCCGCTCGTCGTCGCCCTCGAAGAGCCGGCCGACCTCGGGTCGGTCGACGATCTCCGGGACGCCGCCGTCTCGCGCCGCGACGACGGGGGTCCCGCAGGCCAGCGACTCGACCAGGACAAGGCCGAACGCCTCGTTGTAGGAGGTGAGCGCCGAGACCCAGGACCGCTGGAAGATCGAGGGGATTGCACGCGCGTCAGGCGCGAAGAGCTCGATGCCGGCGCCCTCGTCCAGCAGGCTCCGCTCAAGCTGTGGGTCGGCGGGCCGCGGAAGCAGAAGACGGGCCTCGGGGCGCTCGCGAACCACGCGTCGAAAGGCACCCAGCAGCAGCGGGATGCGCTTGCGGGCATCGTCGACGGCGGCGGCGCAGGCGATCGTCGGCACGTCGGCCCGATCGCCGCCGACCTCGAAGGCAGACAGGTCGACGCCCGGATAGATCACCCGCGGCTCCACTCCCAACCACCGCCACGTGTTCTCCCTGGCCGCCTCGCTCAGGACGGTTACGGCGGTGCTGCCTCGCGTGGCTCGCTCGAGCACCTTCAGCCGCAGGCGCTGATTCGAGAGCTGGTCGCGGCGGGGGATGCCGGTGTGGGTGAAGATCGAGGGGCGCCCACTGCGCTCCGACCATCGGGCGGAGGCGAGTGCGTCGGTCGGAAAGAACGCGTGAGCCACATCGTGGTGAGCCGCCCGCAACGACGCGTAGCTGAATGGCAGATGCGCCAGGTGCTGCTCGATCTTCCGCAGGCGGAGCGTGATCTCGGGAGGGCGCCAATGGCGAGTGATGGTCATCCCCTCCTCGGCGGAGCGCCGGGGCAGGCCGGGATGGCTCGTGATCACGTGCGGGTCGTGGCCCATTCGCAGCAGCTCGACGCCCAGGTCGTGAACGATTCGCTCCCCCCCTCGCTGGATCTCCGGCCAGAAGCCAAATGTCAGCAGGGCGACCCGGATCGACTGGGTTGGCGGATCGTTCAAAGCAGCAGCGTGCGATAGCGAAGGCTGCCCCTGATCATCGTTGCGATCTCAGCCAGATCGATGACCACGCGCCCGGGCAGCTCGACCGCGGTGGCGGCGAGCGCACGCAAGTGCGTCCCGCGGCGGCGCAGGGCATCGCGAACGTACGGAGCGCCAAGTGCGGCAGCCGCGGGGTACCGCGGCGCTAGCGCGATTCCCGTCAATCCGAGAATCAGCCGGAAGTGGGTCTCTCGCCAGAAGATGCGGTACGTGAAGGTGCTGCGAACCTCGGGGTGTTGCTTCGCCAGATAAGCGATGTCCTTCCACTTGCGGTTGAGAAGGAGCATGCCGATCAGCGTGTAGGACTCGACGCAGTGGTAGACGAGCGCCTCGGGAGCTCCCACGTATGCGGCGCCAGTCGCTCGCGCCCGAGTCGCCAGGTCCAGATCCTCGCCGGCCGGAGCCGCAAGCGACTCATCGAATCCGTCGACGCGCTCCAGAACGGTGCGGGGGTAGAGGATGTTGCAGGTTTGGGCGAAGGGCCCTGGGGGATCGAGCTCCTGCACCGTTCGGACGTGGGGCCCGGCGAAGACCTCGATCTCGAGTGGATCGAAGCGGGTCATCCCCTGCACAATCGCTCCGGAGCTCCCCCGCGCCGCGACCAGGAGCCGATCGAGCCATTCCGGAGCCGTCCTGCAATCGTCGTCGGTAAACGCGATCAAGGGCGCCCTCGCCGCCCGCCATCCGAGGTTGCGCTGGCGCGAGGCTCGCCCGGTCCCGGGTGCGATCCGGATCTGGCGAAGCGTTCCCGTCTCGGCGAGCGGGTGGTGCTCGAAGAGGTCGTGGCTGTCCTCGTCGTCGTAGTCGTGGACGACGATCACCTCGAAGCGCTCGCGAGCAAGGGTCTGCTCCTCGAGGGCGTTCAGCAACCAGCGGAGCCGCAGGCGGCGATTGTGGGACGGCACGACGACGCTGATCTCGGGCGCGCCCACGGAGCCGACTATAACTCTCGAATCGGAGCACGATTCTCCCGCCTCCTAGGCTCCCGTCGCGCGATCGCCGCCGGGTTGATTCTGCTCGTGGCTCTCGTGCTGCGCGTCGGCTTCGTCCTGAGCCAGGAGGGCTACGTGCCCTCGGCCGACGCCGGCGACTTCGACCGTCACGCGGTCAGCCTCGCGCTCGACGGTCAATACCCGCCGAGCGCGATCGGCGCGCCTGGAGGGCCTTCGGCGTTCCGCCCGCCCGGATACCCGTATGTACTCGCCGGCCTCTACGCGCTGACCGGGAGCGCCGAGTCGGCCGGTCGATTCGAGATCGCCCGCCTGTTCAGCGCGCTTCTCGGGGTCGCCGCCGTTGCTCTGATCGGAATCGTCGCGTGGCAGCTGTGGGGAGGCCTCGTGGGATTGGTCGCCCTGCTCGTCGCCGCCCTGTATCCGCCGCTCGCGACGATCGGCACCGCGATCCTGTCTGAGCCGCTTTTCATCGCCCTGCTCCTCGCTTCCCTCGCAGCGGTGATCCAGGGGCGGCGATCGCTCCATCTCGTCCGCTGGGCCGTCATCGCGGGCTTGCTCGCGGGGGCTCTGGCGCTGACGCGCACCAACGGTGCCATCGTCCTACCGGTCCTCGCGGCGGCCCTCTGGTCCAGCCCTCGGCTGGCGCGAGCATCGATGCTCCGACCGGCGGCCTTCCTGGTGACGGCAGCGCTCGTGATCACGCCGTGGGCGATGCGCAATGCGGCGGCCTTCGACGAGTTCGTCCCGGTGAGCACCCAGGCGGGGCTCTCCCTGGCGGGCACCTACAACGAGGTGTCGCGCGACGACGAGGAGCGGCCCGCGGCCTGGCGAGCTCCGGTCATGCCGCCCTATGCGGCACTGCTGAAGTCGAAGGATCTCGATGAGGCTGCGCTTGAGGGCCGTTTTCGCACCCTGGCCGTCAGCTATGCGAAGGAGCATCCCTCCTACGTCCTCGAGGCGGGATTTTGGAACACGATCCGCATGCTCGGCCTGCAGGGACCCGGCTTGGAGCACCAGGCGGCTCCGGAGAGCGGGATCGGCGAGACCACGTCCGATATCGACGTCTACTCGTTCTACCTCCTCGCCGCCCTGGCGGTGATCTCCCTGCTGATCGGGGCCGGGCGCCGCACCCCATGGTTCGTCTGGGCAGTTCCGGTCCTGCTCGCGCTCAGCGTCGTGTTCGTCATCGCCTACATGCGCTACCGCCTGCCGATCGACCCGTTCCTGATCATGCTGAGTGCCGCGGGGTTGGTGAAGCTCGCCATCGCCGCCCGCGAGAGGCTTGGTGCGAGCCCGGCGCAGCCTGGCACGCCCTGACCCCCGCGGGACTCAAAGCACGAGAGAGCGCCAGCGGATGCTTCCCTTGAGCAGAGAGAAGAGGGTGACCGCGTCCCCCGCCGCCCGCCCGGCGACGACAAGCGGAGCGCGCCGCCGGTAAACCCGGGACTCCCGCAGGAGCGCCCGCGCGTATGGCGCTGCGGCCACGAGCGGCCAGCTTCTGCGGGTAGCGGCGGCGAAGCACGCGCCCGCCAACGCTGCGTCGAACGCTGCGCTGCGCCGCGAGAGGAAGAGACGCCCGGCGAAGAACTGCGCGCGAAGCTCGGGCATCTTGGCGGCCATCGCCGGGAAGTACTGATGTCGCCGCCGCTCGTCGAGGAACCCGATCGCTCCACGAGGAAAGACTGCATGGTGCACGAGCGCCTCGCGGCAGAAGGCGCTCCGGGCCCCGGCGCGGCGGGCGCGCCAGCCGAACCACATGTCCTCCGCGATCGGCTTTCCGATGGTCGGCTCGAGCCACACCTCGAAGCCGCCGACCCGCTCGAACATCTCACGGCAGACGAACAGGTTCGCCGTCTCGTAGAGCCCGGTCTCGCGCTCCACCCAAAGGGTTCGGTCCCAGGGGCCGAGCACCATCGTCGGATCAGGGGCAACGGCCCCCTGCACGAGGTCGGAGCCCGCGAGAGCCCGTAAGCCCTGCTCGAGCCAGGCGGCGGTCGCAAAGCAGTCGGAGTCGGTGAAGGCCAACGCCTCCCCGCCGCTGATCGAGGCGCCGGCGTTCCGCGCCGCCGCCGGGCCGCAGCGCTCCTGCCGGAGCAAGCGAAAGCACGGCTTGTCGGCGACGAATGCTGCGGCGATCTCGTCGGTTCCGTCCGTGGAGCCGTCATCGACCACGATCACCTCGTAGCCCTCACCGATCGTCTGGGCTTCGAGGCTGGCGAGGGCGCGGCCGAGCGTTCCAGCGGCGTTGTGCGCCGCGACGATCACGCTCGCCCGCGGCCCGCCCGGACTCCCGCCTGGCCTGCTCTCGGGCGAGATTCAGCTCTCCCGAGGGTCCGCCTGGCGGCGCAGGAGGACGACGCACATCTGAGTGCCGGGATTCACCACCTGCTCCACCTCGAGCCCAGCTTCCCTTGCGACTCCGCCCAGCTCGTCGAGGTCCGTCATCGAGCCGAGCCAGGCAGGATCCCGCTGGCCGCGGGGGGCGCGGCCGGCCAGCCTGGCGAGCCAGGCCCGAGCGCCTCGCGGGTCGCGAACGCGATGCACCTCGGGGTCATTTGAAACCTGGAACGCGGACCATCCGCCGGGCCTCAGCACGCGGCCCATGTCGCGCACGTACTCGAGCGTGACCTCGGGGTCCGGGATGTGCTGGAAGACGACGTGGGAGACGCAGGCGTCGACGGAGCCATCGGGGATCGAGCGGAGGTCGGTGCCGCTGCCGTGGATCCACGTGACGTTCTCCAGGTGGAAGTTGAGCTCCTGGGCCCGCCTCAGCATCTCCTCGGAGATGTCGAGGGCGTAGACCCGCGCCGCCCGATCGGCGAGCGGGCGGGTGAGCCTTCCCACCCCGCAGCCGATGTCCGCGACGACATCGGAGGAGCGGATGCTCATCCCTACCGCAGCGAGCAGGCGGTCGAGATCGACCGCACCTCCGTCCCAGAAAGCCTTGCTGTCGGGATTGCCGTATTGCAGACGGCTGTCGACGAAATAAAAGGCGTCCTCTCGGGCGCGGGCGTCCCAGAAGCCGCGCATCTTGTCGCCGCGAGAGACGGTCATCACATGGACGGACACTACCCTCGACGATGGGGTAGGGCCCGGCTGGAGCGCATCCGCTGGGCGCTTACCGACGGGTCAGAGTGGTCGCGACCTAACATGGCTGACGTGCAGACGGTGGAGGAGCGAGGCTCAGGGATGAGCGCCGAGCCTCCTGGGGACGACGCGCGCTACTCGGGCCCGGACGGTCTGCGCCGCGCGACGGCCCGGGGGTCCGTGATCTATGGGCTGTTCAACGTCGCCCTCATCGTCCTCGGGCTGATCAAGGGGTTTCTCGTCGCGGGGTTCCTCACCCCCGTGGACTACGGGATCTGGGGGCTGCTGGCGGTCAGTCTGGGCACCCTCCTCTGGCTCACGCAGGTCGGGTTCGACGACAAGTACATCCAGCAGGACGATCCCAACCAGGAGCACGCCTTCCAGGTCGCCTTCACCCTCAACTGCATCCTCGCCGCGATGTTCGTCGCGATCATGCTGGCCGCCCTGCCGCTGTTCGCCCTTGCCTACGATCGTTGGGACATCGTGGCGCCCGGAGCTCTGCTGACGCTGGCCGTGCCGGCGGCTGCCCTGCAGATGCCGCAATGGTTCTACTTCCGCAAGATGGACTTCATCAAGGAGCGGGTGCTCCAGGCCTTCGATCCGCTCGTGTCGATCCCGGTCACGCTGATCCTGGCGGCGGCCGGAATGGGCTACTGGGCCCTCGTGATCGGCACGGTTTCGGGAGCTCTGGCAGCGGCGGCGGCGGCGGTTCGAGCGAGGCCCTACCCGATGCGACTGCGATGGGAGCCTGGCGTGCTGCGCTCCTACGTGAGCTTCTCATGGCCCCTCTTCGTCGGGAGTGCCAGTGGGGTCGGTGTCGCGCAGATCTCCGTCCTGATGGCCCAGAACGTCGTAGGGACTGCTGCCGTAGGCGCGATCGCTCTGGGCTCGACGATCTCGCAGTACACGACCCGGGTGGACGAGATGGTCTCCACCTCCCTCTACTCGGCAGTCTGCGCCGCCAAGGACCGCAGCGGCGTCATGTTCGAAGCCTTCTCGAAGTCCAATCGGCTGGCCCTGCTCTGGGGCGTGCCGTGCGGCGTCGGGATCGCTCTGTTCACACCCGACCTCGTCCGGTTCTGGCTCGGGGACCGCTGGGAGTTTGCGACACCGGTGATCCAGGCCTTCGGCCTCGGAGCGGCGATGAACCAGATCTGCTTCAACTGGTCGGTGTTCTTCCGGGCTCGCGGAGAGACGCGTCCGATGGCAGTGGCGGGAGTAGTGATGCTGATCGCGGTCCTCGTCATCGCCATTCCGCTGCTCATCTGGGAGGGGGTCGAGGGCTACGCCGTCGGGATGATCGTGGCGACGGCCGTAATGGTCGCCGTCCGGGTCATCTACCTGACCCGCATCTTCCCCGCCTTTCAGATCTGGTCCCATACTCTGCGCGCCGTGTGGCCCACGATCCCGGCGCTGGTCGCAGTCGTCGCCCTGCGAACCCTCTTCCCGGAGATGGACCAGGTCCTCGGCGGCGCGATCGCGCAGGTGCTGGTTTTCGTCGCCGTGGTCGCACTGGCTACGTTCCTGGCAGAGCGTGCCCTGATCCGCGAGATCATCTCCTACCTCCGCCGACGCTCGCCCTCGCCACTTCGCACCTCGGTCCAGTGAGCTGAAGGTCCACAGGCTGGAGGCCAGAGCCGATCGGGCTCGCCACTCGCGAGGGGCTCGCCCGCTTCGCGTGATGGTGGTTTGCTCGGGTCTCGGCCATGTCGTGCGGGGCTTCGAGACGTTCGCGCAGGAGGCGGCGCACGTATTGGACCGGCGGAGCGAGCTCGACGTGATCCTGGTGAACGCCCACGGCCGCAGCGGGCAGGGGGAGCGGCTGGCGCCCGCTCTGCGCAGGGACCGCCCGGGTACGAGAGCTCTCGCGAGGCTCGTGCGTCGGGACCCCTACTGGGTCGAGCAGGCCAGCTACGCCAGCTCGCTCGTACCCGTGCTCCTGGCCGAGCGGCCCGACGTCGTCTACTTCAGCGATTGGCTGGTCGGCCGGGCGTTGGGTCGGTGGCGCGCCGCATCGCGCCAACGATTCGCGTTGCTGCTGTCGAATGGAGCTGCGGGATGGCCTCCTTTCGATGCGAGCATTGATCTCGTTCAGCAGCCGACCCCGGCCCTGCTGGAGGTCGCGTTGCGCGGCGGCGAACCCCGCGAGCGCCACAGCATGGTCCCGCTCGGGCTGACGATCGAGCCTAAGCTTCGGCCTCCAACCGGCGCCGAGCGGGTGGGATTGCGGGAGCGCCTCGGGCTACCCCAGAGCGGCCAGATCGTTCTCAGCGTCGCAGCGCTCAATAACTGGAGCAAGCGAATCGACTACCTGATCCGCGAGGTCGCATCCTTGCCGGCGCCGCGGCCCCACGTCGTGCTCCTCGGACAATTCGAGGACGAGACACCGGCGATCCTGCAACTCGCAGGGGAGCTCCTCGGTCCGGGAGGGTTCACCGCGCGCACCGTCCGTCCTGTCTCCGTGGGCGACTACTACCGTGCGGCCGACGTCCTCGCGTTGACCTCGACCACCGAGGGCTTTGGACTCGTGCTCGTGGAGGCGATGGCCCAGGGGCTCCTCACACTGGCGCATGACTACCCCGTCACCCGCTTCGTCACCGGGGAGCACGGCATGCTCGCGGACATCCGGCAGGACGGTGCCCTTGCGCGCCTCATTTCCTGCGTCAGTGGCAGCGATCTGGAAGTCCCGGGGCAAGTAGCCCGTCACGACTTCGCTTACGAGCACTTCTCCTGGGATAGGCTCGCCCCCAGCTACGTCGAGATGCTGAACCGCAGTGCCGCCACGGCCGCTCGGAGGAGAGCTTGAGAACCTTCGACCCCAGGGAGGAGAGGGTTGAGGTCGAGCGCAACGTACGCGCCTACCGTAAGGCACACCGCCGCTACGAGCGCGCTCATAGCGAGATCTTCAACGCGAGCGAGCAGGGACGGCTGCGGGAAAGCCTGCAGGAGGCAGTCGCAGCTATCGGGACGAAGCGGGACGGCGGTGTCGCCCGAGCGCTCGACCTCGGCTGCGGCAGCGGGAACCTGACCGCCCACATGCTCGACCTAGGCCTGGACGTCGTGGCCGCCGACGTTTCCCCCGACTTCCTCCGAGACGTAAATCGGCGCTTTCGCGATCGTCCGGTCGAGACCATCCGCCTCAACGGCATCAACCTGGAAGGCATACGGGATCACGAGTTCGACCTCGTGGCTGCGTACTCGGTGCTCCATCACATCCCCAACTACCTGAGCATGGTCGCTGAGCTGCACCGCGTGCTCCGTTCCGGGGGGATCCTCTACCTCGACCACGAGGTGAATGAGAACTTTTGGGAGAAGGATGGATGTCTGAAGGAGCTACAGCGTGAGGTGGAGGAGCTCGCAGCGAGCCGCACCGACTGGTGGAACCCGCAGAGGCGACGCTGGCAGAGATTCCTGCTCCCAAGCAAGTACGTGGCGCGGCTGCGAACCGCGATCGATCCCGACTGGTGGTGGAAGGTCGAAGGCGACATTCACACGTGGGAGGGCGACCACATCGAATGGGACGAGATCGCGAGAACCGTCGAACGACTCGGGGCTGACGTGGTGCTCTGCGAGGACTACCTCGTCAATCGACCTGAGTATTGCGACGAGCTCTATGACCGCTATCGCGAGACCTGCAGCGACATGCGGGTGATGGCCTTCCGTAAGCATCTCTCCACTGACTAGAGCATCAGCGTACGGTGGCGAGCGCTTCCTTCGATCATCGTCGCCACCTCCACCGCATCTATCAACGCATGCACGGGAAGGCGGCGGGCCGCCTCGAGCCATGACTCCCCCGCGGCGGCGTAGACGCGGCGGTAGTGCTCCAGGTAGGCGGCGCTCGAGAGCAAGGCCGGAAGCGGCGAGCGGCGGGTGATCGAGAGCACGGCGCCGGCGCCGGCCAGCAGGAGCAGCGGGTGAGTCCGCTTCCAGAACACGCCCCCGACGAGCATCGGGCGCAGCTCCGGGTGGAGCTTGAGCGTCAGCACGGCGTCGGACCAGATCCGCGCGTGGCGGACCAGCGCCGAGAGCGGCGGGTGATGGACGGCGTGATGGACGAGCGCCTTCGGGGCGAACGCGAGCTCGGCGCCGGCGCGAGAAGCGCGCATGCCGAGATCGACGTCCTCCCCGCAGGCGCGCCGGAAGCGCTCGTCGAATCCTCCCGTCCCTTCGAGCAGCCGCCGCGGATAGGCGATGTTGCAGGTCTCGTAGAGACCCGTGGGCCCGGAGATCTCCATCGTTCGGCCGAGCGGGTGCGCCTCCCCTTGCTGATCCGGCTCGGTGCGCCCCTGGACGATCCGGGCCTCCTCCCCATTCCAGGCTTCGAGCAGGGCTTCGAGCCACCGAGGCGAGGGCCGGCAATCGTCGTCGGTGAACGCGATCAGGTCTCCCTGCGCAGCCTGCCAACCCGTGTTCCTGGCAGCCGCGGGACCACGAGAGTGCTCGTGGCGGAGCACGCGGACCTCCGATCGGAGCCGGCTCAGGTCTCCGACCGGCGTCCGCGACCCGTCGTCGACGACGACGGTCTCGAAGGTCGCTGAGCCCACCGTCTGCGACGCCAGCGCCCCCAGCAGCCGTGCCAGCAGGTCCGGCCTGTCGTGGGTCGGAACCACGACGCTCAGCTTGGGAGCACCCATCGGTCCGCAAGCTACACGCGCTGGTAGGTTCCGCCCGTGAGCGCGATCGCAGCCGGCGAGCTCCGCGCCCAGATCGAGGAACTTCAGTGGTACCACACCCTCGAGCTGGCTCCGGGCCTGATCACTCCCGGATGGTTCGACACCCGAGACGTGGTCGCATCACTGCCGTTCCCACCCTCGCTGGAGGGAAAGCGCTGCCTCGACGTCGGCACCTTCGACGGCTTCTGGGCGTTCGAGATGGAACGTCGTGGGGCCGACGAGGTGGTCGCCATCGACGTCCTCGATCCCAACGATTGGGATTGGCCGGCGAACAGCGAGGCCGCCACCGTGGCCGAGATCGGGGAGCGCAAGGCGGGCGGAGCGGGGTTCGAGCTGGCGGCCCGGGTGCTCGAGTCGTCGGTCCGTCGGCTTCCGCTGAGCGTCTACGACCTGAGTGAGGAGGACGCCGGCAGGTTCGACTTCGTGTATCTCGGCAGCCTGCTGCTCCACCTCCGCGATCCCGTCCGTGCCCTCCAGAGGCTCCGCGCCGTCTGCGATGGGGAGTTGCTCGTCGTCGACAGCATCGACCTGCTCCTGACCCTGATGTTTCCGAGGCGCCCCATGGCAACCCTCGACGGACGCGGGCGCCCGTGGTGGTGGACGGCGAATCGGGCCGGGATCGCTCGCATGGTCGAGGCCGCCGGCTTTCGCGTTCAAGCGAAGCCGAGGACGATCTTCATGCCACCCGGCCGCGGTCAGCCCCTCGCTTCGGTCAGCGCTCGCTCGCTGCTGCGGCCCTCCGGTCGCGAGGCGGCCGTGAAGGTATGGCGCGGTGATCCCCACGCGGTGGTCCGAGCCGTCCCGGCTTGAGTTGGCGTCAGTCACGATCGTCATTCCGACCCTGGGGAGGCCCGAGAAGCTTCGCCGGGTTCTCGATCGGCTCGACTGCCAGGATGCCGAGGCCGGATCGTTCGAGCTCATCGTGGTCGCGGATGCCAAGGAGCAAGAGCCGGAGGCGCTCGACGGCGCGCTGGCCGCCCGGTCGTTTCCAGTGCGGCGCCTGCAGGCCTCTCGCCCCGGGGCCTCGGCTGCCCGCAACCTCGGCTGGCGGACGGCGGGCACTCGCCTGATCCTCTTCCTCGACGACGACGTCCTTCCCGAGCCCTCTCTGATCAGCCAGCACCTGGCCTGGCACGAGCGGTACCCCGAGGACGAGATTGGGGTACTGGGGCTCGTGCGCTGGGCTGACGAGCTGCGGGTGACCCCCTTCATGCGCTGGCTCGAGGAGGGGATTCAGTTCGACTACCGGCGGATCAAGGGGACCGAGGCCGGGTGGGGGCGCTTCTACACAGCCAACGTCTCCGTCAAGCGGCAAATGCTGGAGCGCGCAGGCGGGTTCGAGGAGGAGGCGCTGCCGTTCGGTTACGAGGATCTCGACCTGGCTCTGCGCATGCACGAGGTCGGCTTCAGGCTTCTCTACAACCCCGCCGCTGCGGCGGCGCACCTGCATCCGATGGACCTGGATTTCTGGAAGCGCCGTATCGCCCGGATCGCGGTCTCCGAGCGACAGTTCGTGGCCATGCACCCCGAGATCTCTCCGTACTTTTTCCACCGCTTCAATGAGGCGGCGGGTGGCGAGCGAGCGAAAGGCCGGGGACGAATCCTCGCACGGGTGCCACGGGGTTTCCCGTGGCTCGGGCCACGCGTGTGGTCGAGCGTCGACACCTATTTCCGACAGGCCCTTGCTCCGCACTTCCTCGAGGCGTGGGAGGCGGCCGCCGCACCGCAAGCGACGGATCAGAGGTCGGCTGAGGGCGAGGGGGCTGGACGCAACTCCTCTGGCTCCTCGCCGGGAGGGCCGAAGTAGTCGATCGGCTTCGCCGGGGAGCCCACCGCGACGGTGTAGGCGGGGACCGGCCGCGTCACCACCGAGTTCGCTCCGATCATCGCACGCTCGCCGATGTCGGCAAGGACGGTGCATTTCGAGGGTACGAAGGCATCGTTCCCAATACGCACTGGATGAAGATCGTAACCCTGAGCAAGAATTGGCTTCGTGATGTCGCGAAAGCGGTGATTGCCGTCGAGAACGATCACCGACTGACCGAGGCCGACCCGTTCGCCAATCTCAAGTGAGGTCGAGCACTGGAGCAGAACGTCATACGTGCAGTACGAGCCGGCTCCAATCACTATTCGGCCGTCGCCGGCAATTTCGGCGCGAAAGCCACGGCGAAACTCGACTCGGTCTCCCGCAATGAAGGTTCCGCCGTCGCGAATGTCGAGGCTGAAGCCGGGGCCCAGGTAGACGCCGCGCCCGAAGCGGATGGTCGCGTTGGGATGGCGCAGAAGGACCCAGCGCTTGCGCAGCTCCGACATCAACGGCGGGCCCCATCGGTAGCCCACCTTCCAGGGGAGCCAGCGCAGGAAGCCGGACGCGCGCCGGTGCAGCGGCTGCTTCTCGGGCCTGGTCGATTCCTTACTCATCGGGCGCTGAAGATACTTCGCGGGCGTCTCACGCCGAGGCGATGGAGCCAAGCGTGCCAGCGCCAGCGCTCAGCTTCCGCCTTCGCCTCCTCCCGGCGATCCGCGCCACCGCGCCGGGCCAGGAGCTCGTACCAACCCGCGCGGCTGAGAGCGCCGGTGATGCTGATCGCGGCCACCGACCAAGTGGTGAGCAGGCCCCGCCGCCGCGCCATCCACGCGTAGCTGGCCGCCATCGAACGGCGTGCCCGCTCGTCGCCCCATGCTTTCGCCGTTGAGGCGCTGACCGCGTGCCGGACGGTGGCGGCGGGCTCGTAGCGCGTCGCCCAGCCCGCCTTGCGGAGGCGCCACGCGAGGTCGAGGTCCTCGGCGTACATCCACTGATCCGGGTCGAAGCCGCCGACCGCGTCGTAGGCCTCCCGCCGCACCAGCAGGAAGGCGCCGTGCGCCCAATCGACGCGCCGGCGCCGGCCCTCGTCCCAGTGATCGATCACGCACAGCCGGTCCGCCAGCTCCGAGCTGAATCGCTCGACCGAGAGGTTGACGAGGATCGTCGAGGCGATGGTGGGGAACGCGTGCACGGAGTGCTGGGTGCGGCCATCCGCCATCACGAGGCGGGGGGCGATGATGGCGGCGCGGGGATCGTTTTCGCCGGCCGCGATCAACCGTCCGATCGCGCCGGGGGTCAGCTCGACGTCGGCATTGGCCGGGGCGATCCATGCGCCGCTGGCCCGCTCGGCGACCGCGTTGACCGCCGGACCGAAGCCAAGGTTCACCTCCGAGGCGATCAGCGAGACCCAGGGGAAATCCGCCTCGACCATCGCCGCGGACCCATCGTCTGAGCCGTTGTCCAGGACCCAAACCTCGGCCAGCCCCTCACGATGGTCGGCTTCCATCGAGCGCAGGCAGGCTCTCAGCAGCTCGCGCGTGTTCCAGGAGACCACCGCGATCGTCACGGGGACGTTCACTCTGCCTCCACCTCGATCGTCCTCGCGATCCTCTCGTTGTAGCGGCGCTCCGTGAAGGGCGCGGCGGTCTCGGCGCCGCCGGTGCGCAACCGGGCGCGCAGGGGCTCGTCGCTCGCCAGTCGTCGCACCGCCGCGGCAAGCGCGTCGGGGGAGTGCCGCGGGCGGAAGATCAGGCAATTCTCCCCATCTCTGAGGTACTCGGCCGAGCCACCCGTGCCGGTTGCGACGACCGGTCGCCCCACCGCCATCGCCTCGAGCGGCACGAGTCCCCATGGCTCCTCCCACTGAACGGGGAAGACAACCACGTCAGCCTCTGCGTAGAGGTCGGCGATGCGCTCGCGCGGTTGAGCGGCGAAGAGCACGCGTTCTCCCACGCCCAGCGAGCCGGCGTGAGTGCGCAGCTCCTCGACGTAGGCGGGGTCCCCGCCGCCCTGGAGCGTAAGCTCGGCCTGGTCCGGCAGAAGGGCGAGCGCCTCGATTGCCAGCTTCACGCCCTTGCGGGGATCGAGCCGTCCGATGTAGAGGAGCCGCCATTCCCAGGGCCGCGGCGGAGCGGGCCGAAACAGGCTCTCGTCGATCCCGGGGTGCAGGACCGCCGAGCGTGGCAGCGACCACCCCGCTGCCAGCGTCTTCTCTCGCACGTGCTCGCTGTTGAAGAGCCAGAGCGCCGCCTCGCCGAGCCGTGGGCGGGCGGGCAGGCCCGTGATCCTCTCCGCATGTCGGGCGAGGCGCGGGCGCCTTCGAAAGGGGCGGCTCCAAGCGTCCGCCCTGGGCCCCCAGACCATCCACTCGTCCCCGACCACCCCCACCGCGGGGAGCCCGCTACGCCGCACCCGCTCGATCAGGCCGAGCGACACCCCCCCCATCCCCCACCAATTGACCACCTGGGGCGCGAATTCGCGCAGGTGCAGCTCGAGCACCGAGGCGTTGTGCCGCTCGAGGGCGACGCGCTCGCGCCAGCCACGCCGGGGGAAGCCATGGTCGTGCCAGTACCAGCGAAGCTCCCGATGGACGTCGGGGTCCTCCTCGCCGCTGGGGGCGTCCACTCGGAAGTCGGTGGTGAGCACTCGCACGGCGTGTCCGCGCTCGCGCAGGTCTGCGGCGCTGGAGCGCCAGGTGAGCTCGTATCCCCCGCCCATGTCGTGGGGCGGGTAGATGTTGCCCACGCTGAGGATCCGCAGCCGAGAGGCGTTCATGCTCGGCTGCGGCGGAGTCGTGAGATCCGCGCCCAGCCGCCGTAGCGGGTGAGGAGGATCACGAGCCCGACGATCGTGATCGGGACGCTCAAGACGAGGCGGAGCATCAGCATGTAAGACAGAGCCTCGCTGCCCGATCCGCCGATCGCCTCAACGCCGAAGATGACCGCAGCGTCGAGGGTCCCCACGTATCCGGGGCCGGCCGGGATCACGACGAAGAGGCTCGTGAGCCCAACGATGTATCCAGCCTCGAGTGGATCCATGCCGAGCCCCACCGAACCGCCGACGGCAAAATAGACCAATGTCTCGAGTCCCCAGATGCAGGCGCTCATCAGCGCCATCGCGGCCCCGTGCCGTCCTCGCAGCGCGAGTATCGCGGTCCCGACCGGAGCCAACAGACCCCCCAGGCGACGGCCCCACGAGCGGTGACGGGTGAGAAAGAGGAGCGATCCGCCGCCGAGGAGGAGAATCGCCGCGCCAGCCGCAACCAGGGCCAGCCGCCCACCGTCCGGCCCCTCGACGCCCCGCAGCAGCCCGTAGGCGAGGATGAGAAAGAGCGCCAGGAGAGTCACCAGATCGAGCAGTCGCTCGACCACCACGCTTCCGAGCACGTCGCGCATGCGTGCCCCGGCGCGAGGCGCCTGCAGAACCACTCGCATCGCATCCCCTCCCCGCGCTGGAAGCACGTTGTTGCCCATGTAGCCGACGGCGATCAGGGCGCTGGCATCGGTCCGGGTCGCCCCTACACCGCCCTTGCGCATCAGCCGCCACCACCGTTCGCCTCGCAGCAAGGTCGCGACCGCGTAGATGCCGATCGCCGCGAGGAGGGCTGCGATCTGCGACGAGCTGGAGGGCAGGCGGGGCGCCTCCTGCCTAAGTGCCCACACGATCACCGCCGCCACGGAGACGACGGAGACGGCGATGCCGACAACCGTGAGCCAGGAACGGGGCTCGCGGTCCGCTGCCTCAGCGACCGGCGCACTGCTGACCCCCGTTGGCTCCATATCAGTGCGGACCGCGAAGTCTCGACGCGATGATAGGTCGAACCGCCAGATGCTGCACGCCGGCGCGGGCGAGCGGGGTCGGCCTGTCAACCCGTCCCTCCTTCCCAGGGGAAGCTTGAGCGAACGCCGGCCATTGCCGACAGTCGTGATGCGATGCCAGGCGACTCGACACGGGCCCTCGATGGAAGGCCGATCCTCCCTACTAGGGTTTGCCGCCTGCTCATGGGCCTGGTTGCCTTCCTCGTTGCCCTCACCTGCTCTCCTGGTCCTGCGAACGCGTCCCCGGCGTACCCCGACCGCCCATTCGCGCCCACCAGCTTCTGGAACAAGCCGCTGAGGCAGAAGGCACCCCTCGCTCCCAACTCCCGCGCCCTGGTCCGCAAGCTAGTCCGCCAGAAGGATCGCTACGGCCCCTGGATCAACACGACCGAGTACTCGGCGCCGGTTTACGTCGTCGGACGCGACCAACGGCGGGTTCGCGTTCACCTCGACACGCCCAGCTCGATGTACACCGGGCCCGCGGATGCGGCCAAGCTCCAACGAGACCTGTCCGCGGTTCCGATCCCCAGGGGTGCGGAGCCCGCAGCCGGAACGGACTCGCAGATCGTTATCTGGCAACCGTCGACGGACACGATGTGGGAGCTCTGGATCGCTCACGACGCCTCCCAGGGCGGGTGCCTCTGGGGAAACGAGGAGATTTCCGGCTGGCATGCCGCCTGGGGAGCGCGGATCGATCACGTCTCCACCCAGCCGGGCCGCGTTCCGGCTCCATTCGGGGCCGCCGCCAGCGGACTCCCCCTGCTCGGTGGGCTGATCGGGCCAGGCGAGCTGGCGGCAGGCCGGATCGATCACGCCCTGGCGGTCTCGATCCCGGAGGTCTCCCAGGACCGCTACGTCTGGCCGGCGACCCGGACCGACGGTAACTCGAGCTCGCCCGACGCGATCCCCGAGGGGACGCGCTTCCGCCTCGACCCGACCCTCCGCCTGAGCCGCCTCGGCCTACCGCCGGTAGCGCTGGCGATGGCCCGTGCCGCCCAGCGGCACGGAATCGTCGTCGCCGACCGAAGCGACGCGGTCGTCTTCGACGCCCAGGATCCCTCCACGCTGGCGCGCGATCCCTACGTCAACCTGTTCGGGGCGCAGTGGCCCTCGCAGCTCCTCGAGGCATTCCCCTGGAATCGCCTGCGGGCCCTCGCTCCTCGCCGCTCCGGCGCGAGCCGGCGCTGATCCCCCGCGCGGCTCCGGCGATGCCGCCGATCATCGCCACCGAGTAGATCAGCACCGCCGTGTAGCCCTGGATGTTGTCGGAGGCGGTCATCACGATCAGGGCGAGAGCAAGGGCCAGGCCCCCCTCCGCGTATCCGCGGACCGCCGGGACGCGCCGCGCGGCGAGCATCGCGGTGATCATCCCCCCCAGGACCGCGACCCACAGCACCAACCCCGGAAAGCCGAGCTCGACGAACATCTTCACGTAGTCGTTGTGCGCGGAAAAGCCTCGTGGGCTGCCGATCGGGTCCGTCGGGTCGAGCACCGTCGAGTAGCGCAGGTCCCGGCTGCCGAACTCCTCGATCGTCACCCGCGAGTAGGAGCCGAAGCCCTCCCCGGTGAGCGGGCGCTCGAGCCCGCGAGGCACCATCCGCCGCCACTGGCCGGTCCGCCAGGGCCAGGAGTTGTCGTTCTCGGAGCCGGTCGTCTGCGAGGGCGTATTGAGGTCGCTGAAGCGCTCCTCGACGTCGGCGGTGGTCCCCGGGAACGCCACGCTTCCGATGACGAGCAGCAACGCCGCCGCCGCCAGGATCCTGCGCTCCCGCAGGACCGCGAGCAGCAGCAGGACCGCCGCGAACCCGATCCAGGCCGCGCGCGTGTAGGTGAGGACGAGGCACGCAGTCGCGAGGGCGAGCGGTACCGCCGTCGCGATTCGGACCAGCCGCGAGCGCAACTCCAGGATCGCGACCGCTCCCACCGTGAGCACCACGACGAGATAGAACGCCAGGTAGTTGGGATGCGTGAACGGTCCCCGCACGGCCTCGAAGTTGGTGCCCAGCCGGACGAAGGTGTCGCCGGTCACGAGCTGGTTGAGGGCGATCACCGCAGGGACCACCGAGGAGGCGACGATCACGGTGACGAGCACCTGCAGGCTGCGGCGATCGCGGATCGCCCAGGCCGCGAGGCCTCCGACCGCCAGGACCGCCGCGAGCCGCAGCCACTCGAGCAGCTCGAGGGAGGGGTACGGGGCGTAGCTGAGGCCGAGCCCCGGTACGTAGAGGGCGTCGGGAAGGATGCCCTCGTCAAGGCTGGGTGCGAGCGGCACCGAGGGCAGCGCGAAGAGCAGGAGCCCGGTCAGGGGAATCGTGACGGGACGCAAAGGAAGTCGCGGGGCGGCCAGGAGCAGCGCCACGATGCCCCCAACCGCGGTCGCGGCGTCGAGGAAGACGGAGTCGGCGAACGTGGCTCGCGCAGCGAGGATGGCGAGCAGCGCGTAGAGCGGGCTGATCGCGATCGCCACCGAGGCCAGGCTCGCCAGCGCGAGGGACAGCGCGAGCTCCGGCTCGGAGTTGGCCAGCACGCCTCCGGCAGCCGCCAGCACGATCGCCGGAAGAGCCCAACCGAGCGCACGGACACCACGGCCGATGGCGTCCGCCGCCGACCCGGCGCCGCGACGCTGCTCAGCGCGAGTAGCTGCGGTACTCACCGGTCTCCACCGAGGCGCCGAGCAGCACGATTCCGACCGGCTTGATCTCCGCGCGAGCCAGCTGGTCCTCGAGCCGCATGAGGGCACGCTTGCGGCTCTGTCCGAGCTGGACCACGACGATCACCTCGTCGACCAGGCGGGCGAGCACCGCCATGTCGCTGAACAGGGCAAGCGGCGGCCCGTCGATCACGACGAGCGAAGAGCGCACGGAGAGCTGCTCGAGAAACTTGCTGAGCGACTCCTCCTTGAACAGCCGCCAGTGGTCCTCGCCACCGGCGCCGGCCGGAATGAACGGCACCTCCCCGCCCAGGGCTAGGCGCGGGCCTCCCCGCTTGCGCTCGACCCGTAGGGTCGCCGGCTGGATGGCCTGCTCCGCGGAAGTCTCGTCACGCAGGACGCCGGCCACCCCCGATCCGTTGAGCCCGGCGTGGCGGGAGAGCTCTGGATTGCGCAGGTCCGCCTCGACCAGAGTTACGTCCTCACCGCGCTGCGCACTCGCCACGGCGAGATTTGCCGCCGTGCTCGACTTGCCCTCGCCGGGCATTGCGCTCGCCACGAGCAGGAAGCTGTCCCCCTCGTCGGGGAGGCCCAGGGCCTCGAGGTCCGCACGCAACAGGTGAAAGCGCTCGGCGGCCGCCTGACGAGTCTCGGCCTTGCGGGTGATCCGCGGGATTCGAGCGATGATCGGAATGTCACGGAGGATTGTCCGCAGCTGCTCCTCGCTCTTGACTCGCGGATCGAGCCGATCCCGCAGAAATGCCACCCCGAGCCCAACCAGCAAGCCGAGGAGGCCTCCGAGCAGCAGCTCCCGGGCCAGCCCGGCGCTCGTCTCAGCCCCGGGGCCCGCGGCCGTCTCGATCACCTGGGCGTCGCCGGTCTGCAGCGAGGCGAGCAGGCGCAGATCCTTCGCCTGGTTCTGCAGTCGCCTCAGCTCCGAGGCCCGATCCTCCTTGTCGGCGGCGGAGCTCTCCCCCGAGGAAACGCTGCGGATGCGGGCTGCCACCAGGTCGAGCGCGTCTCGATACCGGCGCTGCTGCGTCTCCCGCTCGAAGGCGACGAACTCACGGGCGAACGCGTTCGCGATCTCGGCGGTGGAGCCGGGGTCGTCGTCGCTCGCCGTGATCGACAGGACGTTCGAGTCCCCCTGCACGTCGGTGCTGATCTTCGAGAGAAGCTCCCCGGCCGACTGGCCGTCCCGAAGGCGACGCGCCACGCGCTCGGCGACGGGCTGCTGCTGCACCAGCTCGATGTCGGTGGCGCGCTCCCGCGCGGGGTCGGTGAAGATCGGGCCCCCCTGCAGCACCGCCGCATTGGGGTCGCTCTGCAGGAGCAGGAGCTTCGCGGTCGACTGGTAGATGGGATCCTGAGCCGAGCTGTAGAGCCAGCCGGCAGCGAGCCCGGCGATTACGCAGAGGGCGATCAGCCAGAGCTGCTCGCGGATCACCCGCGCGCCGTCGCGCAGCTGCACCGCCAGGTCCCGGCGGCCTCCTTGCTCCGCGGTGCTTCCGCCGTCGACCATCACCTGACCCGCCAGAATAAGCGAGGGCAGCCCCGGTGACGATCCTCCTGCTGACAACGGTCCTGCCCGGCGAGGGATCGACCGGGGGCGAATCCGCCTCGCGGGCGTTCATCGAGGCCCTGCGCGCAGCGGGACATCGAGTGGTCGTGCTCGGGTACCGCCGGGCGGGGTGCTCGCTCGAGCCCGGGCCCGACGACTGGCTCGTCGGCTCCCGCCCGATCGAGACCCGCAGCGCCGGCATTCGCCCGATCGGATGGCTGGGCGCTGCGCTCCTGCTCGGGCTCCCCTACTCGCTCGCCAAGTACCGCTCGCGTCGTTACCGGAAGGCGGTACGGGTCGGCCTGGCGCGGCTGAGGCCCTCGCTGGTGGTGGTCGACCACGCCCAGGCCGCCTGTGCAACTCCCGCGTGGGGCTTCGAAGTGCCGGTCGCCTACCTGGCCCACAACGTCGAGTACCGCCTTTACGAGGATGCCGCGGCGAGGGCGCGAGGGCCGATCCGCTGGATCAACCGGCGCGAGGCTCGCCGCATCCTGGAGGTCGAGCGGCGGCTCGCAGCGGGCGCCGCACGGGTTTGGGCGCTCTCGAGCGCGGATGCCATCGAGCTCGAGCGGCTCGGGGCGAAGAAGCCTCCGCTGGTCTTCGCGCTGCCGGCGACCGTGGCGGAGGCTCCACAGGAGCCATTCGAGCACGACGTCGCGATGCTTGGCACCTGGTCCTGGAGCGCCAACGCTGTCGGGCTGCGCTGGTTCGTGGAAAAGGTCCACCCGCTCCTCCCGCCTGCGACCACCGTCGCCGTCGGCGGTCTCGGCGCGTCCGAGGTGGTCGGCGATCGCAGCGGCATCACCTGCCTCGGCCGCGTCCCCGACGCGGGCGACTTTCTCGCGAAGGCGCGGGTGATCGTGGTCCCCGCGGTCGCCGGCGCCGGCGTTCAGGTCAAGACACTGGATGCGATCACAACCGGCCGACCGACGGTCGCGACCCCCTTGGCGATGCGCGGGATCGACGACCCGCCGCCGACGGTGCGGGTCGCGGAGGACCCACGCAAGATGGCTGCCGCCGTGACTCAGATGCTTGCCTCGCCGCCTGGGCCGGAGGAGACGCAGGCCGCTCGGCGCTGGGCCGAGCGGCGACGCGATGCCTTTCGCTCCGCCGTCGCGGAGGCGGTCACCGCGCGATGAGCTTCGACCTGATCGGCATCCGCCCCGCCTCGACGCGGGCCTCGTTGGAGGCCAGGCGACCCAGCTCGAGCGCCCAGACGTCGAGCGGCTCGATGGCGCCGAGGAGCGCTCGCTCTCGGTCACCCCGGATGAGGCATCGGACTGCACCCAACTCGCTTCTCGCAGACCACACGGCCAAGCCCGTCCAGCGGCGGCGTGGAAAGGAGTGCGGATGGCGCCGGTTGAGCCAAGCCGCGCCGGCTCCGTGGCGGGCCCGCTGGGCGAGCAACTCACGCAGGGTGGGGCGGCTCCGATGCATGACGGCGGCGTCGGGCCGCGGCTCGATGCCCCAGCCGGCTTCGCGGAGACGGAAGCAGAGATCGGCGTCACCGCCTGAGCGAATCGTCTCGACGAAGCCGCCGACCGCTTCGAAGGCGCTGCGCCTGACCGCGCAGTTGGCGGTCTGCGCGTAGCTCCAGCGCCCCTCCCGCAGGGTGTTGCGCTGGCTCATGTGGCTGCGAGCCTCCGCGTAGGCGACGGCCAGCCGGCGACCAGACCCGAGGGGGGCGGGCTGGTCGATGACGGCTCCCGCCAGGACCCCCGTCCCCCCGCCCGGCGGGGGCCGGAAGTAGCGGCGCGGGAGATCCGACGAAGCGACGACGTCGGCATCGAGAAAGAGGATCCACTCGGCGCTCCCGACCTCCGCCCCGCGGTTGCGGGCGAAGTACGAGGACTGCAGCTCCGGCGCCGCGTGAACGTGGATCCCAGCAACGGTCCGCGGCTCGCTCTCGCGGCGATTGTCCACGACGGTCAGCGACTCGACCTCGCCGGCGGCGAGGCCCGCCAGGCTGGCGATCAGCCCGTCCAGGGCCTCCTCGGACCCGTGAAACGGGACGACGATGTCGACCGTCCGGCCCTCCACGACAGACCTTGACCCTACCGCCATCGACTACCGTGCGAATCGAGTTGAAACGGTCACCGGCTCCGACGGGCGCAGCGCGCGAGGCGGCGCCGATCGCCTACCTCTGCAGCCGCTATCCAGCCGTCTCGCATGCGTTCGTGCTCCGTGAGGTGGAAGCCCTTCGTGAGCGTGGGATGCGAATCGACACCTTCTCAATCCGGCGCGCCGAGCGAACCGAACTACTCTCGGAGGCGGACCGCCGAGAGGCGGAGCGGACATTCTCGGTGCTGCCGACCTCGGCGGCTCGCCTGCTTGGTGCCCACCTGCTCGCCCTGCGCCGGCACCGCCGGGGCTACGCATCGACCCTGATGCGTGCCATGCGACTACGCCCACCGGGAGCTCGGGGCCTGCTCTGGCAGCTCTTCTACTTCGCCGAGGCGATGCTGGTCTGGGGCGAGTGCCGCCGCCGGGAGATCCCCCACATCCACGTGCACTTCGCCAACGTCGCCGCGGACGTGGCGCTCCTCGCCGCTCACTTCGGTCGCCATGCGGGCGGGCCCTCGACCTGGAGCTTCACGATGCACGGGCCTACCGAGCTCTACGACGTCGGCGCTCACCGGCTGCCCGCGAAGGTTGCCGACGCCGCCTTCGTCGCATGCATCAGCGACTTCGCCCGCAGCCAGCTCATGTCCCTGGTCGAGTCTTCGGACTGGGAGCGGCTGCATGTGGTCCGCTGCGGAGTCGACCTCGATGTCCTCGCTCCCGGGGAAGCGACCGCCGCGGAGAGTGATGGCGGCACGATCAACGTCCTCTGCATCGCTCAGCTGAGCGCCCGCAAGGGCCACGCCGTGTTGCTCGAGGCGCTCGCGGAGCTACCCGCCGGAGATGCTGACGTGAACCTCACGATCGCCGGGGACGGCCCCGAGCGAAACGCCCTCGGCCACTTGGCGAGGAAGCTCGGGATCGGCGCACGGGTGAGATTCCTCGGAGCGGTCGGAGGAGACCAGATCCCCTCCCTGTATCAGGGAGCCGAAATCTTTTGCCTGCCGAGCTTCGGCGAAGGGGTGCCGGTCGTGTTGATGGAGGCGATGGCATCCGGCGTGCCGGTGATCGCGACACAGGTCATGGGGGTGCCCGAGCTCGTCGAGGACGGAAGGTCGGGCTATCTCGTGCCGCCCGGCAGGGCGGATGCGCTGGCCGAGGCGCTCGCTCGCCTCGCAGGCGATTCCGCGTTGCGCGCCCGCCTCGGGGGAGCAGGCCGCAAGCGCGTCATGCGAGATTACGACCTGCGGCGCTCGGCGGCGACGCTGGAGTCGCTGTTCAGGGCCGTCGCCGAGCGGCGGTGAGCCACGCGGCCGCCCCCGAGCGGGTGCCGCTCATGGGCCTGGCGCTCGACCGCCTCACCCACGGCGAGACAGTCGCGCTGGTGCTGGACGAGCTGGAGGCCGGACGGGGCGGCTGGCTTGCGACCGCGAACCTCGACCAGCTCCGGCTCGTCAACCGCTCGCCCGAGCTTCGCGACCTGCTCGACGCTGCCGACATCGTGGTGGCGGATGGCATGCCGCTGGTGTGGGCGACCCGGCTGATGGGAGACCCGCTGCCCGAACGGGTTGCGGGATCGGACTTGCTCTGGTCGCTGAGCGCTGCCGCGGCGGCCGCCGGGAGGAGCATCCACTTGATCGGGGGCGCTGGGGCGGCGGGCGAACGGGCAGCCGCGATCCTCCGCGCGCGCAACCCAGGGCTGCGCGAATGCCGGCATCTCCCGCTTCCGATGGGCTACGAGCCCGCGGCCTCGCGACAGGTGGAGTCGGTCCGCGTAGCCATTGAGGCTGCCGCTCCGGACATTGTCCTCATCGGGTTGGGTTTCCCGAAGCAGGAGCGACTGATCGCCGCCCTACATGACCACTTTCCGCGGGCTTGGTTCGTGGGAGTGGGGATCTCCTTCTCCTTCGTCGCCGGCGAGGTCCGGCGGGCGCCGGCTTGGATGCACGCCCTGGGGCTCGAATGGGCGCACCGCTTGATCCAGGAGCCGCGGCGACTCGCACGCCGCTATCTAGTCCACGGGATTCCCTTCGGCATCCGGCTGCTGTTGCATTCCGTTGCGCGCCGGCTTCGCTACATGCGCCGCGCGTAACCCCGCGCCCTCGCGAGTCCGTGGGCCGCGGCGCCAGCTGGGCTCAGAGGTTGCGCCGCCCGAAGACGTGCCCGATGGTCTGGAGGAGGATCCGCACGTCCGACCAAAGCGACCAGTTGACGATGTAGAGGTAGTCCATTGACACCATCTCCTGCAGGGGGACGCGGGTGTGCCCCATGATCTGCCAGGCGCCCGTCATCCCCGGCTTCAGGTGCAGGCGCCGCCGGTGCCAACCCTCGACCTTGGCGTCCTCCTCGACGACGAGCGGCCTTGGGCCGACCAGGCTCATCTCCCCACGCAGCACGTTGACGAGCTGGGGTAGCTCGTCCAGCGAGGTGCGGCGGAGGATCCGGCCAACGCTCGTGACCCTGGGATCCTCGGCGAGCTTGAACAGCCCCTCGGTCTCGTTGCGCTCGCCGAGGCTGGAGCGGAGCTCGTCGGCGCCGACTCGCATCGTCCGGAACTTGAGCATCGTGAATCGCTCGCCGTCGCGACCGACGCGGGTCTGGCGGAAGAAGACCGGCCCCGGAGACGTGACCTTGATGGCGAGTGCGATCGCCGTCAGGAGCGGCGCGAGCAGCAGGAAGAGGAGGAGCGAGGCGGCGAGATCGAGTCCCCGCTTGAGCAGCGCCGACGAGCGGGAGAGCCCGAAGCTCCGGACGCCGAGGAGCATCGTGCCGTGGATCTCGTCGAACTCGACGCTCGAGCCGAGAACCTCGAGCACGTCGGGCATGACGCTGACCTTGAGGTCCTGTTCCTTGAAGTACGCCACGGTCTCCAGGACCCGGTCCCTCGAGTTGGAGGGCGCGACGATCACGCGATCGACCCCCCGCTCGGTGACGTACCTGCCGAAGTCGCTCTCGCGGGGACGCCGAAGCTCGAAACCCTCGAACGGCAAGAACGCGGCAATCTCGGCATGGAGGGTGGCGTGGGAGGCGAGCTTGTCCCGCACCCGGCTCGCCTGCGCCGGGTCCCCGAGGACGAGGCACCTCTCCGCGGAGGTGCGGTGCCGAGCGATGCGACGGGCGACATTGCGCGCGCCGAGGATCGCGAGGAAGAGCAGGCCCCAGAGAGCGACCACCCCCGCCGCCCTCAGACCCGGCCCCGAAGCGGCGCTCGCCAGCAGGACCACGAGCAGGGTGCAGAAGGTGGCGAGCTTGAACAGGGCCGGCGTCTCGGCGAGCGAAGTCCTGCCGATGACCAGCTCATCGCGGTCGTAGAGGCCCATCATCTTGCTGACGACCACGACGAGCGGGATCCCGAGATAGACGCTCAGCGGGAACTGACCTGACGTAGTCAGAGCCTGGGCGGCGAGCAGTGCTGAGAGCGCCCCGAGGAGATCGGCGACGGCGAGGGAGCGGCGAAAGATTGACTCCCGCCGCATGGCGCGCTTGGACGTGGCGTCGGGACACACGGCCTCGAGCCTGCGCAGGTGAGGTACCCCGTTCGGGCCTCCTCCATCGGTGGAATGGCCGAGTGGGGGCAGGTCGAACAGCGCCTGGTCGAGCAGGCGGATCTGCTCCCCGCGGCGCTGCGACGCCGGGTCGACAGCGGGCCCCTCACCAGGCGCTACGGCTCCTTCCGTTGGCGTACCCCCATCCACTGCGGCGGCCGACATTACCTGTGGGGAGGGGAGGGCGCAACAGGCCATTTGGCCAGGGAACATCGCGTTTACATCCGCCGGGGCCGGCGGCCCGCGTAGGTGCCGACGAGGCGCACGGCTCGCCGATGGCTCAGCCGGGCGCGGCTGGGCGAGCGATAGGAATCCTGCTCCAGCCACCACTCTCGGAACAGGTCACCGAGCGTGTAAGGGGGCAGCTCGCCGAGCATCATCCCGATCCCGATCCACTCCCGCCGCGCCCGGCGATATTGGTCCAGCAGCCCGTCCTTGCTGTGGTCGTGCTCGACCAGGAGCTCAGGATCGAGCACGCAGACGTAGCCACGGTCGAGCCAGTAAAGGGCCCACTCCTTGTCCTCGGTCGCGGGCATCTCCTCCCGGAAGGGACGCTGCTCCCAGAGGCTGCGACGAAAGGCGCCCGCGGCGTTCGAGTACCCCCAGACGGGCATGCGTCGCGCAAGCTCGGCATCCTGGCGGACCGGCTCCTCGAGTTGCTCCCCGTCGGAGCTGAATTGCTGCCCGCAGGCGCAGGCGACCCGCTCGTCGGCGAACGGGGCGAGCATCCGCTCGAGCCACGTCGGATCGGGCGGGAAGGCGTGGGCGGAGAGCGCGACGACGGTCTCGGCGGTGGCCGCTTCGCAACCGGTGTTCAACGACCCGCCGAAGGTGAAGTCGGACGCCGCGATCTCGATCACATGAGCTCCGGCGTGCCGCGCGATCTCGACGGTTGCATCGCGCGAGCCGGAGTCGACCACGATCACCTCGTGCGGGAGGCTCTGCGCTGCGAGGAGCCCCAGCGTCTGCCCGATCGAAGCCTCCTCGTCCTTTGCGCGGATGAGGACGCTGATCGCTGGCGCATTCACGCGGCGCCCCCTCCCGAGACGATCAGGCCGTGGCCGCGGCCTCTTCGACCTGGGCGCCCTCGGCGAGAGCGCCGGTCGAGGTCACGTCGGATTCGTCCACGAGGCCAGCGCTGGCGAGGATCTCGCCCTCGCGGGTCCGCGAGGTCTCGACGCGGATCCCCGGTCCCATCGTGGTGGCGAGCGTGATGCTGAGCAGGTAGCGGCCCTTGGCCCCGGGGGGCTTGGCGCGGACGATCTCGTCGATCACCGCTGCATAGTTCTCGAGCAGCTCCTTCTCCGAGAAGGAGGCCTTGCCGATCGAAAGATGAACGACGGCCTGGCGGTCGGTCCGGTACTCGACCTTGCCGGACTTCGTCTCGCTCACTGCCTTCGCGACGTCTGCGGTGACGGTGCCGACCTTGGGGTTCGGCATCTTGCCCTGCGGTCCCAGCACCCGCCCCAGCCGTCCGACCTTCGGCATCTGGTCGGGGGTGGAGATGACGACGTCGAAGTCGGTCCAGCCCGCCTCGATCCGCTCGGCGAGATCGTCGGAGCCGACGAAGTCGGCGCCCGCCTCGCTGGCCTCGCGCGCCTTGTCGCCCTCGGCGAAGACGGCGACGCTCACGTCCCGCCCCGCCCCGTTGGGAAGCGCGAGGGTGCCGCGCAGCTGCTCGTCGGCGTGGCGGACGTTGACGCCGAGGCGGACGTGGATCTCGACGGTCTCGTCGAAGCGGGCTCCGGCGGTCTGCTTGAGCAGGTCGACGGCCTCGCCGGGCTCGTAGTGATGGGTCCGGTCGATCTTCTCGTAGGCCTCGCGGAACCGCTTGCCTCGCTTTGCCGGCATGATCAGGCGCCCTCCACGTCGACGCCCATCGAGCGGGCCGTGCCGGCGATGATCTTCGAGGCGGCGTCGAGGTCGTTGGCGTTCAGGTCGGGCATCTTCTTCTCGGCGATCTCGCGGATCTGGGCGGCGCTGATCGTGCCGACCTTGTTCGCGTGCGGCTCGCCGGAGCCCTTCTGGATCCCGAGTGCCTCCTTGATCAGGACCGCCGCCGGCGGCGTCTTCGTGATGAAGGTGAAGCTGCGGTCCTCGAAGACCGTGATCTCGACCGGGATGATCGTCCCGGAGTCCTGCTGGGTCTGCGCGTTGAACGCCTTGCAGAAGTCCATGATGTTGACGCCGTGCTGGCCCAGGGCGGGACCGACCGGGGGGGCCGGGTTCGCGGCGCCGGCCGGGATCTGCAGCTTGATCTGGGTGAGGACCTTCTTCGCCATCAGAAATTCCCTTCCTGAGCGGCGTGCGTGTGAGGGCCTCCATGACCAAGCGGATCGAGGACGCAGGAGGCGAAGCGGCCTGAAGGGCCGTGAGCCGACGAGGACGAAGAGATGCGCAGTGTCATGGAGGTCCTCAGACCTTCTTGACCTGGTCGTAGCCGACTTCGACCGGGGTCTCGCGCCCGAAGATCGAGACCAGCACCTTGAGCTTCGCCGCGTCGTCGTTGATCTCGGCGATCTCGCCGGAGAAGTCGGAGAGCGGGCCGGCGATGACCTTCACCGTCTCGCCGATCTCGTACTGAGCGCGCGGCTTAGGCTGCTGGCCGCCGCCACCGCCGCCACCCGCCGCCGCCGCGGCCTGGGCGGGCGTCTCGGTGTGCAGCAGGTTGTCGACCTCGCTCTGGGAGAGCGGCAGGGGCTTGTTGCGGGAGCCGACGAAGCCGGTCACTCCGGGGGTGTTCTTGACGAGCCCCCAGGCGTCGTCGGTCATGTCCATCTGGACGAGCACGTAGCCCGGCATCGTCCGCTTCTCGACCGAGACCTTGCGGCCGTCCTTGATCTCCTGGACCTGCTCGGTCGGGACGACGACCTGGCGCACCTTCCGCGCCTGGCCCATCGTCTGGACCCGGTGCTCGAGGTTGTGCTTGACCTTGTTCTCGTGGCCCGAGTAGGTGTTGATCACGTACCAACGAAACATCTCTACGAAGTCTTTCCTTGCTTGCTGCTTGCTGCTTGCTTGACGGCTGACCGCGGCGACGTGGGGACCCGGCGTCCGATCACGTGATCAGCAGGTCGATGAGCCGGCTGAAGATGGCGTCCAGGACGCCGAGGTAGGCGGCCGCGACGGCGACGAAGAGCAGCGTCACGGCGGAGGCCTGAACCAGGGTATCGCGGTCCGGCCATTGGACCTTTTCGAGCTCCTTGAGCACGGAGGAGAAGAACCCCGCCACGGCGCCCCGCTCCTTCTCGGGCGCGACGTCCCTCGGCGCGCGGCGCTCGAGCTGGGCGCGAGCCCGCTCGGCCTGCTCCTTTTCCCGGCGGCGCCGCTCGCGGCGGCTGAGCCGATCCTCCTCCTCGGAAGCGTCCGGGGGCCGGCCGACGTCGGCGCGCGAGGGCGCCGGCGCGTCGGTCACCTGATCGGCCTCGGCGGCGCCGGCCTCGATCGCAAGCTCGGCCTCGATCACCTCCGCCGATTCCGGCACCTGGGTGTCGTGCTGCGCCTGAGCGTCGGACTCGATCGCGCCGCCGTTCGTCAGGCCCTGCTGGCGACGCTTGGCCGCCTCCGCCTTGCGCTGTGCCCGGCTCTTCGCCATCGGCGCTCAGCGGGTTTCCTTGTGCGGCGTGTGATGCCCGCACCAGCGGCAGTACTTGCGCATCTCGATCCGGTCGGGCGAGTTGCGCCGCGACTTGTTCGTCTGGTAGTTGCGCCGCTTGCACTCCTCGCAGGCGAGGGCCACGGCGATGCGTACGTCTCCACGGGCCATTGGCTATCCAGGCAGGGTCGGTTGAAGGTTCCTTGGGTGCGTCATAGCGACTCCCTCACCCCTGACGGACCGCACCTCCGGAGCTTCCTTTGCGGAGCCCCGTGAGGCGAGATGACTCTCAGTCCCGGGTGCGAGGTGCGGCAAGGATAGCGAGCGGAGGCCGGAGCCGAGTACGCCCAGCGCCATCACCGACCGCCGGGCAGCACCTAGATCCGTTCGACCTCGACGCTTCCGCTCTCCACCCGGAACTTCGCCAGCGTGCTCACCGGCGAGCCCTTCTCCAGGGCGGTCCCGGGGGCCTTGAACTCGCAGATCGCGGCCTCTCGACTCAGCTCCAGGACGCCGTAGCCGCGCTTGTCGAAGTCGGCGTATTCGATGTGGGGGTTGTTGACCGAGATCGCGCGCTCCAGCTCCTCGACCGCGGGCGCGTTGGCGAGCGTCTCCTTGACCCCGAGCGAGGTGACCGAGCCGCCGACGAACTCGGTTGCCGCCGGGGTTCCGTCGATCCGGCCGCTGGTGGTGATCCGGCCGGCGAAGAAGGTGTGGATGTCGCCGGTCAGCGCGACCACGTCCTTCACGCCGCGGTCGAGCACGTGCTGCATCAGCTCGCGCCGCTCGGCGCCGTAGCCGTCCCAGGAGTCGACCGTGACAGGCTGGCGGGGGGCGAGGTCGAAGCTCATCAGCATCAGCTGATTGCCGAGCAGCTTCCACTGCGCCCCGGAGTCGGCGAGCCCGCGCTTCAGCCACCCCTTCTGAGGCAGCCCGAGCATCCGCCGGCCGGGCGCGTCGGCCTCGGGGCAGGGGATGAAGTTCGCGTCTCCGCACGGCTGCTGGTCGCGGTACTGACGCTCGTCGAGCAGGAAGATGTCGGCCATCCTGCCCATCCGCCCGCGGGCGTAGATCCGCGTCGGCTCCCCCTTGCGCTTGATCCGCGGCATCGCCTCGAAGAACGCGCGATAGGCGTTCTTGCGTCGGAACGGCAGCGGTTGGCGCCGCGGCTGGCCGGGGTTGGTCTCGCCCTCGGCGGCGGCCGGCGAGGGCCGGTTGCCGGCGTAGTTGTCCTCGACCTCATGGTCGTCCCAGATCGTCACGAACGGGTGGTTGCCCTGCATCCGCTGCAGGTCGGGGTCGGACTGGTAGAGCCGGTACTTCTGCCGGTACTCGTGCAGGAACTGGACGTCGGCGTCGTTGTTGTCGCCGGTCCTGTCGGTTCGCGGGCCCTCGTAGGTGGAGTCCTCGTAGATGTAGTCGCCGAGGCAGATCACCAGGTCGAGATCCTGTTCGGCAGCCAGGCCGGCGTGGGCGTTGTAGAAGCCCGCCTCGTAGTTCTGGCAGCTGAAGAAGCCGATCCGGATCTGCTCGTTGGAGTCGAGTGGGGGGGCGGTGCGGAAGCGGCCGACAGGAGAGCGCGAGTTGCGGGTGTGGAAGCGGTAGAAGTACTCGGTCCGCGGCTTCAGCTTGTGGATCGCCACGTGGACGGTGAAGTCGCGACGGTGCGAGGCCAGGACCTCCTTGCGCCTGACCACCTTGCGGAAGCCGCGGTCGCGGGCGACCTCGACGAAGAGCCGCGAGCTGCGATCGAGCTCACCGACCCGGGTCCAGAGGACGATCGAGCGCGGGAACGGGAACCCGGAGGAGACACCCCACTCGAAGCTGCCGTCGCGGGCGACCGGGATCTTGCGCTCGCGGGCGAGGGCCGCATGGTTCGGCAAGCCGGCGAGAGCGGCGCCTCCCGCGGCGGCGGCGGTCGCCCCAAGCGCCCGCCGGCGCGTCAGCCGGTGCTCTTGCTCGCGCTTGCGCGCCGAATCTCCTGCCTCGCCCTGCATCCCGCCCCCCATTCTGGCGGACTCGGGAGGTGCTTTGCGTTAAGCGTGAGTGAACGGGCGGGCGGCCCGCCGCGAAGAGAGAGCCCGGAGTGGGACTTGAACCCACGACCCCCTCCTTACCATGGAGGTGCTCTACCACTGAGCTATCCGGGCGTCTCCGGAAGCACCTTAGCGGGGGGTGGCGGGCCGCGGAACGGTCGACCCCTTCGGGCAGTGGTTTCCGTCCGGTGGGGAACGTATGTTCCCCCGATGGCGAAGGATTCCACGCGAGGCGCCAGGGGGACGTCGGAGAGGCAGAGGCGATGGCGTGGCTGACGAGGCTTGGCGCGCACGTGTGGGTGCCACTCTTCCATAGCCCCGACATCGACCTGATCGCGCAGCTCGAGGAGCGCTTGCTGCGAGTGCAGGTGAAGACCTCAAGCGTCGCGAGCAACGGTCGCTGGAAGGTGTCCATCGCCACTCGCGGCGGCAACCAGAGTTGGACCGGGACGGTGAAGCACTTCGATCACTCGCGTTGCGATTTCCTCTTCGTCACGGTTTCTGGGGGACGCAGCTGGTTCATCCCGGCCACGGCCGTCGACGGTGCAACCGGGGTCTGCCTGGGCGGGCCGAAGTACGCGGAGTACGAGGTGCCCGAATCTGGAGCGATGCCAGAAGCCATCGAACGGCGCTTAGAATGCGCGGCTCCCAGGGGGAGCGCCGTAGTCGGAGAGACGGGCCGGTCTGTAAAATCGGTGGCTCAGCCTAAGTGGGTTCGACTCCCACCTCCCCCACTCAGGCCTTCTGAACCGCTCCACCTTCAGCCGGTGAAGCAGCGCTCGAAGGGCCGGAGTCGGCTTTCGCCCGGGCATCAGATGACGGTGCCGATCGGCCCGTTCCGCGCCGCCCAGCTGGCGCCCGGGGACCAGTTCGAAGTGGTCGCCACCGGCCCAGGGGAGTTGCAGCTCTCGCGGATCCACGCGGCGCATGCGCCCGCCGCGCCGACGGTCCGACCCGCTCAGCCTCCCCTCACGCCTCCCGCAGCGACTGAGCCTGGGGAAGCCGCTTGAGCTTGCGCAGCGAGTTCGACTCGATCTGGCGGACGCGCTCGCGGGTGATGCCGAAGTCGCGGCCGATCTGCTCCAGCGTCAGCGGCTCCTGTCCAGTGAGGCCGTAGCGCAGCTCGATCACGGTGCGCTCCCGCTCGGTCAGCAGGCGCAGCGCGCGGTCGAGGCCCTCGCGCTGCAGGGAGTCGGTGGCACGCTCGAAGGGGCCCTCGCTCGAGTTGTCCGGAACGAGGTCGGCCACCCGCCCGCTGCCGTCGTCGCCGAGCGGCGCCTCGAGCGAGACGGGCGCGGTGGCGAGACCCATCAGCTCCCGCACCTCGGCAAGCTCGAGGCCGATCTCGGCCGCGACCTCGGCCGGCTCCGGCTCGCGCCCGAGGTCCTGAACCAGCGAGCGCTCGGCGCTGCGGACGCGGCTCAGCTTCTCGTTGACGTGGACCGGGATCCGGATCGTCCGGCTCTTGTCGGCGATCGCGCGCGTGACCGCCTGGCGGATCCACCAGGTCGCATAGGTGGAGAACTTGAAGCCGCGCCGGTGGTCGAACTTCTCGACCGCCCGGATCAGCCCGAGCGACCCCTCCTGAATCAGGTCGAGGAAGCTCAGCCCCCTCCCCACGTACCCCTTCGCGATCGAGACGACGAGCCGCAGATTCGCCTCGACCATCTGCCGCTTCGCGTCCATGTCGCCCCGCTCGATCCGCTGCGCCAGCCCCACCTCCTGCTCGGCCGTCAGCAGCTGGACCCTCCCGATCGAGTGCAGGTACTGCCGCAGCGAGTCGATGCCGGGCTCGACCGTCAGGTCCGGCGCGCCGACGGTACCGGCGCCATCCGCTCCCCCGCCGTTCGTCGCTCTACCGCCGCCGTTCATCCCCGCCCCGGCGGCAACCACCGCGTCCTCGGCGACCACTTCGATCCCGGCGCCGACGAGGTGCGCGCGAAGCTCGTTGACGCCCTCCGCCGTCAACTCCGCCTCCTCGAGCGCGCTCGCGAGCTGCTCGCTCGTCAGGTAGCCACGCTCGCGGCCCAGAGCGACCAGCGTCGCGCCGAGCTCCTCGCTCGGCTGCTCCCCCGAAGAAAGCCCGTCTGCCTGAAGCTCCTCTTCCATACGAGCGCCGCCGGTCCGAGCCGCTCGCTCCTCCCGGAGGCGCCGGTCGAGTATGCCAATCCCGAGCGAGCCAAGCCAGCCCCGCTACCCTCATGCGCCGGAGCGAAACGCCGTGAACCGCCCTTCGACAATGCTTCCCACACCCAGCCTCGACGTGCAGGCCCGCCGCCCGCGCACCGAGGTCAGCCTCACCCGCGTCGGTGTTCGCGGCGTCGAGAAGGTGATCCGCATCGAGGCCGCCGGGGGCGCCGGCCCGCAGCTCTTCTTCGCCGAGCTCGAATGCTACGTCGACCTCAACCCGCAACAGGCCGGCGTCCACATGTCCCGCTTCGAGGAGGTCATCAACGAGGCAATCGACGAGGCGATCCTGAGCGAGTCGGTCAAGGCCGAGCACCTCGCCGCCCGGATCGCCCAGTGCGTCCGCGAGGGTCAGGGGGGGCTGCGAGCGGAGGTGTCGCTCGCAGCCCGCTATCCCGAGACCGTCCCCGCCCCCGTCAGCGACAAGCCAACGCAGGAGATCTACACCCTGCTCGGCACCGCGGTCGCATCGGCCGCCGGCACGAGAACCCTCACCGGGGTGCAGGCCCAGGGCATGACCGCCTGCCCGTGCGCGCAGGAGCTCGTCGCCGACGGCTCCCGCGAGCGCCTCGCCGAGCTCGGCTACGAGGCGGCTCAGGTCGCCGAGATCCTCGATGCCGTCCCCGTCGCCACCCACAACCAGCGCGGCATCGGCACCCTCTACCTCGGCTGCGCGGAGGGCTGCAAGAGCGAGGTCGACGCCCGCGAGCTCCTGCGAATCGTCGAGTCGTCGATGTCGTCGGAGATCTACGAGCTGCTCAAGCGGGAGGATGAGCGCGCGGTCGTCGAGAAGGCCCACGCCAACCCCCGCTTCGTCGAGGACTGCGTGCGCGAGATGATCCGCCAGCTCGCCGAGGCGCATCCGGAGGTCGCGGCCGGCGGCGGGTTCGTCCTCGCTCGGCAGGAGAACCTCGAGACGATCCACCGCCACAGCGTCGTCGCCGAGCGCTCAGGCGAGCTCTCCGAGGTCCTGCGCGAGCTCGAGGCCGGCGAGCACTCCGCGCATCACCTGACGATGCGGGAGTGGCTCGAGCAGCCGGCCTGAGCTATCGGCCGGAGCTGGCTTTGAGGCGCAGCGAGTAGCGGCCCTCCACGCAGCCACGCACGCTCCAGTCGCCCAGCACCCGCCGTATCCGCACCCGCCGAAGGTTGTGCCCCTCGACCCGCGGCCGGCCTCTCCCCGACGGGAAGAAGACCCGCAATCCACAGCTCCTCCCAGGACCGGCGACCCCCGCGAGACTCAGCTCCCGGGCCCAGGGGTCGCTGGTCAGCTCTCGTAGCTCGCCGGGAGCTGCGCGCACGGAGGGGCGCGAGAGCACCCGCTTGAACGGCTTCGGGACGCCCAGCGAGCGCTCCGCGGGGCAGGAGTAGCGGTTCAGGCTGGGGGAGATCGGCTGCGGCTCCGCCCCGGGGTGCTGGATCACATGCGGGTCTCCGCAGGCCTGCTTCCAGCTCCACCAGGCGCCCCCGTATAGGTGCTCGTCCTCGGCAGCCGCGTAGCGGGTGATCCGTTCGCGATCGTCCTGCGGCTCGCCGAAGTAGCCCCACTCGCCCGACCAGACCGTCACGCCGTAGGTGGCGGCGGCGGCCTCGGCGAAGTCGAAGGCGCGCTCGATCGGGACCCGCGAAATCGACTCGGCGTAGATGTGCGGCGCGAAGACGACGTTGCGGTCGGCGGTGAATGAGGGGGGCGGGATCGGGCTCGTCGAGGCGGCGGACCAGACCACGCTCGGCTCGAAGAAGACGACGTGTCCGAAGCCGCGCTTTCGCGAGCGCTCGCCCTCGCGAATCGCCTCGATCGCGCGGCCGTAGAAGCTGGCGAGGGCGGTCGCGTCGGTGACGCCGGCAAGCAGCCCCGGGTTCGGCTCGTTGATCAGGTCGTAGCCCGCCACGGTCGGATTGGCGGCGAAGCGTCGGGCGAGCTTGCCCCAGGTGCGAACCAACGCCGTCTGGATCCCGGCGCGATCGTTCCAGAAGCTCTGCCAAGCCTGGCCCACCGCCGGCGAGAGCTCTCGCAGGCCGAACCGACAGGTCGGCAGGCCGTCGGTGATCGTCGCCCACCGCGGGGCTCCGTCCCAGCCGATCGCGGGCTCCGAGCCCGGCGCGCAGACCTCGCCCGGCGGAGTGGCGATGTGCTTGGCCCAAGCGTCTTGGTGCATGTCCAAGACGACGTAGAGCCCGAAGCTCCGCGCGGTCCTGATCGCCCACCTGATTCGACCGATATAGCGAGAGCTGAGCTTCCCGCGCTCGGGCTCCAGCCGCGACCAGTTGATCACGAGCCGCACCGAGTTGAAGCCGATCCTGGCGATCCGGGCGAAGTCGCCGCGCCTCAGCGGTACCACCGTCTCAAGGTCCGGGTTCCCCTGGTAGTAGTCGCCGAGCTGGTTGACGTTGACGCCGCGCAGCAGGACCTCGCGGCCGCGCGCGTCCACCACCGCGGGGTCGGCGCCCCGGGTGGCGTGCAGGGGCAAGGTCCGCGCCGGCTTGGCGGCGCTCGCCAGGCCCGACCCGAGCACGAGTCCGAGCACGAGTCCGAGCGCCAACAGCGCGAGGGCGGCGGCGAGCGCCATCGGTGATCGCGGGTCGCTCGCCATCCCGCCGCCAGCACCCAAGCCCGCTCCGCTCAACCCGCCGCCTCCGATCGGGTCACGGAAGCGACCTCCCGCTCCGCCTCGCGCTGGCTCTCGATCCGGCGTCGCACCCCGAAGAAGTAGTCCGCGCCGGAGATCACGGTGACCGCGACGGCCAGGTAGACGAGGACGTCGACGGCGGCCGGCGAGGGATCCACCGCGATCAGAGCGATCACCGCGGCGATCTGCAGGGCAGTCTTCAGCTTCCCCAGCCAGCTCGCGGAGATCACCACCCCCTGATCGACGGCCGCCGCCCGCAACCCCGTGACCGCAATCTCGCGCGCGATGATCACCATCGCGACCCAGGCCGCCAGCCGATCCAGCGAGACGAGCGAGACCAGCGCGGCGACGATCAGCAGCTTGTCGGCGAGCGGGTCCATCAGCTTGCCGAACGTCGTCACGTCACCCTTGCGGCGAGCGATGTAGCCGTCGAGGCCATCGGTGAGGGCGGCCGCGGCGAAGACGATCCCCGCCCACAGGTCGCCGTTGGGGATCTCGCCCAGCAGCGCCACGACCACGACGGGCACCGCGAGGATCCGCAGCATCGTCAGCGCGTTGGGGATGTTGAGCGGAGCCAAGGGCCCGGCGATCTTATGGGCGCGAAGCGGGACCTCCTAGCACAGCTCCCTCGCCCGTGCGAGCACGCGATCGAGCATCCCCGTGGTCAGCCTGCCGGTGAAGGTGTTCTGCTGGCTGGGGTGGTAGCTGCCGAGCAGGGTCAGCTCCCCGATCCGGGCCTCCGCCCCGTGCCCGAAGCGCGGCTTGGGCGTGGGAATCCGGTGGCCGAGGGCCGCGAGCGCCCGCAGCGCACCGTCCCAGCCGAAGCCTCCCAGCGCGAGGACCACCCGCGCGCCCTCCAGCGCCTCCAGCTCGCGGGCGAGGTAGGGGAGGCACGTGTCGCGCTCGCCGACGGTCGGCTTGTTGTCCGGCGGCGCGCAGCGCACCACCGCCGAGATGAAGACGCCGTCGAGTCGCAGCCCATCCCCGCGACGGGTCGAGTGCGGCTGGCTGGCGAGGCCGGTCCGGTGCAGGGCCGCATAGAGCCAGTCGCCCGAGCGATCCCCCGTGAACATCCGCCCCGTCCGGTTCGCTCCGTTGGCGGCCGGCGCCAATCCCACGAGCACGATCCCTGCTGCCGGATCGCCGAAGCCCGGCACCGGCCTCCCCCAGTACGACTCCCCGCGATGCCGCTTGGGCGGATTCGCGGCAACGGCCTCGCGCCACACGACCAGCCGCGGGCAGGCGCGACAGCCGACGACCTCGCCCTCGATCGACCTCAGCGCCCGCTCGCTCATCGCTTGCGAGGACCGTATCCGTCAAGCGACCGCGTCAGCGCCGCGCTACCTTTGTCCGCGTCGGGGTCGCAAACCGGTTCCCAGCCCTCAGGCTCCCCCAGCGCCAGGCAGCCATGCAGACCGAGGATCGAAACCACCTTCGCTTGCTCGCGATCGTCCCTGCGATGAACGAGGAGGAGATGGTCGGCCGCGTCGTTCGCGACATCCGGCGCAACTTCTCCGACTTCGACGTCCTCGTCGTCGACGATGGCTCGATCGACTCGACCGCTGAGCGCGCCGAGGCCGAGGGCGCCACGGTCCTCCGCCATCCCTTCAACCTGGGGATCGGTGGCGCGATGCAGTCGGGCTACAAGTACGCCCTCGCCAGCGGCTACGACGTCGCCGTGCAGGTCGACGGCGACGGGCAGCACAAGCCCGAGTACCTCCCCGAGATGCTGAAGGCCCTGCAAACCTCGGGCGCCGAGGCCGACATGGTCTACGGAACCCGCTTCCGCGGCGATCCGGGCTACAAGGTGCCGTTCGGTCGCCGGCTGGGCAACCTGATCTTCTCCCTCGTGCTGACGGCGCTCACCCGGCAGAAGATCACCGACCCGACCTCGGGCTTTCGGATGACCAACCGCAAGGGCATCGAGCTCTTCGCCCGCGACTATCCGCACGACTACCCCGAGGTCGAGGCGATCCTGATGCTGCACCACCACCGGCTGCGGATCCACGAGGTGCAGGTGCGGATGAACGCGCGCGGGTTCGGGCGCAGCTCGATCGACTACCCCCGCGCCGCCTACTACATGGCGAAGGTGATGCTGGCGCTCTTCGTTGGCCTGCTGCGGCGGCGACCGACGCCGATGGACCATGCGCCTCCACCCGACGAGATCGCCCCCGTCGCGCCGAGCGCCGCCTCGGCGGGGGCCGGGCCCACCGAGCGCGGCGGAGCGGCGTGAGCTCGGCGCTGAGCCTGCTCGCCGAGGTCGGCGACCTCGGCCGCAACACGCAGCGGATCGCCGCGGTGGGGACGATCCTCTTCCTCGTGCTCGTGATCGAGCTCGTCCGCCGGCGGCGCCTGGTCGAGCGCTACGCGCTGCTCTGGATCCTGGCCGCGATCGTGCTCGTCGTCCTGTCGATATGGAACGGCGCCCTGCGCGCGATCGCGGACGTCCTCGGCATCATCTCCCCGCCGAACGCGCTCTTTCTGCTGGGGCTTGCAACCGTGTTCGGCCTCGCCCTCAACTTCTCCGTCGCGATCTCCCGGCTCAGCGAGGAGACGAAGATCCTCGCCCAGGAGGTCGCGCGCCTCGACGGCGAGCTGCGCAGTGCTCGCAACGGGAGGGTCGCCGCCGGCGCGGCGGAGGGCCTCGCCCAGGGGAGCCGCAGCGAGGAGACCGAGCGTAAGGGCTCCCAAACCGGCGCCTGAGCGGGGGGTCCGCAGCGGTCGCGGGGTGCGCACTAGGTGCTCGGCCGGGCGGTGGAGCCGGCGCTCAGTCCCGCGGTCGCCGCGTGGGGTCTGGCCGGCCGCGGGAGCCGGCGGCGGGCGACCGAGGGACGGTTGGCCCGCTCTTTCAGTCGTCGCCGGGGGTCTTTCTCGTCGGAGTACCCAGGGGTCCCCCGCGTGAGGGTGGAATCCGGAGTACCCAGGGGTACCCCACCGCCCCCCCGCGCTGGTCGGCGTCGGCCCGTCGAGCCCGAAGCGAGGCGGGGAACGACGCTAGAGCAGCCGCAGCACGAGCCGCCAGTAGGCGCCGAGCAGGCGACGCAGGAGCGGCGAGCGGGCGGCGCGGCCGAGGTAGGCGCTGTCGAGCTCGGGGCCGAGCAGGGAGGCGAAGCGGGCGGCGTCGATGCGGGCATCGGCCTGGATCCCCTTCCGCTCGCAGCGCAGCCGCGGCAGCCAGCGCAGCGCCTCGACGTTCGCCCTGAGCTTCTGGGGAAGCCAGCCTCCCATGCCGGCGACGACCAGCAGTGCGAGCTCGGTGGCGATCAGCGCCGGGGCCAGCAGCCACAGCAGCCTGCTCGGATAGGTGCGGACGATCGTCGCCAGGCGGTTGCGCTCGAGGTAGCGCCACTTGTGCGCCCCCTTCGCGAACTCGTAGTCGTGGTCACATAGGGCTCGGGGCTCGATTCCCACCCGACTTCCCGCCAGCCAGAGCCGCAGTCCCAGATCGGTGTCCTCGTGGTAGAGGAAGTAGGGCTCGCTGAGGCCGCCCAGCTCCTGCCAGGTCTCGCGGCGGATCGCCAGGCAGGCGCCGGAGGCGAAGGCCACCTCGCGCGGAGCGTCGGGGGCGGCGGAGCGCGGGAGCCCGGCTCCGCCGGCCCAGGCGATCCCACTGAAGTGCACCGCCCCGCCGCGGGTGTTCAACCGAGCGCCACGATCGGCAGTGACGAGGCCCTGCCACGCGGCCCACCCCCGATCCTCGAGCAGTGGCAGCTCGATCGCGTCGCGGAACCCGGGCGCGACCACGTTGTCGGGGTTGAGCAGGAGGAGGAGCTCGCCGCGGGCCTGGGCCGCAGCGAGATTGCAGCCGGCGGCGAAGCCGAGGTTGGCCCCCGGCTCGATCAGGACGGCGCCGGGAGCGAGATCGCGGACGAGCTCGGGGGTCCCGTCGGCGGAGGCGTTGTCGCAGACGATCAGCTCGTCCCCGGGCCGCAACTCGTTCAGGAGGGCCGCGAGGGTCTTCGGCAACGCCGCGAGCGAGTCGTGGGTGACGACGACGACCGAGAGCGTCGGGCCCTCGGCCCGCTGCGGCCGCGCCTCCTCGCTTTGATCCACGTCGGCCAAGCGGGCGCGATGATACGGGCGATGGCCCGCTGCTTCGTGACCCGCGAGCTCCCGGGGGACGCCCTCGACCGGCTCGCCGCCGAGCACCGGGTGGACGTCTGGGGGGAGGAGCTGCCGCCGTCGCCGGAGGAGCTGCTCGAGCGCGCCCCCGGCGCGGAGGGCCTGCTCTGCCTCCTCACCGACCGCGTGGACGTCCCCCTCTTCGACGCCTGCCCGGAGCTGCGCGCGATCGCCAACCTCGCCGTCGGCACCGACAACATCGACCTGGCCGAGGCTGAGCGGCGCGGGATCGCGGTCGGGAACACCCCGGGGGTGCTGACCGAGACCACCGCCGACCTCGCCTTCGCGCTGATCCTCGCCTGCTCCAGGAGGTTGGTCGAGGCCGCTGCGGCGGTCCGCTCCGGGGCGTGGCACACCTGGGAGCCGCGGGGGTGGCTCGGCCATGACGTCCACGGCGCGACGCTCGGGATCATCGGCGCGGGAGAGATCGGCGGGGCCGTGGCGCGCCGAGCCGCCGGCTTCGCGATGGAGGTGGTCCTGCACGGCCGCGAGCCGCGGCCGGGGCAAGTGGACCTGGACCGCCTGCTGGCGGAGTCGGACATCGTCAGCCTCCACTGCCCGCTCACGCCCGAGACCCGGCATCTGATCGACGAGCGGGCGCTGCGGGCGATGAAGCCCACGGCGATCCTCGTCAACACGGCTCGCGGCGAGGTCGTCGATCCCGCGGCGCTACGGAGCGCGCTCGAGGAGGGGTGGATCGCGGGGGCCGGCCTCGACGTGACCGAGCCCGAGCCCCTGCCGGCCGATCACCCCCTGCTCGATGCTCCCAACCTGACCGTGCTTCCCCACGTCGGCTCGGCCTCCCACGCCACGAGGGAGGCGATGGCGTCGATCGCCGTCGACAACCTGCTCGCGGCGCTTGCGGGACGCCCCATGCCGCACGCGGTGGCAACGTGAGCGAGGCGATCGCGCGCGCCCGCGCCGCCGCGGCCGCCCTCCGCGGCGCCCGGTCGCGTCCACCGGCGCCCGGGGCGGATCGCTTCTTCTTCGTCGTCGGCCGGGCGAAGTCGGGCACGACGTGGCTCGAGCGGACGCTCGATGCCCACCCCGAGATCCTCTGCCGCGGCGAGGGCCGCTTCTTCGGGCGCGAGCAGCCCCTCGGGGCGGCGAGGGGCCGCTCGCTGCTCGGGATCCTGGGACGCTCCGAGGAGTTGCGCGAGTGGACGGGGAGGTCGGTCTGGACCCGCGGCGGTGGCGGGGAGGAGCGTCTGACCGAGATCGCCGGGGCTGCAGCCCGGGAGCTCATGGGCGCAGAGCTCGCCCGCTCGGGCAAGCGCCTCGCCGGCGACAAGACGCCCCTGATGGCCCCGACGGTGGTCGGGGAGATCGCCGCGGCCTGCCCGGGCGCCAGGATCGTCCACATCGTGCGCGACGGTCGCGACGTGGCGGTCTCCTCCGCCCATCACGTCTGGAACCTCCTCGACGACCAACCCGAGCGCCAGCGGGACAGGGCCGACCAGCTCGCGATCCGCGACTCCTACCGCGCCGATCCCGACGCATTCAAGGCCGGCGGGCGCAGCATCTTCGCCCCGGGCGAGCTCGAGCGGACCGCGCGCGACTGGGCCGACGTCACCCTCGCAGCGAGGGAGCAGGGAAGCTCGCTCGGGGAGAAGCTCTACGCCGAGGTCCGCTACGAGGACCTGCTCGCCCGCGGTTCCGAGGAGCTTGCCCGGATCCTCGAGTTCCTGGGCGCCGACGCCTCCGACGACGTCATCGAACGCTGCCTGCGATCGACCGACTTCGAGCGGCTCAGCGGAGGGCGGGCGAGTGGCGAGGAGGATTCGACGGCCTTCCTGCGCAGCGGCACGGCGGGAGGCTGGCGCGAGGTCTTCACCCCCGATGACCGGGAGGCCTTCAAGCGGGGAGCGGGCGGGGCGCTCCGGCAGCTCGGCTACGAGCGGGACGGCGGCTGGTGAGCGCAGGGTCTCGGACTCAGAGCCGACGAGCGGATTCGAACCGCTGACCCCTTCATGCTCCAGCTTCGTCTCAACCCTGGGCCGCACGGACAGTCATTCCGCTCCGGCGACGAGACAAACGCGTACTCGCATCGCCGAACCGCAGACGGCAGCGTCTGATCGATGCGCAGCGCGATGGGGGTACCCGACCGCAAACCGGCCCTCGCAACCATCTGCTCGGCCAGGAGCTGACCCGCCGGCCACCGAGAGACGGCGCAACGCCTCGTTTGGCTCCCAGGCCCGGCGGGTACACTGGTCATCGACCTCGCCGACCGAGTCGACTGCGTGACCCAGACATGGGGATCGTCCGCGACGAGGAGGGTCCAGCGGCACCTACGCAAAGGCTTCCTGCGCGAGCTCGAGTGACAGTTTCGAAAATGAACATCCACGATTGGAGACGCCATGCCCGACACAGTCAGCAATGTGATGTCCACCGACCTCGCCACGATCGAGTCGAGTGCGACAGTCAGCGATGCCGCTCATCTGATGGACGAGCGTGACGTCGGCAACGTGTTGGTCACCGACGGTGGCCGGCTATGCGGGATCGTCA